>OWKP01000261.1_pt1 | contig 43100 bp, 73 predicted proteins | sample 1732991 | NCBI WGS metagenome assembly OWKP01 (sample SAMN05065777, study PRJEB22554) | human gut metagenome | biome: ENVO:2100002; feature: ENVO:00000062; material: ENVO:00002003 | host: Homo sapiens | place: USA
TACACCCTAGAGTTCGTCGGCAGCGTCAGATGTGTATAAGAGACAGTTGTCGGTCTGTGGTGTTCATTCTGATGCCTCCTATGTAATGTAAATTTAATATGTGTGAGGTGGTTCCCGTGATATGGAATGTTGGATTTCGGAAAAATATCACGCGGGTTATCAATGCGGTCTTCAAGAAAAAAGATGATCCCGAAGCCCAAGAGCCGCTGCATTTTGAGCGCCCGAACGCTAAGTGGAGCAAATCACCAGAGCCCGTTGTTTTAATCGACCCTGACACCGGGGAGGAATTTGTGGATTTTCCAGAAGAATCAATACCAGAACGGATACGGAGGGTTTTGGAATCTTTTCTAGTGATAGAGAGGACTTCAGATCTCGATATTCTATTTTCAAGATATGATATGATTCTCGATACGCTCGATGAGCTCAAGAAGTATGAGAGGATGGGGTTCAAATTTGATTTTAGCCCTACTGAGCTTTATAACATGATGAAGTTTTCTCTCTCTGACCTTTTTGAGGTTGTTGTCGAAAATTCTTATATCAAGCAGCTGGAAAAACTCCTGACTTTGAAAACTCAAAATGGAAAAGCAAACTCTATTCAAAAATGGAAAGATTCTTTTTCAGATGAACGTATTACAAATTCAATGATGGGTTGTGTGATTTTGCGTTTTGACAAAATGCAGAATTTTATAAAATCAAAAGATGAGGTGTAATTATGGCGAATATCTGCCCCGTCTGCGGCGGCAAGCTGGGCCTTCTGAACCGTGAGAAAAGCGCGGACGGCTTGATTTGCGCCAGCTGCAGCAACTTTTTCTTTTCAAAATTGGGCATCCGGGCAGCAAAGCAACCGACAGCAGCCCTTGCGGACTACTGGGCTACACTGGAACAGCGTCGGAAGGTTTTCAAAGAAACCGATTCCATCTATGATGGTGACGCGCTCTTTGTGTCGATTGACAAACCCAACCGGATGTTTTGCATTGGACACCGCAGTGGTGATAAAGGCCCTCGCATGATCTACAGCTTTGATGAAGTCGCCGGTTATGAATCTGACGCGCCTGACGATCTGACGGTGACAGAGACAAAGGGTGGTATTGGCCGTGCCGTGATTGGTGCAGCCGTTGCCGGGCCTGTGGGTGCGATCGTGGGCGCTGCCACCGCTAAAACAGAGACCCGCAAGGGCCGCAGTAAAGAGAGCGTATCTATCCACTTTGCTCTTCCACTGGGCGAAAGCAGCTTGCCGACAACGGTTTATCCCGGTGGAATGACTGCATTTCTCAAGAGCTGCAAAGGCTCTCCAGAACAGCCGCGGGGCACCGATCCGGCTGCCACCAGCTCCGCCGATGAACTTTTGAAGTTTAAGCAGCTACTGGATATGGGGGCCATCACGGAAGCGGAGTACAACGCAAAGAAATCTCAGCTGCTTGGCCTGTAAACCTGTTTACAACCATATTATAAAACCGCTGGTTGTTGACGTCAATCCCCATTCGAGCACTGTTTTCGGTGGAAAAATCCACTAAAAACGTGGATTTACGCTGACATTTCAGCTTATTCGCGGTTGCAAGGCTGCTGCAAATTTTGCAACAGATCAGCAGCCAGCGCCCCGCCGGGCTCACCGGCTGCGTTACGCAGGGCTTGCACCTCCGGCAGGGCCTTATCTTGAATGTAAGCGAGAGCAAGGCGCTGCTGCTCCGGGGTCATATCCAAATAGCAGGCCAGCAGGGCACGGGCATGGGTGCGAAAGTGTGACAGCTTTTTCATAACTCATTCCTCCCAGGGTGCAGGGGTGCGGTCGGTGCCGGTCAGGATGCTGGCAGGCATTCCGTCGATGATGGTCATTTCAGTTTCTTTACCGTTTCTTTGCTCAAAATCCATTTTGTTTTCTCCTTTCTTTTGTGCACATCTACGATTTATAAACCAAATTCTACCATGCGCCGTTGGAAAATAAAATACGGATAAAATTTGTCGAATGGCGCGGATTTTTTCTGCGCCATTTTTTGTTAAAAATACACCGGAATTATGGGGGCGAAAGTATGAGTTATTTTACGGCGAGCCAAATCGGGAAAGCACTTGCAAAAGCACGGGTGTCTGCGGGCCTGAGTCAAGTGGAGATCGCGAGACGCATTGAGAAGGGAGAGCGCACCGTGCAGAGCTGGGAAAAAGGATGCACCAGCCCGGACAGTGACGAGATCATGGACTGGTGCACGGCGTGCGGGGTGTCTCCCATCACGGTGTTCATGGAGATGTTCCACCCGGATCTGTACAAAGTGCCGGATGACGGCAAGGCAGACGATGAGCTAAACGCGGAGCTGCGCCGTTTCGTGGTAAACCTGCCGCCGCTGACGAAAAGGCTGCTTCTCTTCATACTGAAAGGCAGTCACGGCAGCAGCCCGCCCGCGGTGATCTCCGAGGTTGCAGCGAACTTGCACTGCCCGCTCAATAACCGGGTCAGTGTATGCGGAACAATCATCGACCAATACAACTTTGCCCAGAGCATGGGCCTAGACCCATGCCCGGACGCTCCGCAGCCTCCCATTGAAGACCTGAAGATCAACTACAAGGCCGGAAGGGCCGCTGCTGAAAATGGTGCCTTCGGATATATCGGGCAGAAAAAGGAGTAAGCCATGAAATGCGTAAGGCCATGCTGCCGGAAAGAGATCCCGGATGGTGCTTCTTTTTGTCCGTGGTGCGGGAAGAAGCAGCCGGAAGCTGCCCCGCAGCAAAGAAAAAAGCGCCGCCGTCCCAAGGGCAGCGGCAGCGTGTATAAGTTGAGCGGGACGCGGGCAAGACCGTATGTGGCGCTTACAGCCCAAAGGGACGTTCTGGGGACGTTTGAAACGTCAGGCGAAGCCATACAAGCATTAGACGCTTACAACGCCCAGAACACGCCCGCAGCGCGTCTAAAGTGCACCTTTGCGGATGCCTATGCCCAATGGAAAGCGCAGCCCAAATTTGACAAGCTCAGCACGGACATGCAAAAGGGGTACGAGCTGGCCTATGCAAAGGCTGCGCCGCTATACGACCGACAATTGCGGGACTTGAAAGCAGCAGATTATCAACAGGTCATTGACCAGATGGTGGAAAAGGGACTCTCCCGCAGCTCCTGCGAAAAGCAGCGCACACTTTTCAGCCAGATCTGCGAGTGGGCAATGGCTCAGGACATCATAAACAAAAATTACGCCATGCTGCTGCAGCTCCCGGCGGCTACAGGCAAGGCAGAGCGCACACTGACCGCCCAAGAGATCGAGCAGATCAGCATCCGACAGAATGACCCGAAATTTGGGCAGACGGCGCAAATCGCAATGGTGCTGCTTTATACCGGCATGCGCATTGACGAGCTGCTTTCCATGCGCTGCGAGGATGTGCACCTGAAAGACCGGTACATGCAGGGCGGTGAAAAGACAGAAGCGGGCAAGAACCGCATCATCCCCATCCTTGAGCCCATTTACAAGATCATTGCCTTTTGGATGCTTGATAGCGGCTGTGAGTGGCTGATCCCATCCAAGACCGGCACAAAGCTGGATAAGCGCAACGTGGCTACAAAGTTCCGGGCCCTGATGCAGGAGTGCCAGATAGAGGGGGTGCACCCGCACACGCTGCGCCACACGGCCAGCAGCAAGATGGTGGAGTGTGGTCTGGAAAAGACCGCCGTGCAGGCAATTCTCGGGCACAAAAATTTCTCCACCACGGCCAACAAGTACGTGTCCCACAACGATCCAGCCTATTTGTTGCAGGAAATGCAGAAGATGAAATATTGATTTGTTAGATTGTTTGTTAGATTATCACGTTCATTCAGGAGATTTCAAGGCATTTCAAGCAAAAAGAAAAACGCACGGATGATTCCTTTTCATCGTTCGTGCGTTTATTTTTGGAGCTGGTGACAGGAGTTGAACCTGCAACCCACTGATTACAAATCAAGTTTGCTTAACGTATCTATGCAAATAATTATTGATTTGTTGAATTGTTGTTAGATTATGCGTCTCGTGCCACAACGTTGAATACTATGTAAAAATAGCACATTCTATGCTTTTTTACAAGTTGCTTATCTTCCGCATTACTAGCTCATACTCTTTCGGGTACACCAGCTTTATTGCCTTCATGTGCTCGTCAAGCACCTGCATCAGACCGCCGAAAGGAACAGAGCTGGCAGCCGCCACAAAGTCGCTTTGTGGTTCCGCTGCTGTGGAGTACGCCGCCCGGTAATCCGTGGGCGGCAATGCCTGGGTCTGCGTTTCAGGTGCCTGCTTTTCTTCCAGCTCGTCCCGCACAGTGCAGAGGGCGGCAAGCTTGTTGACGCTCTGCCAGCTGGTTTCCTCGCACTTGAGCTTGCGGATATGCTCGTTGATCTCGTCAATATCCATGCCTGCCGTCCTCCTTCCTTATGCGTTCCGCAGGATGTCTGCCGCCCGCTTGTAGGCATCACGCTCTGCACCGGTGGCGTCCTGCATCATGTCCTCGATGTCGGAGATCATACGCTCACGGCCATCCGTACGGGAGTAGTGCCCGCGGACATAGTGACGGCCCCGGTTGGCGTAGCTGTTGCCCCGGTTGTAACCGTTTCCGGCATCGCGGCCGAAAGTCCCGCGCATGTCAGCTTCCCACTCGCCTGTTCGGCTGTACTCGCCGCCCTCGCAGTAATCCTCGATGCGGTGGATGTCCAGAATGATGTCCACGATCTCGCCGATCATCTCAACATCGCCCGGAGAGCGGTTCTTTTTGTCGGTCAGCTCCATGAGCTCGTCGCACATCTCATCCTTCAGATGATTCAGTTTATCCAGCATGACTTTATCTCCTTTCTTATGCTACCCGCTCAACGATCAGGTTGCTGTTTGCAATGCTGACAGCCTGCGTACTGGTGTTTTTAACCGCCACAGTCACGCAGCAGCCACGCGGCACCTCGATGAAAGCGGCCACGAAAACGTTGAAGTAATTTTCGACTGCCGCCGGGGTGACAATGGCTGTCGCACTGGTCAGCGACTCACCGCCGACAGCCAGCGCCACGGAAATGGGCCCCACAGTGCCGCCGGTGGGAATGGCGATATTGCCGCCAAAGCTCACCTTGAAACGGGCCCGGCACTGCCCGCTGGTCATGCCGCGCAAGGTCACAAGGCCGCTTCCCTCACGGTGCACGATACAAGCAGGAGCTTTCACTGCGGTCTCGGTCAGGGGAAGGTTTTCACCCACCGCCACGATGACGGTGTTGGAGTTGCTAAATTCAGCCATTTTATCGGCTCCTTTCATAGAAAAACGCCGGGACTGCTGCCCCGGCGCTCTGGTTTGCAAAATCAGCTCAGGGGCTGAACATTTTGATGTGGACATTTCCATTTTGGAAACAACCACTCAAAAAGCTGCCGTTATTCGGTTAGGCGCAACCGTTGCAGCCGCAACCGTTGCCGCAGTTACCGTACTGGTAGGGTGCGGGTACCTGGAATGCGGGCACAGGGCGCGGATTGTAGTAGGCCAGCTGACCGCTCATGTAGGCCTTGAGCGTTTCGTTCTGGGCTGCCTGAGATGCCGCAAGCTGTGCTGCGAACAGCTGCTGACCCTGCTCAGCGATCTTTGCGTCCTTTGCCTCGATGCGCTGTGCGGTCAGGGCGTCAAGGATGGCGCGGGCGTTCTGGTTCTGGTTGTCGATGATGTCCCGGGTGGTGTTCTGCACCGTGTTCCGGGTCTCGCAGGACTGGGTGGCCAAATTGTAGTTGACGCCCTGAATGGCAGAGCGGTTCTCGCAGCAGCACTCCTGCTGCTGCATCTGCATGGCAAACAGCTGCTGCATGAACGCCGCCTGCTGGTTTGCGCGGCTGATCTCTGCGGACATAAAGCCGTTGTTTACGGTCTGCTGCACGCCGTTGACAAGCTGCGCCTGCTGGTAGAAGCCATCACACATGCCGTTGTTGATACCATCCATCTTGCGCTCGATGTTGGCAAAATCGGAGGTCAGGACGTAGCCGTCCACGACACCGGCACCGGTGTTGCCATTGCCGCCCCAGTTGCCGCCCCAGCCGCCGCAGAATGCGAACAGGAACAAAATGATGATCCACCATGCGCCATCATTGCCAAAGCCAAAGCCGTTGCCGCCGTTGGTGTTTGCGGGCTGAACGGGCATGGTCAGAACCGCAGAATCGGAAGAAAGAGACATTTTTGTACTCCTTTCGTGTGTCTTGAATGATTTTTATGCTTGAACCGTGGCCACGGTTACGACTTAATGGAGGAACTGCTGAAACTGCTGCGCCATCGCCTGCAGCTGGTTCAGCTGGTTTTGTGACATTTTGCCGGATTGCAGCAGCTTTTGCACCTCTGCTTTCGGGTCGCCTTGAAAGTTTGCACGGAACTGCTGGAACTGCTGCATCATCTGCCCGAACTGACCCATAGGGTTTGGCATGGCGGGCATACCGCCGCCCAGTGCGTTAAAAAGAGGGTTTGCCATACTTATTTGACCTCCGTTTCAGGCTTTGCGGGCTCTTGCTTTTCCAGCGCCGCACAGCGGGCTGCCAGAGCGTCAAACTCTGCTCGGGTGACAAACTCCCCGCCGGGCTGCTGCGCCGTCTGAGGGGGCATTTTTGTCGCCGTGGTGCGTTCCTTGTAGTCAAAGACGCGGAGAGGCAGCGGCATCCCGCTGGCGTCGGTGCTCTTGATGTAAAAAGCGCTGTTTTCGCTGTCCATCAGCAGTACGCTGTTGCCTGCGGCGACCATATAGGCTTTTGCGCCCTCTTCTCCCTGCACCCAGATGATGGAGGGCGTAGCCTGTGCTGTCGGCTGCTGCATCATGGGTGACTGATAGCCTGTTCCCTGTCTGAGTTGAGCAAGGTTGTCCGGCATTGGCTGGCCGTAGTATGTCGGCATCTGATACGCATACGGATTGTAAGGCATCGTTTACTCCTCCTTGTACCAGTAGTAGATCGGGCATTCTGCGCCGCTGTCCCAGCTGTCCCACCACGCGCCGTCGATCACGGCCAGAACGTGGCCGGAGCAGCCAAGCACGTACACGCCGCGCGGATACTCCCGGGCAAAATCTGCCACGGTGTAACAGATGGTGCAGTCTGCCTCCACCAAACGGCGCTTGTAACCCTGTTTTTGGAGGTATGCGCCCCATGTGCGGTTGGCGCTGGGCATATCGCCGAGGGCGTAGCCGGTGAGCGCCAGCGCAATATACGCCTGCTCCCAGCTCTGACCGGTGGCCGCAGCTACCGCCCGCACTGCGCAGTCCCCGACGCTGCTCCCGCGCGGGTTCGGGTTAAACCTGTGCCACATGGCGCCCCCTCCCTTTGCGCCCAGTGTACCTTTTTAAACCGCCGGGAGAGGCAACGAAGGTACAACGAAGGACAAAAAAGAAAAGCGCCCACACGGCACAGGGCCGTATGAGCGCTCAAGCATTTGCACGCAACGCGTATAAAATTTTCAAAAAAGTCTTGACGATTGAACGCAATGCGTGTATAATAAAGACAGTGAAAGGCACAAAACAAACGGAGGGAACGAAAATGAAAAAGTACGATCTGAAGAAAATCATGAATGACGCTTGGCGTATCATGCGTGCGAACAGCGTCGGCGGTGTTTACCAGCTCGATCTTTCTCAGGCCCTGCGGACGGCTTGGAGCATTGCGAAAAAAGACCGCATCAGAGCAGATCTGTCAGCAGAGATCGTCCACTCTGGGAAGTATGATTACATCGTAAATGAAAAAAATCTCATGAGCCGGATGGACTTGGTGCGTAAAGCCCTGCAGAATTTAAGGAACGAGGGCGAAAAAATCCGCGCTGCCTATCGCAACGGACTCACGAGCAAATCGGAGTTTGATGAATACTGCTTTTTTAAAAGCCCTGCCGAAAGCAATGTCCTCATTGTGCTCAAGAACTCTTGCAAAGCCACTCGCGTCGAATGGAATCCTTCTTGGGTTTACAAAATGGGCCCGCTTCCGGAAGAAGAATTTTAAGAGGTAATCACATGAAAAACTTTTTTGAAGTAAAAAAGAAAATTGTCCTTGCAGGCGACAGCCGCATCTTTAAGGACTGGGCAGCCCACTCCACCATCACGATGGACGAGTTTGTCTCTGCGCTCCAGTGGGTGTGTGAGGACGCATTGGACGAAAACGGCAAGCTCACCCGGGAGATCGCGCTCGCTCCTGACCGCATCGTAAAACTGCGCCGTTCCAATGACCGCTTCGGCATGACCGCTTTCTATGAGTATCCCCGCGATAACGGCGGCGACGGAAATCTCGGCTCTCTCTGGAACGGTGAGAAGTTCCCAGATGGATTTATCCGCAAAATCAGCGTGTCAGCAAAAGACCGCATTTGAAAGGAGAAAAATATGTATACTACCGCAGAACTGTTCACTATGGCAACCGACCCGGAAGCATCCCGGGCAGCGTTCCTCAACAATGTCACCCTCAGCATCCCGGATGATGCCGACGGGTGCGTTGATCTGGACGCCGAGAAAGAAAGATTGTCCAACATATGGGAGCTGGCACACCTGTCCATGCGAGAGCTGGTGGCCCGCACTGGCCTGTCGCAGACTGCATTTGCAAAGCGGGCAGGCATCCCGCGCCGCACGGTGCAGGACTGGTGCGGCGAAAAGCGTGCGTGCCCCACATACGTCCGTTTTTTGCTGGCAGAGCATTATAAGCTGCTATAACCTTAACCGGATGAAATCCGTGGGCTTTATATGACTGAAAGGAAGGTTGAACCTTATGAACAGCAAAATCAAGAACCCCTACCTCATCACGGAAGATGGGGTAAGCCACTATGACGAGTTCTGCACCGTCTTGAGCGGAGAGCTCACCTCCATCCCGTCTCCGTTTATGCCGAACAGGAAGCCGATGGTCAACAGCGACTTCCCCGAAGGCAGAGTATACTCTGTGACCCTGCGGGAAAAGGGTGAGCTTGGTGCAGAAGCCACTGTTCGCTTTGCCACCTACGAAGAAGCCAGAAGCTTTTTCAAGCACGCTTCTCTCCAGTGCAAGACAGTCAAGGAAGCGCTTGCATAAAGAAACCCCCGATGCTCAAAACGGAACATCGGGGGTTTTGTGCTGCCAAAACAGCAAAGTCTAAAATCAGGAGCGGAACCGCCCACAGGCAATGCCGCTCTCTACAAAGGCCGTAGCCTTTCAAATATCCACCCTGTTGCGCTTCTTCGAGAGGCCGGGTGGATTTCGTTGGTGCTATTGTACCACAAATCGTGCAAAAAGAAAAGCGGCAGACCCGAAAGCCTGCCGCTTCAATGCGTTTCGTGAGAAATCGCACCCAATTAAAACTATGATATCACACATCCAGCATTTTTTCAATGCCTTTCAGCCGGTAGCCTATCGCCGTCCGGCTGTAGTGTGTCTGTGCTGCAATGTCCGGCAGTGGAAGCCGCTCAACGTACCGCAGTAAGGCTATCTTTCGGTCAACCCTCCCAAGCGGCGCGCTTTTGATGGCGGCGATCATCCTCTTCCGGTCAAGCCCTCGCAGCGCAGCGGGCAGCACTACACGAGCCGCCGCCACAGGCAGCACCGAGCCAGAAAGGCTGCGGCAACTCTCCGGCGTTGCGCACCATACTGCCAATGTTGGCAAAACGGTGACAAAACGTCACCAGTTTGTTGACATTGCCGAGATGGCATGTTTTTGTGAGGCCACGAAGACGTGCGCAGACCATTTTCGTGATGTCACGAAATTGTTCTTGTGCGGCGTACATTTTGTTGGTGTCAACAAAATGGTGGTATGTAGTGCTTGCCATGATATTACTCCTTATTGTGAACAATGAGATAACGAATTGCGGAAATTTTGATGATAAAGCTATCGTCCGGGTTGTTTTGTTGCACACCGCTGAGCGCAACGTATTCACCATTTAGCCACAAAATACTTCCTTCCAACCGTTTGAGCCATTTTCCGCTACCATCGAAATCAGCGGCATGGTCATCCAGGTCGATTTCGAGGTAAAAACCATCGTTCTGCTTTGCAAAGTATTTTTGCAGAACAGAAGTGATTTCTTTCGTACTCATGTTTTTGGAATCAGCAATGACTTTGATGTAGTGATAATGAAACATTTTTGTCTCCTTACTGCGTGATTTTCTCAGCGTTCGCCTTGTCCTCAGCGTTCGCCTTGTCCTTAGCGTCCAGTGCGTCGTAGTACGCCTGCGCCAGAGCTTCCACCTCTGCGATGTCGTCCTCCGTCAGCAGGCCGCTGTCCAAATGGACATACGTCCTGTCCAGCCAGTATGCCACATCACGCCCTGCGGCGATTTCCCGCTTGATGGAGCGCAGGGTCAGGTCGTGGCGGGCTTTACTTTTGATAGCCATGTGTACCTCCTTATGTGGTAGTCATGGACGCAATGGCGTCCTCAAGATTTTTGACGACGAGATTTACGTCCCGCTGGTAGTCCAACTTGATGCCAGCACCGTCACTCGCCTGCACCACCGTGTCAGGGCCGTAAGCTGTGAGGGCGCTGTAGGTGGCGAGTTCGTCAGGGGTGAGCGGGGTTTCGATGGGGGTGGCGAGAACGTAGAATAAAATGTATTCGCCTTCTTCCGGGTTTTTAGCGCCAATTGGAATAAAAACTTGCGCATTTCTTGTGTCCACATAAAAATGCGGTGTATCGTCGCTAAACGAAACAAGAAATTGCAATTTATTGCATAGGGCTTCTGTTTTATAATCGCGACCACGTATCGGCAACATAATCGAAAGTCGTTTTGTTACCGCAAGCTCAGTGGTACCCGTAACTGTACAGGTTGACAAGTCTACAGCGTTTACCCTCTGCACCTTTACACCCCTTTCCAAGTCCACCTCGTCGCACACCCACTGCTGGCCTGTGCTGTCAGCGTAGTTGCCGCCAGAGGTGACAGGGATGCCGGGTAATCCGTTGGGTGTGGGAAGCGTGAGGAGCTGTTCACGGTAGGGTTCATAATCGGGAGATGATGCGTTCCATGTCAGGCACACGTTTTCACTGGCCATATTGGATAACAGATACTGGAACTTTGTTACGTCCACTGGATACGTTATATGGTGTTCAGCCTTACCCGCATCAATACCAAACCAGTTTTGGTTGTTGTTCTCGTCAAAGAATAAGATGTTTCCGCCTTGCGAAACTAAATCGCCTTTGAATACTAAAGTTATCGGTGTGTTTTTCTTGACAAAGCACTCAACAACGTCAGTATATTTCAGGTTGGGCGGCATACGATTTTTCCCCGTCACCTTCACCGTCAAACTCCCGCCGTCACCTGCGCTCACGATAGGCACAGGTGCATCCGGCGTGGGTGTGCCGTCCTGCGTGCTCTTGCCGTACACGGTCAGTCCGCACAGGGGCGCAGGGAAAGCGTCGTCAACGCTGAGCGGGTTTCCCGTTTCACTGCCAACAATGATGTTCTGCCGCGCCTTTACTGCGCTGATCGCGTCACCTGTGACTTTTGCGTCAGCTGCTTCGCCCTCGTGGGTGAGGGTGGTGTCCAGTGCTACGGCAGGGCCTTGAGGTCCGGGTTGCAGCCTCAGGTTAAGCACCGGATTTTCAGGCGTGCCGGTAATGTCGGCGGAAGGCTTGTCTCCGCTGGACACCGTACCGATCGTCAGAACAGGCGTTGCACCGGTTTTGCCGGTTTGACCATTTAAGACATCGATTGTTTTTGTACCGTCTTTGTCAGTGATGCTGACACGATGGCCATTTTCGATATCAGTTACAGTCACAATTGGGGACTTACCGTCATTGCCGGGCTCGCCTTTGAAGTCGCCAGCGGCAATGCCGTCCTTGAGGGCTTGCAGGCTGCCAGCGGCCTGCTGTGCGCTCTGGCCTGCATTGTCCGCACTGGTGGCAGCTTCGTTGACAGCGGTCTGGGCGGCTTCTGTAGAGGCTTTCACCTGCTTGAGGGCCTTGTCCCGGGCCGTATCCACATCCTGCGTGGCGGCGGTCTGCTTGTCACCGATAGCTTTCAGTGCGTCCTCTTTGGCGGTGATGGTGTCAGAAAGGGCCTTCCCGGACTTTTTGGCAGATGCCTCAGATTGCTGCGCTGCCGTCTGTGCGTCGGTCTTGGCCTGCTCTGCGGCGGTGGCATCGGTGTGGACGGCATCCACCAGCTGCTGCCATGCAGGGGTGCCCGGCTCCGGCTCGGTGCCGTCCTCTGTGCCGGAGTTGGCGCTGACACGATACCGCAGGTCTGCGCTGGTCATCACCTTTGCGCCGTCGCTGCCCTCAAAGGTGATGCACCCGCTTCCGGGCTGTGCGGTCACGCTGGCGGGCACGGCCACATAGCCGTCAATCACCAGCGAGGATACCGGGTCTTTGCCGTCCGGCACGTGCCAGAAGCAGCGGATAGCCAGCCCTTCCCACTCGCCGGAAGCGGTGACGGCAAGCCTGTACACGCCCCGGTTTTTGGTGTAGCCAAAGCGCACCAGCTGCTCATAGCCCGGCACTTTGACGACGCCATTGGATGCGAGAGATACGCTTTGCTCGATCATAAATTACTCCTTGTTGATGGTAGGCTTCTTTTCTGCCAGTGCCTTTTTCATCATGCTGACGGCCTTTTCGATCACGCTGTCCAGCACTTCATCCGTGATAAAAGGCTTCAGCCAGTCCGGCAGTGCGCCGCGCAGCGCGGCAAAGACCTGTGCCTTTTTCTTTGCACCCTGACCGCTGCCCATGATGCTGTCCTCGGCGATGGTCACGAGCTCCAGCGCCCAGTCCTTGACGTATTGCTTGTAACCCATCCGGATAGCGCCAACGGCCAGCGCGGCAAAGCCAATGAACATCAGTACCAGTGCGATGGGTGCGGGGATAAAGTTAAACATTGCTTCCATGTTTTGTTACTCCTTCCATGAGGTAATTATCGATTTTTTCTTTGCTGGCCTGCATAGCGGGCACGTTGTTTCCGGTCAGCTGTGCTTCCAGCAGGGCACGAACGGCTTCAAGCGTCAGGCGGTTCACTTCGTCGATTTCCCCGAAGCGGGACAAATCGCGCCCAAGCGCCAAAGAATGTTGCGCATAGCCCGTTTCTAGCGTTTGCAAGCGCTTGTCCATCTCGTCAAGCCGCTTGTTCTGCGCATCGTCGGGGGCCTGTGCCTTTTTGACGTACTTGTGGATGATGTCCAGCACCTTGTCGATGGTGATGACCGCAGCGCACAGGCTGCCCAGAATGCCCAGCACCCACAGTAAAGCTTCTTTTTCGGTCACGTTCCCTCCCGGAGACGGGTCAGACCCTTCTTGCTGATGATTTTCGGGTAGTTGAGGGTGGTCACGTTGAGGTCAACGTTGCCGCTGATGCCCGGCACAGCACCCTTGCTGGTGTGCTGGTGGGCGTTGTAGTTAAACGTCACGTTGGGTGTCTTGCCGGTGTAGTCCGCAAGCCAGACGTCCCACCGAGAGGACAGCCGGGCCATGTCCAGCTCGTACTTGTAACCGGTGTAGGTGTACAGTTGGGCGTAAAAACCCATCTGCTCCACCTGTTCCAGCGCGTAAGCGGTAAGGTTGGACAGGTCAAGCGTGGACAGCTGCTTGAGCTCATTTTCCTCCACGTCCACCGCCACCGGAAGGGTCAGCTCCTTGCCGTAGACCGCCTGCCGCACAAGGGCAAGCTCTGCATCTGCCATCGCCTCGCTGGTGGCGTAGGTGTAGTAGTAGACGCCCACGTCCAGCCCGGCAGCCCGGGCGTTTTTGTAGTTGTCCTCAAAGGTGGGGTCGATGTACAGGCCGTCTGCCCGCTTGGAGAACTTGCGGTTGGTGCTCACCGTCTTGAGCATCGCTCCCTTGTAGCCTGCCGCTGCCACCTGCGCCCAGTCGATCGCACCCTGATAGCGGCTCACGTCGATGTACCGGTATGGCGGGTCGCCCTCCCAGCCGGTGACGGTCTCCTCAACGGGAGGCTCTCTTGGCGTTTCCAGCGAAGGACTTTCGCTGTCCCTGCCGAAGAGCACCTTCAACAGCCCCACCAGAAATTCCAAAAGCTTTTCCATCGCTTACTCCTCCTGTACGATCTCCTCAAATCCGCTCTTGATAAGAATTGCCTTGACCTTCTCTTTCAGCAGGCGGGGGCAGCGCTCATACAGAGCCCTTGCGTCCTCCATAGTCTCAGCAGACATAATTTCCTGTGCCCACAACATTGCCATCATACGTACCATCCTTTCTAATTTTTGTGTGATTTTATGCATAAACAATCTCGCTCATTTCAAGCAAGCATTGCCTGAGCATTTTGTTTTCTTCCTGCAGTGCCGCCACCGTCTCCGGCAGCTTCTCCCGCTCTTCGGCCTTTTTGCGTGCTTCTTCCTGCGCGGCCAGCTCTTCGGCGGTGTAGCGGATGTATTTCTGGATGGGCACTTTCTCCACCCATTCTTCCTGTGCCTGAACGCCGGGGCGGTCAACGACCTTCTGCACGTCTTTGCCACCGTTCGGATACTCGGTTACGGTCTCCCAGTGCCACTGCTCCTTCACGCCCTCTACTGCGGGGTGGGTGACTTCTTCGGTGCTGCCGGTCAGGTAGCCCAGTGTCAGGTCGGGGTTTTCTACGACCGCGCCGGTCTCGTCAATGATCTTCATGGTTCAAAACCTCCCTTCTCAGGCCACGCGGTGCCAGATGTGCACATAGTAGGCGGCGGGCTGCACGGTGCTGCTGCGGCCATAAATGGCGTTGGACTTGGACGCGTCAAAAGATATATTGCCATAATTTCCGCTATACCCGTTCTCGAGTGACCTGCCTGTGCCTTTGACAGAAAACGCACCGCTGCCAGATGGATAAGCATAAAAGCTGCCCATTACTTCAGATAACGTGCCCGTGATGTTGGGCAGACCTGCTTTCACTGTGGTGCCTGCCGCGTGGGTGCTGGACGCACCCATCAGCACCCGCTCGGACGCGATCTCTTCCCAGCTGCCGCCGAACAGCGCAGCGGGGCTGGTGGAATCTACCGAAATCCAAAATTTGATTTTCGCATGGTCTTCTGCCCGAGCATCCGCAATCAAGGCCTTTGCAGCGTCTACGCTTATCAGGCCTTTCACTGCATCGCCGGTAGCCTTTCCGTCAGCCGGGGCTCCCTTGACGCTCAGCGTCTCATCGGTGCTCACAATGGCCGCAGCTCTGTCCGCTTCAGCTTTGGCAGAAGCGGCAGAGCCTCCCGCGCTCTTTGCGTCTGCCGACGCTGACTGTGCGCTTTTGGTTGCGCTGGTGGCGGCAGTCTGGGCCACGCTTTCGCTCTCTGCAGCTGCTGCCGCCTTTTCCGTCGCGGCGCTGGCTGCTCCGGTGGCGGTCTGAGCGGCCTGCAAAGCGGCCTGTTGCTGGCCTGTCACTTCCTCGGCGTACTGCTTGACGTATTCCATGCCCTGTGCGATGTCCTCGCGGACTTCCACACCGCGCTCTGCGGTGCGAATCCCCTTGATTGCTTCGTCAAAGGTCTTGTCCATAAATCTCTCCTTTCTCAGCCCTTGAGTGCCCGGCTCAGGTCGTAAGCATCAGACGCCTTGCGGGCAGTCAGGGACTGCAGATCGCTGAGGCTGGAAAACTCAGTGCCAAAGGTAAACTCTTTTTTATCCGGTGCATCCAGCGGCTCCACCAGCTTTGAGCACAGCAGCCACGTATCCACGCCGTGGGCCGCCGAAAAGATATGCGTCTGCTTTCCAATGGCAAGGCGGTCGATGTCAATGCCAGCGTCTTTCAGATCCACAGCCTTCACGGTCATTCCGTTCAGGTACCGCAGATTTTTTGCCAGCTCTTCCTCTGCAGCGTCCAGCAAAGACTGGTTGCTGTTGTAATTGCCCTCGACATGGATCACCTTGGTGATGATGCCGTAAATCTTTTGCGCCTTGACGTCATTGACTGTTTGGGAGATGATGCTCTGGATATCCACAAAAGGCCACGTCTTTTCGGTTTTTGTGCCAAAAGCAATGACCCGCGTGCAGATGTCCTCAGCTTTGGTGTAGCTGGTCAAATCCAGCATGTTGACCCCAAAGGCGATGGTCTGGGGGTTCTTGTCCGTGATCTTCTGCATGTAGTCCAGGTAGCGATAATTCTGCTGCCCCAAAAACGGGAGATTTACCGACCCATGGCGGATCACAAAATAACCGCCGTACTTGTCTGTGAGCTCGCTTTGCAGGATGTCCAGCGTTTTGCCGTAATTTTTGCCATCTCCGAAGCTGTAGGTGGGTTCTTTGGTGTCAAAAGCAAAGCGGCTGTCAGTCTTGCCATTGATTGCAAGACTGTACGAGCCGCCTTTTTCGGTGATCTTGTAGGTGCTGGATTCGGACGCCTTTGTGATATCATAGATGGAGTATGTGCCAAAGTCTTTGCTACAGGTCTGGCAGGAGACGTATGCTTTTGCAACGCTGACGATTGCATTCCACGTCTTGCCGTCCGCGTAGGCCACGGGGTACCGGACGCGGAAATTGTTTTCACCGATGCGGGAGAGTACATAGCCACCAGACATGCGTTCTGCGTTGAGCTCCCAGCTCAGGCAGGAAGCTTTCATCTGCGAGTCGACGCTCGACTGCTCGACCTCTTCGCTCCACAGCACCGCGCCGTTGATGGGGTTATAGATCGTGTAGTGCTGGATATAGTCGTCATCGTCGTCATAGTGATGGCCGGACTTCACCACCTTGAGCCCGTCGATGTAGGGCACCACCATAGGAGTGTCCATCTGCACCTTGCCGGGGGTGAAAGCCTTGTAAGCGTCCACCTGTGCGTTGTGATTGGCACAGACCCACTCCAGAAACTGAGAAAAGCTCACGTTTCTGGCGCTGTAAGGTGCGGCCCCGCTGTCGTTGAGGTAGGCCATTTCGCCCTCACAGTAGACTTTCTGGCGCACCCGAAAATCCTGCTCGTGGCTCATGACGCGGCCCTGCCAGATCTGCTTGCCGTCCTGCTGCACCTCCACCACCGTCATGAGCTTTTGGAGCGCGGAGTGTGCGACGTTGCCCAGCGGCAGAGTAAATTCCAGAGAGCCAGCCTTGCCCACCTCGCGGGTCAGTGTGGGGCTGATGAGCTTTTTGGTGTCGGTGATGTCCCCGGGGTCGTGGATGCAGGCTTTGGTCACCCACGTGTCAACACCGGACTGCGTGCCCGCATAGATCTTGTAGCTCATAGGCTTGCCCCCAGATACTTGATACTGATGCTGCAGTCCGCAGACGCAGAGAAAACGAGGGTGCCCACCACACCGTCCGGCATGGTAAGGCCCTCAATGTACTGCCAGTCGGTGGACTTGGCCAGAATTCCTACCTCAAAGCCGTTGAGAGACACCGCGATGTCTGCGGCGGTCTCGCTGCGCTGGAAGTAGATGCCAGCCGCACGCGGTGCGCCGGTGATGGACACCTCTTTGTCCTCGCCCGCCTTGAGCGGGATATCTGTGTAGTTGCGCACGATGTCCGTTTCAAAGTTGAAGTCATCCCACAGCCAATCGTTCGAGCCATCATAGATGCTGCGCTTGAAGGGGTTGCAGGTGCCGGTGATGGTAAAGGTGCTGGAAAGCCGGTCACGGGACGGTGAGATCTTCCACAGCCCTTCCCAGTACCACGCGGGATCCTCGTCGAACTTACACCGCAGCCACTTGCCGTGGATGGCGTTGGCGATGGTGCTTTCGATGCTGGGCCACTTGCTTTTCGGGGCATTGCAGAGCAGCTCCATGGTGATGGTTCGCTTTTTATAGTGCACCTTGCCGTTATCCCATGTGGTAAGGTTGAGCAAAGCGTCCGATCCGGTGACCTGTACAAGGTGCTCGTCCACCTCGGCAGCGCCGATCTTGGGACTACCCACCTTGAGATACAGCCCCCAGTCTTTCAGGGTGTGATAGTTTCCGATTTTTGCGCCCAGAAGCTTTGCCATTACACACCCCTCGCTTTCCGTGTCACAGTCACGCCGATGCGTGCATCGACGTTGGTCGCCATGCGGGGCGACAGCACGCCCACCAGCTCACCGGAATCCATGACCACCTGACCCTTACCGATGTCCGGCAGATGCTCGTCCAGCATCCCTTCAATGCGTTCCAGAATGCTGGTCTGCCGGTCAACAATGGACTGCTGACCGGTGACGCGGTACTGCAGGGCCGCACGGGTGGAGAAAGTGCCCAGACTGTCATACACGCCGGTCTTGTCAAAGGGGCTCTGGTAGTGGCTGACGGCGGTGTCGTTCTTCTTGTTCATCCACGCGGCAATGCCGATGCCGCCAGCGACTGCGCCCACGCCCAGAATCAGGGCAAGGACGGGGTTCGATGCCACAAAGGACACGATGCTGCCCAGTGCAGAGGTGATGCCGCCTGCCATGCCGGAAAAGTCCTGCACGATGCTGCCCAGAGCGCCGCCCACGCCGCCGGAGCCTGCAAGGCCGTTGACAATCTCACCAAAAGCCTTGACCGAATTGGTCACACCGTCGATATCGGATTTTACCCCGCCGTCAGAAAAAAGCTTCTGGAAGATATCAAATGCCTTGCCGATTCCACCGCCCGAATAGCCCTCATTGACTGCAGTCGCCGCGTCCGCAAGCCACTTAGAGATCACGTCACGCTGCTCCTGTGACACCTCGCCCCAGATCAGATTGACAAAATCTAGCCCAAGACTTGCCCAGTCGCCGTTTTTGGCATCACTAAAGGCGCTCTTTACCAGCCCGAAAATGCCCTTATCCAGCTGGCCGGAAGCCTCGCTCAGTTGCTGGTCAATGCGGCTCTGGGTACCCTTTACGCTCTTGTCGATAAGAGCAGAGGTCTCGCTCACCTTATCTTCGATTCCGTCGATGTAGGTGATGATCTTCTCGTAGGTCTCTGCGCCGTTCTCGCCGATGCGCTGGCCGGTTTCTGTGACGGTCTTCTTGATATGCTCGCTGCCGTCCGCGTACTTCTCCACCGCCTGCTGCACCTTTGTGGTGATGCCGTTAAAGGTGGTTTCCGAGACGTTGGTAAAGGTGCCCAGCAGCGTTTTCGACATGTCATCATAGGTCTTTGTGACCTTTGTGACCGTGCCGTCGACTTTGGTCTCGACCTGCTTAAAGGTCGTGGCGACGCCGTTCACCATCTCCTTGCCGGTCGTGGTAGTGGTCTCGGTGATGCGGTCTTTGATGCTGCCCGCGCTGTCCTTGACCTTTTCGGTGAGAATCTGGATGCTGGTGGTCACAGTGCCCAGCGCATTCTGTGCGGTGGTGGTAGCCGTGCTGGAGATGGACGAAATGACCGTTTCGGTGGTGGACTTGGAACCGGAGGAGCCGGATTTTTTGCCGCCGGAAGAGCCGCCGCCACCGCCTGTGGTGACGATGGAGCTGCCCCCGTTGCCATTGGCTGCCGCCAAATCCGCCTGACGCTGGGACCAGCTCCTATTGCTGATGCCAACGCCTTTCAGAGCATTTTGCCGTAAACGGTTTTTGTTGCTCTGCCGGTTATTTGCATCCGCGTACTCTTCGTAAGTGTCAAAGTCAGCCGTGGCAGCTTTTCCGAGAAAACGGTTAAGCTTATAACTCAGCTGATCCAGCCATGTGGTGGCTTTGCTCGCGAAGTCCTTAAAAGCGTTTTTTGCCGTGTTGATAGGCTCCGTCAGGCCGGTGATCGCGCCTGCGAGACCAATCCAGCCGTCCGTTTTGTAAGCTTCCTGTGCTGCGACGAGCATGTTGTTCAGATTGCCGATTACAACGCCGATGCCGCTGGATAAATCGCCGGTCAGCAATCCCGCCAGCTGCTTCACATTGTCCTTCAGGGTAGACACGCGGCCATTCATGGTCTGGCTCTGGGTGTCCATGCTGTTGTAGTAACGCCCGCCCTCTTCGGAAGCGGCCTGCAAAGCCTGCGTCAGCAGATCATAACTGATGGTCATCTTCTGCACTTCGGCGGTGGACTTGCCTGTGTAGTCGGCCAGAATGCCGTATACGTCGATGCCGGCATAAGCAAACTGCTTGATATCAGCCGTTGTAGCCTTGCCGGTGTTGGCGATCTGCTGCAGGTTCTGGGACATGCGGTTCAGCTCGTCGTTGCCGCCACCGGTCGCAGAGACCGCGTCGCCCAGTGCCATGACGGTATCGCGGGCATAGGAAGCGTTCTCGCCTGCAGAGATCAGGTACTGGTTCGCCTTTGTCAGGGACTCGACATCAAACGGGGTTTTTGCCGCGTCTTCCTGGATCTGGCTCATGACCTGCTGCGCCGCTTCCGCGCTGCCCAACATATTGGTAAAGCCGGTGGTGTATTTCTCGATCTGGGCGTTGTACTCGATGCCGGAAGAGATGAATCCCTCTGCGGCACTGAGTGCAGCGGAGCCGAGCTTCGAGAAAATGCCCGCCATGATCGTGCCCTGCGCAATGGCACCGGCCAGAGACTTACCGGACGCTTTATCCGTGGAGTTGGCAAAGCCCTCCATGCCGTTGTTTGCAGCTTTCAGCGCGGTCGTGGTTGCCCTGAGCTGCGCTTCTGCCTGCGCCAACATGGTCTTGAGATTTTTGGTCTCAGAGGACGCTTTGCCGGTCTTGCCCACCGACTCGTTGTAACGCCTGGTCAGCTCCACTACGGCCTTTGCGGCCTTGCTGTACTCTCCTGACAGCGAAGAAACGGTCTTTTTCGTCTCGGATTGCACATTTTGGATGCCCTGCCGGTAGGCGCTGTCGTCCAGCCCGAGGGTGGCGCTCAATTCAAAAAGTTTCAGGTTCCATCACCCCCTCCGCACAGCTCTTCAAGAGCCTTGCTGTTTTCTTCCGTGATCTCCGCCGCAGACCGCTTGTCGATCTGCTTTACATAAAGTGGGAATGTATACGAAGCAACGTAGGAATAAAGAGCGTCAGCTCCTGCAAGACCGCCAACGGCATCTGCTACGCAATTGCGGTAGAATTGAACTTCATCGTGGTTTCTGATTTCTTTTTTGATGTGGTCGAGGATATAGGACTTGCCGAAAAGTTCCAGCAAATCCAGACGAATGGTTGAGACCATCCGTTTATATCCTTCCACGCCGATCACATCAAGGATCTCAAAAAAGCCATGAAATCGTCATCAGACAGCGCGCGGGACATTGCTGCAACGAGCTTTCTGGTGGGCGGAAGCTCTTCGCCCTTATCCAGCACCACAAAGAGCGGCAGGACCTTTTCGGTCATGTCTGCGTGCTCTTCGTAGATCATGCGCATCATTTCTTCCGCATTTTTCGCGCCCTGTTCTGCGATCTTCTTGGCCTTCTCCTCCGGGGTTTCGTTGCCAGTCAGCGGCGCAAGCTGAGTTGCCGCCGCCACCGCGCCCGTGTCAACAAGGCACTGCTTGTATGCCTTTGCCAGCTTATAAGTTTTTGCAAGGTACTCCTTGCCTTCCAGATCAATGATTTCCTTCATGTCTTTCCTCCTTACATCAGGACGCGGCCTTTGTGATAGAGTAGAACTCCATCGGGGCCTGTTCGGGGTTCTCAAGGTCTGCAAAAGCGGTCAGCGTGATCTGCATCGAGCCGCCGCCGCGATGCTCAGACTTCAGGCTCAGGCCGCCGGTGGACATGGCATTATAAAGCTTGACCGCGATAAAGCCGCCGCCGATCATGGGGCCGACCCACCAAATGGGCTTGAAATCCGTCAAAGCGGTTTTCAGGCGTGCAACCACGTGGGTGGGGTCTTCCGGGTCGATGTCCGCAGTGCCAATAGCGAGCTGGATGCTCTTAGGGTCTGCGTTGGGGGTCGTGTAAGAGATGGTTGCGGTGGTTCCGGTGACTTCCACGCCCTGCTTTGTATTGGTGGGGGCGTTGTCGATTTCGGAAAGAGTATCCTCGGTGGAGTTCTGGTAGGTGATAGTCACGCCGCCCTGTGTGGCGTGGATGACGTTTGTTTCATCGATTTTCGGGGCCTCAAGCGAGAAATCGGACAAAATATTGCCAGAACCCTTCGGGATGCTTTTAAAAGCATCTGCCGTCAAAACATTGACGTTAAACTTCTTTGCTAAAGTTTCAGCCATATTGCTCCTTTACTCACGGTATAAGCCGTGTAAGTTCAAAAATAAGAAATTCGCACAGATACCCTTCAGGCGTGTTGTTGAGTGGCTGCGCCCAATCTTTATCGTCTTTGTCCAAAAGAACAGCGCCGCCCTCGCACTCGATTTTTAAGCCACCTCTTGGGATGGCCGCGCTGATCGTATCCTCGGTTTGCAGGATGGGGGCTCTGCCGCCCTTGCTGGGGTACCACAGCCGGGCGTGGAAGGATGCCGTTTCGTTCCACCCGCCGGGGATGGTGGGCTTGTAGGTCAGATAGGGCAGTGAAGCGGCAGGAGGAATGTTATCTTCCAGATAACCCTGGATGCCAAAGCCGTTGAAAAAAGCGTTCAGCGCCCGGTTGATGCTCTCAGACGGCCCCATTACGGCAGCACCGCCTTTTTGCACTTGACGGCCCGCAGCCCCATGCCGGATTCCGGCGGGGCTTTGCCCTCATCTGCCGTGCTGGTGATCTGGAAGGTCTGGCCGTCGCTCACCCGCTTGATGTAGTCCGGGAAAGCCAGCGGCACGCCCGTGTTGACAAGCAGGGTATAGGTGGAGGCGGTGTCAGCCTGCTCTGCCACCTGAGCTTCCACGGTGGTGTCGTGGCGCTCCACGGCCTCAAACTCGGGGCCGTCCTGCCAGCCGGACACAAAGCCGCCCACGCCGTCCGGCTCATAGCTGCGGGTCTGAAAACTGTATTTTTTGGTGAAGCCCTGCATCACGGTGGATGCAGTGAACGGATTGACCATGTCACATCTTCCTCCAATGATTGATCTCGGATTTATAGCGGGTCTTTCCATCTGCAGGCAGGCCGTCCGTGCCTGTAGCCATCGTGCCGGACCACCCGGCAAAGGACTGGGACACATACACGCCGCCGGACGGGAGCGCCTTGTCGTATGCGTCGATCTTTTCAGCCAGCGCCACGAAGTCAGGCGGCACGCGCATGGGCTGCACCGTCCCGGTGAAGGTCTCGGCGGTCAGATCGCCGTCCCCGGCCTTGTGCACGCCATCGTTGAAGATGGATCCGCACACGAGGAAATACTGCCCCGGCACTACCCCGGCAGGCACAGTGTCCGGCTCAAAGGAAAACTCCCCGGCAACGGGGTCGTCCGCCCGGTCAAAAAAATTGTGCGTGTAAACGCACAGCTCGGGGACGTTCATGCAAAGTCACCTCTTCTCAGCGCCCGGTGGATTCAGAGGCGGCCACAGTGGGCTCGGTGTTGGACGTGCCGACGGTCACGACTGCGATGCCGTCCAGATACTCTGCCCACAGCTTCATGCCCATGATGGCATAGTTGGTAGTGGTGGCGTTCTTGTAGTTGTACTCGGTATGGTAGCCCAGCAGGTTGGTCTCGCCGGAAACGGTGTAGTTTGCGCCCATGGTGGCATAGTCCCGGTCAGCAGGATCAACGTAGTACAGGTCGATGTTCTCCACGGGGATGGCGATCACCTTCTTCTGCTCGATGTAAGCATCAGGCAGGAGGAAGAGGGTGCTGTAGCCGAGGAAGTTCTTGACGTAGTTCAGGCCGAACTCGGTCTGAACGGTGATCTCCTTGTCGCCCAGGTAGTCGTAAAAGTCCATGATGTTGGCAAAGCCCACGACCTCGGTCACGTCCAGATTGTCGTTGGCAAAGCGCTTCAGGACTGCGCCCTTTGCGATAGCCAGAGCACGCTGCCAGGTCTTCTGGGTGCCCACCAGCTTGCCGGTCTTGAGAAAGGTGTAAAAGTCGGTCAGAACTTTCTTCTGCAGCTCATTGCGGAACGCAGTATCGGTGCGCTCCACGGCCACAGTCGCGCCGTACTTGGTGACGGCTTCGATAGAAACGGCCTTTGCCCACTTGCCGAGCTCGATGTCGTCATAGGCCACAGGCTCGACCTTGGTCTTGGTCAGAGGGATGTCTTCGCCTTCACCCACGGCGGTGCCGCCCTGCAGGCCGCCGTCAACGGTGGCCTTGTAGGAGACCAGCTTGGTGCCGGGTGCCTTGCGGATGGGGCGCATGATGCCCAGAATGGTGCGCAGAGCGTCCCAATTCTTCTGGAACTGGGTAACAAAATCCACCTCGCGAATAGAGGTAGTGATCTGGGAAGCAGTGGTAAGATTTTCGGGTGCTGCCATGTGTTACTCCTTTGCTGCAAGCCCGAACGCTTCAGGGTTGGCCGCAATGGCCGCCTGCCGTTCGCTTGCGTCTTTGATGTTGATGATCTGCTCTTTGGTCATTTTGGAGCCGGTGTTGGTGGGCGGGGTGTCCACCTTTGCGCCAGTGGTCGTGGTTGTAGCCACAAAGTCGCCCCACACGTCTTTCTGGCTGTCCATGAACTTCTTTGCGTCCTTGACCTTGCCGTTCTCGTCCAGCTCCAAAGCGTCGATGTCCGCGCCGGTCATTTTTACAACGCGGTCAAAGTGCTTTTCCAGCACACCATTGTCCTTCAGCAGCTGCTTGTATGCCGCTGCTTTCGTGGCCCGGGTGTCCTTCTGGGTCTGCTGGGCCTTGTAGTCGGTCAGCGCCTTTTCAGCGGCTTCCTTGCCGCCGTTGGCTGCGTCGCGGTCCTTTTCGGCTTTGGCGAGGGCTGCGTTCTTCTCATCGAGCTGGTTCTGCAAAGTGTCCGTTTCCTCATGCAGCACGTCCAGAATTTTCTTGAGCTTGCCGCTGGTGTCGGTCGTTTCATCTTCCAGAATCGCCCGGAGAGTCTTGCGTTCGAGTGCCATGTGATAGTCCTTTCTGCCCTTGCTCGGGCTGCCATGCTTGGCAATAAGGTTTAATTTGCCGGACGTGCTGCCGGTGTGGTGCCGCTTGTGGGGCTTGAACCCACGGCCCCCGGATTAAAAGTCCGGTGCTCTACCATTGAGCGAAAACGGCATAAAAAAGCGGCTGACGCTGTGCGCCAACCGCTGAGTATTTAGTTTTTGCGTGCAACTTTGGTGATACATTCGACCGCCCAAAACTTCGCTTCCTGTAATTTTGTCATGCACAGACTTTTTTCTCGGCTTTCAGGAAGTGCGTCAAGCTGCGTTGCAAGCTCAAGGAAAAGGTCTTCTGCCTCGCAGTGCGCAGTTTTCACATCATCGGGCAGGAACTTTTCTTTTGGTGTTTTGAACATTTTCTCCAAATCCATGAATTACGCCTCCTTGTTTCCTTCCTCCACCGCGATTTCTCGCAGTTCTTCAATGTGATTTTCCACCGCCGGGCGGAGGAACGGGCGTGGGGCCATGCCCCGGGTAAAGTGCCACTTGCCGTTGAAGTCCTTCCAGACCCACGGCGTTTTGCGTCCGTTGCCCTTCTCGGCAAAGATGCCCGTGCCCAACTCCACATAGACGCTGTAAAAGAGATTGCTGCCGATGGTCACGGTCTTTTTTGCGAGGTCGAGGGCAAAGGTCAGGCTCTGCTTGAGCGCGCCGCCCACATAGCCCTCAATGCCCGTACTGTCTGCCGTGCCAGTAGGCACAAGCAACTGGGCGTAGTCCTGCACCTTCATGCCCCAGAGGGTCAGCACCCGCTCCGCCCATGAATCCAGAGCTTCATGCAGCCGCGGGGTGTTGTCGGTGAATTTGATGTCGTATTCAAATTTCATGGTTTACCGAACTCTCCACGTCTTGGAATTTTTTCTTGCGCGGTAGTAGGTCTTTCCCTCAAATGTCACTTCAAGTGCACCCCTGTCCATTGCAGAACCCAAAACGGAAGAAAGCGACTTTGTTTCAGCTGCCTTTTTGTTTGCGGTTGACTTTTTCTGCACATCTTTCATAAAAGAATTGACGTTTTGCCGTTTCTGTGCCGTGTTATCCGCTGCCTTTTGCACCTGATTCTGGTTAAACCTTGCAGGGCCGGAAACATATGGATTCGCAACCTTCGTCTGAGCCTTTAGCTGTTCCGTTGTCAGTTCATGCAATTTATCCAATGCCGCCGATTTTTCCTGCTGAGTAAGATTCGACTGTTGGATTTTCTTCACGTTCGCTTCATACTCGCGCTTTGTTGCGTCGCCAGCATCAAACAACGAAAAATCATTCGATCTTCTTACCAGCGTACTATCCAAACTTTTTGCTCCATTTGCGCCGCCGCCCGCTCTCGCTGAACTGCCCCCGGCTCTGCCGGATGCTCTACCACCGCCGCTCATCGTGACACCTCTCTCTCACTTCCGCATACTGCGGCTTGATTATTGTTGCGTTAAAGTCCATACCCGGTAATGGTTTGCCATACCAAAGAACTTGCGTGGGATTCAATCGCCGCATGGCTTCCTTGCACCCCATTGTGAAAAGGGTTGTAGCCAAACGCTCATTCATCAGCCCAACGGACGAAATGGAGATGATGGAGTTTCGCGGCTCTCCGTCAAAGCACCACTCGTAGCTTTCCGGCCACACCCATTCGATGGTGGGAATGACCTTGATACAGTGCATTTGCCAGTACGCTGCCAACCAGTGCCGTTTATAGGCGCTCCAAATCTGCACCGCTTCCGGGTGGTCTCGGAACATGGAAAAATCAGGGGAAAGCACCGCCCCGAATTGCTGCAAAAGCGGCACATACTTGTCAGGACTGCGCCAAACACGTTCAAACTGGTAATCATCACAATAAAAATGGACGCCTTTGCCCCCCCTATCTTTGGAAGACAGGGCATAGTTGAAAGGAATCCATTCCAGCTTGTCAATGCGGATGTCCGTTTCCGGCTTGATGATAGGGATATGGAACTTTCCTTCACCCGGAAAAATCATCTTTTCGGTGTTTTCCATCGGCAGAATCACGGTTCATCCCTTTCTTTCTCTTGCGTTCAAAATAAGTTTTCGGCCAATCGGGCCGGTTCGATACCTTTGCAGCCTTATTGGCCGCTTCGGCGAAATTTTTAGCGGTTCCACCGGCATTGTAAAATGCCTTTGCAAGCTTCTTGAAATTTTCGGCAGAATTCATTTTTTCTCCCTCTTTTTCTTTCGTTCTTCCGCCCACCACATTTGCTCTTTCTCTTTGCCGCCCTTGGATTTATACCACTCGGTGTAGTCCATGACGGGGGTTGTTCTTTTGACCCGCACCATGATAGGCCTGCCTTTTTCGTCCACCTTGCCGCTGTCCTCGACCACAGGCACGTTGTCGATTTGCCGTGCGTTCTGCCGGGGATACTTGCCCAGTGCAGAGGACAGCACACAGCGGCAGTGGTAGACCATCTCCGGCGCTGCGTTGGGGTCGCCTGGGCGCTGAATCTCGTAACCCATGACCTTGAACGGCTCGTCAAGCTCTGCCGTCTGCTGGTCAAGCAGGCGGTGCATCTCACGGGTGCGGTAGTCGTGGGTGGAGTTCCACCGCTTTTTGACCTCGATGCCCAAAGCCTGGGCGTTACGCATCTGCTGCAATGCCCCGGCGTTCTGGGCGCTGGTAAGGGCTGTGATGGCGTTGTTCATGGCCCAGTGGATCTCTGTATCAGCCATGCCGTTTACGGCCTGCACGGCGATGTCGTGGACGCTCTTGCCCTGCACGATGCCCTGCATGACGTAGCGGTTGAATACCCGGGCATCATAGGTGCGGTTGCTCTCGCTCTTGATGCGCTTGTTTGGCACCATGCGGGGGTTCTCTTTCAGCAGGAGTTTGACTGCTTCGGTGTTGTACAGGGTCAGACCGAACGTCACGCCTGCGGCCTGTTCCAGCTCGTAGAAAGCCCAGTTTGCGCCAAAGGAAAAGATATTGTATTGCTCGTCCCGGGCCAGCTTGTAGGCCGTCTCTTGGGCTGTGGTGCAGGTCTGCGTGATGCCGTCCAGCTTCTGGCGCATCAAATCGGACTGAAATACCTGATTTTGCAGCCAGATGCGGTAGTCGTCCTCGGTGATCTCGCCTGCATCCAGCTGCGCCCGCTTGTGCTCGTCCAATTGCTTATATTTTGTAAGGAACTCGGTCAGCTGCTCCTGCATCTCCCGGCGGGCAGTGCCATACACCCGGAGGATACGGCGGCGCAGGCGGTTCAGCTGGCGGGTAGAAATGCGGTCACGGTCAGTCATAAGTGCATCACAAGCTTTGCAACGTTAATGATAAACGAGCTTACCCCGCAGCCGAAGAAAAAGCCAAAAACTGCGGCGCAAATATCACGCTTCATCTGTTCCATCTTCGCCCTCCTCGTCCACGGTCTCCCGTGCTGCGCTCTCAGCCATCAGCGCGGCCTTGGCCTGCTCCTTTTGTTCCGGGGTCAGGTTGGGCAGCAGGTCAATGGCCACGTCCTGCCCGATGATCGGTGCCTCAGAAATCACCGTTGCGACCTGTTCAGCGGTGTTGGTGATCTTGCTGCGATTGAATGTCGGCATAGCGTTGTCAAAGCCAGCCAGTGCGCAGATCTGCCGGATGAACGGCTTGACCTGAGCCTCAAAGTCGTCTGCGTTCTGGTTCAGCGGCTCATAGGCTGCATCCAGATGGTCGTTGGTGCTGTCCGCGCTGACACAATGCACATCCAGACCGCCGAAGTCCTCATACACCCGGGTGTGGAGCAGCTCCAGCAGAGCCTGCCGGGCCGTCACAGGGATCTCGGTGGTGTAGGGGGTGATCTTGCCTCCCTCGCTGGTGTCTGCGCCTGCAATGTGGTACAGATTCAGCTTGACAAGGAACTCCTGCAGCTCGTCATCGGTCATGCCGTTGAAATTTTCGCACAGCCAGTAGATCTGCGAAAAGTCCTGCAAGTCGTTGCAGAAGCCGGACATCACCAAATCGGTGTTGTCAATGTAGGCTTTCAGGCCCACAAGGGTGCTCTGGTGCAGGTCGGAACCCCACAGCGGAACAATGGGCAGGGCGCTGTAGTTTTCGCCCTCTACGCTTTCCAGCCCGCCGCCGGGTGTGGTGACGGTCACGCTCTTGTATGCTCGCTTCGCCGTTGTCTCCCGCATCGTGCTGCCGATTTTGCTTTCCGTGTACTCGGTAAAGCCGTCCAACTCGTACAGGATATAGTGCATATCCGTGTCCGGGTTCAGCCGCCAGAAGCGCACACCTGCCTGCAAAAGGCCTGTCTTTTCGTCGTACAGGGGCGCGAACTCGGTCAGCTTGAAAACCACCAGATGGTCGTTGTTCCAGAATCCAAAGCTCTCGCCGTGGATCAGGGCGAAATATCCGGCCTTCTGAATCTGCTCGTCAAAATTCTGCCCCAGCCTGTCCTTGTCCACGCCATCGTCCGAAAAGACCACGCCGTTGCCGAGGGAGTAGGTCGCCCGCTGTTTGTTGAGCCGCCGGAAAAGATTGCTCTTGACCATATCGGGGTGTAGGATGTCCTGCTTGGTGTTTTTGGATAGGCGTTTCAGCATCAAAGCGTAAGCCTGTGCGAAGCGTTCAGCCCCCGGGTTTTTCTGTGCGTCGTACAGGTCGGCGTCCAGAGCCATTTTGTAGGGCCCGGAAGCGCAGTGCTGCTGCACGAACCGCCGGATGAAATCAGGCTGTTCCCCGGCGGCTTGCGCCTGCTGAAAAGTCTGGAATGTGTATACAGTGCTCAAAATCAATCCCTCAGTTTCACAAGGCGCTTTGTGCGCACGAAGTAGCGGATAGCGTCCATGCAGTGGTCGTTGACCTTCAGCACGGTGTCGTCTTTATCTGGATCCCAAGCGTACACACCAAACTCTTCCAGCGTGTGCTTGCAGTCTTTGTAAATCTTCAGTCGCCCGGTCTGCAGCATGGTCTGCACGTCCAGAATGCCGCTCAGAACATCGTTGTTTGCGGGGGTCTGTGTGAATCCGTTCTTGCGCAGCTCTGTAATCAGGGGCAGGGCAGAGGGGTCAACGATGATCCTCTCCGGCTTGAGCCCGGTCAGCCACGCCTTGAGGTCTGTGACGTACTCGCCCACGGTCTTTTGCCGCTTCTGTTCCCGGCCGCTGTAGTAGTACTCCCGGGTGACGATCCAGCAGTCTGCATCTGCCTGCTTCTGGAACAGCAAAAAAACCGTTGCGTTCTGGGTGCCAAAGTCGCACGCCACATAGGCACTCTTTGGAGACAGCGCCGGCAGCACATCAACAACGTGCTTCTTGCGGTCGAACATGTCATATACAAGGCCCTCGGCCACCGTCCACAGGCCCAGAATGTAGCGCTGATAGAAAACGCCGCTGTACTGGCTGCGGTATCTGGCCTTGATGTCCTCGGAAAGTGACAGGTTGTCGTCCATCGTGAAATGGAGATACATCATCTTGCGGGAACGGCACTTGCGCACCCACTCGAGATAAAACCAGTGCTGCGGGCTGCCCGGGTTGCAGTTGAACCAAAACTTCGACCCGGTGACAGAACAGCGGGCCGTGGCCTGATTGACGAAGCTCTGCGGCATCAGGGCCGCCTCGTCAAAGAATGCCCCTGCAAGGGTGATACCCTGGATCAGATCCTGACTGCTCTCGTCCTTGCCGCCGAAAAAGTAAAATTCGTTAACTTTGCCGCCCTTGCTGACGGTCATGCAGTTTTCGGCGCGGTGCTCCTTGACGTTGTAGCCACGGGCTGCAAGCTGCTGCTTGAGCGTCCCAAGCACGTTGCGCCGGAAGCTGGCAATGGTCTTGCCACACATGGCAAACTGCTGGCCGCTGTAGCAGGTCATAGCCCACTGGACGAACGAAAAGCTCATGGCAAAGGTCTTACCCGAGCGGATAGCGCCGTCTGCAATGATGCCGTTGTAACCGCTGTATGCGCTCTGCGGTGTCCACCAGCTCAAGACCTGCTTTTGCCGCTGGCTGAGGGCTTTCCAGCGAAAACCGTTACTTTTCCGCATGGTCGTCCTCTTCCTCTGGCAGCATCTCCACGTCATCCGGCGGGCTGATGTCTGCGGCAGCGCTCAGGGCCTCAAGCAGGCCATCGTCCGGGGCTTCTATGCTGCTCTGGTCTCCCAGCATAGCAAACTTGTCCACGATGGTTCCAAAAGCCGTGGACAGCTGCGGCAGCGTCGCTTCTGCGATTTTGTCAGGGTCTGCCATCGCCTGAAGGTACAGCCCAAGAAGATCCTGTGCTTCCCCGCGCTTGCTGCCTAAGTAGGAAAGCATGTCCTGCGAATTTTCCCGCTTTTTTTGTGCACACAAACGCGCACTCTCCGGGTCTTCCTTCACGACTTTCTTAACCGTCGCGTCTGAGACATCGTTCAACTTTGCAGCGGCGCGGTAGCTTTGGAGTTGCACATAGTCAGCAACGATCTTCTTTTTTTGCTTATCTGTCAGCCGCCGTGCGCCCACCGCCACCACCTCTCTAAACTCACGCAAAAGAAAAACCGCCCGGAAATCCGAACGGTCAGAATATCGAATGTGCCGCCAGCCGGATTCGAACCAGCACCCACGGGATGGATGTGCGCAGTGGTTGGCTGTGCAGTGATGTTCCCGTGGTGTCACCAACGTTGTCCCGCCTTAAATGGGCGGCGCTCTGCCAATTGAGCTATGACGGCATATAAGCAGCACCCGTGCATTCAGTTCGTTGGACAGGCGTCAAACGGTGGGCGCTGCTGCATCCGGAACTTTCGCGGCCGGATGCCCCGCTATTGCGCGGTCCCTTCATAGGGCACGCAAGCACTCCCGGCAGGGTTCGAACCTGCAACATGCGGTTTTGGAGACCGCTGCTCTACCGCTTGAGCTACCGGAGTATAAAAGCCGCCCTTGGAATCGAACCAGCCGCGTCACACGCGCCGCGCTCCAAACTGCGCTCAGGCGGCATATAAAAACAGCTCCGGTTCTCCGCCGGGGCTGTTGGTTGGCGCACATCCTGTCAGGAAAGCTACACCTTGGCAAGGATTCTAAGGCCTTTTCTTGGCACGGGAGGTTGCACGTGCGGCCTTGCGGGTTGTCTAGTCCATGCGCCATACGGTGCGATACGGCGGAATCGAACCGCCTCCTGTCTCTCATGAGCGGCAGGCTGCCTTTGTGTCAGTGTATCGCATAGAAGCAGCCCGCGAAACGTGAAGAGAGAGCAAAGCCCAGTGTCTGCAAGCAGAAAAGGAGGAAAATGCCAAGAAGGGACACATTTCGGAGGCTGCGTGGCAAGCGTCTCACCGCTTTCGGCGGTTCCGCTTATACCAATTTTACCACATCTCACATGTAACAACAATAACGACAACATGTAAGAAAATTACATAAATTGATGCCAAATCTGCGCAAGCTGCTTGCATCCATCCCGCACATACAAAGAAACGCGGTTTTCGTTTGGCAGGCCAAGGCTGCGGGCTACGACGATCTGCTTTTGGTTCTGGACGTAGTAGCCATACAAGCACGCCTGCATCATGTCACTGCTTTTGGTGCCCGCAATGTACTTGATTCGGCGCTTTGCTTCTATCCGCAAAACTTCGAGCTCGGCTTGCAGCTCTTGCATCTTGCGCTCGTTTTCGTCTGTTTCTTCGGCACAAAGCCCGATTTTGTCCCCGTGCCCGGATCCTCCGGGCATTCCGGTCATGCTGGCGGTGCACTTTGTGGCTTTGTCATGCGCCTGTCGGATGTCAAGCTGGATACGGTCAATTCGGTCGTCCATAGTCCGAAGCTGCTTAAACCACGACTTGACGGTGTGGTAGTCCACGCCGCCGTCCGGCTTTGGCGTGTCGGTGTCAGGTATCCATGTGCGGGTCATTGTTGCTCCTTTCTTCAAAATCGCAGCAATATTCGGGCGGATTTATGTATCCTTCGTCTTTTTCACCGCTCTGGCAGATATAGTGATATCCGGATTCTGACGCCCCAAATTTTTGCTTTAAGAATACGCACCGGTCGCAAAGGCAAGGTTTGTTGCGGTTGAGCCACCGCTTGAAATATTCAATTGGGTTGCCATCGCTAAGAACAAACCAGATGAAAAGCCCTGCAAGTGTTGCCATGAACAGCGTGCTTGCAACTTCAAATAGCATATCAAGCATTTTACTCCTCCATTTCTTCAATCTCAATTTCCACCCTTGGGTTCTTCCGGTCAAGCTCCACCCGGCTGCCATCGTGGGCGGCGACGATCCTGCTGTTGTCGTCCTCCAGCACCCGGGCTTTTACCAGAATGTCCGTGGTCGCCTCGATGAGGTTCGCCAGATCGACCCGGCGGGCGGTCTTCATGTAGTAAACGCACCTCACGTTCACGCGGGCAGAAATGGGGATGCGCGGCCTTTTGATTTGCCGCAGGCAGTCAGTCTCATAATCCACGTAGGCCTTGCTAGGGGCCACAAATGGGGCACCAGAGCGTGTGCGGAGGATCCGGGCAGAGTTCTTTTTGGTGCGCGGGTCGCCGTAGAGGGTCAGTCGCATCTGCCGTCCTCCACGTAGCACCAGCTTTGGGGCGGGTGTTCGATTCCGAATGCTTCTCCCCGGCAAATCAGCTTTTCTGCGTCCCATCTGCGGCAGGTGCAACAGTCTCCGCGATGCGTACAGGGTTGTATCGCCCAGAAATCTTTAAGTTTTACTGGCTTTTTGTAGAGTTTGAAGTTTGAAATATGCCAGCAGTACGCATCGCGGCAGTCAATCAGCTTCCGTCCTTTCCAGCCAGCATAAGCCTCTACCTGCTGCGGTGTAAGGCAGCTTCCCAAAATCCTTTCTTCGAGATTCCCTGGGATAGAGCTTGTAAGCGGAGTAATTCTATCGATATCGTTGCAGGTGAACTCGCCAATGACGCGCCCCCTTTTCCCTGGCCATCCGCCGTGGACCTTCGCGGACACGTCCCAGTTACGGTCGTCCGAATTAAACTCTTTACTCGCCGTCCGGGTGCAGTAGATATACACCCTGAACGGCGTTTCCAGCTTCGGGCGGGTCTTGCGCACCTCAATGGTCTTTTGCCCCCGAATGATGAGGTCGCACCATTCAGGCCGAATGCTCATCAAGATAGCCTTCATTTTTTCACCATCCCTTCCATTGCCAGCTGCTCGCACTGCTTTTCAGCTTCCCGGCGCTGCTGGTCATACTCAAACAGCATATCTGCGTACTCATTGCCCACCCGGCGGATGGCCGTTTCCAGCATCTCCGTCACAAGGTCGTGGTACTTGTCTGCGCCCTTGCGGCTGTTTCTGGCAGCTTCCCGGGCTTCCCACAGGTCGGTGAGCTTGTCCCGCCTGTCGGCGGTGATCTCGCCATAGCCGTAGGCATCCTGAATCTGCTCCATGCTTTCCCAGTCTTCCAGTTCAGCAAAGGGGTCGGCTTCAGCCTTTGCCATGCTGCGAGCTTTGGTCTTTTTCTTGACGTACCGGGTCAGACCGTCCTGCATCACGACGCGGGCGTCGTCCATCGCCTTGCGGATGGCCTTGACTTCCCGCTCTCTTTTGAGCTGGTCGGGCTGGCTGGCCCACTCGGCCATCAGATCGGATTTTGTTTTCGGTTTCATCTGCTTACCCCCACTGTTCAGCCATTGCTTTTGCAACGCCTGGCGCTGTTTTGCTTCTGGCTTTTGCCCGGCCCTCTTGGCCGTTTTGCGTCCCGCGTATGCCTTCGCACCAGCTGATTTTCTTGTGCCTTTCCCCATTTGAGACGTACACGGGCTCTGGCGGTGGAAAGTCGTTTTTCCGCTCCAGAGGCGGCAAGTTTTTCAGCCAAAGGCAAGTGCGCTTTGTGTGATAGTTTTCCGCGTCCTCTTCGCTTTCGGCAAAGTAGTACGGATGAATGATCTGGTCGGCTTTTCTGTACGCTGTGTTCATGATGCCCACAGGGTTCTCAACTGCAATTTTGGGGACGTCTGCCAGCATAAACTGCATAAAGAAAATTGCAGCTTTTACACGCTCTGCCCACCGGGCAACAACCTTTTCGGCCGGTGTGACCCGCAAGCTGAATGAGCGCGTTGCTGCATTGCTCAGATACGTGCAGGGCGGGTGTGCAATGAGCAAATCCCACTTGCCAACGTCATGCGTTACGCCGTCCATCGTCACGACTTGCCCCCCCCCAGAGCCTTGATCGCATCTCCGAGAATATGCCACTCTGGATGCCCGCCGGACGGCTCCTGAATATCGCAGGAGTAGGCTTCATGCCCACGGGCGCGAAACGCCTTGCATACTTCCTGCGATTCCTCGCAGGCAATCAGCACTTTCACCGTTTTCTTCCTCCCATCCATCCTTCTTTGTCGAAATCGTTGCGGCTGATCCGCTCCGCCGCGTGGTTCCCGTTGGTGTAGATGCGCTGTGCCTTCAGCTGGCGCTTGTACTCTGCGTACCGTGGGCAGCTGTCGTGGCAGATCGGGTGCCGGTCGGGACAGTGAAAGCAGGGTTCAAGTTTTACCATCGGTCTGAGCATCCTCCATCTTTGCACCGCACTGCGGGCAATATTTATAGCCATTTTCCATTGGAGTCCCGTCATACATGATGATGCTGTCTTTGCAGTTGGAGCAAGTCCAAACGATAGGATCACCAACGGCATCTTCGTCCATGTTCCAGTGCGCCACAGGCCGCAGGACGTCCGGGACGACTGCCGGTTCATCTTCCAGCACATCTATCGCGTCCATGATCTGACACGCGCGGCATCTTACGCCGTTGTAATTTTCGCAGCCACAGCAATATGCCGCTTTGATTTTTGCGATGGCTTTTTCGCGGTCGATAAATTCGCTAAATTCGCTCATTTTTCAATCTCCCTTTCTTTGTTTTCGCAGGCGTTCCCGGCTGTGTGCCATGAGCTCCGGGCTTAAAACGCCATTCCCGGACGGCTGTGCCCTGTCTACGCGGTTGCCTTTTGCCCGGCTTCCGCCGATTGGGCAGAGCTGGTTATACTCCGCAGCGGTCTTGCAGCCCAGTCTTTCCGCTTCTCCCAGTGCCTTGCGAACATACGCCCAGCTGCTGCCGCCCAGATCTGCGCACTTGTCTATGACCGCATACACAAGATCTGCATCCATGCGCTCTATGTATCCGGTCAGTTCTTTTTCTCCGGTCTTGCTCAGCTTGCCGACGTTATCCCGAAAAAAATCCACCAGATATTTCGTCGTCTTCGTCCCTGTATAGGAGGAGTCATCTTTAGATGACGACGACTTATCTATATCTAATATCTTATATCTAATATCTGTATGGACATTTTTGCGGACATCTGCGTGGACATCCTGTGGACATTGTCCACAGTGTTCTGCTTCAATTTGACGCTGGTTCGTTCTTTGCAACTTTTTTTGTGCTGCATAATCGGTCTCGCTTCCGACCATTTCAGAGTGGTTTGCAAGCACCAGCGTGCCGTCTTTTTCCTGATAAATCAGCCCAAGTTTCGCGTAAAGTCCCAGTGCAACGCGTACCGTATCGGTAGAAAACCACTTAGTATCGCGCTGAATCTTGTCCACGTCATAGGGGATGATCACTTCGCCGATCTGCCGCGAAAGCCTGCCGTTGGTGTTGATAGTCATAAGGCAGAGCATCTGGTACAGCACCACATAGTTTGCGCCGTTCTTCTGCCCCATGAGAAAATCCACCGCATCAGACCGCATAAAGCTGTCTTTGAGTTTCAACCAGTAGTATCTTTTTCCGGTAGCCGTATGCTTTCACCTCCTTTGCACGCCCGTATAGCCAGATAGCACAGCTTGCGAAATCAGAAGGGAAAATCTCCATCGTCCGGGATCGTGGCAAAGTCGTCCATCTTTCCCTGATCATACGCGGGAGCCGCCTGCGTGGCGCTGTGCGCGGCGTTTGCTTCCCGCACATGATTTGCCGTCTGCTGCTCGTAGGACGCTGTGGCAGGCTTGTCTGCCGCCTTGGAGCCTGCAAAGCTCACATTGCTGGTCACGACCTCCACGGCGGTGCGGTTGTTGTCGTTCTTATCCTGATACTGGCGGGTCTGAAGACTGCCTTCAATGGCAATCAGGCTGCCCTTCTGGAAATACTTGCACACAAACTCGGCCTGTGCACGCCATGCCACGATATCGATAAAGTCCGCCTGCCGCTGCTCGCCCTGCCGGGCAAAGTTGCGGTCACAGGCAATGCGGAAGCTGCACACACTGGTGCCCTGCTGGGTGGTTTTGAGCTCCGGGTCGGCAACCAACCGGCCCATGATCGCTACAACGTTAAGCATGCTCTAATCCTTTCTCTTCTTTGGGCTGCTTTTTGGCGCATTCCATGCAAAGAATACGCCCGTATTTCTTTTGGCTGCGCTCGCTTGCCTGCTCTGCACTAACTTTGCTGCCCTGATATGTAAAGCCGGTGATCTTCTTCCCACAGCAGGAACAAACTGGTGCAGGAGCAGCGGGAAGCGGATCATATTTGGTTTTATCGGCGTTCCAGTACACATCTGCACCGATGCCCAAAGCCTTGCAGGCCACGCTCTGAGCGTCCGTGTAGGCCTTTTTGTAAGCGTCATCGTCCGTACGAAGTCCATCACGCTCCATCGTTACAAGGGTAGAGCCACCAACGCCGGGAATGGGGGCGCTCCATGCCTGTCCATCGTCCTGCCGGACGTACAGGCAAGTGAAGCAGTGCACCACGATCTCACCCTTTGCGCCTTGCTTTTCCTCAAAAACAGGCGGATCGAACTTCCAACCGGTACCTGCCGGGCCAAACAGCTCTGTCAGCTTCTTGATGCGCCACATGGGGTTAATATCGGTTTTCCCCTTCAGGCGACCCGCAACGATGGCTTTCTGGGCCTCTTCGGGAACCTCGCGGCACCGGTTATAGATTTCAAGATTCTCCATGATGATGTGTCACCTCCGACCACCCATGCATGCGGCAGCGGTTTTTCAGCGCCGCATGAGATGCGCTGTAAGCAGCTTCTGCCGTGAATGCCATCCCTTTTGCAAATCCGAATTGGTCTGACTGTGCCAAAATAACCTCCAGCGCGTACAGCGCAGCGCCCAGAGCTCCGGCGGCGTCGGTGCAAGCCTTCACGCGGTCGATGGGAATCGTGCCGAGATAGTCTTCTCCCGGGTGGGCCCTCATCCATGCCATGTCCCCAGCGACAGCTTTCTGGACTTTGCCAAGATCGCTGCAGGCGGCCCCGATGTCCGCAACTGCCTGCAGCGCCATGTCCAGCTGCCATTCCGGTACATTGGCCGCGTAGTTCAGGCAAATCTGTTTTTTTTCATCACACTGCATAAAAATTCACCTCGAATACACCTTGCGACGTTTCTCGTCAATCACGTTATAGATCCGACTGGGCGTTTCAGCCGCAAGCTGATCTGCATATTTCTGGCCCTCCAACACGCTCCTGACGGGAATTTCGTTGATAAACCGCCCGTCGGCTCCGCAAATTTCGACCGCACACATCCTTATCGCCTCCTGTTCCGTCGCCAACCAAGGAAGATGTATCCGAGGTTCAGCAACGAAGCAATATAAAAAATCGTTTTCACAAAAACCTCCTTGAACTTTGTTGTAAACAGTGCTATTTTTGTGGTGATGGGCGGCGAAACTCATCACCCTTTGGGCTTGTCCGTGTTGGCGCACGGGCAGGCTCTTCTTTTTTGCGGCGTATCGGCGGCAGACTGTCCACCTCATCACGTCGGATACGCTCTTTCTCGAAAATGTACTTGCGAGCCCGACGCCTGCCGTTGCGGCTGTGGCTGCTCGCAGACGCAAAGCTGTTTGCACTTTTGTAACCCAGCCGTCTGGCACACATCTCAGACGTACCGCTGGCAATCAGGTCTCCGGTCTTGGCATCGTACACGGTGTACCACATGACATGGTAGACAGTGTCAGGCATACGTGATCTCCCCGGACTCCTCTTGCAACATCTCCCGCACGTTGTCCATTTCTTCGGCGCACATCTCCCAGCCGTTTGCCCGTGCGGAGTATCCGGCCCGGACAACAATGTCATCCGAGGCTTCGGCTTCTCGCTTGCAGCGTTCGGCAAGCCGCGTGTAGGATTTGACTTTGACCTAAACATACTCTTTGGCCGTCATCATGCCCCACGCTCCTGATTCTCCGGATACTCCGGGTTGCGGGCGTGGGTGCGGTTGATCTTGCCGTACTTGCGCCGTTTTGCGGCTCTCTCCCTGTCCTCTGCGGCAAAGCCCAGACGAGCCAGCAGAACAGCGGCCAAAATCAGCACCAGCGACACCGCAAACAGTGTGCTGGAGATGTATCCGGTGGTCTGCGCGGTGCCCTCTGCGCCCATAGCTGCGCCCATTCCAATGCCGCCAAAAATGACAGCCAGCCAATAGTAAGTAGTGGATTTGAGTTTCATTCTTTCGGGTCTTCCTTTGTGTAAACCTTTTCGAGCTTGTAAAAGTCTTTCACCCATGCCATAAATCCGGCACGAGAGATCAGCGGGGCGGCGCTCTTTGTGTCAATAGACGGCACCGCCCATGCCGGGAAGCTGCCGGCCTGAATCATACCGGTAAAGATCGGCTCGCTCACCGAAATGTTATTGTCCCGCATGATCTGGCAGCACTCTGCAATTCCCATGCTCTTCTTCACTGCCACACTCCTCCTTTTTTCCTCTCAGCTGCCGCTTCAGCCGGATGTGCTCCAACCGTTCCGGCTGCCTTGCATCCCAGCGCTGTTCAAGCCAGCGCTTGTTGTAGTGCTTCTTCACGGCTTCCACTCCACAAACTCGCCATTTTTGAGGGTATAGTAAACGTTTTCTCTGATGGCAGAACCGTCCACGCGGGCCATTTTGGCACAGATCATGTGGCCGTCATCATCGTACTCGGTCAGCACCAGATAGCAGCCCAGTGCGCCGCGCGCCTTACCGCAAGCACCGTTTACAACGGCAATGCTATCTTTTCCGTCTGCTTTTGCGCTGCAATAAGCCCCAGTGGCTGCCGCCGTGCTGGAATCGCCGCTGGAACCCGCCGTGCTGTAATATCCGCTGGAACCCGCCGTGCTGCAACGTCCGCTGGAACCCGCCGTGCTGGAATCGCCGCTGGAAAAAGGTTCTTTGCCCTTCACCCGATTAAAAACGGCATTCACCGTAGCTTTTACCAGCCCTGCAAAATTCACCTCGCCTTTCACCGTCAGCTCAGTGCAGGCCAGTTTACTGTCCTCTTCGCTTTTATCCACGTTCCCGCCGCACTCGACCTCAAAAAAGCGCGGGCTATCCTTCAACGGGTAGTAGCGCAGCACATCCATCGGGTTCTCGCAAGCGTGCATACCAGCGTGGCAGCAGTCGGCCTTGTCCTCATGGTAGGTCTTGCCCACCTCGTACTGCTTGCCACGGCACTGCATATTTTTGTCCATGGCCTTATATGCGATGATCTTTTCACTCATGGGCGTCCTCCTTTCTATCAATGCCGCAGCACAACATTTGACGAATGAACCAGATAGGTCACACCGTCAATTTTCACTTGCAGCTGGTCGCCCTCGTAATCGTCCCAACTATTCAGCTTGCCCTCGACAATCGTTCCGTCGGGCATTTTCAGCTGTGCCCAGTTGTATTCATAAGTCAAATCGATGACCTGCTTATTGCATCCGGCCATCAGCAAAGCGCTTGCCAATACGGACGCTACGCCAACAATAATTTTTTTCATGCTTGCTCCTCCTTTACCGTTCATGCAGTTCAGCGTCATGTTACGCACCCCTTTCAAACGCGGTCTGCTCTGGTTGCTCCTCGACAGCGGGAAGCTCGTTCAGCCTGTCCATACGGACACTGTGTGCCGCAGCCAGCTTCTTGGTGGCGTTGATAAACGCAGACATGAGCTTTTTGTCCTTGCTGTCCGCAATGATATCCAACGCATTGAGCTTGCGGACGTAAGTAGGGGACATGCCCTGCGCAGCGGCGCTCTTTTTGCGATTCTCCAGACGGCGGCGAACGAAGAAACCATTGCGCTCCATTTCGGTGTAAACCTCGTTCCAGGCTTCTTCATAGGCTTTGCCGCCGCCAAGTTTCCGGGCAACTGCCTGAATCGCATGCCCGCAAGCTGTGCGCCAGTCACCATTGACATCCGTGGTCATTACTTCCTTCATGGTGTCCATGCTCTCGGTCAGCTGCTCAATGGCTTTGTCGTGGCGCTGCTGGGTGGAGTACATCTGCTTCATGCTGTTCAGCAAGCCCTCCACCATTGCCAGCTCCGGCGGCAAGTTCGGGTCTGCCTGCACGATCGAGTAGCTGCCGGTCTTGCGGATGCTGGGGATGATCTCGTCTGCCACCAGCGCCTGAAACTTCTCGGCGGTCTCGTTCTTCGCCTTCATGGCCAGCCGGTAAAAGATGTTTTCGGGGATGTAGTCGGGAAGATGGCCATCGCAACTTGTTGCAATGCCAAAATCCTCAAGATACTTGCGGACTCTTGCCCATCGAACAATCTCATTGCCACTTGTGGCAACGGTCGTAAAACCCAGTCCCCTGGCCACATCTTCAAGCCGAAGATATGCGGTGCCGTCCCGCTCATAGCAGGACACGCCAGAAATCAAAACCGGGGCCAAATTTTCATTTGTCATGTTTTCACTCCTTTTAATAAAATGTCTTCTCTTTGCCATGCCATCGCTGCGCAACTCTCGGCATTTCTTCTCTCTTCCATGCCAATGCATCCGAAGCAAAACCTTGCCGCTGCGGCGCTGGCCCTTTCGTCGCCTTTCCGTTGCCGGTCGTATCCTGTCGATGCCACGCCCTTGCTGTTCCTCACATTTCTTCGCTTCGCCATTCCATTGCCGAGCTGTCAACGCTTTGCCTTTGCTTCTCGGTGCCGTTCCATGCCTTGCTCAGCCTCTCCATGCTCTGCCTTTGCTTTGCACCGCCGTGCCTTGCCTTCGCCTTGCCTGTCTGTGCTTCTCAGTGCCGCTGCTCCGCCGTGCTCTGCCACTGCGCTGCACCAGGCCTCACGATGCATTGCCACTGCACAGCAGTTCACCTCATAGCCTTTGCTTTGCACCGCCGTGCCTTGCCATTTCCAAGCTAGGCCGTGCCGGGCTGTGCCTTTGCTGTTCCGTGCCATGCTCATCATCGCCATCGCTAGGCCAGTCCACGCGCATCAATGCCCTTGCGGCTCGTAACCACTCACAGCCTTGCCATTGCCACGCCTCGAGCTGCACCGCCTCCGCGAATCAGGGCCGTCAATGCCATGCCCTTGCGCTCAGTCCTTCACCTCATAGGCGATGTAAGTAAACCGGCCCTTTCCGCTGTTGCGCCACTGGCCGATGCCGCGCAGAATGCCATAATCCAGCCACTCGCGCACAACCTTTTCGTGGCTGTCGTCAAGGAGGATCACGTCAAACTCGTAGGTGCTGCCCGCCGGGATTTCCTCACTGTTGGCAAGGCTCACGCGCTCGCCCTGTGCGGTCTGGGCACGCAGCGGACGCTGGCAGTCGCCGATCTTTCCGTTTGTCCGAATCGGAATCATGCGGGGCTGAATGAAGATCAGGCCGTCAATGACCTTCTTATAAGCGGTCAGCTTGCCGCTTTCGTTCACGGCCTTCTTCTTGCCAGCCTCGGTTTTGCCACCGATACGGCCCAGCATGCCGCAGGAGTCCTTGAAGAACCCCTTGATCTGGTAATCGTAGAAGATCGGATTGCCGTCCGGGTCACGCGGGAAAACGGTCATGCCCTTGTCAGCTACCGCATCGGGGCCAAGAGCCGCCACTTCATCCTCGATAGTTGCAGCATCCGGCGACTTGCTGGCGATGAACTCCCGGGCCACATTGGGGTTTGCGGGCCAGGTGCCCAGCACCGGCTCAATAAACGTAGCTTTCACATGCAGTTTTTTCATCTTTGTAACCTCCAAAATAAGTTTGTATCCTTACGCCACACCGTTGGTTTCGGTCTGGCGGTCGTTCTTACGCACCGCAGCCATGCCCATGCCCATCCAGAGCAGGGTCTGCTTGTCCCGGGGATCCAGCGAGTCAAACAGCTCGTTGACCAGGGCGTCCGCAGCGTGGGCCCCGTCAATGGGGATGCTGTACCGCTCTGCAGCCAGATCGGTGCGGTTCTTCTTTGCCTTTGCCATAAAATCAACTCCTTCTGTGGTTGGCACCCACGACCTTGCCCGGCTGGCTGCCGGGTGGTTTCGACCCTTGCCACAGGGTCATCATCAGGTGGGTCAATAGATTTCCCTCTCAAGCCTTAAACTCCGGGCACACAGTGCCGCGGAAGTGGGTGAGGCGGATCGCGTGCTTCAGCTCCTTCTCACTCATGTAAGCGGTCTGAAGCTGGCAGACGAACTTAATCGCCCACCACAGGCCCTGCACGGTCTGGCGATCGAGCACCGCACGGCGCTCGGCGTCGGTCTGGGCGGCGTTGTACCGCTTGAGGGTGTTATTGCAGTCTGCGGCGAAGTTTGCCGGGATGTTAATAGAAAGTGCATTCATGTTTTTGTCCTCCCGTGTGTTTGTACTTCTTAGCTTGGCTATATTATAGCATAGCCAAGCTATCATGTCAACACTTTTTTCTTCGCTCAGCTAATTTTTTCTATTGACACTGCCTTGTGCTTGCTGTATAATAAAGGCGCAAGGAGGCGTCGCCAATGAACACTCGAATTGAGCAAATCATTGCAGCGCTTAATATCTGTCTCTTATACACATCTGACGCTGCCGACG
>OWKP01000270.1_pt1 | contig 41989 bp, 27 predicted proteins | sample 1732991 | NCBI WGS metagenome assembly OWKP01 (sample SAMN05065777, study PRJEB22554) | human gut metagenome | biome: ENVO:2100002; feature: ENVO:00000062; material: ENVO:00002003 | host: Homo sapiens | place: USA
AGAGTTCGTCGGCAGCGTCAGATGTGTATAAGAGACAGTTATGATAGTAATATAATAATTTAGTTATGTTTGCCTCTAACTCAACACTATCACGATAATATATGTACCATTTTTTATTTGCATAATTCATTAACTTTTTGGTATATGCCTCATATGGTTTTTCTGCTGCTATTTTTTTATTACGGCAAATTCCTCCTATCTTGTTAAAAACCGTAGTTACAGAGTTTGGCTCTGGTTCGCCGTCATTATCAAATCTTAAATATTGCGTAATTGCTATTGAAACACTTTCTAATATCAAATCCAATCCAAATTCGTCTAACCATTTTGAACACAAAATCCGACCTTTATCGCTGAATTTAAATTTGGTTATACTTAATTTCTCTTCAATTATTGCAATTTGTTCGTCTTTTGTTTGAATGGGGGCAGATACAATTTGTTTCGCCCCACAAAAGTTACAAAAAAGAGAGTTAGCATCTATTTCTTTACCACAACTAATACAAATCTTTTTTTCTGAATTAGCCATTTTGAATACTTCCCACTAAAAACTGGTTTAAGTATAACATTTTTATCCAATAATGTCGAGAAGTTGTAACTGCAATTTATAAAATTTAATATTAGAAAGGCATTGTTCCGTCGTCTGCAATCTCTATGAGAGTAGGCGGCTTTTTTAGTTCTCCCGTGAATTTGTTTACGGGAATATCCTTGCTTTTGTCAAAGTCATATACCGCCGTTATCCGTCGGCAGAACGCCGCCCACGTTTTCGGCTCTGTTTGTTGTATATTCGTATATTGTTCTTTTAATGAGAGGTTAGAAACGATATACACGGTATCATAGCAAGCCACGCGGTTATAATGCCGCCCGCGTATGCGGATAGGCTGCCCGTCCAGATAGTCCAGTATCTCCGAGATTTTGAACGAACTGCGGAACTCGTCTAAAAACAATATCTTTTCGCCGTTGTAGTCGTCTATCCAGCCGAACTCGTAATTCGTCGTTCGGTACACGTCATCATAGCCGTGTTTTTGGAATACATAACTTGTTTATTATTCCTCTCTTTAGCTCGCTTTTTTATGGTTATATCGCCTTAATTCGCAATAAAAAAAGGAAAAGGGATTCTTGACGAAAGAAATCTCTTTTCCTTTTAAATAACTGTTATTTTTTCAGAGGAGCTGTTTTCTCTGTTCCTCTTCCGACAGCGGGGAAAGATATTTGGGTGCAATATCGAACACGGTTACCGCGCCTTTTCTGCCTTCCTTTGCCAAACGGTAAACCGCCCGCGCATAAGCGACCAGGACGGAGGAGGTAAACTCCGGATTGCTGTCTAACTTTAACGAAAACTCCATCAGGAACTTATTGTCCGTCGCCGACTTTCCCGAACGGAGAACGAAGCCGCCGTGCGGAATGCCGCTATGGTTCTTTTGCAGTTCCTCTTCGGAGATAAAATGCACCGTCGTATCGTAATCGGCAAAATAGTCGGGCATTTCCTTAATTTCTTTTTCGATACGGTCAAGGTCAGCTCCCTCTTCCGCCACCACGTAACAAACGCGGGTGTGCTTTTCGCGCGTGGTGAGCCGGGGATTTTCGCCGCGGCGCACCTTTTCAAGCGCGCTTTCTATGGGAACCGTATACTGTCTTGCGTCCTTTACGCCTTTTACGCGGCGGACTGCGTCGCTGTGTCCCTGACTTACACCCTTACCCCAAAACGTATAAGTGCTTCCGTCCCGAAGTGACGAATCGAAATAAATGCGCATAAGCGAAAAAAGCCCCGGGTCCCAGCCGATACTCATTGCCCCGACATGACCGTATTCTTTTGCCGCCGCATCCAGCGCATCGAAATAGCCCGGGATTTTTGCGTGCGTATCGAAACTGTCTACCGTATTGAACATTCTGACAGTCTGAATAGATTGCTGCGGTAAATCCGTAGCGCTTCCGCCGCATAAAATCATCACATCGATTTTATCCGCGTATTTAATCAAATTATCCGTTTTTTCCACCGTCACAGGCAAAACCGTCCTTACGTCCGACGGATTGCGACGCGTGAATACCGCCACTACTTCCGTGTCGGGATTCTGCGAAGCCGCATACTGCACTCCCCGACCGAGATTACCGTAGCCTAAAATGCCTAACCTTATTTTCTGCATAAGTTTGCACTCCTGTTGCTGAATTTTCCAAGGAAAAGTTTACCTCGTAACGCTGAAAATGTCAAGCAGTTCCTTCAAAAGGCATTGCAGACAAAACGGTAAATATGGTCAAAGCAGGCGCTTTTAGCAGGCAAGGCTTATAGTTGTTTTAAGTTCGTTAAATTTCCCGCAAATGGAATCGGTCCGAAAAATCTGAGGGGTTTTTATATTGCCGGCACAACTCATAACAATTTCCTCCCCCCCCCGTTAAAAAACGCTTAATCGCAAACGGCAAAACTTAAGCTAATTTACAAACGAAAGCTGCTGAAAGCTAAATCTAAAAAACAGTCGTTTAACAACAACTTTGACAAAAAAATACAAATAAAAGAAAATTATTATAGTAAAAAATTGACAAATTCGAAGTCTGCATATAGACTATATAAGTCAAAACAAAAAGGAGAATACATATGAAAAAGTTTTTAACGTTTTTATTTGCCGTAATGCTGGTATTGACGTGTTGTGCGCTTATCGGTTGCAACGAAGAAGAAGACAGCACCCAAACAAGCACGGAACCCGAAAAAACGGCTGTGTCGCTTGAGCTGTCGGGCAGCCTTACCGAAGACGGAAACGTACTTAAAGATTCCGCTTTCCCCGATGACATCACGCTGAAAATAGTATATTCAGACAACACCAAAGGCGAAGAAGTAGCCGTTACTGCCGAAATGGTAAGCGGATTCGATACTTCGACCGAAGGAAGAAAAACCGCAACCGTAAGTTATGAAGAGCTTGAGGCCGACATACCTTACAGAGTTTACAGCAATGAAATGCAACTTAACTTTTACTTAGGAGCAGGAACGGAAGTCAGTCCTTATGAGATAACCACGGCCGAAGAGCTGCAAAACGTTTCCCTGTCCCTCTCCTCTTATTTCGTGCTTAACAACGACATTGACCTTACCGATAAGGAATGGGAGCCTATAGGCAACAACATTGACGAAAACTCCGCTTTTTCGGGAAACTTTGACGGAAAAGGACATAAAATTTCTAACCTTACGGTTACTGAAATCAAAGTATCCACCTGGGAAAGCTATAAGAACACTTACAACTACGCAGGATTGTTCGGCGTGGTTACGGGACAGGTCAAAGACCTGAAGCTTGAAGATTGCACGGTACTCGTCACCGACGAAGAAAACAAAAGACGCGGCGACGTTTACGCGGGTGTGCTTGCGGGCGCAAACTTCGGCACCATCACTAACGTAACCGTTTCCGATTCGACGGTAAACGTAAAAGCATGGCTGATTGCTTCCACGGGAGGACTTGTGGGGTCTAACGTCGGCACCGTTACCGCGTGTGCCGCAGACGGAGCAACCGTAACTGCCGTTTCCGACGGCTGGACCGCAAACGCAGGCGGCCTTATAGGCGCAAGCGGCGACAGACTTTACTGGAACGTTACCGCAACCGTCAGCGGCAGCAAAGCCGAAAACTGCACGGTTTTGGCAAAAGTCAACGACGCAACCACTAAAGATGAAATAGACTATCCCTCCTCTTCGACTTATTTCGGACGCGCGTACAGCGGCGGACTTGGCGGATTGAAAGTTGTGACGACGCTCAGCGAAAACAGTGTAAGCAACAATACTTATACCGCTGAAAGCTACGCTACGGGGGATTACATTTTATTCACCGGCGAACAATGGGGTTATTAAAAACAGGCCGTTTTTTAAGGCTTAAAAAAACTTAATCAAATAAAAAATCTCCCTTGGGGCAATAACTTCAAGGGAGATTTAATTTTAAATTCGCTGAGGATTAAAAAAAGCGAACAAACATTGACGTCAATATAAATTTTTAATTATTTCCGCGCATTTGTCGATGCCCGGGGTTCCGCTGTTAAGGGTAATGTCGTAATTTTTGGACTGTCCCCCACTTCATATTGGTATAAAAGCGGTGATAAGCGGCGCGGCGCTTATCCTTTTCTTTAAGGCGTTGTTCGGTAGGGATATCGGTTTCGCCATAGACTTTGATAATCCTGTTCATACGAAAATCCTTATCCGCATGAATAAAAACTCTTAAGCAATCCGCCTTATCGCGCAGGATATAGTCCGCGCACCTGCCCACGATAACGCACGGTTCTTTTTCCGCAAGCTGAAGTATTATTTTGCACTGAGCTTTCCAGATAAGGTCCGCGTTTGCATCGCCGAACGCACGGCTGGAAAAAATCGAGAGGAATCCGCCCGAATCGTATTCGCCCGCGTCTTTGACGTAATGCTCGTCAAAGCCTCTTTCCGATGCGATTTTCTGAATGATTTCGTTGTCGTAACAGGGAATTCCGAGTTCTTTTGCGACCTGTTTTCCTATCGTTCGGCCGCCGCTGCCGAATTCGCGGCTGACGGTGATAATTCTGTTTTTCATAAATTGTTTTCTCCTTCCGATAAAATTTCCGCTGTTTCGTCTTTATGGTTGTGCTGTTTATGCTTGATTATGCCTTTCTTTTTAAGCGTGTGGATTTCCCACCAAATCAAAGCCAAAGCAAGAATAAACGCCAGACTGTCGGCAACGGGTCCCGACCACAGAATACCTTCGACGCCCAAATACAAAGGAAGTATAAACACTGCCGGCAAAAGGAAAACTATTTGCCTGCAAAGCGTAATGACTGCGGATTTAACGGGCTTACCTTCCGCTTGCAGATAAATGGCCGCGACCGTCCGGAAACCGTTAAGCAGGCAGAGCATCAGAAATATACGGAAACATTTGACTGCAAATTCATTATATAACCCCTCTTTCGAGCCGAACAGAATAACGACGGACATGGGCGCGAACTGGAATATAAAGAAGAAAATAAAAGCAATGATTTCAGCGGCGGCAATGGCTATGATAAAAGCCTTACGGACTCTTATAAAGTTTTTGCTTCCGTAATTATAGCCTATAACGGGTTGCGCGCCTACCGCAATGCCCACAAGAATGGAAAGCATAATCTGATTTACTTTCATTACGATGCCCATGGCGGACCGGCAAATATCCTCGCCGTAAACGGAAAGCGCGCCGTATTTTTTAATCAGATTGCTGAAAATAATCATGACTATGGAAATCGCAAACTGAGTTATAAAACTGCTGACGCCAAGACTGAGTATGTTTCCGCAAGTCTTTCCGCTTAACTTAAGCGAATCGGCGCTGACGCTTAAGGTTTTGGATTTTCTCTTATACAATACCGATACGATAAAAGACGCAACCTGCCCCATTACGGTTGCGATTGCCGCACCGCTGACGCCCATTTTAAAAACAAAAATGAATATGGGGTCGAACACTGTGTTGATAATCGCGCCCAACAGCATCGAAAACATCGCGTATTTCGGGCTTCCGTCCACACGTATCATGGCGTTTACCGCCGTGGAAATCATTGTAAACGGCAGTCCTATCGCGATTATCCAGCCGTAATCGAACGCATACTCGTAATTGGCCTCGGTCGCGCCGAATAACTTAAGTACAGGTTCAATCAGTACCGGAAAAATCACCATTATGGCAACGCCCGCAACGGTTACCATAACCAGCGAATTGCCTACGCCCTTTTTTACGCTTTCCTTATCCCCTTCGCCCAGCTTTAAGCCTAAAAACGCCGTGCCGCCGTCGCCCACAAGCACGGCTAAAGCAAGCGCTATAATAGTTATCGGGAATACTACGCTTGTGGCGCCGTTGCCCGGATACCCGACGCCCCGGCCTATGAATATCCGGTCGACAATGTTGTATAAAGCGTTTACGACCAGCGCTATCACGCAAGGGATTGCGAATTTAACAATAAGCTTGCCTACCGGCTCGGTGGCGAATATACTCTTTTTTTCCGACAAATTCTCTTCCGTCTTTTTTAAGTCTCCTTTTTAGGTAACATGTTACTTATTTGCAGCGAAAAGCAGGCAATGAGCCGCTTGCCGCGACGCATTGCCCACCAAAAAATAATTTTTTAACCTTTATAAAACAAATCGGAATCTATATTCCCCAGGATTTTTTTAATAAGAGTCAGCAACGTTTCCTTTTCTTCGTCTGAAAAATCGCAACAGATTTCAGAAAGAACTTCCTCATCCTGCGCAAGTATTGTCTTATGTATTCCGCTTGATTTTTCCGTACTGACGATTTTTTTATATCTTTTGTCGGTGCTGCTTTGAACGCAATTGATAAAACCTTTCTTCTCGAGTTTCTGAATAAGTTTTGTCATTGCCGGGTGCGTAACGTGCTCGATTTTCTCAAGGTCGTTCTGATGAATTTCAGTGACTCCTGCAGCTTCAAGCCGACTTACCGAGCCCAATACGCGCAACTGAACGCTTGTCAATCCCATTTTGGCGGCTTTTTCGTCCATTTTTTTGCGAAAAGCCCTGTTTATGATTGCAATTTTTAATCCGAAAGGCATTGAGGACGCCATCTGCTTTCCTCCGAAAAATAAGTAACCTATTACTTATTATAATTATTTTAAAAGCTTTTGTCAGGGTGCAAACGGCAATAAGAAATTAAAACGTAAATTTTATTATAATTCGGCGGCTATTAAATTAACGGAGAAATTTACTGAACTGCAGAAATTTCAACGCAACCGTGTGTATGGGAACAGGGCAAAAATCAGCGCAAATAATTTTTTTTGAGCGAAACAGAATGTACCCCTATCCCCCTAACGTGACGTCCTGACGGCTGTACCAGGCAAGCGCCTCGTCAAGATGCTCCTCGCGAAAATCCGGCCAGAAAGGTTTAAGGACGCAAATATCCGAATACACGGTCTGCATCGGCAAAAAGCCTGAAAGACGGCACATACCGCCGAAGCGGATAACGAGGTCGATTCGGGGAATGTCGCGCGATAACAGTCCGCTTCTGATGTCCCATTCCCAGCCGTAGTTGACCAAAAAATTAACTCTTGTAGTTTTTTCGCCTGTTTTTTCCCGTCTTTTAGTAAAAGGCAACAATGCCTTGGGAAAGCAGGCCGAATCGGTATTGCCCACGACAAAAAGGGCAACGTCTTCTTTGGCGATTAATTGCACGGCGTCGCAACACGCCTTGGTAAACGCCTCCACCTGTTCTTTGGGTCGTTTACAGTTGTCCACGGTAAAACCGTAATAAGTAATTTCCTTAATGCCGCGAGAGGAGGCGGCGCGCAAAAACCTGAGCCCGCAGTCCAGCCCGTAAGAATATCCGTCTTCTTTATTGAACCCGTGTTCTTTTGCCCAACGTCTGTTGCCGTCGGGAATAACGCCTATATGCTTTGGCAAACGCAAATTTAAGTACCGCCTTTTGTTTTTGTGCTTGACTTATAAAAAACGCTTCTATATGATTATCGGTAACAAACGGATTTTTATACTTGAAAATTTAACACTGAAAAACGGGTTGCCGCGATTGAGGTTTGAAAAATAAGGTAAGAGAAACAGTGAAAAAAAATCGGTTTTCCTTAGTGCTGCGGAAAACCGATTAAGCGTTTTTTATTTGTCACAAAACCCGATGCGTCATGGCATACGGCTTCTTAAACGGTCGTTGTCGTCATAATCCTGTTTTCCGACAAGGTCCGCTATAAGTTTTTTCGTCTCCTCTATATCGTAGGTCTCTATCCTCAGGAGAAGAGTATCGCCTTCTTTCAGCACCTTATCGCCGTCTTTATCCATGCGCGCGTCGGTGGAAAAGTTTTTACCCGCGCGCACAACCGTCATGACATGACACGACGGCGGCCAGAAAATATCGCGGGTAGTTTTGCCTATGACGAATGCGCCTTTACGGACAACCGCTTCCATATCCGCAATACGCGGAACTTCGTCCTTGTGCATGACTTTCAGCTTACGCTCCAGCACCACTTCGTAAAGCGGTTTAACGCCCAGAATTTCCATAAGCACAAAAGATATAAGCACGCCCAATGCGGCAAACAAAATATTGTTAAATCCCGAAAAAGCCTCTATAAAAAACACTATTGCGGTTATGGGCGCCCTTAGCGTTGCGCCGAGGAAAGAAGCGATGGTAACTGTGACTATTACGGAATAATATTCGGAAGGCACGCCCGTAAGCAGCATAAGCTCGGCCAGAAGCCCGCCGGTAAGCGCGCCTATCGTCAATATGGGAATAAAAAGTCCGCCCGTAGCGCCCGCGCCGCCGCACAGTATGATAAGAATTATTTTAACCGCAAGCAACGTTAAAATAATGTACCACAAATATTCGCGTATCATTATTCCTTCTATCACGGAGTGGCCGCTGCCCACCGCGGAAGGAAGCAAAAGTCCCACCAAGCCTATAAGCACGAATAAAAAAATCAGTTTTACTTCAATCGACACGGCTTTTATTTTTTCGCTTAACAGTTTATACATAAGCGTAAAGCCTTTGATAAACAGTAAAGCTATAATGCCCGCGCCCACTCCCGAAACGATTGCCATCCAGCACAAATTTACAGGCACCGACGGGAAAGCCGTCAGCGAAAACATGGCGGTAGTTCTTCCGAAAATTATGGAAAGGGCTTCGGCGGTAAGCGAAGCAAAAACCACGGACGAAAGCGCGACCATAAGTATCATGGGCGAAAAACGCTTGTGCACTTCTTCCAAAGCGAAAATTATTCCCGTTGCCGGCGCACCCGTTGCGACCGCGAAACCCGCCGCCGCGCCGCCCGTCATTACGTATCTGTCCCAAGCGGGAGTGCGATTGAAAAGGTTGTTTGTGCCGCGGCCCAGCGCAGTACCGATAAGAACTGACGGGCCCTCGTTTCCAAGCGGCAATCCCGTAAAAAACGCGATGTAGCTGTTGACAATCATGCTTAAAAACGTACGCAGCCATTTAAATGTAATAAGTCCGCGCAATATACCCTCGGCAGTGGGAATACCGCCGCCGCTGACGGCAGGCGCGTCCTTTATGAAAAACGCCATGATAAGCGCAAGTCCCACCAAGCCTATAAGCATTACGGGTATGAAAACGGGCTGCGAATAAACAAAAGCATAAATCGAACCCGATAATTCCGCAATAAATTCTGCGCCCCACTTATAGAAAAATATCAACGCACCCGTAAAGACTCCCGCAAGTCCGCTTATCACGAAACCGGGAAGTATTATGTTTTTAATATAAGTCCCGCGTGAGGATAATCCCATTAAAACACCTCTTCAAATAAAAAACCGCGGAAAAATACTATTCCCGCAGTAAAAATATTATAACTCCATATTTATGCGTTTGCAACCGTTTTGAAGCAAAAAAATTGACGTCGTGACTTTAAGGACAAAATTTTTTGTTTTTTTTACATAATGACATCGATAAATTTTTATTGTTACGCACCGATTAAAAACGCAACTGCGAAAGTTTTACATCTGCCGCTTAAAAGCCGTTTGTTTATACGTCCGCGCGCTGTCCGTACCCCAGCCAGAATCTCGTCAGCGAATACAGGTCTATCCATATTTCGCCGTTGCCGTCCACCTGACTTTCGTCAAAAATAAGCTGTAATCCAATGTGAAGATGAGGCTTTGTCTTCATGTTGACGTTTTCTTTCGTCGAGTAACCCGTGACTCCAAGATAGCCTATGGGCTGCCCTGCCTGTACGGTAACTCCCTTTTCTATCCCGTCGAAAAACGGCTTGTCCTTTCTTAAATGCGCGTAATAGTAGTATCTTTTCTTGTCCGCAGACCTTATTCCCACGCGCCAGCCGCCGTAACGGTTCCAACCGCATTCGACCACTTCTCCGCCCTCGACGGCGACGACGGGCGTACCCACGCTGCCCATAATGTCGTGCCCGAGATGTCTGCGCTTAAAGCCGTAGCTTCTCGCGTTGCCGAAGTCGTCGTAATGCGAAAACCAGTGCCCGCGCGCAAGCGGAAAATAAGCCGTAAGTCCGTTAGTCCCGTCGGCGCGCTCGCCGAAGCTGCCACCGAAAATCGCCTTGTAACAGTTGCGGTAATAATCGAAATATTTATTTTCGCCAAGCGCCTCGCTGACCGTAATTTTTTCCTCCTTAAGTTCATCGGCAAGACTGATAAGCCGTTTATTGTCGCGCTTGACCTCAAAAGAATTTCCGTTTTTGCAAGCTAAATATGCAAGAGCGTCAATAAAATCAAATTGAGAAGTACCTTCCGCCAGTGCGGATTTGTAAAGCTCGTAATTTTTTTTAAGCACCTCGTAAGGGACTTTAAAATCCACCCATTTAATAAAGTCGTTGTTCTTTTCCTTATCTGCGCCGTCGTCGGATAAAACGGAAACGTTTTCCTCTTTTAAAACCGATTGCGGTAACAAGTTATCGGCTTTATAATTGTTTTCAGTCGTTTCGGTTTGGTGAGTGAACGTCGCCTCGTCCGATTTTCGGTTTAAGGAGTCATTCACATTTAAAGCGGGCGCCAGAGCGAAAGCCAAAGCGCATAAAGCGGTAATCAAAAGTTTCATAAGTTTAATATACCCGAAATCGCGGTATATTTATGTACGAAAATCACATATATTATACATAAAAAACAACAGCACAGTTAATCCGATACTTCTGCATCGTTTCAGGAAAAAACGTCAAACCTTTACGGCGTTTCCCCTTTAGGGACGCAGGCTTAGGATTTACTGAAGTCTGAAACGATTTTTTGCCGCCGACATACTCCTGCAAAAGTTTTTGTCAATAACAAAATAAACAAACAGAGCCTTTCGGATAAAAGACTCTGTTTGTTTTTAATAACCGTAAGTTCAGATTTTTTCGGGCGGCTCGGGCACGTGTACGCTTTTTATTTTTTCGTCAAGCACTTTAAACGAGGGCGCAACGTAATCGATAGCGTTGAGAATAACCGTCTGCACGTCCTTTATCTTGTAGGTAGGCAAAGTTTCGTGACCGGGACGGAAATAAAAAATCTTGCCGTAGCCGCGCTTGAAAACGCACCCCGAACGCATTACCTCTCCGCCGCGGAACCAGCTTATAAACACCAGCTCGTCGGGCGCGGGAATGGAAAACTGCTCGCCGTACATTTCCTCGTGCGGAATGTCGATATATTTGCCAAGGCCTTTAGCTACGGGATGAGCGGGTTCGATTACCCAGACGCGCTCGTTTTCGCCCATTTCACGCCAGGCAAGCGCACCGCTCGTACCAAGAAGCCGTTGCATGGGACGCGATTCGTGCGCGGAGTGCAAAGGCACAAAACCCATGCCGCGATTGACGTAGTCCACGACCGTTTCCACAACCGAAGGATTAACCGATCCGTGATACCAATGTCCCCACCATAAGAGAACGTCGGTATTCTTCAGAATTTCCTCCGTAAGCGCACTGCCGTCGTCGTCTTTGTCGTGGACAATCATGGTAACGTCGTGACCCGCTTCCTCGATAAAGCTTTTAAGGCACGCATTCATTCCCTCGGGATAAGACTTTAACGCCTCTTCGCCGTCCATACTTGCATTATGCTCTGTAAAAATAGTAACTCTCATAATATTATAAAATGAAATCCTTTATGAATTTTGCGGTAAAATCAACGCCTTTTTTGCCAAGTTCGCCTTGCCATGTTGCGGAATGCGGCTCAATACTGAGGTCGCCGTTATATTTGCGCGCGTAAAGTATTGCAAAAAGGGAACGCCATTTTATATCATCCATGCCTGCGGGGGGATCGTCCACATTGTTTTTGCCTGCGTGAACCGTACCCTTTATGTGAACCAGCGATACGCGATTGCACCAGTCGGAAAGTTCCGCAAGGTAGTCGCCGCCGCGGTTATAAGAATGCGACGGATCGAATTTAATCCACAGGTCTTTAAGCTCGCCCATGACCACTTCCCACTCGCGGGGACTTACGACAAAGTTGTTCCAGCTGCAGTTCTGAACGGAAACTTTGACGCCGGACCCTTCCGCCCTTTTGATGAGCCGGGAGAAGAAGGACAAGGCGTTGACGTAGTTCTTGTAAAGACTGATGCTTTCGTCGTAGTTTATACCGCAGACGAAAGTCTTTGCACCCACGTTCATAGCAGTGTCCAGCAATTTAAAGTAACTGTCCGCGCGGTCGGAAACGATTTTGCCGTTTTCCTGAACGTCGTGATTCCACCTGCCTATGGAAGAAACGTCTATTCCCGTGCGCGCAATGTTCTCCTTGATGGATTTTTCGGCGGCGGAGCAAGCCTCGGCTTCACTCTGATAATTGCAGCAAATCTCCATAAATTCAAGTCCGGAGCTTTTTACAAGGTCAAAGCCTGCGGCGTCGTATTTACAAATTCTGCCTAAACGCATAGAATAACTCTCCTTTAACAACCTTTAAGCATTACTTGAAGTAGTAGGGCTTGCCGGTCTTCTGAGATTCGTAAATGCCTTCGAGAATACGGGTTACGCAAGCAGCCTGCTCGGCGGTGACGTAAAGCTGACCCTTGCCGAGGATTGCATTGATAAAGCAAGCCGCTTCAAGGTCGCGGGGCTCGCCGTTAGCGCCCTCGAAGAAATCGACTTTGCCCGCGGTGAGGTTGGGCTCGGTAATAACCTGTCTGCCCGCCTCGACGCTGTTAAGGCGCAGCTTACCCATTGCAGGCATATCCGCGCCGCCCTTGTCGCCGCAGATAAGAGTAACAGCCTCTTTCGCGTCGATATAGTTAAGCGCCCAGCTGGAGCGGAGGTTGATTGTAGCGCCGTTTTTCATAACGATGAAACCGAAAGCGGCGTCTTCTGCGGTAAACGCCTCGGTATCCCAATCGCCCCAGGCATTGCCCGTTTCGGTCTGCTTGTTGAGTTTGTGATAGGTTTTGCCCACGCAGTAATCAGGCTCGTAATTGTTCATCATGAACAGGGTAAGGTCAAGTGCGTGAGTGCCGATATCGATAAGCGGACCGCCGCCCTGTTTCTTCTCGTCGATGAACACGCCCCAGGTGGGAACGGCACGACGACGGATTGCGGTTGCCTCGGCATAATAAATCTCGCCGAACTTATCCGCGTCTGCAAGTTTTTTAAGATACAGGCTGTCCTGACGGAAACGGTTCTGATATCCGATGGTAAGCAATTTGCCCGACTTGTCGCGCGCTTCTATCATCTTTTTGGCTTCTTCGTAATTCATAGCCATGGGCTTTTCGCACATGACGTGTTTGCCCGCGTTAAGCGCGTCAACTGTTATACGGCAATGTTCGCTGTTGTGGGTAAGCACGAGTACTGCGTCGATGCTTTTATCCTTAAGAAGTTCCTTGTAGTCGGTATAAGTCTTGCACTCGGGCGTACCGAAATCCTTTTTGGCTTTTTCGGCGCGTTCGGGAACGATGTCGCAGAAAGCAACCATTTCCGAATGGGGATTAGCCTTATGCGCGGGCATGTGTTTTCCGTTTGCGATACCGCCGCAGCCGATAACGCCTATTCTTACTTTTTCCATAATGTTTTTATCTCCTTGAATTTTTTATCGGGTTTATCCCGTAAACTGACTTAGTATTTTGCCGCGAATTCTTTCATTTTATCGCAGCTCTTCTTCAAATATTCGGACACTTCGCAGGGGAATCCTTCCACTTCGAGAATGAACAGGTTTATTCCCATTTGTTTTGCAAGTTTAATGGCTTTTTCGCAATCGCTTTTTCCTTCGCCCACTATGGCGTTGGGGTACTCGCGCGCCTCGGTTTTCGTGCGCTTATCCATTTCCTTGATATGCACTGCGGAAAGCGCTTTGCCGTACTTTTTCATAAGCTCCAAGGGCGACTTTCCTGCGGCAACCGCCCAGAAAATATCCAGTTCCGACGTAAAGCCGTCGACCGCCGAAATAAGCTCGTACACCTTATCGCCGCCGTTTGTGAATTCATGCGCATGGTTATGGTAGCCGAACACGATACCGCGCTCGTCCAGTAATTTTTTTACGCGCCTTATTTTCTCCGTCAGCTCGTTAAACTTTTCGCCGCACATATCCTCGTAATTGCACCAGGGAATGTAAACGTATTTTATACCGATTGCGTCTATGTACGGAAGCTGAAGTTCTATACTGTCTATGCCGATGTGCGCGGAAATTCCCGTAAGATTGTTGGCTTTCAGCAGCTTGGCGACTTCCTGAGGAGTATAGTCGTAAAATCCGGCAAACTCCACGCAGTCGTAGCCTGCCTCCTTAATGGTTTTAAGCATCTCGGGGAAACCCTTGGTTTTTATTTCCTCGCGGACGGAATAAAGCTGAATACCGAATATGTCTTTCATGATTACACCCACCACATCTCGCCGGCTTTTTCGGCGATTATTTTGTCTTTAAGGAAATTAACGGCTTTTTCCAGTCCTTCTTTGGGCGACATAAGGCTGTCCTCATGCTCGATGGAGATGCTGTCGTCGTAACCCGCGACTTTAAGCGCGCTTATTATCTTCTTCCAGGTAATATCGTCCGTGCCGTATCCCATCGTGCGGAACACCCAGGAGCGCTCCGCCACGTTGCCGTAAGGCTTGGTATCCAGAACGCCGTTTACGCGGACGTTCTGCGCGTTAAGGCAGGTGTCTTTTGCGTGGAAATAGTAAATGGCGTCCTTGAGCTCGCGAATGACTTCCACGATATCCATGCCCTGCCATATAAGGTGCGAGGGGTCGAGGTTTGCGCCCACCATGGGCCCTACCGCTTTTCTGAGACGCAGACAGGTTTCGGGATTGTAAACGCAGAAACCGGGGTGCATTTCGAGTGCGATTTTCTTCACTCCGTTTTCGGCAGCGAATTTAACCGCCTTTTTCCAGTAAGGAATAAGCACTTTATTCCACTGATAATCCAGTACGTCGCGGTATTCGTTGGGCCAGGCGCAAGTCACCCACGAAGGCTGCTGCGCTTTTTTGTCGGAGCCGGGGCAACCCGAAAAAGTGACGATTCGCTCTACTCCTATTTGTCCCGCAAGCACGCACGCCGCCTCGAAATCCGCCTCGAAAGACGCAGCGATTTCCTTGTTGGGATGCACGCAGTTGCCGTGAACGGACAGCGCGGAAATTTCCATGTCGTACTTTTTGAACGTTTCGACCAGTTCGTCGCGTTTCGCCTTGTCGGCAACCAATACTTTCGCGTCCGCATGTTTTGTCCCCGGATAGCCGCCCACGCCCAGCTCGAACTGGGGAACCCCTATGGATTTGAGGTATTTGAGGCTTTCGTCAAGACTCATTCCGCCCAAAACTCCGCTTACTACGCTTAACTTCATCTTTAATTCCTCCGATTTATTATTTCTTAAGCTTCGCCCTTTTCCCGTGTAATTCTGTCAGGCACGGACAAAAGAGCAAAGCGGTGTTACGATATTAAACTCTTTCCGTGATTACGCGGTTTTCGCGGGCGGACTTTTTAGCAAGCTCCATAATCTTAAACACGCGCATCACTTCTTCCTTTCTGACGATTGTAGGCTCGCCCTTAATTACCGCGTCCATAAAGTTGCGGTAAAACGCGTTTTTATCGCCGCGCACGATTTCGGGCGGGAACTCCTCCACGGTTTCGCTGCGGCGCGCCGCCATGGTTTTGGTAAAGCCGTTACCCGCGTTTACGCCCTCCAGTTTGTCGTCCACGCGCTGAATGCAACGCACGACTCTTCCTTCCACGTTGTCGCGGCGCCAGTTAGTAATGGTTGCGGTACCGTCCGTGCCGTAAACCTGCCAGCGGGGAAGCTCTATAAAAGTATTGGTGTCCACGACGATACGGTAGATAAGACCGTCCTCGAACTTGACTTCCAGATCGAAGCCGTCGTCCACTTCCTCGCCCGCGATATAAGAATAATCGCAATATACGGATTTAACGGGAGATTTGACGAACTGAAGCATCTGGTCGATGAGATGGACGCCCCAGTCCAGCATCATGCCGCCGCCCTGACGCTCTACCCTTCTCCAGGCGCCGGGTATGCCGTTAGACCCCATTACGCGCGACTCGATGCGATAAACTTTGCCCACGGTTTGCTTTTCGTACATATTCCTGACGGTGAGATAATCGTCGTCCCAACGTCTGTTCTGATGCGGGGAAAACACTACGCCCGCCTTTTTAGCGGCTTCGTACATCTTTTCGGTTTCCTCGCTTGAAAGCGCGGCGGGTTTTTCCACTATGATATTTTTGCCGCACTCCGCCGCCTTAAGAACGTAAGGAAGATGCGAATCGTTGGGAGTGGCGACAAGCACTATCTTAATGCTGTCGTCCTTCCATATTTCGTCCGCGCTGTCAAAATTTTTAAGTCCCAGCTCCGCTGCGAAGGCTTTTCTTTCAGGGTTTATGTCGTATACGCCCGCGATTTCCAGTTTTTCGGGATAATCGCTGTCGTTAAGCCGCTGAATTATGTACTTCTTGTGGTTGTTGCCCATGCCGCCGTAGCCGATAATTGCTATTTTCATAATGCTTCCTTCTGAAATGTTTAATTTTTGAAGCAAGATGCGCCGGAAAATAATTTCCGCCCTATTGACTTTGCTTTCATTTAATGATATAATACCACCGAATATTGACAATTTCCTCTCATAAATGAATAAAAACTTTTCACATATTGACTTTTTGTTTTTCGGAGATTAATTCGTGGAAAATATAGTTTACGAATATTATCACGATAAGGATACAAACCTTACCATACAACGGGGGCTGAGTACTTTTTGCCGACCGCATTTTCACCGCAGTATAGAAATACTTTATGTTTTTGAAGGGAAAATGCTGTCCGAAGTAGGCGAAAAGACGTTTACCGCCATGCCGGACGACATAGTGTTTGTGCACAATTACTACCGCCATGCTTTTACCCCATGCACGTCGTATAAAAAAATTTTTCTGGTCATTCCGTATAACTACGGCAACGACTTCGACACGGTTTTCCAGCACAGCTCTCTTCCGTGTTTGTTGGACGATAAGGAATTCAACCGTAAAACCTTACGGCCCATCTTTAAAAAAATGTATGACGAGCGACTCGAAATGCCCGCCCTCGTCAAAAAAGGCTACCTTAACGTTATATTGGGAAATATGTTTAATACTTATCCCGCAGTACCCGTGGAAAAAAACGGCAGCATAGACTTTCTTGTAAACGTACTCAACTACATCGACGTAAATTACGCAAATCCCATTACGCTGGACTCTCTTGCCGCGACTTTCGGTTACAACAAATATTACTTTTCAAGGCTTTTTAACAAATACATAGGCGAAAACATTACCAATTACATCAATATCGTAAGGCTGCAGCACTTTATGAAAAAAAGCAAAGACGAAGAGCCGCCTTCCATTGCCGAACTTGCTTTTTCCTGCGGATTTGACTCTTTGACTACTTTTTACCGATATTTCAACAAAATATACGACCACAATCCCAAAGCGGTCCTAAACGCGAACAAAGACGTCTGACTCAAATAAAAAGGCGGTTTTTCCGTCAGAGCCGAAATCCGCCTGAAACATTTGCTTCAATCGTTAACAACCGATAAAGATTTGGTAAAGTCAATTTATAAAATCTTTTAAAAAAATAAACTCGGATTGACTTTATGCTCGGGATTGATTAATCCGTTATTCTTGCGCCTTAAAAGAATTAATTTTTCGGATAACTGCGGCAACGACTTAAAAAAATTTTTAGAACAACTTTCTTTCAATTCTATCGGACAATAAGGATAAAAGCTATAATCCTTCAAAAAAAAGCGTAAGCCGATATTTTTTACGGCATACGCTTAATTTTTGTTACTCGAAAGCGACTACTACTTTACGGATATTAAAATCTCCTGCGGATTGCTCCGTTTTATCGAGAATGGTTTTAAATACCCGTTTCTTTCCGCGCAAAGAGCGGTACTTGTTTACTATTATTTCGCTTGTTTCCCCCTCCGCACCGTAATGCCTTAACGATGCGCCGTACCGCATAAATCTGTAATCGGAAACGCCCACGTAAATATTGAAATAGCGTTTGATTTTGGACAAAAATCCTTCAAGCGCTTTTTTATTGGCGAGGGAATATTCCAGTCCGTCGAAATTGACATAGACGTCGCGCACGGATAAATCGTATTTTGCCAGAAACTGCGCCATTCGGTATTGCGGAACGCTCAGCTTTTTCAACTTTTTGTTCATCACGGACTTAAAGCCGAAAAGTTTCGCGTAATAAGACGTTTCGCGTCGGCGCGCCGGCTGAGTCTTACATAAAGATTTACTGTAAGCAACGAACTCCGATACGCTCATGTCGGCGAAAGGAATGTCGCCTACGGCAAAATACGTTTTACCGTCATTTTTGAGCACGGTAAGTATTTCGTCGTTGTCTATGCTCATGCTGTTTATACCGCCGTCCGCCGCCCTGAATGCGGCGCGTTTTGCCTTTGCGTCACCCAGACAATATACAATCATAAAAACCGCTCCGTATAAAATTTCTCAATGAATTATCGCCTGAATACTAAATTTTATACAGATAAAACTGAAGACGAAAATGTTTTTTCGCTTTATGACGAACGAGTAAGAGATAAAACGAATGTATCGATTGAATCGCGGCACGGAAAATTTAACTTATCTTCCCCATTAAACTTTCCGTAAACTGCCGCTATAAAAGCAGAATAACGTAAATCAGGCAAACACGGCTTTAACGTTTCGGCTGAAGTTTGTTTTACAGAATTTATTTGCTTAGTCATCGGTTGCGCGGAAAAAGATACTCGTCGCGCAAAACCGAAATCTTAATCTTTCTTTTGATTTGCGCCAGATAAACGCTTATGCCCATTGTCACAAGAACCATGATAACGGTCAGAAATCCGACGGCCGACAGACCGCTTAAATTCGTGAAATAACTTGTAATCGTTTTCTCGCCGTATATACGTGACAAAAAGGAACTTAAAAACACCGCCATTATCTCGTAAACGACTCCGCCTATAAACCACGAAGCCGAGTTCAGCCCGTTGATTGTTTTTATGCCGGAGTGGCGATTTTTCAAAACGTCGAACATTTCTATCGCGTAATTTTCAATCGAAGTCACGTTTGCGATATTCCTGAAAAGACTTATCAGTGCGATTGTGACGCCTGCAAACAGGAACACGGCGCCGAAAATGTGAAAAATTCCCGAAACGTATGTTACGCCGGCAGCCGCCTCTCCTGCCGGTTTGACGATTGCGTACAATTCGTCGAATACGGAAAAATTTATTTCGGTATTTGCTTGGGTCAAAATCTGCGCCCAAATCTCGGCATCGTAGAGTTTAGGCAAGGTAATGTTCGCCTGCATAACTTCCGAATTTATCGCCATTTTGAAATTCGGCAGAAAAACCAGGCAGACAATGGTAAGCACAGTCATAAGACTGAATATTATCTGAACTATGCACATTTTTTTCAGCGGCTGCTGATAACGGCTGTATTGAGTAACTTCTTCCATCACTTTCTTTCCTCGCTTGTATTCTTTTTTTGTAAATCGGGTTAAAAATCATACATTATGTATAAATTATATTTATATTTAATAAATTTGTCAATCATTTTGTATGTTTAAATCATAAGATACAATACAAAATGTATAATAATCGCGGAGGCAGTAAAACAAAATGTTTCGGCTGAAAGAATTACGCGAAGAAAACGGAATAAAAAGAAGCGAACTGGCGCGGGATCTGAACATTAACGCAGGGACGATAGCCAATTACGAAAACGAAATACGGCAAGCTCCTTACGAATACCTGTTATTGTTTGCAGACTATTTTGACGTAAGCGTGGATTATTTGCTGGGCAAAGAGGAACGAGGTTCTGCCGGCATAAATCTCAATAAGTCTTTGTCCTTGCAGGAGCGCAAGTTGATAAACGATTACAGAAAATGTTCCGAAACAGCTAAAAAACGAATTGCCGAATACATTGATTTATGGTTGGATTTCAAGCCCGACTGACAATAACGCATTTTATAAACAAAGAACCGACGCAAAGGCTTTTTACCGCGTCGGTTTTTTTGTTTGTTTTTTATCTTTACCGCTTTAACAACTGATTTAATTTTACTTGTCCGAGGCGTCCGAATTTGATTTTACGAGTTTATAATAAAGCCCTTTCTTTTCCATAAGCTGAGCGTGCGTGCCTGCCTCCGCAATGGTGCGGTTGGCGACGTAGAAGATGCAGTCGGCTTTTTTGATGGTGGAAAGACGGTGCGCTATTACAAAGCTGGTGCGCCCTTGAAGAATGATGTCCAAAGCGCGTTTGATAGCTTCTTCGGTATGGGTGTCGATGGAGGAAGTCGCCTCGTCGAGAATAAGAATTTTCGGGTCGGTGAGGACGACTCGCGCAAAGGAGATAAGCTGGCGCTCGCCGGTGCTGAGTTTACTTCCCTGCTCCAGCGTTTTGGTGTAGTATCCGTCGGGCAGTTTGGAAATGAACTCGTCGGCGGAAACAAGTTTTGCCGCGGCTATACACTCTTCGTCGGTGGCGTCGGGTCGTGCGTAACGGATATTTTCCATAATGGTGCCCGAGAAAATAAAGCTGTCCTGCATCATGACGCCCACCTGAGTGCGCAGAGAATGAAGCGTAACCTTTGAAATATCGTGACCGTCGATGGAAACGGTGCCGCTGTCAAGGTCGTAAAAGCGGCTTAAAAGCGACACTATCGTGGATTTGCCCGCGCCCGTGGGACCGACAAGCGCAATCATTTTTCCGCGGGGAATATCAAACGAAACGTTTTCAAGAATGGGATGACCGGGCTCGTAGCTGAAGCATACTTTGTCGAAAGTCACGTTGCCCTCGATGGGAGGAAGTTCACTGGCGTCCTCGGCGTCGGTAACGGTAGGCTGGGTTTCTATCACCTCGAACACGCTTTCGAGGTTGCTGGTGGCCATGGTGATTTGCTGTAAAATGTTAGCCATGTCGTTAAGCGGCGTACTGAGCAAGCCCATGTAAGAAATAAAGCCTATAAGTTTGCCTATGGTAAGGCTGCCCAGTCCCATGCCGTGCGTCGCCATGTAGATGACGACTACGTACACCACGCCCAAGCCTATGTAGAAAAAGGCGTCCATTATGGGATAGTGCAACTCGTTTATGTAAGTCACCGATTGCCATTTTTTAGTAACTTCGGTGTTGAGTTCTTTTTGAATTTGGGTATTTTTTTGAACGCGGTTGAAAACCTTGGTAACGTTGTTGCCCTGAATGTTTTCGGCGATATATGCGGTGCGGTTGCTGCGTTTGTTTCTGTATCTGCGGCGGCGGCGGGAAAGCGTGCCGTTGATAAGGACAAGACAAAGCGTCATGGGTACGGTGGCGGCCAGTATAATCGATGCAAGACGGTAGTCTATCACGAACAGCCAAAGCAAAATTATCGCTATTTTGAAAACGTCCACCAACAGCATTATAACGGAATTGGAGAAAACGGCGGCAAGCTCGTCGAGATAAGCGGTAACGCGAACCAGTATTTTGCCGCTGGGACGCGAATCGTAGTAATCGAAAGCAAGCTTTTGCAGCTGAGTAAACGCCGCGTAACGCATATCGTGAACGATTGCGTGTCCCGTCCTGGTCATGTAAAGCGTGCGGAAATAGGAAAAAACGGTTGTGGAAATTACTACCAGCGCATAAGCGCCCACCAATAGCAGCGCAAGCGTGAACCAATCGATGCCCAAAGCTCCTTTTTTACTGAGAACATAGTCCACTATATAAGTGTTAATCATGGGCGGCAAAAGCGAAACAAAGCTCATAATCACCATTAACACGGACATGGACAACAGAATTTTTTTATAAGGAATACAGTATTTGAGAGTTTTTTTGACGGACTTCGCGCTGAACTTATAAGTAACTTTCTCGTCCTCGTAATAACGGTTTCTTGCCATCAGTTAATCTCCTCCTCTCGAAGCGATTCCTGCTCGGTAAAGATATCATAGTATCTTCCCTTCATGGCGATAAGCTCTTCGTGCGTACCGCGCTCCACAATCTTACCGTCCTCGAGGTAAATAATTTCGTCGCAGTAAGCAACGCTGCCCGCACGGTGAGAGGCCACTATCATTGTCCTGTCGCCGTAATTTTTAAACAGGTTTGCGGTTATTTCCTTTTCGGTTTCGTAATCCAGCGCGGAAGTGCAGTCATCCAAAAGTATGACGGGCGCGTCCTTAAGAAGAGCGCGCGCAATCGACACTCTTTGCTTTTGTCCGCCGCTTAATCCAAGCCCTCTTTCTCCCACGATGGTATCGTAACCGTCGGCAAGCTTGGTCGCAAAATTGTCCGCACAAGCCATTTGGGCGCAATGAACGACCTTTTCGTCGGATGCGTCCTCGTCGTAAAGGGCAATGTTGTTGGCAACGCTTTCGGAAAACAGGAAGACGTCCTGCATGACGAAAGAATATTTTCTGCGCACTTCGTCTACGGACATATCCTTGATATTGACGCCGTCAAGCAGAATCTCTCCTTCCGTACAGTCGTAAAGACGGGTCATGAGTTTCATAAGCACGGATTTGCCCGAGCCCGTTTTGCCCATGATACCCACTCTTCTGCCGTAAGGAATTTCAAGGTTTATTTGGTCCAAAGCCTTTTGTCCGTCGTCAAAACTCATGGATACGTTTTTGAACGAAATCGTCGGTTTTTCGGGTACGGGCAAAGGATTTTCCTTGTCCACGACAGCCTCGGGACGGTCTGCAAACTCAAAATAACGTTTTGCGCACACCACGCTGTTCTGAATATTTCCTATCTGCCCTGCCATAAAGACAATGTTGGAGTTAATGGTAAAGCAATAAGAGGTGAAAGTCGCGAATTCGCCTACGCTGAGATTGCCTTTTACGGAAAGGAAGATACCCAGAATTATGGACATGATGCTTACCGTTTCGCCAAGGAAGGTAAATATCATGGAATATTTGGCGCTTGTTCGCGCAAGGTCGACGTAGTTGTCGCGGAATGCCGCATTGCGTTTTTCAAAACGTTTGGTTTCGTCGGCTTCGGTCGCAAAACAACGTATAATCCTGACTCCGTTTATGTTTTCCTGTATGTAAGTGCTTAATTCCACGTTACCCTGGCGGATTATATTGTACTTCTTCTGAAGAATTTTATTGTATCCGCGCACGATTACGGCGGTTATGCAGCCGGTAACAATGGGCACGAGAACCAAAAGCGGATTTATCAGCAAAAGAAAATACAGCGAAATAATTATCGAAAATACCGACCCCATCAAAAACGGAATATGATGCAGATATAAATCCTTTATCGCAGACGGGTCGTTGTTGGTTACGTTAAGCATATCTCCGCTTGTGTAGCGGTTAAGAACCACGGGACTTTGCCGAAGCATTTTGTAAAAAGCGTAGTCGCGGACTTTATTTTCGCCGCGCATCATCATGTTGTGCGTAAGGTTCCACCTTGCATAGTGAGTGACGTATTTTACAAGACAAACGACCGCCATGCAGATAAGCATAACTTTAAGCATGCCGAAATAGTCGTCTTCGGCATAGCCGTCTAACAGAAAAGAAAAAACGTTGCTGTCGCTGTAAACGGCTTTTTCTCCCAAAGCGGGATTTATGATTCTGTCGATTATAAGTTGCGGAATCTGCGGCATAAGCAGCATTGCGACGGTACTTAAAAGGCTTAACACAATGCCCACCCAGAATCCCCACATATAATTTTTAAAATAAGGTAAAGTCTTGGCAAACACGCCTTTTTTTCTGAACTTTTTCACCCGGACACCTCCGCTAGCCTTCCCGTAATAACATAAGCGGACATAAACGCGGTTTAATGCGTCGATGTCCGTTATTAAAGCAAAATGTTCCTGACAACAGCACACCCTTGTGCTTTGAATATTATACTTTTGTCAAAAAAGTTTGTCAATAGGAAAGACCAAAAAAAGGTATGTTAAATTTGCTTATATTTTTGACTTATAAAAACAATTTTGTACAATTTAATCGGTTTTGAAAAATTTTAAATCTCTTTTACCGTACCGTTTTCCACACGGAAAAAGTTTGCGTCCGAAAAATATTTCTTCAGATTCTCTTCAATATGAGTGCACGTGACCACGGTCTGGAATCCGCTTAACCTGCCGATGAGTTTTTCCTGTCTGTTTTCGTCCAGCTCGCTGAAAACGTCGTCCAGTAAAAGCACGGGCGACTCGCCGGATTCGTCCTTGAATAAATCGAGTTCCGCAAGTTTAAGACTTAATGCGGCGGTGCGCTGCTGTCCCTGAGAACCGTATTTTCTTACGTCGACGTCGCCCGCAAGCACGGCAAAATCATCGGTCTGCGCCCCTATATGCGTAAATCCGTACAAAATATCCTTGTCCCGCGTCCGCTTAAGCTCCGATAAAAAATTAACGCGTATTTCCTCTTCCGTTTCGCCCGAAAGGCTTTCGTAATTAAGCGTAAGACTTTCCTTGTCCTTTGTCAGATATCTGTGGTTTTTGTCCGCAAGCGCGCTTAACCTGTTTATAAAACCGCGCCGCGTCTTTATGACTTTTGCGCCCGCCCCGGCAAGCTGCATGTCCCATACGTCCAGAGTATCCCCGTCGGTACCGCTTTTAAGCAATCGGTTGCGCTGGGCAAGCGTTTTATTGTAACGCGACAGGAGATAAAAATAAGCCCGCGAAAGCTGACAGACGGCTATGTCCATGAACCTGCGCCTGTCCCCCGGCGAATTTTTTATGACGGCAATCTCGTCGGGCGAAAAAAGCACCGTCATGATAACGCCCATAAGTTCCCCGAGTTTTCTGATTTCCGCGCCGTTGACGGCTACTCGCTTGTTGTCGCGCTTGTCTATAAGGAATTCCACTTTTTTTCTGCCGTATTTACCGACGGCTTCCGCTTTTATGCGCGCGCGATCCTCTCCCCACAGAATCAGTTCCTTATCGCGGGGAGTGCGCATGCTTTTGCCGATGCTGGTGAAATAAACCGCCTCCAGCAGATTGGTCTTGCCTTGGGCGTTTTCGCCCGTAAGCACGTTTAATCCGGGCTTAAGCGAAAGTTTAAGCGAGCGGTAATTCCGATAATTTTCAAGTGTGAGTCCCGTCAAATACATTCTTTAACAATTATAGCACATCTCAGCCGAAAAGCGCAATAATAAGTCCCCAAAAGTTGTTTTTTCGCGTAAGTTTAAATTCCGATAAAAAAATCCCTTCCTCAGAAAACCTAAGAGAAGGGATTAAATAAAAGTCACACCGTAAAGAGAGTGCCGTTTTGAATATAATCTTTGATTGCAGGCGTGTTATCCGTAAAGTAAGCGAATTTACCCACCTGATATTCGAGAGTATCGAACTGGTTTTCGTTTTCGGGCGCGAAATACGTCATCATTTTTTCAAGCACGGTGCGCTGCTCGCCCGTCATGTCGTTGACAATCAGCGTGGCTTTGTAAACGTTGGAATATCCGTCCGCCAGCACCTTTTCCACCTTGAACGTAGCGTATGCTTTTTCCAACGTCATAAGACTTGTGTCCGTCTTGCCGCTTTCGAGATGCTTTGCAAGCGAATATTCGTAAGTTATGAACATTATATCCTCGTTTTCGCCGCCGTCGTAATATCCCAGCACAGTACCAAGGTCTGCGGATACTCCCGGAAGCCCCGCATACGAACTTTCAATTACGAAATTGATTCGGTCGGTTTTTTCCGCGGAATTGTCGCGGTCGAACGCGTCGGCATGGCTTTCGTTATACACCCGCGAGAAAGAGCCGTCTACGGCAAGATAAGATTTGTCTCCTATCGATAAGGTTTCGGGCGTGTTGTAAACGCCTTGAAGCGCGGAATGCAATTCGGTGCCGCTTATCTTTATGACCTCGCCTTTAAATGTTTTGTTCTCATCCTGTACGAAAGTCCTGTTTGCAATCAGCCCGAAAACGTCGGGAATACTTACGCCGCCGTCAACTATTTCCGCTTTCCCCAAAGCGTCCTGCATTTTGTTAAACGCGTCGCGCACAGGAGCGCAAAGCTGGTCCTGCAGCGTTTGCGGGTCAAGCGCAGTTACTCCCGCTTTACGGAGCGTGTCTGCTATTTGCTCCGACCTTATATCCGAAAGGCTGGAGTAAACTATTTCGGGCTGCTTTAAATACTGTTCTTCAAGCTCCGGGGTAACATCCAGTCGGACGGAAAGCCCTATTTCTTCCCCGAGAAGCGACGCGAAAAAGTCAGCGCCGTCAAACAAGCCTTCGGTTTTTACGGTTATACCAAGCGTAACGTATTTTCGCTTTACGGTAACGGTTTCCGCTTCCGCCTCGCCTGTCGTTTCGTCGCCTGAAGGTATAATCTGCACCTCTTCCTCTTCGCCTACGGTAAGAGCGGAAAACTTAAGCTTCATGGAGTCGGATAATTTTTTGTCTTCGTCAGCCTGTGCGGATTCGCCGTCACTGCCCGAAGAAACGGTTTCGCCGCCGAAAAAGGATTGCGTTTGCGTGTCGATAAGCGCCGCCAGCATTTTTTCGTTAAAATCAAACGCGATTTCCGCCGCGCTGCGGTTAACGAACCACTCATTCCTGTCGTCCGTTTGCTCGCCGCCGATTTTTTTGGTAAGAAGCGTCGGGTCAAAAAGGTCCTCGAGGTTTACTCCCGTAATTTTATCGCTTTCGCCTACGCCCGTAAGCGCCGCAAAATCCCCGAAATCAAGCGTGACGCGTTCGATAAGATTAATCGTATCGTATTCTCCGGTTTCAGGCGCGGTTACCGTTACCGTAAACGGCTCCTCGCTGAGGCGGTAAAGCGTGTTTATCGGATTGCCGTCGGGGTCGGAAGGTATCTTTCCGCCTTCGAAATTAAGTTGGGAAGAGGAATAAACCGTCCCCGCCTCGTCCTTGTATGCGGGCAAATGATATATCTTTTCGCCGTCGCGGTAAAATTCGGTGCGGATGAGATATTTTTCTCTCAGTTCTTTCATAAATTCGTCGCTGTAATTTATTTTGATACCGTCCGCAACGGGCGAAGCGGAATAGATTTCCTTTGTAACTCCGTCCTCGTTTACTAAATATTTATCCTCGAAAAGATGCTGAGAGTTGTTTTCAAGCATTTCCTCCGTATCGGCGTAAAGCACTCCTGTATAAAGCTGTGCAAGGTCTTTACCCGAAATTCCCGAATCGGGGAAAACCGTTTGCGCAAGAGCCGAATACAGGTCGAGATTAAGCTTTCCGTCGCTGACGTTGCCGTCAAAATTCAGATATTTATCCGCAGCGTCAAGGAAAGAACCGGCGTAAGAATTGACCATATCGTTTATAAACGTGCGCGAATCCGTATTTTGTCCGCTTAATTTCAATATGCCCGTGATAAGCTTGTAAGTGCTTTCCTGCTTTTTCGCGTCCATATCGTTTATCATTATATCGGTGGACAAAGTTTCGCCCATGGTCACGAAAGCGGTTAAGTAAATTTCCTTGGGCGCAAGATTCTTTATAAGTCCCCGCAATACGGAAGGCATTCCGGACGTAAAATCGCCCAACGCGTTTTGTATGTTGAGTTTTACGGTAAGCGTCACCACCGGCTCGTCGGAGTCGTTACGGCTTAAAATAAGCTGCTCGAAATTCATCTGACCAAGGATTTCGTTGTCGGCGCTAACGGACTGAGTCATGGCTTTTACCAGCGACAAAAGCTCTTTATCGGTAACGGACACTACAAAATCGGATTCGTAAGAAGAAGCGTAATCGTATTCGTCCGTAAATTTAAGCTTTATCCTTTCCAAATCCGCGTTTTCACGGGAGAAAAGATTGAAAAGCGCGTTTTGAGTATCGCCTTGTGAAGCGGCAAGCCTTGCGGCGTTAATCTGAGTCTGTGCGGCTCCGCCCGTTTCCGTTGAGCCCACGGCTCCCGCTATTGCCTTGAGAGAAGTTTCGTCAAGAGTGCCGGCTTTTAGGTAAAGACTTTGCTCGACGGCGGAATAAATGCTCTTTTCGTCCTCGGCAGAGGGCGCGTTTGTAACGATTTTATCGCGGTCCGCGTCGTAAAGTCCGTTAACTACCCCCCACGCTTCCCCAAGCGACATATCGAAATTCTGTCTTAAATATCTGTTAAGGAAAAAACAGCCCGTGCCTATGCCGGCGCCCAGCAAAAGCACGACTACAAGAAAAAATATTAAAATTGCGCCGCCGCAACCTATTCCTTTCTTTTTCTTGACGGTATCGTTTTTTTCACCGTTGTTTTTACTCATTTATTCAATGTCCTTTTAAATAAAGTTTTCATAATAAACATATTACGCTAATATTTTATCAACCGTAAAAAAAATAGTCAACGTACGCGCCGCCGCAAAAAACAAATTTAATATAAATTTAATTTTTTTGACGGTTTTTACGGTAAAAAGTGTTTTTCTTAAGTATCTGCATTATGACAAAATAAAATCCCGATTGTATTGCAACCGGGATTAAACTTGTTATTAAACGTAAAACGATTTATTCTTTTATTTCCTGCGCGCCGTTTTCGATGCTGGTCTTGTAAAAAGCCGCGCGCACGCCCATATCGGCGTAATACTTTTCGTCAACGTATTTTATGAATTCGTCCACTTTGTCTTTTTCGACAAGCGACACGGTGCAGCCGCCGAAGCCCGCGCCCGTCATTCTTGAACCGATGCAGCCGTCAAACTCTCTCGAGCGGGCGGAAAGCGCGTCAAGGTAATCGCCGGTAACCTCGTACAAGTCGCGCAGGGAATAATGCGACTGATTGAGATACTCGCCGAATTTTTCGATTTCGCCCGCTTTAAGCGCCTCGGCACTACTGAGGACGCGCGCACACTCCTCTATAACGTGCTTTGCGCGGTCGTAAACTTTACCGGACAGCACTTTTTTACCGACCTCGTTGAACTGAGCGGGCGAAATATCCGCAAGACAAGCGGCGGAAGGAATTACCGTCTTTAATTTTTCCAACGCCTCTTCCGTTTCGGCACGGCGCTCGTTGTACTTGCTGTCCTGCAAAGAACGCGGCTTGTTGCAGTTGGCAATCACCAGACTGTAATTTCCCAGCTCGAGAGGTATGTACTCGTATTCGAGAGTTTTGCAGTTAAGCAGTATGGCGTTGTCCTTTTTGCCCAAAGAGGAAGCAAACTGGTCCATGATGCCGCAGTTTACGCCGTTGTAGTTGTTTTCGGAACGCTGTCCGAGTACGGCAAGCTGCACAAGGTCCACGCCTTTGCCGCCCGCCTCCGCCGAAAAGGAAGCAAGCGTCATGGCGGTAGCGACTTCTATCGACGCGGAAGAAGAAAGTCCCGACCCGAAGGGAACGGTAGTATCGTAAAGAAGGTCGCAGCCCACTATTTCATAGCCGTCCTGCTGCATGGTAAAAGCAACGCCCGCCTGGTAATCGCCCCAGTTAAGGTCGCGGTATGCGTCGAGATTGTTTATCTCAAGCGAAACTCTGTCGCCTATGGTGGTCGCGGCAAGGTTTATTTTGTCCGTTCCGTTTTTACGCGCAATCACCGTCGTGCGCAGATTAAGAGCAGCCGGAAAAACTTTTCCGCCGCAATAATCGATGTGCTCGCCGATAAGGTTTACTCTGCCCGCCGCGGAAAAAACGCGAAGCTGTTTTTCGTCGCCGCCGTAAACGTCTGTAAAACGTTTTTTAAGTTCATTGGTCGTCACTGGTTTTTTCTCCTATTTTGATTTTCGATAACAAAAACGTCAGTAGAGATAAGATGAAATAATTTAGCAGGATTACCGACGTCAGGTACGTAATGTTGGGGAAGCCTATTTTCAGAACGCTGACTATGTCGCCGAAAGGAGTGATTATGCCTATCTTGTTGAACATGTCGAGGAATGCGGTAAGCACCACCGCGACCAGCAAAAAGGTAAGTATCACAAGCACGACCCTGTACGCGTTGAAAGGCTGACAGATTTTCACGAGAGCCATTATGCCCGTAAACATAACCGCGCCGACAAGCATGGTGGTGTACACCTGCTCCGAAAGCAATATGCCGTTTGCGCCGCCGATACGGTCGTAAAAATATACCGACATGACCGCGACCACAAGCGTGATTCCGCCCGGCACGCACCGCTTAAGCACGTTTGACAAAAATCCGCCCCTGATTATATTCTTATTGGGTTGCAACGCTAACGCGAATGAGGGTATGGCTATGACGAAGATTTCCAGCCCCGTAAGATTGGAGGTATCGAAGAAATACAGTTTGTCCGATACCTTTGCAAACGCCATGATAACCGATATTATGGACAAAAGCACGCTCATAAGCGTTTTCATGAGGAAAAGCGTGGAGGACTGCTGAATATTGTTTACCACCCTTCGCCCTTCCATGACCACCTCCGGCATGGAGGAAAAGTTGGAGTCAAGAAGCACAAGGTGACTGACGTTTCTTGCCGCCTCAGAGCCCGACGCAATGGCGACCGAGCAGTCCGCCTCGCGCATGGCGAGAATGTCGTTTACACCGTCGCCCGTCATGGCAACGGTATTTCCCTTTGCCTTAAGAGCTTTGATAAGCGTGCATTTCTGCTCGGGCGTGACTCTGCCGAACACGGTATATTTAGTCGCCGCCTCGATGACTTCGCGAGTACTCATACCCTCCAGGCTGACGTAAAGCCCTGCGTTTTCCACGCCCACGCGGTCGGCAACTTCGGAAACGGTAACGGGATTATCGCCGCTTATTATCTTTACGGCCACATTGTTTTCCCTGAACCATCTTATGACTTCGGGCGCGTCCTCGCGGATATGGTCCTCTATTACTATCAAAGCGACGGGACGGCGCGCCGAGGGCAGCCTGTCGCCCGAAATATCCAGCGGAGAATGTGCAAGCATAAGCACGCGGTAACCGTTTTGCGCGTTTTCGTTGATGATACGGTCGATTCTTACGCCCGGGTCTTTGACGACGAATTCGGGCGCGCCGAGTATAAACGTACCCTGTCCTTCAAACGTGACTGCGGACAGCTTTTTCTGTGACGAAAACGGGACTACGACCGAGGGATGAAGTTTTTGCGAATATCCGAACTTATCGGCAAGCGCAAGCGAGGTCTGGTTGTTGTCGCCCGTTGCCGTTAAAATCGAGCCGATGATATCCTTGACGGATACGTTGAAATTATTGCCTTTGGTTTCGATGACTTCGTGCACGCGCATGGTCCCGTCGGTGATTGTGCCCGTCTTGTCCAGGCACAGAACGTTGACGCGGGCAAGCATTTCTATACAGTAAAGGTCCTGCACAAGCGTGCGTTTCTTTGCAAGGCGAATTACCGAAGTTGCAAGCGCGACGGAAGTAAGCAGGAACATTCCCGCGGGAATCATGCCTATTACCGCACCGCCCACAAGCTGAACGTTGGTGCGCCACATATCCCAGGTAACAACTTCCGCGTTGCGCGTACCCAACCATAAAAGAAGAGCGGCTACGGGTACGATTATCACCGATACCATTTTGATGATGAGCGAAACGGACTCTCTCAGTTCGCTCTTGGGCTTTTTGTAACGCTTTGCGTAACTCGTCAGTTTTTCCACATAATTGGCGGCGCCAACCTTATCCACCCTGGCATAACAGTTACCGCCCGACACGAAAGAACCCGAATAAAGCGTATCACCCGCTTTTTTCTTGACGGGTACGCTTTCGCCGGTCAGAAGCGACTCGTTAAGCTCCGCCTCGCCCTTTACTACTATCGAATCGGTGCAAACCTGCTTGCCGAGTTCCACATACATAATGTCGTCGAGAACGACTTCTCCCACGGGAATACTTTGACGGGCGCCGTTTCTTATCACCACCGCCGTGGGCGCAGTGACCAGTTTAAGCTTTTCCACCGTGCGCTTGGAGCGTATTTCCTGAAAAATACCTATCGCAATGTTAAGCAGAACTATTATCATGAAAAACAGCTTTTCTATACCCGACTGGAATACGATAAGCGCAATCGCCACGATAAAAGTAAGCATATTGAAAAACGTAAAAATGTTTGACAAAAATATGCTGAGATAGGATTTGCCGCTTTTGTCGCCGTTATAATTGAAAAGTCCTTCCTCGATGCGCTTATTTACCTGTTCCTGGCTAAGCCCCTGCTCTATCGTGGGATAATAGCGTTCGGCATTGCTGATGTACTCGTCTGTGGTCTTAAGCACACGCGTCTTTGTTTTGGTGCGGCTGCTCATTCTTTCCTTCGACAGAAAGTTTCCGTCTATGGTAACGTTTTTCCCGCGGTAATCGTCGGGACTGAGTTCGTCGTCGAAAACCGATTGGTCGACCGCCTCGCCCACTTCCATCTTGAACTTTTCTTCCAGCAACCCGTTTGCTTTTGCTGAAGTCGCGGCAGAAGCAGCTTCTTTTGCCTCGCCGTTAAGCTTTCTCGGCTTCCCGCGCAAGCCCGCGCCCGATGCAACGGATTTTTTGTTGGCGGTTTCTTTTTTAGGATTTTCGTTTTCCATTTGCAGGTTTTTCCTTTTATCTGACTTCAGGAATATTACTATTCTTTCCGTCGTTTATTTCGGTTTGATTTGTTTCTGACAAGTTTTATAATCGTTAAAAAGTTTTTCAGGTTACGCTTTTATTCCTTTGCACCTTTTGTAACGTAAACCCGTAATCAGTATAAAGCCGTCCCTTTAGGATTGGTTTATAAATTCCGCGTTACTTGCATTTAACGGCAAATACAACCCTCGTTCGGCTTGTCCGTTATTTTTTTCGGATAACCAACGCGGGCAGAACGTGATTCGGACATGTTTTTAATCGGCTTTTGCCTTGCGTGACAAAAAGCACAATCATTGTCATGACTTACGTTAAAGCGGAAAAAAAATCAAGCAACAAGATTTTAAATCTTCAACGCTTTTCTTATGGGGACGCAAATTAGTTATCTTAAGCGGTCTTATCGGAATGATAAAATCCCCACAATGATTTTTTATATGCTATCTTTTGCGCGAAAAAATTATCGCAAACAAGCGCAGAAATTGCAGATACAGCCAGATAAGAGTAAGGGAAAGTCCGTATGCCGCGTTCCACTCGAGCTTTTTGTCCATTTTGCCGTCCACCAGCATGGTAATCTCCGATAAATCCACAAGTATGAAAAACGCCGCGAAAACCACCATTACTACGGATATAAGCATGGCAATAACGCCGTTACCGTAAAACAAATTATAAGCTGTGGTGGAAAACATACTGACGACAAACATCAGAAGCTGAGTCAGACATATCGCCAAAAGTGCGGAAATCATAAAGTTGCGGAACCTGCTTCCCACTCTGATTATACCCGTAGCGAACAGCACAAGCATGACGGCGAAAGTGATGAACGTGGAAAACAGCGCGGCAAAAACAATGCCCGAATATATCGCGTCAAACAGCGTGGATACGGAACCCACCAGAAAGCCTTCGAAAAAGACGTACAGCGCGCCCGTTACCGCACAGGACGAAGGAACAAACGCCGCCACCAGTCCGAATATCAAAGTTCCTATAACTGAAACGGTAAGCATAATGCTTGCAAGTTGCGGATTTTTGTACAGCAAAATAAACGACAAAACGGCCGCCGCAATGGCTATACCGATAAAGAACAGGGACTTAAGCGCGATACCTAAGTATGACGCGGTTTTTGTTTCGTCGACAAGCTCTTCGCCGCTGCAATAGTTCTGTAATTTTTTAAGCGAAGGGTTGGTTGAATTATACATGTTTATTACCTCCGACCGAAAAAAATTCGGTTATTAATCGGTCAAGCTCAAAAAACAGCCGACCTTATTGTATATTATAACCTCCGCGTTAAATTTATGCAAGCGAAAAGCCCTTTCACAGCTGTCTTATAATGTGATTTTAATCCTTCTTGCTTCTGCTAAATGTTTTTGATATTTATAAAGCGCTTTTAACGCAGCAAAGAAAAGGATATCGATGAATTTTTGCGGCAAAGCATTGTAAAGAACAATTTGTAATAATTTTAACAAGACAAAAAAGTTTACACAAAGACCTTAACCCAAAAAAACAAGCGAATTATATTCTTAAACAGCGAAAGTTTTTATAAAAGTAAGAGTCCGACGGATAATCCGACGGACTCTTGCATTATGAAACGTCTGAATAATTAGTCAGCTAAGATTTACACCGCAGGCACAGCCGCGTCGACTACCGCCGCATAGTTGGTCGCCGAAATGTTTGCAAATCCAACTCTCTCTACCTTAAACGCATTATTGTTCTGGTAAAGAGCGGTTCCGAAGCCGAGCGTATGCGCGTTGTCCGCACCTACGAACGCAGCAGCAAACGTCTTGAAATCAGCTTCTTTCATGCCTTGGTAATCAACGGCAACGCCTTCCTGAGCTACAATTCCGTCTGCGGTAATTGCAAACTTATACTCTCCGTTGACGAACACATAGAAAGCAGCATCCTTACGAACAATCTTGATGTTGACGGTAGACAGGTTATCTCCGAACAGATTAGAATCCTGAACGTCAATCTGCACCCTACTGCCGTAATTTGCGTCTTTCATAATTCTGAAGCCTTTGTTGTTGGTATAAAGCGCAAGATTGCTTCCGTCAGCGCCGTAGATGTAAGCACCTGCAACGCCGCCGTCAAGCGAAGCATACTCGCTGTTGTTTGTTTTGGAAAGCTTTTGATCGTAAGACACAACGTAGTCGGTTGCGGAAAGCGCGGTCTTTACCTTGAAATTCGAAGCAAAGGTATTGAAATGCAATTCCGCGGTAGCCGCGTCAACGGTATATTCGTTGGACTTGACGCCGTCGGGAAGTATTGTGGTCACGTCAAAGTATCCCAAAGTCAAATCTTTGGTCATTGCGTCGTTTACTTCGACGGTTTCCGCATAAGACGCCGCAACGCTGCTCTTGGCAACGATTTCGTAAGTTCCTGCGGGAACAGACACAGTGTAAGCGCTGTCGGTATAATCGGCGGTGTAGGTAATGCCCGTCACCGTGTTGGTAAGGTAAACCGTACCTGCCGTAGCCCCGAAGAGGTCACCGTTCACAGTGCCCGAAACGGTCTTGGCGTCAGAAGTTGCAACATACTCGGCGGTGATATCGTAAGCGCCGTACACATATTGGGAAGCCGCCTTAAGATCAACGGTAACTTTGCCGGTTGCGTCTGCAACGCCGTCAAGGTAAATTCCGTTGGCTTTGACTGCGGAAACAATATTGCCTTCTTCGGGAGTAACGATTGCGCTGCCCTCTTTTCCGATTGCAAGCTTGCCGTTCTCCAAACCTTCGAACGTAACTTTACTGTCCGAAGACGTTACGTTGCGGCTGATATAGTTGTCAACGGTAGAAGCAACGGTGGAAATCGAAGGATTCCTGAACGCAGTGCCGTTGGTACCGTTACCCTGAGTGCCGATCATAAGCAGCAAACTGTCGGAGCTGAGAATGGACTTCATATTAAGCGCAGGTTTTGCGGAGGTGTCTCCGTCCGCCTCGGTAATCACGTTTGTGGAAGCGTCATACTTGAACAAATAAACGTCGTCACGCAGGAAGTAATAGACAAGTCCGTCTTTGACAACGGTAATCTTGGTCCAGTAGTTTGCCGCCGACTTGACGCTTACGCCGCCTGCAGCCCTATATACGCCGCTGCCGAGTCCGGGGGTGCTGTATTCTCCGCCCTCCGTCCATCCGCCGCCGCCAGTAGCAAATGCCTTAAAGCCGTATCCCGAAGCGCCGAGTTTGACATACTGGTTATCTGCGTTGATGAACATGAAGCCCAAAGACAACCAATCTTCGCCGTCGTTGCAGTAGCCCGTATTTCCGTTTGCCTTGTTTTTAAGGAACCATTCGGAAAGCGCGGTCACTTCCATCTCGTAAATGGCTTTAGAGGAAGAATTGAGCACTATGGAGTTAAAAGTAGTCCACGGAGTGTTATCCGATTTTACAGACTCATAAGATCCTGTCTCGGGCACATACTGCAAAGAATTTTTGGCAATCGAGAAGGAATCGGAAAGTTTAACATTCTGACCTGTCTTAAACGTACTGAACTTTCCGTCGGGAGACCAGCTGACCGCGTCGGTGGACTCTACGGTAAGAGTATCGGTATAGGACATAAAGTCGGGAGAAGAAACGGTAACGTCAAAAGTATCCAAAGGAAGCTCTATGCTGAACTGTCCTTGTTCGTCGACTTTCGTTTCATAATTGTATTTAGCCGAATTGAAAGTAACGGTAACACCGTCGTAGCCTATTGCGTCGGCATAATTTTCGCCCCACGCATTTTCGCCGTAATTAACTTTACCGGTAACTACCGCGCCGACAAACTCCTCCACTACCGCGGTAATCTCAAGATTGTTACCGAGTTTGGTGAAAGTATAATTTGTGTTTGCCTGTAAAGTTACGCCGTTTACATTAAGGCCCGAAATCAGGTAATCAACGCTTGCGGCGTTAACCGTCAAGTTAACCGTGGTACCCAAAGGAACGGTATAAACCGTTTTGCCTTCGCCTGCCTCGGAAGTGACTTCGTCGCCGGTTACCACTATTTCGGCATTGGCTACATCGTTTACCGTAATGGTATGGCTGCCGATAATGGCATTGATTGCCTCCTCGCCCTCAGCGGTCTCGAAATTGGAGAACTGTGCGTTTATCGACAAAGTGGGTCCTACGGTCATGCGGATGAACAATCCGGCCTCTCCGGTAAGTTTAGCTTCCGTATCGCCCATTTCGCCCAATGTTCTCAGTTCGGTTTCGGTAGCCGAATAAATCATTTCCCAGTTAGGCGAAGCCGCGGGTTTAGAGAACATATAGTAAGTAGTATCCGCGCGTACAATCATAAGGTCGTAGCTGCCAGGATTGTTGATCTGGTAACCGGAGTTAAGTTCCATGCCGATGGTAGAAACCCATGCAGGTGCGGTAAGACGTGCGCCGTCTTTACGGAATACAAGGGCCACTTCGTTAGTGCCGTCGTTGAAAGAAATTCCTATGCCTGCGTCGGTTTCGGTGCCGCCGCCCTGATTGGTATAAGTGAACTTGGCCATGGCGTACTCGTCTTTGATGCCGGTAAAGGTCAAAACTCTTCCGTCAAGCTGAGCACCGGTATTAGAGCCTTCAACCGTGGAAGCGGTAAGATTGCCGCTTTCGTAATCGAATACTATGTTAAGCCCGTTTTTGCTGGGTGGTACCGTGGTACCGTTAGTCAAAGTCGTGCTTCCGCCCACTACCATTGCCTTGAAAGTAGTGTTTTCACCGGTTATAGTAGTGCCGTCGTTGCCCTCGTTCGCGGTAATTTCAATTCCCGTTACGGTGCGCTCGTAGTAGTTGTTTGCCGAGAACACAAAATCGTAAGTACCGGACATAAGTCCTTCGATAGTGTATGCACCTTCATCGTCGGTCGTAGCCGAGCCTGCCACCAAACCATCCTTTTTAGCGGTTACGGTGATGCCGGCAAGCGGAGTAACTTTGTCATCGAAATCAAGAACTTTTGCCGAATAATTCACCGTTGAGGGAACTTTCTCGTAAGTTACGGTAAATTCGTAGGTCTTTTTCTGCAAAGGAGCGAAAGTGTAAGTACGGACGTAACCTGCACCCGCCTGAAGCTCGCTGAGAATGCTTACAGCCTCTGCTCCGTCAATGCTGAGTTTGACGTCGGAAACCATATACTTGGGATCAGCCTGAGGAGTAAAGGTGACCGTGACGGGTTTGCCTGCGGTAATCGTTGTGCCGCTTACATACTCGCCGCCGTCAACGGTAACAGACGCGTCGCCGAGCTCGCTTTCAGAAACGGTAATGTCGTTTTTCATGCCGGCTTCAAGCTTGGCAACCGCTTCGTCCACACCTTCGGAGGTAACGGAATAATTTTCCACACCCGCATAAATAAGGCTGTTTCCGTGACCGCCTACGCCGATCATGACTTTGGGAGCCGTGAGGACGTTGAGGAAGATTTGTTTAAGGTTAAGCGAAGTATCGTTGGCCCTGAAACCGTAATCGGTTGCCTTCGTGCCGTCCGCGTAGTAGAAGTTAACCTCTCCGTCTTCGGCTGCTATCTTGGCAAGATAGATGCCGTCGCGGATCATGTAAATCGTGCTGCCCTTACGGATAAGCGTAAAGACGTTGGTTGCGCCTATGGCATAATTGCTCTTTCCGCCGTTTGCGGTATACACGTCGATGATCTTTTTATCAAGCGCCATGCCCGCAATGTCGCCTTCTTTCTTGGTGAACTCGTTGTCCCACTTATACCAAGCCCTCAGGCTCTTGCCTGCCTCGGCAAGCAGAATGTTGTTTACTTCGTCGGTGCCGATTGCAAAGCCCAAAGAGTTCCACGCTTCGCTGCCCTCGTTAAGCTTACCGTCGTGGTCATATTTTTCATTGACGAAGGTTGCAGAAACTATAAAGTCGCCGTACTTATTTTGAGAGCTCATCGCTCTTGTAGCATTGTTGCCGGCAATCTTATACGCCCCCTCCTCCATGGGAAGTACAGCGGCCTGATTGCGAGTGCCGAAGTGAATGCCGAAATCAAACGGAGAAACGGTATAACCTTCCATGGCCTGAGTTACGGCCGCCTCGGAAGTATCGATGGAGATATTGCTGTAATCGATCCAGCAGATTGCGGAACCGTTGCAGGCAAGTTTTATACCGTAAGCAAGCTGAGTGCCGATGAAGTCGTTGTTCCACATTGCAAAGGAATAAACAAGGCTGTATTTTTCATCTTCGGGCAGTTTGCTGAAAGCGTGAACTTTGTCACCCTGTTTTACGAACATCACGTCAACGGTAACGGTACCTTTTTCACCGGAAACGTCAACATTATGGAAGCCGTTTTCAAAGTCATATCTGGTGTTGTTGTATACGCCGTAGATATTGTTAGTAGTACCCGTACCGGATACGCCGTCGCGCAATAGTCTGAAATTCATATTATCGCCGTTGGCATTATAAAGGTCAATACCTACGCCCGGCCAGAATTCTTTATTGGCTTCAGTGGAAGCCATGCCGTCAAGTTTAACGGTGTATTTTATTACAGCGTTTTCACCCGTGACGGTAAACATGAAAGGCTTATCGCCGGGGCCCGCCGTACGCTTGGTAGAAGCGGTTTCTTCTCCCGTTACGTAATCGTATGCGGGAATAATGCTTTCAGTATTGGACGTAAACACTCTTTCGTTTAACGAAACGACGCCGCCCACCGTCATCTTTTTGATTTGAACCGGGGTATCGGATGCGTCGGTTGCGTTTTCGCCCATCACTACCCGAGTGGAATAAGCGTAGTAGTTTTCCGCCTTAAACTCAAGTTCGTAAGTGGTTGCGCCCAATTTAATAGTGAACGTTCCGTCTTCGCCCGTAGTGGTTTCGGCAAAGGCGTTTCCGCGCACTCCTTCCACAACGTCGTAAGCTACAACGCTTGCACCCGCAATGGGAGCGTCATTGTCCATATCGGTTACTTTACCGATGTAATCGTTTCTTACGATACCTTCTTCGAATTCAACCTTGAATTCGTAAGAATATGCCTTATCGGCTACAAAGTTAAAATTATATCCGTCGTTGACGTTACCGGTGAAGTTGCCTTGGATATCGGATTCTTCAACCGAAACGAAACTGCCGTCATTAACCTTGACAAGGAAGGATTTAACTCTTTTGCCGTTATCGGGAGTTGCCGTGATAACCACGGTTGCGCCGTCGGTAAAATCGGTAACGGAAGAAGTTATAATTCCTCCGTCAACGGAAGCGGGTACTTTAACGGTATTGCCGATGCCGGAAGTTTTATAGCCGTAATCGTTATAGGTAACTTCAAGGGTTGCTCCTCCCGATATGTTAACGCTGGAATAGAACTCCGCCGTATTATCGGACGCTAAAATGTTGTTGATAACGCCTGTAGCGAGCGAAGACAAATTATGATAAGAATCCGTTTTGTAAATATACGCCTGTGTAGCGGTTATTCTTGCCACGCGCACGGGCTCAGCGTCCACGCCGATAATACGGGCATACATAAGGAATGCGTCCGCACTCTTGTAAAGCGTGTATTCAAAAGCGTTTCCGCCCTGTTCCCACAAACCGGTTAAACCGTGCTTAATGTCAATCCTGTCTTTGTCCCAGTCGAAACCGGTACCGTTGATGCGGATTTTATCCCTCATCAGTACAAACTCAATCGATTTTTCGCTTTCCCTAATCCGGAAGCCCAAGCCGGGATCGCCTTCGGTTCCGCCCACAAACTGCGCGGTGGCCTTAACGGCATACTCCTTAGCGCTGAAATTGCTGAAAACTACATTGTTCTGCGCGGTGGGTACAGTGTCGATGGTGCCGTCGAAATTAACTTTAAGCGAACCGGAAACATCTACCAGACCGACTTTAATTTTGCCGAAATCGTAAGAGTAAGTCAAAAGTTCGTCCGGATCGTCGTAAGAAGTTGCGATTTCCAATTCGTTGACGGAACGGTAAGTGCCGTCGGGGAAAAGGATGGTCAAACCGTACGTGCCGGCTTTAAGGTCAACGGAGAAATTACCGTCTTCTCCGACCAATACGGAACTTACGTCAGCGCCCTGACCGATTTCTACGGTTACTTCGTCCAAAGAATCAAATTTACCCCAGTCGCCGGCAAGCTCAAGCTGACCGCTGACTTTATAGGTATTTTCCTCGAATTCGCCTTCCTGGCTGACGGTACCCGAAGCGGTAGCCGTAAACGAATATACGTAAACTCCGCTTAAAGTATCGTGAGTCTCGCAGGAAATAACGGTGCCCGCACCTGCCGATGCGTTAGACGCACGGAACACGAACTGCACGTTTGAAAGCTGCGAATCGACGTTAATGTTCTTGTTGTAAGAATCGTTTAAGCTTACGGTAAACTCTACCTTGTCGCCCTTATTGTATTCGGTTTTGTTGCCGGTAATTTCAATCGAATAACCGTCCTTGAAATAATCGCTTTCAAGGTTAAGGTCGAAGTCGATGTTGTAAACGGCAACTCTTTCCTTTTTGACGACCGTAACGGCGCTTTCGGTCATTGCCGTAAAGTCAGCTTCGACAGTCGTGCCGTCTTTCGCCCAATAAAATTCATTGGCGGGGTCGGAAAGCTCGCCGCTGAATGCGGGAGCGGTGGCGGCAGTGCCGTCAGCTTTCACAAGACCTACGCCGTATTTTGCGGTAAGCGTAACAGGGCTTGGGTCACCGTCGGTCTGTTTAAAGGACACCTGAGTGCGAACCCTCTTGTAATAAACGTTAACCACATTGGCGTTCGGATTCTCTCCGTCTACTGTGATTTCAAGGTCGCTGAGATCTCCGACAACCGTAAATCCCGTCATGCTGTCGGGCGTGTAGGTAATACTTTCGCCGTCGTCGGCATACAAAGTCTTGCCTAACGAAACGTCTAAACTGTACTCGTTGTTATTGGTATTTTCGACGTAAACCTGCACTTTATATGCAATCTGGGCAATATCGTAATAAACCTTAAGCACAAGCGAACCGTCAGCCGCAACTTTACCGGACATTACGCTTAAATCGTTGTTTACGACAAAACCGGCAAAATCGCCGCCCACTTTGGGCGTGGCGGTTACGGTAGCGTCGGTCGTTCCGGTAAGATTTTCCGTAGCGGCCGCAACAAGGTCGTATCCGTCCTTGTCAGCGTTTTGTTTATAGTGCTGTACAACGTAAGGCGTGTCGGTATTTGCCGTCCACTGCGCCTCTACCGTCATATCGGAAGTGGGCGCGGTGTTGAAATCAAAATCCTTCCAGCCCGCGAAGGTATAACCTTGCTTGCCGGGCGCGGTCACTGCCGACTCGGCAACCTTCTGCCCTGCGGAAACGGTAACTTCTTTGATGATTGTGTCACCGTCTTTAAAGGTAATCTTATAAACCGCCTCGCGCGTTATGCGAACCGTATAGGATTTAGCTTCGCCTTTACCGGTAGGTTCGGCATTTACATAAAACGTATTAACGCCGACGTTAAGTTTTGCTTTGCCTTCTACGGCAGCCGTCAGTTCCTTATCGGAATACAACTTTAACGTAAAGCCCTCGTTGACCTCAAGGTTACCGAGAATATCCACCTCGGTAACGTCACCCGTAACGGTAGCGGCAAAAACTCCGTCCGTCTGGGTGAAGAAGTCGCCTTTGGCTTTAACTTCCGCTACGGTTGTTCCGCCGCAAGCGGCAAAAACAAAAGTAGTCAGACAAAGTAAAAACACAAGTGCAACTACTAACTTTTTCTTCATACTCCCTCCTGAAAAAAAATTATTTATTCAACTGTTTATGTAATCTCCCCTGAATTAAACAGGATTTACATAATATTTGTACCAATTATACGCTATTTTGACTTGCCTGTCAAGGGTTAAAACTAATTTTCCGGCCCGCTAATTTAAATTTCATGCATAATATTTTAACTGTCTCTTATACACATCTGACGCTGCCGACGAACTCTAGGGTGTAGA
>OWKP01000280.1_pt1 | contig 40974 bp, 30 predicted proteins | sample 1732991 | NCBI WGS metagenome assembly OWKP01 (sample SAMN05065777, study PRJEB22554) | human gut metagenome | biome: ENVO:2100002; feature: ENVO:00000062; material: ENVO:00002003 | host: Homo sapiens | place: USA
CGTCGGCAGCGTCAGATGTGTATAAGAGACAGCGTAATATAAGGTGTTTATGCTTTGAGTAATAAGGTATCTTTATAACTCTGTTCAACAAAGATATATTTTATTTTCTAACAAACAAATATTTTAATCCTGTAATCTTCTTGCAAAAAATATTATAAATAGTTGTCCCCGTAAAGGATGCGACATTAAAGACACGTTCAAACGCGCCTTTGAAGAGTGGTTTCAATCCACGCATCTGTAAAAGATGCGACTTATTAGTTGCATTATTACTGTTGTATTCTAAAACGGACGTTTCAATCCACGCATCTGTAAAAGATGCGACTGGCATTGCGAAAAAACTCCTGCACTCTGGTAAGTTTCAATCCACGCATCTGTAAAAGATGCGACTTGACGAGGACGGTAATGCTTATAAGGTTGATTTCGTTTCAATCCACGCATCTGTAAAAGATGCGACATTATGGGATTATTGTATTCCTTTTGAGGGCAATGTTTCAATCCACGCATCTGTAAAAGATGCGACGTAGACGCCAAAAGCGCGCCATTGCTGCACAAGTTTCAATCCACGCATCTGTAAAAGATGCGACTTGGTTTTGCCGGTGACTGTCCATGCTTGGTCGGGGTTTCAATCCACGCATCTGTAAAAGATGCGACTTTAGCTGATCCACCATAATTACGATTCGAATTAGTTTCAATCCACGCATCTGTAAAAGATGCGACGATTGAATATAATATAAAATATTGATAATCATGGTTTCAATCCACGCATCTGTAAAAGATGCGACAGAGCCGTACTCGCCACACGCGAGATAGCGCAGCGTTTCAATCCACGCATCTGTAAAAGATGCGACGGCATTGCGAAAAAACTCCTGCGCTCTCGCAAGTTTCAATCCACGCATCTGTAAAAGATGCGACTTATACAAAAAGCCTGGTCTTATTTTCAAATTGACGTTTCAATCCACGCATCTGTAAAAGATGCGACTTGGTAATTGGATAAAAGATCGTGAGTATTTTAATGTTTCAATCCACGCATCTGTAAAAGATGCGACAATTACCGATATTAATGTTAGACACAGTAGGAGGTTTCAATCCACGCATCTGTAAAAGATGCGACTTTTCGTAATGTTAATGCTTACCAGCGTTATCTTGTTTCAATCCACGCATCTGTAAAAGATGCGACATACGCTGGGCATCATCATATTTCTGATCTTGTTGTTTCAATCCACGCATCTGTAAAAGATGCGACTTTTTCAGGGTGCTGCCTATGCTAAAACGCTTGCGGTTTCAATCCACGCATCTGTAAAAGATGCGACATTTGAGGCTACTTTTAATATCGCCAATTTCCCGTTTCAATCCACGCATCTGTAAAAGATGCGACTCGACATATTGTCTCAAATCATCAAAATTAAGCGTTTCAATCCACGCATCTGTAAAAGATGCGACCCTCCGATGCTTTAGATTTCTTTAGTGCCTTTTTGTTTCAATCCACGCATCTGTAAAAGATGCGACTAACCAAACACGGTATCGAGAGCCTTACCTTCAGTTTCAATCCACGCATCTGTAAAAGATGCGACCATCTCCTTGGTAAAATAGAAAGTAATGATAGGAGTTTCAATCCACGCATCTGTAAAAGATGCGACGTTCAAATAATGTAAAAGTATAGCAAAAATCACGTTTCAATCCACGCATCTGTAAAAGATGCGACTGAGTAAGACCTATCAAAAATCACATAAGTCTGAGTTTCAATCCACGCATCTGTAAAAGATGCGACTCAAGGTTTTACTCAACAAACAACTTTGATAAACGTTTCAATCCACGCATCTGTAAAAGATGCGACTAAGAATAAACTATTACATTTTAGCTTGTTTTTGTTTCAATCCACGCATCTGTAAAAGATGCGACAACATTTGTCTTAACAAAAGACTCTTTCCAAACAGTTTCAATCCACGCATCTGTAAAAGATGCGACTTTTCAGGGTGCTGCCTATGCGAAAACACTCGCGGTTTCAATCCACGCATCTGTAAAAGATGCGACCTTTTAGACCAACATCTATTCCGACAGAAGTGGTTTCAATCCACGCATCTGTAAAAGATGCGACAGAAAATTTCGGGATTGACTATCTTGATGTAAATGTTTCAATCCACGCATCTGTAAAAGATGCGACTTTTTGTAATCATCTGAATATCAATTATATAGGTTTCAATCCACGCATCTGTAAAAGATGCGACTCCATGTTTGTGAAAAGCTTTATTGATGACACTTTTAAATTGTAATTTTGCGAATGATAAAGTAGAAAAGCAATAAATGTTCATATTCTCTAAATAAATCTATAAGTGTATGATTTATAGAGGATGCGAACATCCAACGTTTTTTACAATTACTTAGGGTTCGCGTTTTTGTTATTGAAACATAAGTGTAATCATGTTATTTCTAAAGTAATCTGTAACTTTGCTGACAAAGTTAGGAATAGTTTTTATAGATACGATAAATAATGAATAAAAAGATACTTCAGTTAGCGCTTCCTTCTATTGTATCCAATATAACGGTTCCTTTGTTGGGATTGGTCGATGTGGCGATTGTCGGACATTTGGGGGCCGCTTCCTATATCGGGGCGATTGCGGTAGGGGGGATGCTGTTCAATATTATTTACTGGTTGTTCGGTTTCTTGCGGATGGGAACGAGTGGGATGACTTCACAGGCTCTGGGGAGACGGGATCTCCTGGAAGTAACGAGGGTTTTGTTCCGGTCGGTCGGTGTCGGGATTCTGATTTCTCTGGCTCTGCTTCTGCTCCAGTATCCGATACGGGAAATAGCTTTCTTACTATTGGATACGACGGATGAGGTAGAACGGTTGGCTTCCTTATATTTCAATATTTGTATTTGGGGAGCGCCGGCTGTGTTGGGATTGTATGGTTTCTCCGGTTGGTTTATCGGAATGCAGAATTCCCGTTTCCCGATGTTTATTGCGATCACCCAGAATGTCGTGAATATCGTGGCGAGCCTGATCTTCGTCTTTGTGTTCGGCATGAAGGTGCAAGGGGTTGCGACGGGAACGCTGATCGCTCAATATGGAGGCTTCGGGATGGCTGTATTCCTGTGGTTCGTATTCTATCGGAAGCGGTTGAATATTCGTGTTTGCTGGCATGAGGCCATGGATAAGGTCGCTATGCGTCGTTTCTTCCAGGTGAATGGCGATATTTTCTTTCGTACGCTTTGTTTGGTGGCGGTTACTACATTTTTTACTTCTACGGGTGCGAGACAGGGCGATATCGTTTTGGCTGTTAATACATTGCTGATGCAGTTGTTTACGCTTTTCTCCTATATCATGGACGGTTTTGCCTATGCGGGCGAGGCTTTGGCGGGACGTTATATCGGTGCTCGGAACAAAACAGCCCTTAGTCGGATGATCCGTTTGCTGTTTGGCTGGGGGATTGGGTTGTCCCTTTCGTTTACCCTGCTTTATGGAGTAGGCGGGAAAGGTTTTCTCTCCCTCCTGACGAATGACTCTGTTGTCATACAAGAGGCCGGAACCTATTTCTATTGGGTGCTGGCTGTTCCGCTTGCCGGCTTTGCCGCCTTCTTGTGGGATGGTATCCTGATCGGTGCGACAGCTACCCGCCTGATGCTTTATTCGATGTTGGTCGCTTCCGGCACTTTCTTTTTGATCTATTACCTCTTTTTCGGAATGATGGGAAATCATGCATTGTGGATGGCATTTCTGATATATCTGTTGCTTCGTGGTAGTATGCAATGGGTATTATGGAATCACCACAATGAATTAGCGTAATCGGTCGTATGCCCATTGTGCCGGATTGTTTAATATATAATTGGATATATTATGATACGCTTTTTCATCCTGTATGATATGTTCATAATAATTACGTTGCCATAATTTTTGACCGTGTAGATTAATCATTTTTGTCGATTGATATTTAAAATATCCCACAATATGCCCCAGTGTCACCACGTAGGGGCGGGGTTCGCCCGCCCTAAATGCATCCCGATCGATTTTTATAATCGCATGGAAATGATTTGGCATAATAACATATTCGCAACATTCGATATTGGGGTATTTGTGTTCCAAATCCCAATAACATTGTTGGATTATTTCACCATATGGGTTTAATATCATTTATAACCCTTCCTGTGAATAATCATATCCTTTCAAACGGATACTGTGACGATGGTGGATGTCTGGATTGTACTGTTTCATAGTCGATGGTTGTCTTATTGGCTTAATACGAGTCTAAATATAAGGAAAAAGCCGGAAATCAAGAGAAGATATCCGGCTTTTATGAAATTAGATACGCTCTATTATTGTCTGTAGCTTGCTAATTCGTCGGCATTGAATTTCAAGATAAAGCTGCTGTGTTTTTCCACTTCCGCTTCGACATAATTCAAGTATACGACAGCTGATTTGGCAAACATTTCAGGAGTCTTTGTCGCGTCTTGGATCAGCAGGTGAGCCATGATGCAGTCGGCTGCCATTTCATAAAGGCGACGGGCAACAAAGTCCTGCAATTCCTGGTTCTGCGCTTCCTTCACCTTGTTCATGCAGGCTTCGAACTTATTGGCCATTTCAACCAGGCGGCCTTTCAGCGGTTCCATTTCAGGAGAACACGGGATTGTTTCGAATTCTCGGATGGTAGCCAGATAGGAACCGTTGGTCACGTAACGGATGGCTGCAACTGTCTGCAATTGCGTCGTTCCTTCGTAGATGGAGGTGATGCGGGCATCCCGGTAGATACGTTGACAAGCATATTCCAGCATGAAGCCTGAACCACCATGAATTTGGATACAGTCGTATGCGTTCTGGTTGGCATATTCGGAGTTCATACCTTTTGCCAGCGGGGTGAAAGAGTCGGCTAGTTTGGCATATTTTTTCTGTTCCTGACGTTCTTCCGGAGTCAGCTTGCGTTCACGGGCGATGTCGTCCAGTGCTTTGTAGATATCTACATAACGGGAAGTCTGATACAGTAAGGCACGGCCGGCATCCAGCTTCGCTTTCATGATAGACAGCATGTCGTAAACAGCCGGGAATTCGATAATTGCTTTGCCGAACTGTTTGCGTTCCTTTGCGTAAGCTAACCCTTCGTTGTAGGCGGCCTGGCTCAGACCGACAGACTGTGCGGCGATACCCAAACGGGCACCGTTCATCAGCGCCATCACATATTTGATCAAACCTAATTTGCGATCTCCGCAAAGTTCGGCTTTCGCATTCTTGTAAACCAGTTCGCAGGTAGGCGAACCGTGAATACCCAACTTGTTTTCAATACGGCGGACATCTACGCCACCCTGGCGTTTGTCATAGATGAACATAGACAGGCCACGCCCGTCTTTCGTCCCTTCTTCCGAACGGGCCAAGACCAGATGAAGGTCGGCGTCTCCGTTTGTGATGAAACGTTTCACACCGTTCAGACGCCAGCAATTTTCTTTTTCGTCGAAAGTCGCTTTCAGCATCACGGACTGCAAGTCGGAACCGGCATCCGGCTCTGTCAAGTCCATAGACATCGTTTCACCGGCGCAGATACGCGGAATGAAACGGCTGTGCTGGTCTTCGTTTCCGAATTCATATAATGTCTCGATACAATCTTGCAACGACCAGATGTTTCCGAATCCAGCATCGGCAGCGGCCACGATTTCGGCGCACATGGTGTACGGCGTGATCGGGAAGTTCAAACCGCCGAAACGGCGCGGCATCGTCATACCGTTCAGGCCGGCTTTCACCATTGCATCCAGATTCTGCTTGGTCCCGGAAGCGTATTCCACACGTCCGTTTGCGCAGTGGGGGCCTTCTTCGTCAACTCCTTCGGCATTGGGAGCGATGATCTCACCCGTGATTTCGCCTGTGATTTCAAGCACTTTGTCGAACGAGTCCATTGCATCGGCATAATCCTGCGGTGCATAGTCGAACTCTTCTTTATCTCTGTAATTGCGTTCTTTCAGTTCGCAAATACGTTCCATCATCGGATTGTTCAAGTGATACTTGAGTTCCGGAATGTCTGTATAATAATTTGCCATCTCTTTACTTGCTGTTCTGTTTGTAATACTTAATCATCTTCGGAATCACCTCCTCAACAGTGCCGTTGATCACGTAGTCGGCAATCGTGTTGATCGGAGCGTTCTCGTCGTTGTTGATAGAGATGATGATACCTGCATCCTGCATACCTGCGATATGCTGGATCTGTCCGGAGATACCGCAAGCGATATACAATTTCGGACGGACCGTCACACCTGTCTGGCCGATCTGGCGGTCATGGTCACAGAAACCGGCATCAACGGCTGCACGGCTGGCGCCTACTTCGGCATGAAGTTCCTTTGCCAGTTCGAACAACATATCGAAACTTTCCTTGGAACCCATTCCGTAACCGCCGGCTACTACGATCGGAGCACCTTTCAGGTTGTGTTTGGCCTTTTCTATGTGGCGGTCGATGACCTTTACGACATAATCCGTTTCCGGAACATATTTGGCGACGTCGTGTTTTACCACTTCGCCTTTATAACCGGCGTCCAGAATTTCTTTTTTCATCACACCTTCGCGAACAGTCGCCATCTGAGGACGGTGTTCCGGATTGATGATCGTCGCTACGATGTTACCACCGAAAGCGGGACGGATCTGGTATAACAGGTTTTCGTATGTTTTACCAGCTCTTTTGTCTTCGTGCGAGCCGATTTCGAGGGATGTACAGTCTGCTGTCAGACCGCTTGTCAGTGCAGAAGAAACACGGGGGCCTAAGTCACGGCCGATAACCGTTGCTCCCATCAGGCAGATCTGCGGTTTTTCTTCTTTGAACAGATTGATCAAAACAGAAGAATGAGGAAGGGAAGTGTACGGGAACAGACCGGGAGCGTCAAAAATATGCACCTTGTCCACGCCATAAGGCATCACCTGCTTTTCAATCCCTTCCAGTCCGGAACCGGCCACAATGGCTTCGAGTTGGCAGTTCAACTGGTTGGCTAACTTGCGACCTTTGGTCAGCAGTTCGAGGCTTACATCGGCAATCGTTGTACCTTCAAGCTCACAATATACAAATACATTATTCATATTGTTCAATCTTTTTTACCGTATGAATTGTCAATTATCAATTGTCAATTATCCGATAGTGTGGTTAGCTAACAGTTCAACAATCAAATCTTCCACATCCTTGTCTGAGCCGGTCAGCGTCTTGCTTTCCTTTGCCTGGAACACGATGTTCTGAATCGCTTTGACTTTTGTCGGCGAACCGGACAAACCGCATTGTGCGAGATCTCCGTTTACATCGGCAACACTCCATTCCGGAATATTCAGGTACGGGCGCTTTTCATACAGTTCGGGGTATGGCAGTGCCGATACGCCTTCCGGATGGCAGGCGGGAGCAGGAACTTTTTCCTGCGCGCCCAATGCCCGTTTGTATTTCATCACCAACTTGGCATTACGCGGACGGCAGGGGGCAGCCGAACCGTTGACCGTAATCACGATAGGCAGCGGACCTTCCACTGTTTCGACACCACCGTCGATATGCCGTTTCACTGTGATACTGCGATTCTTTTCGTCTACGTTCAGGATTTCTTCGGCATATGTGACCTGTGTTAATCCTAACTTTTCAGCGACTTGAGGACCTACCTGTGCTGTATCGCCGTCAATAGCCTGGCGTCCTCCGATGATAATATCGTAGTCACCTATTTTCTTGATTGCTGTGGCAAGCGCATAAGACGTTGCCAAAGTGTCGGCACCGGCAAATGCACGGTCGGTTAGCAGATAACCACCGTCTGCTCCCCGGTATAAACCTTCACGAATAATTTCAGCTGCACGCCCCGGACCCATTGTTAACAAGGTTACCGTAGTTCCCGGATAGGCGTCTTTCAAGCGGAGGGCTTGTTCTAATGCGTTCAGATCTTCCGGGTTGAAGATTGCGGGAAGTGCGGCTCGGTTGATAGTTCCGTCCTCTTTCATCGCATCCTTTCCCACATTGCGTGTGTCCGGAACCTGTTTCGCCAATACAATAATTTTTAAACTCATATTATAGGAATATTAGATTTCTATATTGGATATTTGTTCGAATTAACCTTCTGAATACTGACCTGCAAAAATAATCAAACATTCTTTATATCAAAGAACTTTCGTCTGGAATCTGCACACTTTAGGTTTTTTTGAGCATATCCTTTCTTTTTACTTACCACCTTACTAATCACCATAATTTAGGCACGGATTACACGGAAAACACGGAAAGAAAATAAATTTATCCGTGTCAATCCGTGAAATCCGTGCCTGAAAGATCGTGATAAAGGTGCTTTGGCACCGTTTTGTCAAGTCGAAATCGAGTAATAGGTTTGCGCCGGTTTATATTAAATTTCGCATGCACAAAGTGTTGGAATCAGGTTGCGGTCGCCATACGCATTGTCTACGCGGGCTACATTCACCCAGAATTTGCTGTCGTGCAACCATTCCAGCGGGAAGGCGGCCTTGCTGCGCGGATACTCGTGTTTCCATTCGTCGGCCGTTACTTCATATTCGGGATGAGGAGCGTTCTTTAATACGTTGTCTTCCTTTGAAGCCTTGCCTTCTTCCACTTCCTTGATTTCGTTCCAGATACATTCCAGCACCTCGACGAAACGATCCAGTTCGGCTTTGCTTTCGCTTTCGGTCGGTTCGACCATCAGAGTGCCGTGAACAGGGAAGGAAAGAGTTGGAGCGTGGTAGCCGAAGTCCATCAGGCGCTTGGCGATATCGCCTTCATCGATACCCGAACGTTCTTTTACCGTGCGGCATTCCAGGATCAGTTCGTGACCGACGCGACCTGTAGCACCTGTGTAAACGATTCCGTAAGTATCTTTGAATTTGGCTGCCAGATAATTCGCATTCAAGATCGCGGTCTTGGTGACCGTTTCCAACCCTTCTGTTCCCAACATGCGGATATAAGCATATGTGATCGGCAGAATGCCCGCGCTACCGTAAGGTGCGGCGGAGACTGTGTTCAGGTCGCTGCCCCATAATATCGGATGCTGTGGCAGGAACGGGACGAGATGTGCGGCAACGCAGATCGGACCGACACCGGGACCGCCTCCTCCGTGAGGAGAAGAAAAGGTCTTATGCAGGTTTAGGTGGCAGACGTCTGCACCGATAGTACCCGGATTGGTCAGACCGACTTGTGCATTCATGTTGGCGCCGTCCATATACAGCTGACCACCGCAAGCGTGAACAATGTCGCACATTTCCTTGATGTCCACCTCGAAGATACCGTGAGTAGACGGATAGGTGATCATGCTGGCTGCTAAGTTGTCCTTGTTGGCTTCGGCTTTAGCCCGGAAATCTTCCAAGTCGATATTTCCTTTGTCGTCACATTTCACCGTAACGGTCGTAAAACCGCATTGAACCGCACTTGCCGGGTTCGTACCGTGGGCAGAGGCAGGAAGCAGGACGATGTTGCGATGTCCCTGCCCGATGCTTTCCAGATAAGCCCGGATTACGCGCAGACCTGTATATTCGCCGGCTGCTCCGGAATTAGGTTGCAGCGTACAGCCTTTGAATCCGGTGATCTCACACAAGTAAGCCGATAAGTTTTCAATCAGTTCCGTGTAGCCTTCGACCTGGTCTTCCGGTGCATACGGATGTATATTCATGAATTCCGGACGGCTGAGTGGAAGCATGGTCGATGCCGGATTCAGTTTCATCGTACAAGAACCTAAAGAGATCATGGATTGGGCCAATGAAACATCCTTTCGTCCCAGGCGGGTGATATAACGCATCAGTTCCGTTTCGGTATGATATTTTTTGAATACGTCTTCTTGCAGGAATTCGGAAGTACGGGCGAATTTCGGATCGAAATAAGTTTTCTCAGGAACGGCTTCTTTCAGCATGTAGTCCTTTCCGGCTGCCCCTGCGAAGATATACAGCAATACGCCGATATCGGTCGGTCCGGTCGTTTCGTCCAAGCTGATGCCGATCTGTCCGGCATCGAAGTAACGCAAGTTCACCTTACATTCCAATGCGATCTCGCGGAGTGCATTGATGGATACATGTTCCGGCAACTGGATTTTCAGTGTGTCGAAATAGTTTTTGTTCAATTGTTTGTAGCCTAGTTTTTCCAACTCGCCTGTTAGGAAACCTGCAGAAGCGTGGATACGACCTGCGATGTTCTTCAAGCCTTCGGCACCGTGGTAAACGGCGTAGAAACCAGCCATCGTGGCTAGCAAGGCTTGGGCGGTACAGATATTGGAGGTCGCCTTTTCACGTTTGATATGTTGTTCGCGTGTTTGCAAAGCCAAGCGGTAAGCCGTGTGTCCATAGGCATCTTTGGAAATGCCGATGATACGTCCGGGGATGGAACGCTTGTATTCGTCTTTCGTGGCGAAGAATGCAGCGGACGGACCACCGTAGAACATCGGGATACCGAAACGTTGGCTGCTTCCGAACACGACATCTGCACCCCATTCTCCCGGAGGAGTCAGCAGGACAAGACTCATCAGGTCGGCAGCAACGGCGACACGTGCTCCACCGGCATTGGCACGTACGATGAATTCTTTATAATCTTCGATCGAACCGTCGGCATTCGGATACTGGACGATAGCCCCGAATACATCCGGTGTGAATTCAAATGTTTTGTAATCACCCACAACGACCTTGATGCCTTGCGGGATCATGCGAGTGTTGATAACGGCCAGTGTAGAGGCGAATACGTTTTCGTCGACAAACAACGTATTGGCTTCTGCTTTCACCTGTGCACGGCTACGGCTACCGTAGAACATGGTTGCCGCTTCGGCTGCTGCTGTCGCTTCGTCCAGCAGGGAACAGTTGGCTAGCGGCAGGCCGGTCAGTTCAGCGATAACAGTCTGGAAATTCAACAACGCTTCCAGACGTCCTTGTGAAACTTCTGCCTGGTACGGAGTGTAGGAAGTGTACCAAACCGGATTTTCAAATACGTTACGTTGGATAGGAGCCGGACATACTGTGTCATACCAACCCATTCCGATATAAGAAGTGAAGACTTCGTTTTTGGATGCCAACTCCGAGATGTGTTCTGCGAACTCACGTTCCGTCATGGGTTCGGGAAGGTTAAGCGGTTCTTTCAAACGGATGTCGGACGGGATGGTCTGATCGATCAGTTCGTCAACCGACTTGACGCCGATGGCTTGCAGCATGGAAGGAATGTCTTCTGCCGAGATACCAACGTGGCGGTTTACAAATTTATTTGTGTCCATAATATTGTGATTTATGATTTATGAATTAATTCTTAATTGTCAATTACAAATAGGGATTGTTGAACTTCTCATCGATGACTCTTGTTTCCGGTCCATGCCCCGGATAGATTACTGTCTCGTCGGGAAGTGAAAGGAGTTTGTCGTGGATGGCGGCAACCAATACCTCCTGGTTTCCACCCCAAAGGTCGGTACGGCCGATACTTCCGGCAAACAGTGCATCGCCGACGATCGCAAAGCCGTTCTTTTTGTTATAGAAAGCGATGCTGCCGGGTGAATGTCCGGGAACTGTCAGCACTTGAAGTTCGGATGTGCCGAACTTAATGATCTCGCCTCCTACGATATATTTTTCAACCGGGACGTTCTCGACATGCTGACGGAGTCCGAACAACTTGGCCTGTTCGTCCGGAGAGGGTAGTTTCTCGACATCCTGCTTGTTCGCTTCGGGTTTCAAACCGTATGTCTTATATATAAAACCGTTTCCAAATACGTGATCCACGTGCAGATGAGTACAGAGCAAATGCTTTAATGTCAACTTGTTTTCGAGGATAAAGTCGGTTAACTCCTTTTCTTCTTCCTTGCGACAGCAACCACAATCGATCAGTACGGCCTCGCGTGTATCATCATACAGCAGGAATGTGTTTTCCTGGAAATAATTGAACTCAAACGATTTTATTGTAATCATAACGGTACGTAAACAACTTTTTTAGTTTGGAAAAATTCTTCTTTAAAATGGTCACTCAGGTTGAGGCTGACAGCTTGCTTGTGGAATGGCAATATTTCATGCTGCAACTCTCCTCCTTTCAGACAAATCAAACCGTTAGGAAGTGCATTTTGTTGTTCCTTCTTTATATTCTTACGGGCGATTTTTACCAGATCGGCCAGTGGCATGACGGCACGACTCACGACAAAGTCGAATAATTGTTTTTCCTCTTCGGCACGACAATGGCGGAAAGTGACGTTTTTCAGACCGATCGCTTCGGCTACAGCTTGTCCGACCTTGATTTTTTTTCCGATACTGTCTACCAAATGAAACTGTACTTCAGGGAGCAGGATCGCAAGTGGTATGCCGGGAAAACCGCCTCCCGTACCGATATCCATAATTGTCGATCCTTCTCTGAATTTCAGCATTTTCAAGATACCTAACGAATGAAGTACGTGGTGCAGGTACAGGTTCTCTATATCTTTGCGTGAAATTACATTGATTTTGGAATTCCAGTCTGAATACAAATCAAACAGGGCGTCTATCTGTTGCTTTTGCGCATCGGTTAGCGTTGGAAAGTAAGACTTTAGAACCCCCAATTGACAATTGACAATTGACAATTGGGAGGATATTGTTGCACTGTTATCCATAAATTATATGTATGGGATTATTGTTATATTTTATTTGTCAATTGTCAATTAGTTTCGCAATTGGACTGTCTTTTTTCAATAGATATAGGATTTCCGCATAGGGTAAGAATACGTTTGTTTCCCTTACCACGTAAGCGGCGATCTCATATTCATTAAAGGTATACGTGATGCCGTCCTCGTCGACCAGGAAATTACCGTTCGGAAAAATTTCTTCGACACTGAAAAAACCGATGTTTTCCAAATCTTTCGGATTCTCCACCTTGTTTTGTTTGGCAATATGATCGATCAATATCTGTGCGAGGCTGTCCTGGAAGTTCTCGATGAAAATATCTTCTTCTGTGATTGCATTGCCTGTTTTCAAGTTGATCACGTGATTGTTGTAGGCATGCGAACCGTGTGCACCGCCTGTATAGTTTTCGAAACTTACAGTATAGCTCAGAATGTCATTCTGGTTGTAGACGATTTCATCCGATGACATTTCGAAATAAGAGAACCAGGCTCCGACCGGCAGATCGTCCTTCTTTTCCAACTCTGCCTTGAAATCGGCTTCCAGTTCTTTATAGTTGTTCAGATAGTCTTCCGTGTACTTGGCGACCGCCTCTTCTGGAGACAGGTTCTCATAATTCTCGCCGAAGTAGGAGAGGACAAAGTCATTCTGTATCTTTTTCAGAATCTCCTTATCGGAAAATTTGGCAGGATAGGTGAAGTTCAATTGCAAGTTGCAATTGGGATTATCGGGATTATTCAGCAGATGATAGGTCCTATCCACCCGGATAGAATCGAATTTAATATCATTATCGGCCGTTTGCTTCGTGTTAGTATTGCAACCGGTTACGAACATTCCTAAAAAGAAAAGCGCTATCAGGCTTTTACTAATTTGTGTACTCATCGGAATCATAGATTTTAGATAATACTTTTAGATGCAAATGTAAGCTATTATCTTGTAATAAACGAATGGCTGGTTTCTTTTTTCAGCCTCGGAGGCATCAAAAGGGTGAGGAGATAGCAGTGCTGGTGTTGTTTCCTGCCTATGTAACGGTCGTTCCCTACCTATGAAACTACTGTTTCCTGCCCATGAAACGGGAGTACCATGCCAGTGGAACTCTTGTGCCAATAAAATGTAACAGGCTTGGCACTGCGTTCTGGCTTATCATCCGGAAAAGGAATTCTGCTTGGCGAAGGTTGAGTTGTAATAAATGTTTTAAACGAAAATAAACGCTAATTAGGCAACCTTTTGAGAAAAAGGTTGCCTAATTCTATTTGTGAAACGAACAAATCCCCTATATTTGCAGAGTGTGTACGCACACCTCTTTGAACCATGTAAAAAATAACAGGTAACAAATGGCTTATTCTAACTATTATGCGGCTTCTGGGCTTTTCCATGGATCTATGTCGTCGGTAATGGGAACGCAGTTTGACATCTTGATGGTCGGCAGTGATCCCCGCCTTCTTGGTACGGTCTGGGAAAAGGTCGAATCGGAAGTGCAGCGATTAGATAAAATGCTGAACCGGTTCGATCCGGAGAGTGAGGTTTCATTTGTTAACCGGGAAGCCGGACACTATCCGGTGACGGTGGGGGAAGAGCTTTGGAATATATTGTTGAACTGCAAGCGTTACAATGAGCTGACGGAAGGATATTTCGATATAACTTTGCAGGGATTCGACCAGGTATTGCTGACGGAAGAAGATAAAAGCATTTTTTTCTTTTCTGAATCTTTACACATTGATCTCGGCGGGTACGGGAAAGGATATGCGCTTGCTAAAATACGGGAACTGTTGGAAGAAAACGGGATTGGTAAGGCGCTTGTCAATTTCGGAAATAGTTCGGTTCTGGCGGTCGGTACGCATCCGTGCGGCGAATATTGGCCGGTGGGTCTTGACAATCCGTTTACGAAAGAGCGGATTGCCGATTTGAAGTTGAGTGATAGTTCGTTATCGATATCGGGAAATATGCCTTCCCATCCGCGCCATATCGTGAACCCGCATACGGGAACATTCGTGGAGGATAAGAAAATGGTGTCGGTGGTGGCGAAAGATCCGGTGGTGGCGGAGATTCTGACAACTGCCTTTATGATCTGCGGCGACGAGCGTGTTCCGGTAATCGCGTCTCAATTTGATATTTATGAAAAACATGTATATAAGTTATGAAAAATGATGAGAATTCAGTCAATTTAAGCCGGCGGGACTTCTTTAAGGAGTTGGGAATGATTGGTGGAGGCGGTGTGCTGCTTTCCGCGTTTCCCTGGTTGCAGTCCTGTAGTGCCGACGATAAGGTGCAGATCGCAAAGGAGAAAGTGCGGATCGGATTTATTGGTACAGGTTCGCGCGGACAGTACCACTTGAATAACCTGAAGACGATTCCGTATGCCGATGTGGTTGCCTTGTGTGATAATTATCCTCCCCACCTGAAAGAGGCTTCGGCTCTCTATCCGAAAGCCAAGACATATGACGATTACCGGAAGCTTTTGGATGATAGAGATATACAAGCTGTCATGATCGCCACTCCGCTGTACGAACATGCGCATATCACAATAGACGCCTTGCATGCCGGAAAGCATGTCTTCTGCGAGAAATCGATGGCGATGACGTGTGCTGACTGTCTGGATATGTATAATGTGTTTAAGGAATCCGGCAAGGTGATGTTTATCGGCCAGCAGCGCTTGTATGATCCGAAATATATAAAGGCGATGGAAATGATCCATGCCGGCTTGTTGGGAGAGATAAATTCGATACGGGCGTATTGGTTCCGTAATAACGACTGGCGCCGTCCGGTCCCTTCTCCCGATTTGGAACGTAAGATCAACTGGCGTTTATATAAGGAATATTCATGCGGCTTGGTAACAGAATTGGCAACCCATCAGTTGCAGGTTGGAAACTGGGCGCTCCGGATGCTTCCCGAAAAGGTAGCCGGCATGGGAGATATCGTCTATTGGAAGGATGGTCGCGAAGTGTATGACAGTATCAATTTGATTTATCATTATCCGAATGGTGTGAAGATGACCTATGAGTCGATGATTGCCAACAAGTTTTATGGCCTTGAAGAAGAGATTATGGGAAGCAAGGGCACGATGGAACCGGAAAAAGGTAAATATTATTTTGAAGATGTCGAACCTGCTCCTGGTATCATGCAGTTGATCAACCAGATCGAACATAAGATCTTCGACAATGTTTCATTTGCCGGCCCGAGTTGGGTTCCTGAAACTGCATCGGTAAACAAGGGACATCTGATCATGGACAATGTCACAACGATCAGTGGACAGTCATCGGTAGGAGCTGCTGGCGACGGTTCTATCGAGTTGGTTACTGCTTTCTGCGAAGCGGCTATTACTGGAAAACCGGCTCCTAACCTGGTGGAAGAAGCTTACTATTCCTCTGTTTTGGGTTTGTTGGGCTTGCAGGCGATTGATGAAGGACGGGTGATTACTTTCCCGGATGAATATAAAATACCGTATCTAAATTTTGCATGATTATGAAAGAGATCGTATTATCTGTAAAGAGACAAAAAACGGAAATCAAGATATTCTGTGTCTGTATCGCGCTCGCTTATCTGATGAACATTATCTCAATCATAGCATACGGTACAAGCTGGTCCGAGCTTTGGACACAATCGTTGTGGATGCTACTCATTACGTGTGGCTTTTACGGATTGTCGGTTGTACTCCGTTTGCTGTATTATGGACTGAGCCAGTTGAGAAAGTGATTGTTGCTTTTCTTTAGAAAGATAAGTAACCAAAGAATTTAATATCGTTCTATTGTTTTTTCATCAGGAGAAAGTGATAGAACGATTTTTATATGTTTTTGATTGATTTCTTATCATGTTTTTCTGTCATAATCCTTTTCTTTGCCCAATAAATCTGATAAGCATGAAAAAGACGATTTTATTTTTCTCAATTCTGTTGGCGTCGTGTGCAGGTAAGCAGACGCAAGAGATCCGGACAATGGAACGTTTGTCCACTGCATCTCATAATGATTACTATGTAAGTAACCGGGCTCCGTTGCAACCGTTGCAATTTATTAAGCTGCCCGCCGGAAGTATCGAGCCAGAAGGCTGGATCAGGCGGCAGATCGAATTACAGAAGGATGGACTTTGTGGTCATTTGGGGGAGATTAGTGCCTGGCTGCAAAAGGAAAACAATGCCTGGTTGAAAAACGGAGGTGAATGGGGGTGGGAAGAAGTGCCCTACTGGTTGCGAGGGTATGGTAACATGGCGTATGCCTTGAGAGACGAGACTTTGTTGAAGGAAACGAAATTCTGGATAGAGGCCATCTTGTCAAGTCAGCGAGCGGATGGTAATTTCGGGCCGGTGCATTTGAATAACGGCAAGCAGGATTTTTGGCCGAACATGATCGTCCTTTGGATCATGCAATCTTATCATGAATATACGAACGATAACCGGGTGATTGACTTCATGACCCGCTATTGTCATTATCTGCAAACGGTTCCTGATGACGCTTTCCTGTCGAGTTATTGGGAAAATAGCCGCGGGGGGGATAATCTTTGGAGTGTGGTTTGGCTGTATAACCGCATGGGTGACGAGTCACTTCTTCGGTTGGCCGAAAAGATTCACAGGAATACGGCGGATTGGACAAAATCAACTCAGCTTCCTAACTGGCACAATGTGAATGTTGCCCAGTGTTTTCGCGAACCTGCCACTTATTTTCTGTTTACAAAAGATTCGGCGATGTTGGCTGCCAGCTATAATGTCCAGAGTTTGGTACGCCGTGCTTTCGGCCAAGTTCCTGGTGGAATGTTTGGGGCGGATGAGAATGCCCGTATCGGTTTCTTCGATCCTCGACAGGGTACGGAGACTTGTGGTTTTGTGGAGCAGATGGCTTCCGACGAGATCATGCTTTTGATCAGTGGCGATCCTTATTGGGCTGATCACCTCGAAGATGTTGCGTTCAACAGTTATCCAGCTTCTTTGATGCCTGATTACCGGGCGCTTCGTTATCTGACTTGTCCGAATATGGCGATCAGCGATTCTCGCAATCATCATCCGGGATTGGATAATTCCGGTCCGTTCTTGGCCATGAACCCGTTCAGCAGTCGTTGCTGTCAGCACAATCATGGTTTCGGTTGGCCTTATTATGTCGAACATTTGGTGTTGGCAACGCCGGATAACGGGGTAGCCGCCGTTTTATACAATTCTTGTAAGGCAAATGTAAAGGTGGGCGATGGAACGGAAATCACCTTACGCGAACAGACGAATTATCCGTTTGAGGAAATGACACGTTTTACGGTTGGAACGTCCGAAAACGTATCTTTCCCCTTCTATCTCCGCATCCCGTCCTGGTGTAAAAATGCTTCTGTCTTGATCAACGGAAAAAAACAGCAAACAAAGCTTGCTCCCGGAACATACGCTTGTATAGAACGGGAATGGAAAGATGGCGATGAGGTAGTCCTGAACCTTCCGATGGAATATGCCGTTCGTCAGTGGCAGGTAAATAAGAATAGTGTCAGTGTCGATTACGGTCCGCTAACCCTGTCCTTGAAAATAGAGGAAGAATACAAGCAAATGCCCAGCACCGAGACTGCTGTTTGGGATTCCAAATGGCAGGAAGGAGCGGATGCCTCCGCATGGCCGACATTCGAGATTCTGCCTGCAAGCCCGTGGAATTATGCCTTGAGAGTCCAGTCACCTATCACGTTGCAACGCAGAAACTGGCCGTCGGACAACAATCCTTTCACTCTCTCTTCCGTCCCGATGGAATTTAAGGCTCAGGGACGTTTGGTGCCGGAGTGGAAAATTGACGAATACGGATTATGCGGAGTCCTTCCATACGAAAACGCCCGCAAGTCCGACTGCCTGGATGAAATCACCTTGGTCCCTATGGGAGCGGCAAGGTTGAGGATTTCTGCTTTCCCAGTGGCAGAGCGGTGAGAATTAAAAAATAATGATCGGTCTCTATTTTTAATTCTCAATTTTTAAGTGCTTCATATATTCTGATGGAGTCTTTCCGTACTGCTTCTGGAAGCAGGTGGAGAAGTAGGCAGGTGACGAAAAGCCGACTTGGAAAGCGATCTCGCTGATGCGGTTCTCTCCGTTCTGCATCAGCAGGATCGCCTTCTTTAAGCGGGCAATGCGGATGAAGTCGTTAGGAGAAAGACCGGACAGACCCTTAACTTTGCGGTAGAGGCTGGAAGTGCTCATTCCCATCGTATCGGCAAGCATCTCAACGGAGAGTGCTTCATTGCTGAGGTGTTCTTCCAAATAATCGTTCAGTTTGCGAAGGAAAATATCATCCACCTGCGAAACGGCGAGAGAGGCTACCGGGGCGAACGGCTTCTCCAAATAGGTTTTGTTCAGTAGCTTACGGCTTTTCAAAAGGTTGCCCACTTGGGCCGTCAGCAGTTCGATAGAGAACGGTTTCTCCATATAGGCATCGGCTCCAGAGTTCAGTCCCTTCAGGCGTGATTGCAGGTTGTGTTGTGCTGTCAGCAGGATAAACGGGATATGGCTGACATTGACATCGTTTTTCATTTCGTTGCAAAGTTCGAAGCCGTCCATGATCGGCATCATGACATCGCTGATGATTAGGTTGACCGTGTTTTTACGGACCAGATCAAGAGCTACTTTCCCGTTTTCCGCTTCTAGCACTTGATATGTTTCCGCCAGTTCGCGGGCGATGAAATGGCGCATATCATTTTGGTCTTCGACAATTAAGATAACCGATTTGCCCGTTTCGGCCAATGTGACTATTTCCGCTTTCTCTTTTCCAGCAGTGGTCTGGAAACTGTCTTCCTGCTGTTCTGGGAGCATCAGGACAAACTGGTTCAAGCCGTCCGGCGTTTGTCGATAGAACAGTCTGCCGCAGTGGAATTCGGTCAAAGAGTGGGCCAGCGACAAACCGATACCGCTTCCTTGCTGGTTTTCTGTCTCTTTGAGGCGGTAGAACGGATTGAATATATTTTCGATTTCACTGTCGGGTATCAGATGCCCGTCGTTGGTGACGAGCAGGGTGAACATGCGCTCTTCACCTGAAGGAGGGAGTAATTCGAGCGATATCCGGCTGTCCGAGTACTTCAGTGCATTGCTGACCAGGTTGCTGACGATCTTCGAGAATGCTTCTCGGTCCAGACAGGCCTCGAAAGGTAGATCCGGCAGCTTGACTGTGAAATTCTTGTTTCCCTGTTCGAAAGCCGGACGGAACGGATGCAGGATCGTTTCCAGCCAGAGGACGACATCGGTCTTGACATAGTTCAGTTTGAACCCGCGGCTTTCCGTCTTGCGGAAGTCCAATAGTTGGTTACTTAGGTCTAACAGTCGCCCAGTGTTTTTCTCGATGATTCGTAGGTTCTCCTGTGTGGCGGGCGTTCCATCCCCTGAACGAAGGATTTTTTCCAGCGGGGCTTTTATCAGGGTAAGAGGTGTCCGTATTTCATGCGTGATAAAGGTAAAGAACTGTATTTTTGCATTATAAAGTTCTTTTTCCTTCTTACTTTCGAATATTTCACGGTTGATGCGGTGTTTTTCTTCCAGTTTGGCTTTTTTATAGTTATACCAGAGTACGATCAGCAGGCATAAGATCGTGAAATAAATGAGTAATGCCCATCCGGTAGCCCAGAATGGCGGTGTCACCGTGATCCGAAGAGTCGTCTCGTTATCTTGCCAAACCCCGCTGCTATTGGTCGATTTTACCCGGAAAACATAGTCGCCGGGTGACAGGTTGGCAAAGGTCACGTCTTTATTCTGCTTCATATAGATCCAGTCTTTGTCACTCCCTTCCAAACGGTAGGCATACTGGATCGCGTCTGGAGATGTATAGCTCAATGCCACATACGAAAGGGTAAAAGTGGAGCGGTTATGCGGAAGTTTCAATTCTCCGTTTTTCATAATCTGGTTGACATTATATTTAGGGGCACCGATGCGGTCGTCCTGCACATCTATGCGAGTGATACATACCGACGGTGAATAAACATCCTCTTTGAAATCGCGCGGATTAAAGGCGATCATTCCGTTTATCGTTCCCATATACATGGTCCCATCCGGCATCTTGTAGGCAGAACAATAGTTGAATTGCGTTTCGGGCAAGCCATCCGTGTACGAGAAAGTCTTCATCACATATGTTTCCGGGTTAAAACGAACCAGCCCGTTGGCCGTTGCAATCCAGAAAAGATGTTCGTCGTCTTCTAAAATACGGTGTACGATATTGCTGGGCAGTCCGTTTTCAACCGTGATGCGGTTGAATGAATCCGATATCTCGTTGTAGAGGGAGAAACCATAGGTCGTTGCCACCCAAATCCGTTTTTTCGAATCTTCGAATATGGATGTCACGTTGTTGTCGCCGATGGTCTGTGACCGCTCGCGGTTGGATGTATAGTGCGCTAACTTCTTGTCAGTTTTAGAATAGCGATAAGCGCCGGAGGTGGTCGCAACCCAGATATCCCCTTTGCTGTCTTTGTAGATTTGACGTACCATCGACTTAATCTCTGTTTTCCAAGGGGTGAAACATTCTTCTTTTTTATGGAAGAGGACAAGCCCTTCGGAGGTCCCGATCAGGATTTCGTCTTCGGAGAGTTTGCAAAAGCAGAGTATGAAGTCTGCCGGAAGCAGGTTGTCGGTATTGTTCCGGGTATATCGTTTGATGATTTTCCCGGAAGGGATGTCCAGAAGGTCGATTCCGGTGTTGAATGTCCCTACCCACAACCGGCTGCCGTCGGCAAGCAGGCCGTGGATATTGGTTGCCGAAAGCGGGTGGACTGGGTTGGTACGGGAGAAGTTCGTGATCTTGCCGGTAGTCGGGTTATAGCGGTTGATCCCGTTATCTTCCGTTCCTAACCAGAGGTTGCCGTATCGGTCCGGACAGATTTCACGTACGGCATTTCCCGGCATTCCCGGATGGGTTTTCCCTCCGATAAAATATTTAAACGGGACATATTCTTTGGGCAGGTAGTTGATTCCTCCGAAAAAGGTGGTAACCCATATCCCTCCTTCACGGTCTTTTGTGATCGAATAGGCTGCATTGTCGGAGATCGTATATTCGTTTGTCAACGATTTTTGCAGGTGCGTGATGCTCCGGTCTGCCATATTCAGGATGTAGACACCGGACTCGGATGCGATCCAGTACGTATTCTCACTACACTGCTTGATGTCGCGAACCTGTATATCTGGGATGACTGTTTCCGTTTTCCGGTTGTGCCGGTCGTAAAACTTGAGTCCTGCCCGGTCTGTCCCGACCAGTATTCCCCAATCCGGCACGAGGCAAAGCTTGGTGAGGTTGATCGGATTTTCTTTTTCCTTTTCAGTCAGTATCGGGATACGGGCGAATTTGTCTGCCTCCGGTTTGTAGAAAAACAGGTCGCTGCGTCCGGCGAGGATCGGCTCGCTCTCTTCGTTCATCGTGATGTCTATCATGCTTATCTGCTCCCCTTCGGGGTAGAAATGCGGACTGCTTTCGCCTGAAAGGGCATAGCGGGCGATCCGGTTGTAGCTCATCAGCCACAAATTCCCTTTTTTATCTTCTCTGATTTGTTGGAAATATTCTGGGGCGTTGTTGCTGTCGGAAAAGGTCAGGGGATGGAAAGCATCTGTTTGATAGTCGTAATAGCAGGTGTGGGAATAGGTGCAGACCCATATCCTACCGGTCGAATCTTCGAAAAGGCTGATGATCCTGTCGTTCGGCAGACTTTCCGGCTCGTACGAGTTGTAGCGGTATATCCGGAACTGATGTCCGTCGAAACGGTTCAATCCGTCGTCCGTCCCGAACCACATGAATCCTTTTTTATCCTGTAGGGCACAATAAACCGTGTTGTGCGACAATCCCTGTTTGTTGGTATAGTGGCGGAAATAAAGGTCGTGCGACCAGCCGGACCGGGGGAGGAGGAGCGAAAGCGTGCCCAGTAGAATGATAAGGAATGTTCTCATGCCCTGCGAGTGTTTTTTTTGTAAAGTACAAATGTAAAGGAATTTTGCAAAACACTCAATATCGAGGTACAAATTCGGTTTATGGGTGGTAGTAACTTGGCGTCGTAAATAGTTCAATGCGGCAAACGTAGGGGACTTTCGGTACGATCCGTCCCGCCCTGTCCGGACGGACGTGGGGCGGGATGGAGAGCCGGATCATCTTACCGGAAATTCCGTAATCCGGAGGGTCGTGCATCCGTAAGGGATCAGTTCGATCGTCTCCTCGTCGCCAAAGTCTTTGCCTTGCTGCGTGTAGTAGGGTACCGGACCTGCCGAGCCTCTGACTTGCGTCCAGCCGTTCAGTCGCATTGCCTTCGTTTTGATGCGTATGGGGGCGTTCTCGACATTCCATGGATAGGGGGTGGTAATGTCTGATTTTTCTACCGTGAAAGCATCCTTGATCCGGTCGGGCGAGAAGGAACGGGCCGGCAGGGCGTAGTTCCAGGGACTGTCAGACGTCACCTCGTAATACCATTTGCCGTACACGTCGGACTTATCGCTTTCAAACGCTTTCTTTTCCCATTTCTCGTTCATCTTCAGGGCATAGACCAGCGGTCCCCGTTCGACAACAGCACTGTTTTCATACCAGCGGCTGACGGTCACCTCCATCGGCAGTTCGAGGGATAGGATATCGCCCTCTTTCCATTCCCGGTTGATACGTGTGACGGTTCCGGGATAGGCATCGACCGTCAGCGGTTTGCCGTTGAGCTTGACCACCGGTTGCTTGCACCAGCCCGGTATGCGCAGGTGGAAGGGGAAGAAGACCTTTTTCACTTTCTTGTCCGTAAACGAAACATGGTAGCGTACTGTCTCCTCGAAAGGATAGGCCGTTTCCTCTTTCAGGTTCACCTCGATTCCTCCTGCCACTCGTGCCGTTACTTGCGAGGGGGCGAAGAGCAGGGAGGCGAGTCCGTTGTCGGCAGTCGCGTACCAGAGGTTCTGGACGAATTTGGGCCAGCCTTGGTGAAGATTGGACGTGCAACAGGGATAGCCGGTCAGCTCGCCGAAAAGCAGGTCGGTGTCGTCGTGCGGGGTGGAGAACTCCCTCCACTCGCGGGTGACGGCGATCTGGTTGGTCTGCTGGTAATACTGGCGGGCGGAGTAGTCGTCGGTCACTTGAGTGGGCAAGGCGTTGTATGCCACGCGCTCCAGGTAGTCGGCCCATTGCATGTCCCCTGTGACCTCCAGTATCGTTTCCAGTGAGTACATCATCTCTACGGCGGTACAGAGCTCTGAGCCTGTCGTCGGTTTGCCGAAGCGCAGCAGTTCGTCTCCTCCCCAAAGGCCGGTAGGCAATCCGATGGTGTGACGGATGTCGTTGACCGCTTGGCGGGTGGCTTGGATTTGCTTGGAGTCTTTGCCTTGCTGGTAATAAACGATCGGTTCCTTGAAACCTTGTGCGAGGTTCACACAGTGCAGGCTGTGTTGGCGTCTGAGATGATTTTGATTTAAAAAGATATCTGTCCAGTTGAACGTCTGTTTATGGATTAACTCGCCTAAATCCAACAGGAATTTGTCGCCGGTGATGTTGTACAGCCAATAGACGACCATCAGGTTATCCCCTCCGCGCTGTTCGCCCCAGAAGGTCCATTTGCCTAACGGGTTTTTGGGCAGTTCGTCCAGTTGGTATCGGAAATATCGGGTCATGAAGTCGATCACGCGCCGGTCCTGCGTAGCCGTGTAGTATTGTTGCATGACTTTCAGCATGACCATTTTGGGCCACCAGTCTTGCGCGTTGTTGCGTTGCAGACCGGGTTCGTAGTCGCGGTCGGTATCGGGGCCGAAGTAGCCGTTGGGCTTTTGTGATGCCAAGGTCCATTCGATCCAAGGTTGTACCTTTTCGATCAGGGCTTGGTCGTTCAGGAGATAAGCCAACGGCAGAAGTCCGTCGATCCAGTACGGACCCCGTTCCCACACGTCACCGTCACCGCCGAGCCATCCGTTTCGGGGACCCATTACTTTCGTGTAGACCTTATCCAAGTGGCCGGTCATTCCGTCGCGCATACGGGTCAGTTGGTCGTGCATCCACCCTTCGGCGCGGATGGTTCCGAGAGGCAGTTGGATGTAGTCTTTTTGCAAGAGCGGGTGTCGGTTGTTCCGGTAACTTTCGGCTGCGGGTTCTTCGCCGGCGGCCGAGACAGTCGCCACCGTGAGGGTGGCGACTGCTGTCAGGAAAATTTTTTTCAATTTGTTCATGGTGATAGGATGATGTTATGTTATTCTTGATAATCGATCCATACTTTCATCTTGCCTGCTTTGCGGTTGTCCCAGGCATAGTAAGGAATGAAATGTAGTGTTTGTCCATTCGATATGGCTTTGATTGAGCGGATGCCACCCAGGTTGTCCGGTTCGTCTTTGACCTCGAATGAGGAGGTGGGCGTCAGTGCGAGGTCGGCAAAGTCTTTCGCGTTGTCCGTCTCTTCGAGGCAGTAGACCAGCGGTCCGCGTTGCAGGGCGCGCTTGCCCGTGTTTTGCCGCACGCGCGGGTCGGCTGATACTTTTTCGACCGGCATGTCCATGTTGAGCACGATCAAGTCGCCGGTTTTCCATTCCTTGATGACGGTATATCCCTTGTCGGTCGTACTGTCGACTTTGTTCCCGTTGACCGACAGGGTGTATGACTTGCACCATCCGGGGATACGGATGCGCAACTCCTTGCCGAGCGGTTGTTCGGAGGTGACGGTCAGCTTGACCAGCCCGTCCCAAGGGTAGTCCGTTTCTTGTTTCATGACGACCTTTTTCCCGTCGATCGTGACTTCGGTGGTGTTTCCGATGAAGAGGTTTACCCACAAGGCCTTGTCCGATGTCCCATAGATATAGTTCCCGATGGAAGGCAGGAAGCGCGAGATCTGGCTCGGACAGCAGGCGCACCCGTACCAGGCCTGGCGGTGATGGTCTCCGTTCGATTCCAGCGGATTGACGTAGAAGAAGCGGTCTCCAGCCAGTGAGACGCCAGCTAGCGCACCGTTGTACATGGAACGTTCCAGTACGTCTATGTATTTCGAATCGCCTGTGAACTGGTTCATGCGTTGGTTCCAGTAGACCATCCCGACGGAAGCGCATGTCTCGCAGTAGGCATCGAGGTTCGGCAGGTCATAGTCTTCGGTAAAGCCTTCGTTGTGCCGTGAAGAGCCGATCCCGCCGGTCACGTACATGTTACGTAGTACTACGTCGTCCCAGAGGCGGTTCAAAGCCTCGACATAAGCGGTGTCTTTTTTCAAGGCTGCCACATCGGCCATCCCGCAGTACAGGTACATGCAACGGACGGCATGCCCCGAAATGTCGGTCAGTTCTCTTACCGGGATAACATCCTGGTAGTAGGCTGGGTCCCATTTCCCTTCGCCACCCATGCTCCCGTGTCCGTGTCCGCGTTCTTCGAGCAGCCAGTTGGCGAAGTCGAGATATTTTTCCTGACCGGTTGTCCGGTATATTTTCACCAAAGCCAATTCGATCTCCTCATGTCCCGGCACCCAATGGCGCTTGCCGGGACCGAACAGTTCCATCATGTGGTCTGCCATACGGATGCTCACATCGAGCAGTTTCCGTTTTCCGGTTGCCTGGTAATAGGCGACGGCGGCTTCCATCATGTGGCCGGCACAATACATCTCGTGCTTGTCCATGTTGTTCCAACGTTTGTCTTGTCCGGTCAGTGTGTAGAATGTATTGATATATCCGTCCGGTTGTTGGGCTGCCGCGATCTTGTCGATCCATTCGTCCGCTTTCTTTTCCAGTTCGGGGTCCGGGTTGTTGATCAGGCTGTAGGCGATACCTTCCAACGCTTTATATACGTCCGAATCGTCGAAGAAGATACCGGAATGCTTCCCTGTCCCTCTGGCTGCATTTTCAAAATTTTGCATTCTTCCGGTTTGGTTCTCTATTTGGTCGATACAGACAGGGAGTGTAGCCGATGTGTGCTTGGCGAGACGTGGCGACCAGAAGTTGTCCCGGATGTGCACGTGCGAGAAGTCTATCTGGTCGATTATTTTCAAAGGCGGGGTTTCTATTTGGTCTTGTCCGCCGCATCCCCATAGTGCCATACAGGCAAAGAGTAGTACAAAATACTGTTTCATGGTTTTAAAATTTAATGTTATAATTTGCAACTTATTTTTGTCAAAGTAGGAGAGGTGGCTGTCTTTGTCCCGTTGATGAAAATCGACAGTCCGGCTCCTCGTTTATATTTATCACCTGTCTTATCATAAAGCACGCATATTGTTTTGCCACGATAAGTCAGATTGTCCAGGCAAAAGTAATCCCAATATCCTTCCGGTATCAACGGGTTGACATCGAGTTCCTCTTCTTCACTTGGCCGGATTCCGATTAACCCGTTGATGACGAGGTCGCAGAATAAAGAATGATTATAATCTTTTCCGCGTTCTTCGGGTTTTTGGTGACGTGTTGACAACATTGTCCTGGATATCCAATCGCCAGTAAAAGGATTCAGGTTTTCGTCAATCCATGGTGTTAGTATGCCATTCGCGTCTTTCTTATACAGGCTTCGTGCATAAATCGAGAATAAAGTTATGAAATCTCGTGAATCTACAAAAGATTGCGTTTGATTATTTAACAAATTAGCCAATCCGACCAATGTCATCGAGGTCGCGTATGGCCAAGAAGGACCGTTCCACTGGCATTCATGTCCTTCGTAAGCAACTTTGAATTGAGGATGGCATTGTTCGGCAGTTGTTGGCCCGTAAGGAGCGAAAAAATGTCGTGTGTTCATCAGGAATTTCCAGGCGACGGCATAGTCCGCGGAAGCCAGGTCGAATGCCCAAGGCGTATATCCGTGTAGTTCGCGTACGTCTTTTAAAGAAGCGTTTTTTTCAACAGACAGTACTTTTAGAAATTCCGCTTTGGGGTCCCATAAATATTTGAACATGTTTTCTTTGATCCGGCAGGCTTCGGTTTCGAGTGCTTGTGCTTGGTTGTCGTTTTTCCAATGTGCAATTTTGGATAAGGTGGCGGCTTCGGCTGCCATATATGAGTTGATGGTTACCCGAAAACCGTGTCCGCCGATCGAAATTTCCATGCCGTCTTCTCCGTCTTTTTGCCAGAACAATCCTTTTTCAGCTATGAATTTTTTTTTCTTCCACTCTGAATAGTTTTGTAAAAGTTCCGGATATAACTCTTTCAGCAATTGATAATTCCCCGTGATCTGACAATATTGGTAGATTGCATGGGCAACGGGAAAACTGTAGGAATGCGTGTCACCTCCTCCCTTCAGCCAATAGTACGCATAGTCTTTGAGGAAACCGGAATACTTCAGCCACCTGCCTTCCCGAAAGTGGAACCAGGCAGGGCAACAGATGCCGTTGTGCTTTCCGGCCCACGGGACATCCGGAAGGAATTCGGTTACGATGAACCCGTCCGGTGTCTTTTTCAAATGTTTCCGGAAAGTCCACCAGCGGAAATAATAGATTTCCTCTATGTTTTTGTCCGGACATTCGAATAGCGGTATATTGCCGGATAAGAATTCTTTTGCCTGTCCGTTTGAAATATGTTGCACATACAATTCCTTGTCTTGCATGTTGAACCGGTCGATATACGAGCCTATCATGGCGGGATCAAGGACCTGCCCTGTGGTTGTATATGGAAAAGCCGTGACTGTGAGAAGAAAGTATAGGAGAAGGATTACAAGTTTGTTCATAAGGACATTTTTTATTTGCAGGGAAGCTTGCTTCCCTGCGAGGTTTGTAAGTTGATTACGTTTGTTATTTATAATGGGGGTTTTGTTCCAAGTTGGGATTGGAGGTCAAAACTTTTTCGGGTATCGGGAAGACGGATCGGTAATCACCTTGTGGTTTATGCGAGAGCCAGCTTTTTTTCGTGTAAACACCGAATCGGATGGCGTCTCGTCTGCGGTGCATTTCCCATGCGAATTCCCAACCCAGTTCGTCATACATTCTACCGAATCGGATGAGGTCCGTGTTCCCTTTGTCTGTAACGGTGTAGTGTTCCACATAGCCATATTGATATGAACTGTTTTCTTGTAACTGTGCATCGGTTACTATCGCTAATTCGGGATTGTCTTTGAATGCCCGTTTGCGGACTTCCGTGACCAAGAGGCCGGCTCCTGGTTTTCCCGAACGCAATAAGCATTCCGCTTTCATCAGGAGTACTTCTGCGTATCGGAACAGAGGCACATCCGTTTCGGATGAGGATTGCTCGCCTTTTACGATTTCGAATTTGTTCATGCGAAAACCTTCCATCTCACTGGTGTAATTCCCGTCCGGAAGATCTTTCGTATAGACAAGCGGTTCTCCCATTTTGTCGTATGTCCCGTATAGAGGACTTCCGTCTGCAGCTCGTTGTTCGCCCATCAGCCAGCTATCGGCCAGACGGGAATCTTCGGGATCATACGTGTCGATGAATTGAGTGACCCCCATAGCTGAACCGCATCCCCAAGGAGTCGCTTCGGTTTCGTATTTCTTTTTCAGTTCCCCGTGCCAGGAAAACATGTGGATCGAATTACCCCCGGCGATATTTGCATCGAACGGGATGGTGAAAATGACCTCTTTGGATGTTTCCACGCCTGTAGAACGGAAGGGGGCTTTGTAGTTGTCGGACAATGCGAACCTGTTGCTGTTTATGATGTCGTCACACTGTTGGATACAGTCGTCCCAGTGTTCTTCGCCTGTATATACCTTGGCATTCAGGTATATGTTTGCCAACAGCGTCTTTGCCGCCCATTTGTTCATCCGTCCGTAAAAATTTCCGCCTTGTTCTTCACTTAAAGAAGGGATGATTTCTTTCAGTTCTTTTACTATGAAGTCGAAGATCTCTTTACGGTTACTTTTGGAGGGTAGTTCCATCGTGGTTGTCGTGACTAACGGAGCGTCTCCGAAATTGTCGCAGATTTGCCAATAATAATAGGCTCTCATGGCCCGTAATTCCGCTAATCCCATTGTTTTGTCCGCTTCGGAAGATGCCGGTAAAATACCGTTTTCTATTTGTTCTATCACTTTGTTGCATAATAAGGCGCCTTGATAGAAGTTGGACCATATTTCTGAGACGTGTCCTTGTTCGGAGTTCCATGTTTGGTAGTGCATACGTCGATAGACTCCGCCATCATCCCAGCCGGAAGCGTTAGGGGGCATGACGATGGCGTCGGCACTGACCTCTTGTGTCGTGAAATATCCTCCATGACTGGGGAAACTTCTGAGTTGGCTATATACGCTGGCAATAGATGGTGAGAAATCGTCGACTGTGTAATTGTAGGTTTGTTCGGTTATTTTGGAATATACTTTTTCATCCAAGTCATTGCTACAGGAAACGATTGTTCCGGAACAACATAACGCTAAAAAAAATTTTGTATAAGTATTCATGATAATTACGTTACGATTAAAATTTGACAGATATTCCTAATGTGTAAGTCCGTGTAGAAGGATAACGGTTCTTATTGTCGACTCCTGGTGCCAAGCCGCTTATGCTTACTTCCGGATCAATGCCGGAGTAGCCTGTGATAGTGGCGAGGTTGGAAATCGTGCCATAGATTCTCAAGCGTTTTATCCAAGAATTGAATTTGAATGTATATCCTAAGGTCACGTTGTCGATTTTCCAATAATTGCCTTTTTCGATATAATAGCTGACATATTGTAATTCTTGGTCGGCCGCTAAAGGAACTTTCCCGTATTTCGTATCGAATGCCGCATTCAGCACGTTCCCTCTTGACAACATGACCGGCGATTCATATTGCAGGCGTGGCATGTTCAGGATGTCGAAACCGAAAGCACCGCGCATGGTCATGTTGAAATCGAAGTTTTTCCAATTTAGGGTGTTGTTCCAGTTCAAGTAATGTTTAGGCAGGCCGTTCCCGATGATCTGTTTGTCTGTCGGTTGTAGTTGGGATATCGGTTTCGGACTGCCGTCGGCTCCTTCTATGATCCAGTGTCCGTTCTCATCGATATCGATACTTTTGTATCCCCAGAAATTACCAATCGGTTGTCCTTCCTGAATGCGGTGGGTTGTCGTTTGTAAGGGTTCTCCCGTAGAACCTTGATCCGAGTAACCGCTGGAGACAAACTGATCGTTGGAAAGTGACAAAAGTTCGTTTTTGTTTGTCGAGTAATTCATGGATGTCGTCCATTGGAAATCTTTTGTTTGGACAGGGATGACCGTGATACCGGCTTCTATTCCTTGGTTGCGCATCGATCCGGCGTTTGCTACCATACGGGAGAACAGGTAAGGAGGAGATGGCACGTCATAGTCCCATAACAAATCTTCTGTTTTGCGATTGTAGTAATCGATATTACCTGTGATGCGATCTTCCCAAAAACCGAAGTCGACACCGATGTTGATCTCTTTTTTCTTTTCCCATCTCAATTCGGGGTTCGCATTTGAATCCGGTCTGATGGTTTTGATCCATTGATTGTTATAATAAACATAAGTTCCGAAGTTCAGCGTGTTCAGTGACATATACGGATCACTTGGAACCGTTCCCGTGACACCATATCCGGCACGTAGTTTCAAGATGGACAAGACATCGGTGTCTTCCAGGAACTGTTCTCCTTTGATGTTCCATGCAGCAGAAACAGATGGGAAGTTGCCCCATTTGTGATCGGCTCCGAATTTGGTGGAACCTTCGTGACGGAGACTGGCTGCAAACATATATTTCCCTTTATAGCTGTAGTTCAGACGGCCGAAGTAACCGATCAGTTTGCTTTCATTGGCCGTCGAGTATTCCGTTCCGCGTCCGTCTTTCAGTGCCTGCCCTGTGCCCATATTATTATAGGTATAGTCATTGGAGGGAAAATTGAAATTCTGCATGTAAAAATTCTGGTAATGCGTCTTTTGCCAACTATATCCTCCTAAGAGTGTAAACGAATGGTCTTCAAAAATGGTTTTCCTCCATTGTACGGTCAGTTCCGACAAATCTTCATTTGAGCGCGTGGAACCACGGGAAGCATATCCGTTTTTGCCGTCTTTCCAAGTGGATTTGTGTTGCTGGGTCTCGTAATATCCTCTGACTTGGTTATAGGTATTGGAAGAAAACAGATATTTGATATCTAATCCTTCGATTGGTGTATAAGTGATATTGGCGAACATGCGCAGGTTGGTTGCTTGGTTTTCTCCTTCCACTTCGTTCAGGAGGGATACAGGGTTGAAGTATTCGTTTTTAGTGCTTTCCGAATAATTGCCGTTTTTGTCGTACACAGGAGTGGTCGGATTGTATATCAAAGCGTTTCTATATACTTCGCTGTTGTAGCCCCCACCATCGGAACCGGAAAAATAGGTTTGTTTGTAACCGCTCAGGCTTGCGTTCAGTTTCAATTTGTTATTGAACATGCGATGAGTGATTTCTACACGCGGGTAGAACATCTGGTTGTTTGTACGTTTGATCAGGCCGTTCAGACCACGGTATTCGAAGCTGGCCACATAATTGGTCGTACGGCTGCCACCGCGCAGGCTGATGTTGTAAATCTGTGTGAACGGTGTACGGGTCACTTCGTCCAGCCAGTCGGTTGATGCACCGTCGTCTTGGGCTCCCGGCCATCCTTCCTGTACGCGTCGGCGATATTCGTCTGCTTTCATGAACGGCAAGGTCTTTGTGATTTGCTGGGTGGAAAGATAAGCATTGACATCTACTTCCGTAGGCATTTCTCCATTGGCATTCTTGGTGGTAATCAATATGACGCCGTTTGTTCCTCTGGTTCCGTAGATCGCGGCGGCGGAACCGTCTTTCAGGACGTCGATCTGTTCGATGTCATCGGGTGAGACGGAGTTCAGGTCGCCGGGTATCCCGTCGATGAGCACCAAAGGGCTGGAGCTGGCTTTCAAGGTGGTGATTCCACGTAAGGCGATCTGCGAGGTGGAAGTCGGGTTGGCATCCGGCGTAATGATACTTAGGCCAGGAACTTTCCCTTTGATCAGTTGTGCGGCATCCGTAGTCGGTGTTTTTACGAAATTATCGGATTTGATTGTGGAAATGGAACTGGCCACTTCCCCTTTCTTTTGCGTACCGTATCCGACAACTACCACTTCATCGATCTTTTGGGTGTCTTCGATCAGTATGACGTCGGCCGTTTTGTTGTTATCGATAACGATTTCTTTTGTCAGGTAGCCGATGTAAGAAATTTGCAAGATGGCTTTTGGTGGAACTTCCAAGGTGTATTTCCCATTGATATCCGTGACTGTTCCGATAGAAGTCCCTTTTATGATCACGTTCGCACCAATGACGGGTTCTCCGTTGTTGTCGGTTACTGTACCTGTGATGGTCCGGCTTTGTTGGCCGATAAGAGATGTCCTGCCCTTATCGTTCTTTTTCAACAGGAGGATGTACCGGTTGTCGAATTCGTAGGTGATATCAGTATCTTTGAAAGCTTCTTCAAGATAGGATATCATTTTCCCGGATGTGTTTTGGACAGTAATGTAACGTTCTATGTCTACTTCACGACTTTTGAAAACGACCAGATAATCGGTTTGATTTTCAATTTGAGTGATCAACTGGCCGACTGATATCACGCTCTGTTCCAGTTTTATGATTGTGTTTTGTGTTTCCGAATTAAGCGCTATCGTCTGAAAAGTACAGGCGAAAAGCATGAAGGACGGTAACAAAGTTTTCATTTTCATATCTTTTCTAAGTAATAAAGTGAATACTAAATGAATTTTGTAGATAAAGGCTTGTCTGTTGATAACGGATGTTTCCGATATCAATCATTGTTTTTACAGATGTGTTTCCATAGGCATTTTTTTTAGATATTAAACATTCGATTAACTAAGTGTAATGATATTGTTTTCTTCATCCTTTTGTATCTTGAATTTGTGTATTTTTTGTAACATTCTGAGAATATCGTCGATGCTGTCTCGTTGTCGGAATTTTCCGGTATATTTCTCTTGATTGATGGACGGGTTTCTTATGATTATCCGGACATCATAATAGAGTTGCAATTTGTTCAGTATATCAACAAGCAACTCGTCTTTAAAACTGTAAATTCCTTCTTTCCATAAAAAATAGTCATGATGAGAAATCGTGTCCACCTTTATGGTTCCGTTTTTTATGCTTATTTGCTCGTTGGGGCTCAATATGATACTTTCATTTTCTTTCCCTGTAAAATAGATTTGGAGCGAACCTTCTATCAGGCTGGTTCTCACATCGTTGTTTTTTCGGTAGCTGCAAATGTTGAATTGTGTGCCCAATACTTTCGTTTCTATGCCTTGCGATGAGACGATGAACGGTTTGTGTTTGTCTTGAGCTACAATAAAGAATGCTTCTCCGTCTATGGCGACTCTTCGTTCTTTTTTGTCAAAAATGGCAGGATAGGTGAGAGTTGTGTGGGAGTTCAGCCATACAGTAGTTCCATCCTGAAGTGTCAGTTTGATGCGCTGTCCGGCAGGTACGTGCAGTTTGTTTTCGATATTCTCCTGTAAAATTTCGGAATGCTGGTTCACGCCGGCCTGATAAGCGAATATAATGAGTAAAGTGATGATAGCTGCATATTTGAATAGGTAGAATGAAATCTGTCGTATGTGTTTCGCTCTCATTTTACACAAGAACTGGGTGTAGCTGTCTCGAGTAGTCTTTTTCCCGCAGGCGGCATCGGAAAATGATAATAGTGCGTATGTATTTTTGAATTTGATGAATTGTTTTTTCAATTCGTTATCAGATTCAACCTGTTTTAAGAAATCCAGTCTTTCGTCTGCATTCAGTTCTTCTTGAAAATATTTTTCGATTTGTCTTTCCATGCGAATGAAATGTTACATGCTGTAAACACTTACTCCGGAAAAATGTACCAAAAGAAAATCATTTTTTTACGTTGGATTTCGGATTCATCGTCTCGTCCCCAGACTGTCACTCGTAAACATCTCCGCGATTCTATGTGCAATGAAAAAGGAAAAGCCATAAAGGAAGATAGTCCTTTAGTTCGTTCCTAAGCTTTTTATAGGCGATGCTGATTTGATTTCTGACCGTGTTGGTTGAGAGGTTTAGTTCGGTGGCGATCTGTTCTTGCTTTTTCCCTTCCAGTTTGTTCATGATAAAGATTTCCTTGCATTTGGTCGGCAGGCTGTCTAAGGCCCGGTTAATTAAATCTTCAATATCTTGGTCGGAGAAAATATGTTGCTCGAAGGCTTCTAAAGAATCTAAATTCATACGAAGGGTCATGTTATATTCTTCTTGCATATTGTTGATGGTTTCCAGGGCAATCGTTTTATGTCGCAGGTGGTTGAGGCATTTGTTCTTGATGATGGTGAACAGATAAGCGATCCGGATTGTTTGACAAGTAAACATTTCTCGTTTTTCCCAAAGTTCCGCGAACATGTCTTGCACGATATTTTCCGCATCTTGTTCCGATATCACATATTCTTGTGCAAAGCGTTTCATTTTTGGAAAGTAGGAAAGGTAGATGTTTTCGAATAAACGATCTTCTTTTTGTTGGGCGGACATTATTGTCATATATTTATTGTGGCCTTTCAAACAGCCGGAAAAGGCATAATTGTTAAAAAAGAAGTGGGCTGCTGTTCTTTTTCCTGTTAGGTGTCGCCAAACCCCTGTACACGCACGAACAAGCAACCCACTTGATATAGCAGGTCACCTGTGCCTTGCGTGTTGTTAAAAAATTGGCGACTTTAACAGAAAAAAGGCACTTCTGAAATATTCCTTATACAGTCTCTCCAGACATTGCAAATGTAGGTAAATTTTTTGTTTTCCGTGAAAAAGATTAAATAAGCTTCGTATATTTGTACCCGAATTGAAAATAAAAAAGAACGTCGGAATCCGGATGAATACGAATAGTGATGACATATTATTGCTGAAATTGATTAAACAAGGAGATCAGATCGCTTTTCGGCATTTGTTTTATCAGTATGCGGATTCTTTGGAACGTTTTATTACTTATTACATCCATGACCGGGAAAAATCGCAAGACTTGGTTCTGGATATTTTTACCTATATATGGGAAAACCGGCAGAACTTTGAGATAAAACTGACCTTGAAAGCCTATTTGTTCCAGGCGGCACGCAATAAGTCTTTTACCTATATCCGGGACAAGAAGATTCCGGTTTATCTGGAAGAAATGGAGGGTATGGAGATTGTGCAAAACTATGATTCGGAATTGGAGTTGCAGGAACTTCATCATCTGATAGAAGAAGCGGTGTCGCTTTTGCCGGATAAATGCCGTGAAATATTCCGGAAAAGCCGGGAGGAAAATTTGACCAATAAGGAAATAGCCGGACAGCTCCATATCTCGGAGAAGACGGTGGAGGGGCAAATCACGATTGCTTTAAAGAAAATCAGAATTCATTTGGGCGATTCTTATTCTTATTTGTGGTAAAAACGGGCTGGGCAACCGTACCAGAATCATAAAGCGTCCATCCGTTTTCGCCACCGACCCATACAGACTAATTACATACATGTTTTTGCAAAAACAACTATCATACTATCATATCCGCCTGTATATCGGTTTAAACCAATATGTTATGGTATGATAGTTGCCGTTTTGTACTATCTTCATCTATCATAACTATCATGGTGTAAAACGATAATGTCTTGTGTATCAATCATACGATAAAAACAGTGACCGTCCGGAAACAGGTGCAAAACATGTTAAAACGGCTTCTTTTTTCATCAAGACAGGCTTTTCTTTTGTCAAAAACCGTTTGCAAAACCGCTTGAGACCCGGGTGTACCCGCCACGGAGACCCGGGCGCGGGAGAGGTGCAGACCCGGGTCTGCACGAAGCCCAGACGGGTCTGCAGAGAAGTTTATCAGCCATGTTGGAGGTACTTTTATGCCTTGTTTTTGCATCTTATTCGGCGAAAAAGGTCGTTTTATATTTAAATGACCCCGTTTTGTCGATGGTTATTTTTGCATATATAAACATAAATATCATATTATCAGCTATATAAATGAATAGTCATGTAAAAAGTGTGATAGATGTATGATAGTAGAATGATAGTAAAAAACAGCAACTGTCATTTTTTAACGTATTGTGAAACAGTAGTTAACAACCGGATATGATAGTATGATAGTTGGTTTGCGAAATTTTCATAAAAGAAAAGATGTGGTTCCGGATAGCAACTTTTGGTGCGGTTGCCCTGTAAAAACGGGGATTCTTTTAGGGGAGAAAGTGCTTTTTGGAGTCTATATATCCAAGAGGGTGGTACAGAAGATGGATTCTTGGCTACCGCATGATATATAATAGATAAGATGATGAAGACTAAATCATTCTTTTTTTGGGGAACTGTTTGCTGCTGTCTGTTCTGCTTTTTGCAGATATGGTATCCGTTTTATTTTTATTATGTCGAACAATTGCAGGTTTTTCCTCTCACTTGGGCTTGTTTTGAGGAAACATGCCGACAACCTGGCGGGTTGGCTTGCTGGTTGGGTGGTTTCCTTTTGCAATTCTATCATCTTCCTTTGGGTGGTGCGTTGGTTTCGACCGGTTTGTTTTTGGGGATCGGTGTGCTGATGCAACGGATCTGCCGGCAAACGACATCGCCTGTCTTTTGTTATTTACCGGCTCTTTGCCCGATTCTGGCTTTGCTCCCTTTGCATATCGATGTGAATTACCGGTTGCAGGGGACGGTTGCTTATTGTTGCATGCTTGGGGCTTTTGTACTCTATGTGCGTATTGTCGTACCGTGGAAACGGGTATTGGCGGGTTGGCTGTTGATGGCTGTTTTGTTTGTATTGGCAGGGCCGGTGGCAACCTTGTTCGTTGCCGGAGTCGTGGTCCGGGAGATGTTGGTGCGGGAGAAGGGATGGCAAGGATGTCTGGCACTTCCGTTCGGGATTGTCCTGATGCTTTGGTGGTCTTATCATTTCTTTTGGCAGCCGGAATACCGAATGATCGTTTTGCCGGATTTTTATTATGAGCCTTTGTTGAAGGCGAATAAGCTCTATTGGGCTTGGTTGGCTTTTCTTTCGGGGCTTTTAATGACTTGCTTCCCGATCGGAAAAGGCAGAGGCGTGTTGGATCGGACTGCTTGGTGGTGGACCACAGTCCAGCTGTTGCCTTTGGTTGCCTTTTTGGGGTGGATGAAAAAAAAAGAGAATTGTATTTGGTTGAAAAACATGGAGTTGTGTTATTATGTGCGGGGAGAACAATGGGATAAGGTCGTTGCCGGATATAAGGCGGCAGTATCGGACATGCGGACTTTGAGCTTGCTGAACTTGGCTTTGGCGTGCCAGGGCGAATTGGGAGATAAACTGTTCCATTATCCGCAGCAAGGCAAAGGCGGATTATTGCCAGAATGGAACAGTACGGTTCCGGGGGCAATCGTGTTGTCGGATATTTGCTACCAAATGGGGGATCTCTCTTCCGCTCAAAAGTTTGCATTTGAAGGATATGTCTCCTCTGTAGATGGAAACCCGCGTCTTTTGCAACGTTTGGTACAGACGAATATCCTGACCGGAGCTTATGCGGTAGCGGAAAAATACATCCGGATATTAGAGCAGACTTTGTTTTACAAAGAATGGGCTGCTGAATGGCGGAAGTATCTGTATCGGGATGATCTTGTGGAAGAAGAACCGTCGTTGGGCGGGAAAAGGCGGGCGTGGGGAAAAGGCGGACAGTATGCCGTGTCTGCAGATTTGTTGGAAGTGTGGGAACGGTTGGCAGTGAACAATCCGGACCGGTCGGTCGCTTTCCAATACTTGTTGAGTTTTCATTTGTTGGGCAAGACTTTGAATCGTTTTGACGAGTTGCATCGGAAGTATTACCGGACGAAGGTGTGGCCTTCCCTTTCCATCCACCAACAGGAAGCCGTGATAGCGCTTTATCAAAAGACTCCCCGATTGTGGCCCGAAAAAGGGGTCGGAATGAAAGTCGAGTTGCGCTACGGTGCGTTCGATCAGGATATGAACACGAAGCATGGCTATGTCAATTTTCGGGATGTCATGGCCGGTTCGTATGGAGATACCTATTGGTTTTATTTGATGTTTAAGAAATAAAGGTACGCGATGAAACGATTTTATTGCTTTTTGGTGGCGGCAATTTTGTTTTGTGCTTGTTCGGAGGATTGGAAAAATGGGAAACGGTTAGGTGAGAAGCCTGTTCTATTTCCTGATTATGCGCAAACCACTATCCCGTACAATATAGCTCCGTTGAACTTCACGGTCCGCGCGGACGGATGTCGTGTGTCGGTCTTGTTGGAAGCAGGAGTGGTAAAATTCAAGGTGGAGGCCCCCGACGGGAAAGTCAGGATTCCGGAAAAGAAATGGAAGAGGCTTTTGCAGGAGGCAAAAGATGATTCCGTTCGGGTTACGGTGGCGCGTAAGAAGGGCGATCGGTGGGAGATTTGGCAACCCGTATCGTTGAATGTGGCGGCAGATCCGGTTGATCCTTATTTGGTATATCGCTTGATAGAACCTGGCTATGCATTATGGAACAAAATGGGAATTTACCAACGTGGAATGGAGTCTTTTGATGAAACGACTGTTTATGAGAACAAGATGACGGACTATAATTGCGTGAATTGCCATTCTTTCTGCGGCCATGATCCGGACAAGATGCTGTTCCACTTGCGTGCCAAGTTGGCCGGGACTGTATTGGTTGATGGAGACGAGGTCGAGTTATTGGATACGAAAACAGATAAGACGATATCAGCTTTTACCTATCCTTATTGGCATCCTTCGGGTCGTTACATCGCTTTTTCCATCAATAGGACGACCCAGCAGTTGCATTCCACTCAGCGGACGGAGGTTTATGACACGGCATCGGATGTGATCGTTTACGATGTGGAGCGCCATACGTTTTTGTCTGTGCCCGGACTCGCTTCGCAGTCAAGTTTTGATACGTTTCCCTCTTTTTCTCCGGATGGTAAGAGTTTGTTTTATTGCACTGCTCCGGCTTGCTTGATGCCTGATTCCATTGGAAAATTGGCTTATAGCTTGTGCTGCATCTCGTTCGACCCTGAATCCGGAACGTTCGGTTCGCAGGTGGATACGCTGTTTGATGCTCGTGCGAATGGAAAAAGCGTTTCTTTTCCAAGAGTTTCTCCGGATGGTCGGTTCATGCTTTGTACTTTGTCTGGTTATGGCACTTTCCCGATCTGGCATAAGGATGCCGACCTGTATATGATCGACTTGAAGTCCGGAGTCGGTTCCTATCCGGAAACGCTCAACAGCAATGATACGGAAAGTTACCATTCGTGGTCGTCCAACGGAAGATGGGTTGTGTTCAGCAGCAGGCGTTTGGATGGATTGTACACGCGTCCTTTCATTGCGTATGTCGGGAAGGATGGCAAAACCGGTAAACCGTTTTTGCTCCCTCAAAAGGAGGCGGACTACTATGCCGGCTTGATGAAATCGTATAATATTCCCGAGTTTGTCACCGGTAAAGTGACTAATCGTTCTTATCAGATTCGCCGTTTGGCAGAACAGGGCGGAATATCCGTTTCTTGTTCAACTTTTTGATTTTTTTACAATAAGTCATTCTTCCTGTTTGCAGGATATTGTCATGGCTTGGAATCGGGGAATTGGAAAAAAATCGATTTGTTTTTAGGGGATGCCTTCATTTTTCGAGTCTCACGTTTCATAAATGGTACGAAGAGACAAAAATATACCGTGGGAAGTGATTATCCGGAAATTCAAGTGTGAGATTTCGGAGAAGGAACAGGCAGAATTGGATGTATGGCTTGCCGATGTGGAAAACCATGCCCGATTCCAAAGTTGGCAATCCCTTTGGTTGTCCATCATGGAAGAAAACATGCGGTATGTTTCCAATGTCGATGCCTTATGGAAAAGGATGGAGGAGCGTATGAGAAAGGCAGAGCCGCGAATGTTCAAGTTGTCTTTGCGTTCTTTTCGTTTGTATATTGCTGCGGTTGCGGTTTTATTTTTCCTGTTGTTCTCTTTTGCCGGTTATATGACGGCCGAATGGTACAAGGCAAGCGATGCCGTATTGGCTTATTCTTCCTTGAATGGAAAATCCCGGATATGTTTGCCGGACAGTACTTTCGTTTGGCTGAATGCCGGATCGACGTTAGAATATTTTGTTTCCCGTTGGACTAAAGAGCGTAACGTCCGTTTGGATGGAGAGGCTTATTTCGAGGTGGCGGCAGATCCGGACCGTCTTTTTGTAGTGGAAGGCGGCGGTGTGGTCGTAAAGGTGCACGGGACGGTTTTTAACATGAAGGCGCGGGAAAAGCAGGACCATGTGGATGTCAGCCTATTGTCAGGGTTGGTCGTTGTTGAAAATCACGGTGTGTCGAGAAGCCTGAATCCGGGCGAAACAGCCGTGTGTAAAAAAAGTGTTCCCAGCATAGAAAAGAAAACCACGGATGTTTCTATCTCTTGCCTTTGGGCAAAAGAATCCTTGCGTTTCGAGAAAAAGACGATTTATGAACTGACCGGATATCTGTCGGAATGGTATGGCATGGATATCCGTTTGGACCCGTCGTTGCCGACCGATCAAGCCTATACCTTTACGATCACACATGAATCGTTGGAGGAGGTGCTTTGCCTGATTGCGAAGATAACCCCGATAGAATATGTTTTTGATGAAGATAATACGGTGAGAATAACAAGAAAATAGTAACAATTAAATCAGGAATGCCTATGAAACTGTCTCTTATACACATCTCCGAGCCCACGAGACATGCGCAGATCT
>OWKP01000313.1_pt1 | contig 39117 bp, 52 predicted proteins | sample 1732991 | NCBI WGS metagenome assembly OWKP01 (sample SAMN05065777, study PRJEB22554) | human gut metagenome | biome: ENVO:2100002; feature: ENVO:00000062; material: ENVO:00002003 | host: Homo sapiens | place: USA
TCTACACCCTAGAGTTCGTCGGCAGCGTCAGATGTGTATAAGAGACAGGATTATTGACCGTAGCAAATCCCCACACGGTAAAGGTAATAGTAAATTGTTTTTTCTCCGCTACCTGGAACGTTATTCCATGACCGGTATCGTTGTAACGATTGCTCCAAATCATGGAGCCGTCTTTTACCTCAACAACCCGGATACAGTACGTCCCCATTGTCGAATCGCCGCCTCCCGCCGGGCAGCCGGATACCGAATAGGTAAACCCCGGAAAACAGGTGAACGGCTCGGCGGCACCGCGAAAGCTGAATACTACCCCCTGCGCGATGGTGCACGTCCCGGAGCAGCTAATCGCCCCATTGCCTAGGTCGGTAAAGGTAACACCCACTTCCGTTTTGGTTTTGCTGGTATACGGATATGTCAGCAGGTTCCGCCCGCACACCGTCACCTTTGTCGGCTGTACACCCGCGAGGGTATACGGGTTATCGGGCCCCTTATCCCCCGACCCGGTCTCGGCGGTCGCGCCCAGCACCGCCGCCCGGCGCAGCGCCCCCGTCGGGGACACGTCCTCCAGCGCGGCCACCGACCCCGAAGCCGTGCCGGTCAGCACATTGGCGTATCGGTCGTTGCTCTCCCCGGCGGTATAGCACAGCATATCCCCGGTGGGATCCACCTGGACGGTGTACCCCTCCGGCATGTCGCCGCCGCCCACGTACACCCCGCTGACCCCCTGGGGGCCCTCGGGGCCGGTGTCGCCTTTCTCGCCCTTCAGCTCGCCCGCGTCCAGCTTGGCCTGCACCGCGTCGGCCACGGCGTTGGCGTTGGAAGCGGCGGTGCTGGCCGTTCCTGCCGCTGTGTTGGCGCTGGCCGCCGCCGTCCGCGCCTGCTCGGCTGCCGTATTGGCCCCGCTGGCCGCCGTGTCGGCCGCCTCCTTGGCCTCCTGCGCCCCGCCGGCCGCCGCGTTGGCCGTGGCCGCAGAAGCATCCGCGCTTGCAGCGGCTCGATTCGCGTTGGCTGCCGCCGTGTTGGCGCCGGACACAGATTCATCCACTCTGTCCGCCGCCGCGTTCGCGTTTTCTGCGGCTTCGTTCGCGGCGTCAGTGGCTTTCCCGGCGCTGTCAATAAGCGCGGACAACCCCTTTTTGTAGTTACATTCCCCACCGGTTTCGCGTTCTGCAAACAGCAGGCTTGCGGGAAATGTATATACCGTCTGTTCTTCGTTGCTTTGGCTATCAAGGGCCACGATGCAAAGTCGCAACGTTCCACACCCGCCGCCGGCTGTCCATTCAACCGGGAGGAGTATGGACACTGTGCTCCCAACTGGCTGCACAAACTCAGTTGTGTCAAACCCGCTGAACCCGTCAACATATTCAAACCGGTATTTATATTCCGGCTTAATAAGAGAAGCGTCCAGGTTGAACACCACGTTTGTGGCTTTGTGTTCTCCCCGGACGCCCGCGTCCTGCGGTGCGATTGGCTTCACACCGCTTGGACTGGCTGTATATTCTATTGTCCGAATAGCTGTCACGATAGCGCCCCCTTTAGTAGTCTGTCGATTGCCGTTTCTTCGTAGCTGGAACCGGAAGAAACCGTGCCAGTAAGTAGTTGTTCTCTCTGCTGTTTACTGCCATATCCATCCAGCAGTAGCAGAACCCGTTTCTGTTGAGCTGTCACCCCCATATTGTTTAGAAGCTCCTCTTTTTTGCGCTTAAGAGAACCGCTTACCGTATCCCCATTAGATTTTTTATCGGATTTCAGGTCTTTTGCCTGAATGCTGTAGAGAAGATACATAGAGAGCGGAACGCCGTTTTTCTTCGCCGCGTCCATGCTTTGGCGCTTTGATGACGCCTCATATTTCACCCCGCGGCTTTTCAGCATTTCCTCCTTGGCCAAATCCTTCGCATAGCTGTATACCTCCGAAACAGCATCTGTACGCTGTTCGTCTGTCAGCTTTTTATACTCGGATGAACCCGTCAGCTTGCTTAATAGTTCATAGGAGGTCTTCCCCATTGTCCTTTGATATTCCGTGTATTCCTCTGCGGTGAGAACATACTTTTCCCCTTGATTCGTTATGCTTTTTTGCGCAGAAGAAGGCAAGACACCGGCATCTCCCGTTTCTTCGTATAGCCTCTCCAGTTCCTTTTCCATGGAGGACATTTGCTTTTCGCTGGTATAACCAGGGCTTAGGAAATTGCTGAACGCTCTTTCCGCAATGTTCCCAGTCGGCTCCTCGCGCCCCCAAGCGTCCACGTATGGTTGTTGTGTTTGCAAAGCACCGGGGATTTTGGATTTGTTTCTCTGCAAGGCCATTTGAATCGTGGGGAAAGCACTGCCTTGTTCAACATAATTCCGGCGGCGAGTATCGTCCGAGGTTCTGGCTATCTGTCCAAGCAGGGTCGGAACCCCCTGGCTGAGATAGCTAACCCCCGCGTTCATTCCAAAATCCACGATAGGATTATCGCTGAACTTTACGTTCTCAATGGCATCGTTAATCCCCTGTAGCATGGACATATTCACCATTGGCTCGGAAAGGTTTGTCAACGATTCCAGCAGCTTGGAAAGCGGCACTTCTCCAGTTTTAGAATCCCGGTATAAGTCAACGATTTCAGCGCCCACGAACAGAGGAAGCGCGGCGGGGGCCGCCCAGTCTATCGTGTATGATGTGTCCCCTATTTTTAACGCATACTCCTGCTCGCCCTGTAGCTTTGAGAATTGGTCGTCCTTATCGCCCCCAAGTCCGCCAGACAACAAACCGGCTGAAGCCAGCCACATACCCAAAGCCATAATACCCGTACCGGTAAGCCCGGCGGACAAACTATCGATAAACTCGGCGGCGCCGATTTTCCCGGTCTTCAACTGATAAGCTTTGCGCGTTACCGTGTCTAAAACCCCGGCGGGGCTGTATTCCACGCCACGTTTCAGTATGTTCACAGGGGTCTTTTTAAATGGCAGATTCCCCTCGATGAGAAACTGTGCGGCTTTATGCTGTCTGGACAAGCGATTCAGCGCGGACGCAAAAGCGGACGCATCTGCAAAGGTGGCCTTCTGCGCCTCTCGAATGGCGTAGTTTCGGCCCCTATTCAAGGTTTCCTCGGTAACGGTACTCAGGTCAATTTTATTCGCCGCCAGATATTGCATAAGCGCCCGTTCATAATGGATTTTTTTGAAGGCCAGGTCTTCGGCTTCCAGCAGTTTGGAATTCAGTTTCCCTGCCTTCTCTACCGGCTGCATCAGCTTGGATGTGAACACCTTCTGATTATCCCGTACAACGTCCGCCGGGTTCTTGCCGCCACCTCCGTTTATCACGTCCTTCATTTTCTGAAAGTCCTCGCGGACAAAATTCAGATATTCGCTTCTTTTGGAAAACGGTAAAGCGGAAAGGGCTGTTTTTGTTCTGGCTATCCCCTGACCGCCCGCCGCCTTGGAAGCGGCGTTCACCACGCCCTCTATAGCACCGGCCAAAAAGTCTTTGGTGTAAATGATGGGAGTAAAAGCCGCGTTTCCGACGATATTCCGAATGTGGGTTCTCGGGTTGCCAAGCATAGCGAGATACCGCCATGCGTTCCATTTGTCTAGCCAGGTAGACGGAACCTGCCCCGCGAGGGCAACCAGCCCATCGTGCATTATCTGGTCAACGGCTTCCGTGTCTCTGGGGTTCACCCTCTGCACTCTGTCGATAATGGTCTCCGGAATTTTAACATTGCTGTCCGGGCGTTCCCTGTTGATGCGGTCGGCTACCTTCTGCAGCGCCATCAGCTGGCCCTCCGGCGTCATGCGCTTTAGCATGGACATGGCCTGAACCGCTTGCCCTGCATTAGTAGCGACCGTTGACAATTCGATAATCATCTTGGACGCCAGGGCCGGATCGTTGTTTTTCCCGGCAAGTGTAAGCAGATATTCGCCCAAAGCCACATCGTATTTGCTGGGCATGTGCTCCCCGTTTACCGCCGCGTTCCACTGCTCTATCGCCTTATCCAGCCCCATGTTTTCGACCGTGCTGACCGCCCGTTCCATAGCCTCGTTGTTGCTAATCGGAACATAGGCATAAACGTCGTTCATCACGTCCTGAGTAATGCCGTTAATGAAGCTGTCCGGAACCTGAGAAGCCTCGGCAGCTGTGCGGACGTATTGGCGGGTGCGTGTTTGGTCGTTGGTCTGCTTTGGAATTTCCACATCACGGGCAGGCGCTTCACCGCGTTTAATAGCGCCATACCGTTCAACCATAGCTTTGATATCGGCTATGGTATCGCCGCTACTTACTCCAATAGAGTGCCGTATATCCGGATCGCCGCTTGGATTAATGTTGTTGGTCAATTTCGCTTGCTCCGGCTCAAAAATCACACATTCTTCCCCGGATACAATCACACCATCATAGCCAAGTGCCTGTAGAGTATCGCTGAATTTTCGATTGCCGAATTTCTTAATGAACTGCAAAAGAGAGGTATCCGGCTTAATTTTGAATGGGATATCAATCCCGGCCCGCCGAAATATTCCGGCCACCACATGACAATCGGCGTCATAAGTAGTCCGCAGAGGGTTGGTGATGTTCAGATAGTACGGCTTGGATTTGCTGCCGAATTCCTCTGCAAACGATTGGTCGGTATCGAAATAGAATCCGCTCCCCCATACGCCTGGGTCGTTGGCGCTTCCCTGTTTGGCTTTGTCAAACACGGTAAAATCCGCATCGGTAGCGTGGTACACCACCAGAAGCCGGCCTTCATCGTCTCTGACTTGGCTTTTTTCAAAATACCGCTCCTGTCCATCCGTCAGTTCTACGCCGTCAGAATTCTCCACCCTTGTTTTTAGGGCGTATCTTCCTGTATCGTACGCCGAATTTTCGGATATACTAGTATTGACGCCGTCATGCGTTTGTGGTATAGTGGTGTCAGAAGAACTGCCTGATGCGGCGGCCGGATTAAATCTGGTTTGATCGCGATTACGGGCGGTTCTTTCTATTTTTGTGACATCATAAAACAGCCGCCCCTTATCCGTTACTTTTATTTTCACTTCACCGGAAAACATTTCTCCGCCAACTTCAAAGTTAGTTCTGTATACATCCCATCCGCCGGTTGCCTCTGGATGACGTCCATCATCAGGAACATTTCCGATTTTATCAGACACCGCCAGTAAATTGTCTAGCTCTGTAGACGCGCGCATTTTTGCTGATTTCAATTCGTCTGGCATGTGTCGATTGGCCGGATTGGCATATTCGCTTGCGGATCTTCCGTTTACAAACGCCTTATCGCCGTCTCCAACAGGAAGCACCTTGCCACGAAAAGCGTCCAATATATATTTACGTGCAGTTTCCCTCATTTCTTTGACGGACTTTCCGTTAAAAATTTCTTGGTCTGTATCTACATGTACATATCTTTTCCCGTCCGCATCGTGTTGAATGCTATATTTAGCGTATGATGAATCACTTCCTTTTACAAACGGCTCCATCAAAGCATCATGATACATCCTCTCAGCTTCGGCCATCAGTTTTTCATGATTGGTTCCGAACAGCTTCGTCTTCATTGAGCGAATCCAATTTAAGATTCGTCTAGCAAGGCTCGGCTTTTCTGCTGACAATTGGCGGATTGCTTTTTCACTTGTAAATAGATTATCCCCCACATAGTCCGCGACCAATTCCGCCAACGCACCGTTGGAATCTAGCGTCTCCCCGCTCAATCCATAAATTCCGATTTTAGCTTCTATGATTTCGTCAAGGCTCATCCCCGTTTCTTTAACGAGAATATCTGAAACAAACTTCGACAGTTCTGTATATGCCTGTGTGCCCTCCAAACTGTGCGTCAGTTCGTGCTTGATAATGGTCTTCACGGGGTTCGGACTATCCGCCGCAATATACAGTGTGCCTGTTTCCGCGTCGTATTTGCCGTTTATTCCTTCGCCAAGCGTCTCCACAAATTCGATATTGCGTCCGGTCTGTTCGGCAAGTATGGCGACCGTTTCTACGTCGTTAGGGTTGATATTAAACATAGAGCCAATTTCGCGCGCTTTTGCCGCTCGGCTTGATTTGGCTTCCTGACTTAAATCTGGTTTTCTGACCTCCCCTTGAGTTTCCGCCTTTCCGTATCCGAACACATCCCGCACGATGGCATCTATATTGTCGGTCGAGCCCTTGGAATCGGCATCAAAAAAAGCAGACCCGGTATTACCGGAATCTGCTTTAGGTGGTTTTTTTGTGCTTTTCCCATATTCCCGCATGGCGGTATCCATGTGCTTCCATGCTTCAAGAACCGCGTCGAAATTGTAGAGCGCCGAGGAGTATTCTTGGCGGGCAAAGGCTTCATCTGCCAGTATATCCCCGCTGATGTACGCGACCAACTCCTTATACAAAGTTGGATAATCGCGAGTGAAATCGAATTCTTTCCCACGTTCAATGAAATATTCTTTAATAATTGACTCTGAAATATCCACAAACGTTTCGCTTGAAAAATCAATTTCATTAACTACCGCGTCATAATACTTCTGATACTCAGCGGGAGATTTTTTGGCCGCCACGTGGGCCATTTCGTGACCGGCCATCTCTTGCGCCTGTAAGACTGCGTCGTTCTTAATGAGCACTGTACCGTTCCGCAGAGTAGAAGCCTCGCCCTGCATGGTTTGGGTTATACCGTTGGCATTGGATTGCGACCAGTACACAATTTCAGACGGTATTCCATATTCGGTAAGCAGAGTTTGCGTTTGCTTTGCCTGCGCTGACTGCTCCGCACTTGGGACAACCTCATAGTCATACGTCCTATCTCCTACCTGTAGGGTTCGTCGCGCTCTGCCGCCTGAAGCATTTTCCGCCTCTGCTCCTTCGGCATTTTTTGATATTCTCTCGTAAAATCCTGTATCTGTTTCCGAAGTTCCAAATCCGGCTCCGGTGGCTCCTTGGCCGGGTTCCCATAATACGCCGCTACTTTCGCCCAGATTCTCCGTCGCTCCTGCTCGTCCATCCGTGCCGCCTCCTGCTTGCGTTTTCTCCATTGTATCAGCATATGTGCCGTTTGTCCACTGGTCACTTGTCGATGCGTTTGCTTTTTTTGAACCGGCGGAGTTAAGCAATTCCGCGCCAGTGCCAAGAACACCGCCAGAAATAGCCCCGCCAGCAAATGACATACCTATTTGCTTGGCGAAATCAGCAGCCGCTTTATTTCTGGCTTCTGCTTCGGATAGGCCAGATTCCATATAGGCGCGTACCGAAAGATTGTAATCCGATTTATTACCGCTGATAACTCCGTCAGCTATAGCATTTGCTACATCAGTGCCAACTTCCTCCGCCCCTTCAAGGCCCATTTGCTTAAGTACTTCCAGAACTTTTTTGGTAACTCCGGATTTGTTGCCGATGGAAAACAGATTATCTAACGGAATTTTTTCAAACACGGCTTCGGCAGCCCCCGCTACTACGCCTTTTAACATGGCTTGGCCGTCAGACAACCCTTTATTTTTTCCTTCGATAAGCGCATCAGTCGCGGCGGACGTGGACAAAAAGCTTAAAACAGCAGTCTTGTTTCCACCGCTCCCAGCAAGAACAGTGAGATAATCGGCAATAGACATTCCTGTTTGATACGCAAATGAACCAATCTTTCCGCCTATCCCACCTATGTTTTCTTCGATGCTATTCGATACGGTGCCACGAACGCTTGACTGCGCCCTAGAGCCTTGATTCGCAAAGGAATTTTCATCAATCCCGTTTCCGCCCAAATAAGAAACTGCATTATCAACCGCAGCCGCAGATTTTGCAAATGTAAGCACCGGGGACAAGGCGCTCGTAATGATCGGGTGTTTTTTCGCCAGTTCTTCATTACGCCTCGCGTTATCCTCTGTCATACGAGAGGTTAACCCAAGGGAATCCAGATACGAATTAGCGGCCTTTTCTCCTAACTGAGAATGTATATAATTATACGTTTTCAATTCATCCTCAGTTATGTACGCATATCCCTTGTTAGAAAAATTCTGAGCAGGGCTATTCAATAATTGAAGATTAAATGCCGCCTTTTTTTCGGGGTCATTTCCGTGATATGCGTTTATTTGCTGATATGTAGCGTCCTTTATACCAGAAGAATATATAGATTTCTCTGAAAAATCCGGAGCGTTGACAAACTCGTCAGGAGACATCGGTAGCTGAGAAGCTACATTTCGCCCCTTCGAAACTGAAACCATAGCATCCGGCAGAGGCACTTGGTAAGGCTCGGCAACAGGCAATTTCCCTGTAGATGTAGCAGACACCTTCGTGGTTGTCCTGGTTACGCCTTTGGCGGGCTGCTGGGAAGCGAGTTGCAGTGATGAATTCAATGCTTTAAGTTCTTCATTTGATATAGGGACAAACCTTTTGCTTTCTAGGGAATTAAGGCTTTTCAGTTCTTCGTCTGAAATAGGGACAAACGGCATTATACTCACCTAGTTTCATTTATATCTTTGCATAAGCAAATCCAGCACGCCGGCGGATTGCGCCGCCCGGCGCATGGCTAGTTCATCTCCTTGGAAATTATCTATAATATCCTTAACCGCGTCCCATTTGCTTATTTCTCCCCTCTCTACTTTACCGCCCAAGTATACGCCTCTGGATTTGGGCTCGTATTTTATTCCGGAGGAAGCCGAACCACTTGAGCCTGCACCGGAATTAGACGACGGCAAAAGCCCAAGCGTTTGCGCGTATCTCGCAATTTCTTCTGGTGTTGCATCGTTTCCGGCGAACAGTTTCGCCAAGGCTATTTTGTTTTCAAACTCCTGCTGCTTGGCCTTGGCGGTGGCCTGCGCCTGTGCGGTCTGGGCCTCGTACTTTGCCTTGGCAAGAGCGTTTTGCCTGTCAAGCTCCGCCTGCCTGGCCTGTTCATCCCTGGCTAAATCGGCGTTATACATGCTGGTTCCCTGCTGCATAGCGGTGCTATAAGAACTCGCTAAAGCATCGTTGAACCAATTGGACGTATTGCTCAGTACGCCGGCTGCCTGCTGCTGCTTCTGGGCCGCGCCCGCTTCAATAAGCTGGGCAATTTTGTCCTGCAATTCCTGGGTCTTTTTCTGCTGCTCCAGCCGGGCGGCCGCGTCCGCATTGCTGCGTTGTACGGACAAGGCGGTCTGCTGGGTACGGTTCAGGCCGGAATCGGTCAGGCCCATGTTGGCCATGGCTTCCTCCACTTTGCGGCGGCCAACCAGTTCCTGCACGGCATTGGCGTCGAACTGCTTCTGATACGCCTCCGGAAGCTGCTCTATTTGCGTTTGATAGGGCTTGGTGGAGGCGGTCGTAGTGCGGTCAATCGCCGCATTCACACTATCAATAAGCTGCTGATCCGATTGCTTCCGCTGCTCGTGAATTTGATTTAACGTCCCCTGACCTTTGCCGTATAATTCGTCAACGTATTCTTGAATTGACCTCGCCATTTATCTCACTTCCCCGTATACTTCATATCGAATAACCATGCCGTCCACCGCCATGGCACCGGCGCTATCGGCGCGGATTCCAAATCGTCTTATGCGGTTTACATGAGGCGTAACGGCCCACACACGCATATCCCCATCCCCATACATGCCGATTCGGTATGCATCCTCCTGCGTACCGAATTCCGTCACATAAGACAGTGTGATATACCCATCCGCCACATCGGTGGCCCCAATGTGCAGCTTGCGGACATTTTTGCGCCGTTCTGGACGACCGAAATCAAATAGTTTTGTTTGGAACATGGAATGGATTGGCGTGTCTCCTGTGATTTCGTCATAATATAACGCCGTATCAGACATGCCACCGAAATGGTAATGCACCAGAAAATCATACGATTCGCGTTGCCCGGTTTCAGGGTCTATATAAATCTTTTGCCCCCTGCCGATTAACTGACACACACCGCCAAAAACATAACCTTTTATCGCTTGGGCATAATCTACGAATGCCCAGATATACCAGCCCATGTATCTCTGAGCCTTTTTGGGATCGGCGTAGGAGGAAATATTTGCAAAAGCGTTCCCGCCATAATTAAACACAACGGCCTTGTCCAAGCAAAATAAGAAGTAATTTCCATCCCAATCGACGGAAAATGCATACTCCTTCATAAGCGATTCATCCCATCCGTTTAGTTCAGGTTGAATCGCATCGGATAGTTCAAACACGTTGCGCTCGCTGTATTGGTTGGCTGATGTAAGCGTATATACCTTTTTCCCAGATGTGGCCCAGATCAGCCGATTATTACAAAGTGAAACGGTGTTCGGGCAATCACAGCCCACACTCGAATGTATGGGCGTTATGGGAAACTTAGCCATGTTGGCAGCCACGTCAACAACCTTGCCATCGATTACATCCTGGGCGGTAAAATCCCCGCCAGCAACATACGTTGCATAATATATCTCACTTTCCTTAAAAACTACCAGGATGTTTTCCTGCTTGCCGAACGCGGTCACGGCCATACCAGAATTGCCAATGCGCGCATAGTTGTTCTCAGGGAAGTACAGTGGATTATTAACATCACTCCAGTGCACTAGATTTGGCTCTGAAGGATTACCGGAAACGAACAGTCTAGTCCCGCCGTTTATTCCACTTCGGTCGCCGCCGAACCAAGTACACATACTCATGTTTGTGATTTTTTCAAAGGCTTCTGCATCGTCTTTTGAAGCTACTACCTCTAAATTATTGGTTATGTTGGCAGACGGAACCGGTGTAGGTGATACCCTGTCCTTAGTAAAGTAAACATAACCCGCTGTTCTATCTGCCATAAGCACTAAACCATCCGCCTGGGCCGCCGTCTCCATCGAAGTATTTGCGTTAATCGTATGGGCATGAACAGTTCCTTTGCTGTCTGTATACTTGGCAGTTATCTTCGAATTGTCTAGTCCTTTTTGAGGAAGCCAAAAAGTTTTCCCTTTCCCGTCGGTGGTGTATAAACTCCGAAACCTTCCAGTTAACATGTTATATCCTTCAAAAAAGGTTCCGTTCGGCTCACCCACTTCGCCGTCTGTATATGTTCCTTTGCCGCCGACTAACACGGTGGGCACATACATATCATCATCGGACAGTTGGGTCCATTCGTCACTTCCGTTCCACTCAAAAATCAAGCCCACGTTAAAGAAGATATACAGTCCATTGCCAGACGCCTTCTTGTCGCTCTCTACGAACATAATGCGAAGACTGTTGACATCTTCATCGGTTGGGAGATATATGGGATTTCCCACCTGTTCGCGTCCGCCGTCCGGTTGAATTTTATACACGGATACGAGGACTGTGCCCATATTAATACGGGAAAATACCGCCATAGCCGGGCAGCCGCCAATGGGCGATAGCACACCGTCGGAACAAGAAACACGTTCGTTTGTTTCTATCCGGTAAATAGAATTGATTTCTGTTTTCAAGCCCGGTCGTGTCCGAAGGGCTTGGTCTTGCCGCCACATATTGCAAACGTTGGTAAGCTGGTTATCCTCCACGAGATGCGGCGCATCCTTGAGGTTTACGCCGCCATCCAGCTTAGGAATAGTCACCCTGTACTGCGGGCTTGCCTGCATTTTTGGAATACGCATGTTAATCCTCCCACACATTCGGAAGCGTGTCGACCCGTCGCACCGGCGGGCGCTTCACGGCGTTCCGCTTCTGCTGATACAGGCTGGAATAAAACTGTTGATTTTCCCCGTCTCCCTCGGACTGCGCCAAAAACATAGCGACGCCGTAGAGAATGGTGCTTTCTACGGCGTACTGAGACAGCGGAATATCGTCGTTGATGTTGGAAAGCGGGATATATGCGTCTTTACGCTCCAACGGCCAAATATCGGCCATTACCTGATTGACGATATTTAACCCGCGACGGAACAGTTCAGCCGATTGTGCGCCGTTTACGGCCCCATCTGCACCTGTATATCCCAGCAGGGACATAGCCCGCCGGAACACATCGTTTCCCGTCCGCATTACATCACCCCGATTTCCTGTAGCATGGCCGCCTGCTGCTCCGGCGGCACAGAATCAAACGCTTGGCGATATTCCGGAGGAAGCCCGTCAATGATGGATTGCACATCAATCCCCTGTTGTTCAGGCGCTTGCATAGCCGCCTCTTCCTGCGCTCTCTGCGCCTCCTGCATCTCGCGGATAAGGCCGGAAAGATTAGGAACAGAGCCTTTGGGCAGCCGCTCCAGGTACTGCTTAGGCGTGATAATCTGAGAAGCCAAGAGATTGTCTAGGGTGTTCACACTCTGGATTTCACTCCACAGGGTAGACGCGCCAACGTCAACCTTTACCGAGATAAGCAAATCCCGGTACTTCTCGCCGTCAAACGGCATATACCACACGCCGTTTTCGTCCTCAATTTTCAGGCTGCGCCGCCCGTACATGGTCACCCACATCTCAGCCCACACGCGGGCCACGTCTTCCACAAAACTGTAAAACCGATTCTGTACCGTCTGCATAGGCATGGTTGCAGCTTCCCGCACTGCCACAATAGCCGATGTGTTGTCTGGCCGCACGTCACCCAGCGCCGCGTCGTTTGCCCCGGATTGGGTGAGCGTGTTGGAGATAAGGGAAGCGATATTGTTATCGAACGCGGGGGCGAAATTCGGCGGGTTTACATAGCGCACCGCGTTCAGCATATCCTCGGACGTACCGTTGATTTTGATGATTTGGCCGGGGTCGTTGGTGATTGGTTGGTTTACCACGTCCCCGTTGACCAACGTCAAGGGCATACCCAGCATCATCACCGCCCATACGCTGGCTGTCAACATCCGGTTAATGGCAATTTGGTTGGGAATGAGATAGGTAATTTCGCTTTCGCCATAAGCGCAGTTCCGGCGGCGCTCCCAGCGGAAGACGGCCAGAGGGTACAACCGCAGTTTGGTGTCCCACCTGTACCGGATAGTAGCGCCGCGCACGGCCACAGAGGCCATAATCTTGCACGTGCCGTCCTTGGCCCACTCTTTCCAAAATTTCGTCAGCACCGTGGCTTTACGGCTATCCTCAGGCTCATCCTCTGACATGTCGCCAGCCATATACCCGGTATCCCTGTCAGGCTTAATCGCGTCGATTTCAGCCTCTGAACGACCGTTGCGGCGGGCCTCGCGCTGCAAATCCGCAACGCTCTTGCGCTGGGCGATAATGATATAGGGCTGCGCCTGCACGTCATATAGATTCGGGTCGCCAAAGTACACGTTTTCAATGTCCAGCACTTCACATGCAATATCCCCTTGGATGGGCGTGGTGCCGGATTCGTCCGCATACAGGCCCGTGCGGATTTTATCGTCCCAATAGGTGTGCAGCACGCCGGTGCCAGACACATAGGCGTTGCGCAAGGCCTGCTCTTTCAGGTCGTCAAATTTTACCCGTTCCGCCGTGGTCTTGAAGTAGTCGGACAGCGCGGTCATGGTCACGGCCAGCTCTTCCTCCGGCGGGAGGCCCATGGAATCTTGCGGTGAAATTTGCCCCTGCGCAAAAGCGTCTCGCTCGTCTCTGGCCCGGTCGCTGATACCAACGGTATTTGGCACGCCCTCCACCGAGTAATTGACGGTGACGGGATTGGACGCCACCACGGCCATTTTATAGTCGCCAATGCGCTTGATGACGTTGTGGCGCACCAAGGGCCTGTCGTTCCCACATCGCGCCCCATGCCACTGGTCGCCAATATAGAACCGCTCGTTGATTTTCCCTTGCTCGTACAACCCCTTGCGGCCCAAACCGGATTTAAACGTCCGCCCGGCCTCGTATTCATCAAATATCTGTTCCGGCTCCCACGGCTTTCTTTTCATGCGTTTTCCTCCGTTCCCGCCTCCGGCTCATGCGCCTTCGGCAGCATATAGAAGCCGCCGGGCGGTTTCCCACTCGGCGGCTGCGGATTATCGGGTATAGGCGTAGATGGTGCCCTGCAGCGACTTCTTGACGAACAGGTCGTAGTACAGTCGGTACTGGAACAGGTACGCATCCGCCTTCTGGTTCTGGTCAGGAGAGAAAGTGCGGATACGTTCGGACTTCTTGACCAGTGAAGCGGCCCGCTTCGGCAGCACCAGAATGCCGATTTTCTTTGCGCCGGAAGCCGGTACGAACCCGCCAGGGCGCTGGTCTGCACCGCTGGATCCGCTGTTGTCGGTCACGCCGTCATAAAACGTGTATGCCGTCTTCATGCGGTCGTCTGCTACCGGGATAATCGGCACGTCGTTGAGCATCTTGACCTTGGTGCTGACCTCGCCCTTCTTGAAATCGGACACAATCAGCTGGCGGGACAGCTCGGCGGAGTTCATCAACGCCCCCCACACCTCGCTATCCACAAAGCAGACAAGCGGCTCGCTGTAGCCCGCAACCGCCTGCACCTTGTTGATGGCCTCGGTAATCATCTTATAGACCTGGGAGGCGGGGGTGCCGGTCACCGTCTGGGATTTGGTAGTGGCCAGCGTAGCCAATTTAGACAGGACATAGGCGTCCATCTCGGGCACCACTTTGGTACGGACGAACTCCCCCATCACCTGGCCGGCCAGATTGGCGATGCCGGTCTCGTCGTTGTCCTCCCGGTCAAGCTGGAAGGAACGGCCGCGATCCATGGCCATGGTATAGGATTCGCTGGAGACGGTCAGCGCACCGGTGACAAAGCCGTCATCCCGGTCATAGTTGCCGAGGCCCTGCATGTCCACGTCCGGAATCAGTACAGTGCGCGCACCCACAAATTTGCTTCGCATGGCGTTGTCCGCGAAGAAACTGGTTTGCGCGGACTGAACCAGCGCCTTGTCCAGTTCTCCAGTAAGTTTAGACTGGAACTCTAAAGAATTGATAGTGCTTTCTGTAATAGCCATTATGTATTCTCCTTATCTTGCCCACACACCGGCCAGCATGGCGTCGATGGTGGGGTTTGTGATTTCGCCCGCGCCCTCAGCCTGGGAGCCAGCGGACACTTTTGCCGCCTGCTCCTGGGTGGCCTTGGCTGCGGACACCCTTTTGCTCTCGGCGCGCTGGTAACGCAGATAGGCGTCGGTAAGGTTTTTGCCTTTTACTGCCGCATCCAGCACGGATTTGGGGACAGCGGAAAACTCCGCTAGTTCGGGAAATTCCTGCTGCAGCTCCACGAACTCATCGGCCAGCCTTTTGGCAAGGTCGGCCTTTTCTTTTTCCTGCGCGGCTGCTGCTTCCTTTTGCGCACTTTCAGCGGCGGTTTGGCGCTTGAGCTTTTCAGCATCAAAAAGCCGGTTTGCAAGCGCCTCGTTTCCGTCGCACTCCGCAAGGATAGATTGATAAAGCTGCTTGTCCTGGCTTTCCGCCAGGGCGTCAATCATTTCGGGCAAAGACTTGCTATTTGCCGCGGCTAAAAACTTGAGTTTGTCCAGCATCGGGACCAGTTCGGAGGCCGGCGTCCCCGTCTGTTCCTCCAGTCTGTCCAGCCTCAAGCCTTTCTGCGCGAGTGCGGCCGCTTCTTCGCGGGTTACCCGCCGTTCCTCGTGGTTGAACTGAATGACAAAAGCGTCGTCTTCCGCCTCTGCGGCGTTCTGCTCCGGGGCCTCGGCCGGTGTGGTGCCCTCTGCCTCAGCATTATCCGTCAGTTCGCCGTTTGCTGCACCTTTTGCAGCCACGCTGCTTTCGGGTTGATCCTGTGGTGCGGTGTCAACCCCCTGCATAGGTGTATTCTCTTTCATTGGTCATTCTCCTTCCGCCCATGGTGAGGGCGTTTATTCCGTCGGCTCCTGTGCGGCGCCGTCGTAGGTTAAAAAATTGGCCCATTCGCGCCGAAACTTTTCGGCAGTCTGCTTATCGATGGCGCTGGGCGGCTCCTGGCTGCCCGTATTTGGCTTTTTACGAGCGGGGCCGTCTCTTTTTCTGCCTATCAGAAAACCGCCTAAAAACGCCGCCAGAACCCATCCAGCGGCGGCCATAATCCATATCACGCATCCCACCCCCCTTGCATATCTCTTGGTGTTACTCCTGTCGGTGCATATCTGCGACGCTCCGGCAACGGCTCCACTTTGCGTCGAATATATGGCTCCATGGCATAGCGCATGGCATCCATCAAGTGGTTATTGCTATCTATCGGGCGGTTAAGGGTAATCCCGGCCTTGTCCTTGTCCCATGCGTAACTACCAATCTCCGCCGCAAAATTGGTACAGCGGGGATGCACGATAATCCGGTAACCCTGTAGGTACTGGATACCGTTAAGGATGCTGTCCTTGCCCTTGGCCGCCGGCCTCACGCCGGACAGCCCCAAAAAGCGTAATTCGTCGTTTGATTTCGGCTCCGCGCTGTCCGCCTGAATGCGCTCTTTGGCATACCCTTTGTCCCGTATCCTTGCGTATATGTCGCGGTTAGTGAGTCCCCGCTCGTACACCTCGTCAAAAACAAAAAGGAGCCGTTTTGGCTCCAGGACCAACCCACAGAACAGCGCGGTCGGGTCGTTAGTATATCCGTAGTCAAGCCCGAACACCGAGCGTATAAGCGGTATTTTACGTACCTTGTCTATATCAAAGCTCCGTATCTCCCATCTGTCATATACAAGCCCGTCGGCCACACCCCAATCTCCCAGGCCAGCCACCCGAAATTGCCTCGGGTTATCGCGCTGCATCCTGGCAAATACCGCTTTGTCCGTATCGTCTAACCACTCGTTGCAAAGATAAGTGGTGGTGTAGGTTGATACGTCAGCGGCGGGCGCGTCGAAAAAGCGCCGCTTTAGCCAGTGTGTCTCGCTCCAGGGGTTGAAGGTCAGGGTGGTCTGCTTGAACAGCGGTGGAGGCACGTTGCCGCGCGGGACGGACAGGTCCAGCTTGTCAAAGTCCGCCTCGCTGTCTATTTCATAGGCCTCCTCGATCCAAACCCAGCACAGCACCCCGTGGTCTACGGTGGTGGAAGCCAGCTTTAAAGGGTCATCCATACCCCGGAACAATATCTTTTGCCCGGTGGGCGTGTAGGTTAACTCCATCGGTGATGTGGTAGCCCGCCAATACGCGTCCACGCCAAGCCGCCGAATTGCCCAACGCAACTGGGCGAAAGTGGACGATCGATGCGTATCGCCAACCTTGCGCACCACCAGCAAGTTTGCATCCGGGTATTGCATCAGGCGAACGATATGGTTAAGGGCGGTTGTGGTGGACTTTTTAGACCCCTTGCCGCCCTTGAGGACACGGTAACGCTTTTGACATCGCCAGAAATCGCCGTATCCCTGCCCGATAACGTCCGGCAGATATACCCTAGTCGCTGATTTTGTCGTCACCGCATATCACCACCGGTACGGCGCCTGTAATATCTAACTTGTCTGTAAAGCACCCCATGTTTTTGCCAAGCAGCTCCAGTGCCTTGAGACGCGCCGACATGCTAGGTTTAACCATATAGGTGTTGCCAAACATATCGTGTGCCGGGTAATCCTTTGTGCCAAGCCCAATCGCAGTAAGCTCGGCTAACACTTCGCGTTTTGTGGCTATAGCCGCATCCTCTCCCGGTTTAAGCGCCTCGGCCATTAACTCGTCGTACCTTAGCCGCACCTCAGCCACAGCAAATAGCTTGCTTGCCTTAACGTCAACAATCCTATCAGCCGCCTTACAATTTGGATAGGCGTTGCGGTATGCCTCTCTTTGACTTTTGCCTGCAACGATCTCCTGGATAAATACCTCTCTATTTTTGGTAAGCACCGCTTACACCCCTCCTCATTTTATGTATCCCCAAGCCCACCCTCCGGACGCTATGCCGGCCTCGTCGAAAAAGATTTTAAATAATTTCTATTTTACTATTGACTTTATTTAAACTATGTGCTATACTGTAGTTGCAATAAAGAAAGGAGCTGCACACCATGGATAAAATCGCGGAATACAAAAGACTGATTTCAATGTATGGCATTTCCGATACGGGCAAGGGAACGCTGCGCATCCGCGCTTCGGTTCCTGCGGAAACATTGGATTTTATACGTGCGGAAAAGCCTGGGATACTGGCATACCTGCAAGAAGTCAAAGCGCTGGAAGACAAGCGCAAGGCCGCCTTAGAATCCGTAGAAGGAATCGATGAAATCCGAAAGGCCATTTATGCCATCCATAACTTCCACCGTCAGTTAAATGATGCTATGGACAACGAAGATTACAGGCCAATTAAACGGCCGGAAGCGGACTTGGAAGCCTTGTGCAAAAAATACCCGGTCGCCAAAGCGTACCTGGATGCTGAAGCGTTCAGCCTGTCGGAAAACGCTGTTAAATCGCAATATGGCAGGGACGCCATGAACCGCATCTTAGATGGTGAAAACCATGAAAATGTCATAAGTGATATGAATGCCGAATGGTCTGAATATGTTAATCAGCATGCGTTCGATTAATAACAGGGGGAAAGGTCATGAAAAAAGTAATCAACGGAAAACTGTACGATACCAGCACGGCGGAGCTGGTCGGGGAATGGAACAACGGCAGGCTGGATGACAGACTTTATGTGTGCGCCGAATGTTTGTACCGGAAGCGCACGGGGGAATTCTTCCTTTTCGGTTCCGGCGGCCCCGGATCCAAGTACGCAAAGCCAATTGGGAATAACGATTGGTCTGGCGACGATATTATTATCCCACTATCTTCTGGCGCGGCGGCGAAATGGGCAGAAGAACACTTGTCCGGGGAAGAATACGAAAAAATCTTCGGTGAAATCGTCGAAGACGATACAAAACGCACCATCACCTTGTCGGTAGGTGCGGGGAACCATGAAAAGGCCAAACGGGCCGCTGCGGAACGGGGAATATCACTTTCCGCACTGGTCGATGAATATTTGGGGACGTTGTAAGGGGAATAAAAATGAAAAATATAATAAACGCTATCATGAAACGCTACTACGAAGAGGACAAGGAAGTTTTGTGGGAATTTAATTTCCACGGCGATCTGTACGACTGCTACGCCGGAACAAAAGGCATATACCGATCCAAAAAAGACGGCGTTTACTTTTACGCGGCACGCCATATCAATGAGTTGGAACGCACCGGGCCCAATTACCTGGTTATTTTGCCGGAAGACATTGTGGCCGAAGCGCTGACCAAAAAATACACTAAATTCTACGGCGGGGCCGAGCACTATGAAATCGACCCGGAATATTACCTGATGGAGGCGCATTATATCTATTGATAAATCCCCCGGGTCTGGAAAAAAGAAGAGCGCACCGGACGATTGAACCGGATGCGCTCTTCTTTTTTTCCACAATACCAGTTTACTGCATTGGGGGCGGACATACAAGGACATTTACCGCTAAAGCGTGGAGCCTGCGCGTGTGCCTCGCGCTATATCCTATACGGTCGGCAGTTTCCTCTATGCTTTTGCCATCTATGTAGATATTGCGCAAGACGTCGCGTAGTTTATCATCCGGTATTCCGATAATGCAAGACTCTATTTCACGCCTAAGGTTTACTTTACGGTCTATCTCACGGTCGAGCTCCGCGTCAATGTCCGCAATGTGTTGCACGGCATCCAACACCCTATCGCTAACGCCACCAAGATGCGGCATGTCTGACAATACGGGGGATACACTGACGGCCAGCGCCATCCATCTGTCTCTTTCGGCAATCATCCTATTGATTTGGGCCTCTAGCGTCAGGTACTGCCCCAGATACTGCTTCTTTTCTTTGTTTGTCATCGGCCGCCCTCCTTTCCGCCTCCCGTTTAGCGCGCATCCGTGCATGATACGCCTTGCACACAGTTCGGTTGTGCTGCACCGTATCGGCCACATAATCCCGCTTTTCCGGTTCCATGCACGGGGTCACGCACAGTCCGTCAGAATTTGCCCATTGGCAGTGTGTGCGCATGCATTGCCGATAACCTGTCTTTTTCAGCCGAACCGCCCTTAACGGTCTTGTGGCCTCCGCCCAAGCAGGTTTAAACCAGTCCCAAAACTTTTTACAGGTGTCGCTTTTAGACGTACACCGTTTGCCCCTGCCGCAACTTGCGCATGGGCTATCCGGTATTTTCATCGCCGCCCACTCCCAAAACACGCCGCGAAGAACAGCCCCACGCATGCCCCGGCAGATGCCGCAAGCAGCAGATACACGATGCCCATGATGGGCGATATACAGATGCTCACGGTGTGGCCTCCTTTACTACGTCAAGTCCGTCCACCGCGTAGCCTCCCCTGTATCCTTCCAGCATCACGCAAACAGATCCACACACATCAAAAGGTTCGCTCCGGACTACCCACACAACGCCTTTGTTTTTGTCTGACACGTGATAACGGTCATTCATTATTACCTTATCTCCGATATGTATCTCTTTCGTATTGATTTCTCCTCTCTCCAACGTTTTGCTCATTGCGTGGCCTCCTTGCTAATTTTCTCCCCAAAACTGCAATATCCATCAGCGCCCAAATCCGTTTTAAGCCTCGTGCACTCGTGGCATTCAAAACTCTCTTGTCGATACCGATCCCACTCTTCATACTTGCAGTAGTTCGCGCACTCCTTGCACCTCACCACGTGAATTACGTCTATAGGCGGAAAGTTCGCGATCTCCAACATAATATCTGCCTTTTCGTCCTGTATGCTATATAAGTGCGCAAGCAAATCATCTTTCGCTATATATTCGGCCATTATGTTTCGCCTCCTCCGGCAACTATTCGCCGATAAATTTTGCCTTTGGCGTTATCTTAAACACGTCTGCCGTCTTCTTACCTTGCGCTTTCAAAATCAGCAGCGAAATATAGCCATCCATCAGCGTAAGGCTATCATCCACGATGATTGGTTCCAGTCCGTCGAATTCCCCGAAATAAGTTTCGCAGTGATATATGATTTTCTCGATTTTCGGGGTTCCAAAACATTTCGGAACAACAATGTTTTCGATTTTAACCGTCGCTTTCTCCGAGTGTAATTTCACGCTTATTTTGCAATCCATCTTATTTCCCTCTTTCACATTTCCTTCGGCGGTTCAGGCAGCGGCATCCAGTGGGTAACGTAGGCATTTTCCCACTCTGGGTATTCTTCTATAACCCATCCATCTCTGCTAATGTACCCAAAGCAATATGCCGCAGATAGTGTGATATTCTTTCGCGGGTTTCCGCTAGCTATAACTAATACATCTTCGTAAATTTCCGGAAGCCTATCCTTGGCGCTTATCCATTCAGACATCATATTTCCCCTCCCGGCGCATCTTGCTAAGATAATCCACAGCGGCCCAATACGTAAGTCCCTTGGGCAGTTCCTTCCGCTCGACCTCCAAAATTCGGGTTTCCGCTTTTTTAATCGTCCATTTCATTGCCTTTTTCCTCCCCAAAACTGCAATAGTCATCCGGCTTAACATAAGGTTCCTTCACGCCGCGGCCGTCGCCCGTTGGAATCCATTTCGGGTTTGCGCATATCAACACCCGCGGGTCAGTCGGAAACGGCTCCGAGTATTTGCAGGCCGCACAGCGGATTATTTGGTCTAGGCTGGCTTTGTATTTGTCCCTTTCCGCCGCAACACCGGAAAGGTCGGATATGGTATTCGACCAGCTGTTCCGGATTCGGACGATTTCCGATTCCTTTTCGGCAAGCTGCTTCTCTACGATTTTGCAACGGGCTTCCATCCCGTCGCACTCGCCGAGGGTTTCTATGTACCGGCAGTGTTCGTGTTCGGCGATTGCATCGGTTTCTGCAAGCTGCTTTTCCAGCGCTTCGATAGCGTCGGCGGCTTGAGTTCTGATTACGCATTCAGCCGTTTCATCGTTTATACATTTCTGGGAGTGTGGGCATCCATCGCAACCTTTTATCCGCAGACGCTTAACCAGTTCCTCATACATCCGTTATTCCTCCTCAGCAGGCTGGTTGAGCCAGTACGCTGTAGCCTCTATGGCTTCTTCCTCTGCCACATAGTTTTCTCCATCCGCCGCGATAAACGGCGCGAAGGCATCCCAATCGTCATATCGGATTAAATGCGGCGCTAACGCTTCCGGGCTGGCCGTGATGCGTTCGAAATTGGTTTCTGCATAATTTTTGCGTTCTTTCCCTACACATTTAACCGTAAACCGTTTCAGGCACTTTGCTCCTTTGGGATTGTTTGGGTCTATTTTGCACTTACCCATCCTACACCTCCGGTTTCCGCCTGTAGGCAAGCCAGCCCACTGCGTGCAACCCGTGTTCGCCGTTTCCCTTCATACCGTAGTAGGTCGCATCCCATAACCCGTCGTTTTTGTCTACGCAATCGGCACCCTGTGCTTTTTCTTCTCGGTTTGACCAAACACTAACCAGACACCATGCCACGTTTCCGATGCCGTCAACGCACCACACCGGCTCCCCATCCATCTTGCGCAGTTCTTCCTGCGTCAGAGGATCGTTGCTCTGCTGCTGGGCGCGCTGATTCCAAGCCTTAGTAAGTTCCACGGCGCATAAATCGTCATGTTCTTCGACGCTCATCTCGGCGTTAAAATTTACAATTAGCTCTATTCCCGCTCCACATTCACATTCAATGTGGCACTCCGGGGCAATGCTATAAGCCCCCATTGTGATGTTTGTGCCCCCGCAAAACGGGCATGGCTTTAATTCGTCCATCATCTTCATCCTTTCACGTCAACGCAACCAAAAACGCCGCGTTTGTCAGTACATGCCACATGTGCGGCATTTCGCTTTCCGGGTCGTGTGTTTCGCCCATCTGGTACGCCATCAGGTGCCGCAGTAGCGCCGCGACATAGCGTTCCGGTTCCACGCCGCGCCAACTATTAGGCGCATACTTTTCCGCGCCGTAGGTCAGCACACGGCCGAGTGCCATGACAGCCTCGGGCGGCACCAGGTCAAGCCTGGGCTTCCCATCGTCGTATTTTAATCCGTTCATAGATTTGTCCTTTCTCCCATTCCCGTCAGCGTCGTTTGTCCGCTTGAATCCTGCTTTTCCATGGCCCGCCTAAGCGCCTTATAAGCATTGTATTGCTGGCGGTATCTATAACTGTCGCCAAACACGTTCCACGCAGCTTTTACCAAATTTGGCTCATACGGTCGTATTTTTTCCAAATCTTCTATTGCTTTTGACGATATAGAGCATCCGCAACATCCTGTACGTGTTAATCCATATACCTCATAGGCATCGGAATAGCGGATATGGTAGTAGTCTTTGTACCATTGTTTATCAGCGTCAGACACATAGTACAAGGGCCTTAGCCTGTATTTTCCGTCAGCCGTCTCCGCAAAGCACATAGACGTATTATCTTTGCGCGGGACTGACCGCATACCGCCTTCATCCCTACGCTCGCCGGTGATTATCATATCAAACTGCTTTTGCACACGGTGTGCTACTTGCTTTTTGCAGTAATCGCAGCATTTGTTACTGACGTTAAACGGTATCGGATTTTCAATGATAAAATCTAACAAATACTTCGACGAGTTTATGACAAGCTGAATATCCGGTCGTGGATCACCAGCGGAATTACATCCGCATAAAAAGTTTATCGTAGATTCACATTTCGGATAACGTTCGCGCAGTTCCGCCCGCTTTGCCGCTTTGTCTTCTGCCTCTGCATACTCTGCCGCGATAGACAGCGGGATATTTTTCTTCTGCACTCCCTCTAATCCGCTGGACACAATCTTAGAGATAAACGGCAGACCGTGTTCGCGTGTGGCTAGAACGATATTCTTTTTCGGGCGGTATTCCGTGATTGTAACGCCATATAGCTTTTCCATATCACGCACATGGCGTTTTATTGCATCCATCTCCAAGCCGGTGTTAAAAAAAGCGTATTGGATTGGCGGCAGGTCAAACGTCTTGCGTACCGTCTCGATTAAATGCAGTACGATGTCGCTATCACTTCCCCCGGAATAAGAGCAAATAGCATTGGGGTGTTCAACCAGCCTCCTTGCGATTATACTTTTAATTGCTTCAAATTTTGCTTCTGGGCCAAAATCCGCATAAGCGGGCCTATCTGTATACACTTTGCTCTTGTATGTTTGTTTCATCTTTCTTTTCCTCCAAAATTTTGTTTGGAGGATACCGGTATCCTCTCCCGTCGGCAGCTACCCCGACGGGTTTATCGCAATGATTCAATATCAGCTATCGCCTGGAATATCGGGTAAAACTGCGCCGGGACTACGGCGTTGCCTAGGCATTTAAGTCTGTCCACCCGGTGGGGAACCCCATTAGCCACTCTACCCACGTCGGGTTCAGCTGGCCACCAACATCCGTGCGTAAACTCCGGCTGTTTCCGCCGCCGGTCGTCCCTGTGCTGTCCGCCGCTGTTGGCGTGGCCCACATCTGGACCAACCGTGCAAGCCCTACCGATCCGTCCGCTCCGTTCTGGTTCACTTTTCGGATAGTTCCGTTCTTTGTCGTGCGGAATTTGTCCCCTTTCCCGATTATTGCACCTGGTCCCGAATCCTGCGCCGTCACGGTAGGCAACAATACATACCCTGTCTCTCCGGTGCTGGGCATCGACGGCACAAGCCGGAACAACAAACGCTTGGCAGGTGTACCCGATGCTTTCCAAGTCAGAAAGCACTTGGTCGATCGCCATACTGATGATTCCAGCAACATTCTCACCAACAACCCAAGCGGGCCGGAGTTCTTCGATAACACGCAACATTTCCGGCCAGAGGAAACGGTCATCTTCCTTGCCTCTTCGCTTCCCGGCGACAGAAAACGGCTGGCAGGGGAATCCGCCTGAAATAACGTCAACTGTTCGCATGCCTGTTCTTTCGTAAAAGTCGCCTCCCGTCAACGTCCGTATATCTCGCCAGCGCGGGACATCCGGCCAGTGCTTTTCAAGCACCTTTGTGGGATAGTCGGCCCATTCGCACTGTCCCACCGTGCAGAATCCCGCCCGCTCCGCCGCCAAATCCAGGCCGCCGATGCCGCTGAACAGCGACAGGTGCGCTAGTTCACCCACGCCGCTTCACCCGCTTCTTCCGTTTGGATTTGCTTCTGTCTTTTCCTTGGTCTACGCTTTTTATCTGCCGCTTCCAGTAGGCGCGGGTTGGTTGTTTATTCATACAATCTCCTCCACGGTGATTTCCGTCCGCTTATCTGCCCCATCCACGCGCCGAAGCACTAAATCTATCTTGCCAAAGCTATCGTCCTCAATAATTCCAGCCTTGACCAGTCCGTCAAGTATCATCTTTCCGCTGTAGTTGTCCGGGTCTCTCCGTCGGTTATCGCCGAAACAGTAAGCCAGCGTCACAACGGAATGCGCGATAGGTTTTTTAGGCGCTGGCTTGCAGTATGCCTTAACCAGCATAGCCCACGTCTTTTTCTGTGCCTGATACTCCCGGAAATTGGTACGCCCGATAAACTGGTTATTGCTTGGCGGCACGTGCGGGATTATGTAGTGGTACGTCAAAATGGGTCGACTTGGAATATGACCGTTATAATCCATCATCCCACCGACTCCATAAATGAGCTATATGCAGATATGTATTCCCACTTTTGGCTGTACCTTTGATACTTGCTTGTTGTTTCCCCGACACTTATTTGTGTATTTGTAGCAACCACTTTGCTGGGAACTACCAGTGTATCCACTTCGATTCCATCCCCGCCAATCATCCGCAACACATAAATATCGCATGTGCAAAAAGGCTTTTCGAGGTTGAACGAATAGAAATTGCCTCCCGTGCCACGATATAGGCGGCTCGCCTTTACATCCACCTTTACACTGTCATTCACAAGCAAATCATACGGAAAATTTTGCGGCATCCGGCGCACTTCGTGCCCCATCGACACAAGGCGCTCCATTATGATTTTTTCGTGGCTTTTCCCAAATGTGGTTTCACACTCCTTTATCGGCAATCGCATTTTCTCTGCAAGCGCATACCAACCGCCCTTGCGACGGGTAACGGCGTTGGTTAGCGACGTGTCCCCACAGTATTGCTCGACCTCTTTTCGTGTTGGCATCCTGTCTAGATGGCTAAACTTGACTATCTCAATAATTTTCTCTGTGATTTCTTCATCGGTCCATCTGGTCCCGTGAGTGTATCCCATTCCACTTCCTCCTAAAAAGGCAACGAATCCGAATCTTCAATTTCCTCAAAATCGCCCGCATTGGCGGTGGAAAAAGCAGGGGGCGTTTCGCTGTACTGGGGAATCTGGGAATCATACCGGGAGCCGCCGGACGGCACTCCGCCTGCATTTTTGGATTCCGCAAAGAAAGCGTGGTCGACAACCACCTCAAAGGCCGTGCGTTTGTTGCCGTCCTTATCGGTGTAGTTCCTGGACTGTAACGAACCTTGCAAAGCAATCCGCTGTCCCTTGTGGAAATACCGGCAGATGAACTCGGCAGTCTGCCGCCAGGCGACGCAGTTGATGAAATCCGCCTGACGCTGCTCCGAATCCTTGGGCTGGAATGCCCGGTCGACAGCGACGCTGAAGCTGGTCACGGATGTATCCGTCTGGGTACGGCGCAGTTCCGGGTCAGTGGTAAGCCGTCCGAGTAAGCATATAACATTCATGTTGCATCCTTCTTTCCAAAAACAGGCACAAAATCTTGCACCGCCTTTTCATATTCATCCAGGTCGAGAGAGGAATCATCTATAGAGGTTGCAGCCTTCTTCCTTCCCGCCCGATTGTCATAGTTGCCTTCCAAAATCTTTGATAGGTTAGCCGGCTTTAAAATCCAATCAAATCCAGCGCACCACGCGCCACTCCGGCCTGCGAGGAAATCCGACGCCTCCACTTTTTCAAACAAGACAGTAAATCCGCCCGCTTTTTCTATTTCTTGGGCAGCGCGTTGGATCGCCTTTTTGCGCGGGTCGGTTAGGCTTTTAACTTTTGGCAATGATTTGCATACAGAATTAAAGATTTCTACAATTCGCCTACAATCAACGCGCGCGCCGACGCCAGTCGAGTTCTTTTCTATACTTTCCTCTACTTTACTTTTCTTTACTTTACTTTGCGGATTATCTGGCTGAATTACATTGTTAATCGGATGATTTACGCCATTAATCGGACGATTAATAAATTTGTCAAGAATAATGCTCTTGGACGACAGCTCCGTCATTTCGCCTTCCGACAAAAGCCATATTCCAAAATCAATATCAATCGCCTTGCGGTCTACAGTGGCTTTGTAGAACACCTTCTGCACCCGTTTGGATGTTAGTATTTTGGCCCTGTAATGGTCGTCGCTAAATAGTCCACACGCCACCAGTTCCGCAACTATATCCGCGATTTCTTCTGTTGATACCTGATACTTACCAAATAAATATTGTTGTATCTCCCAAATTACGTCGTCCGGTTCGGAGTAGTCCAGGTAATATCCTTTGTCACCATAAATTAAATCAAGAAGAGCATCATACACCTCGTTGACCACATATCCGTGCTTCATTCTGGGCTTTCGGAATTTCCTGTCCTTCATCATGCCGATTTCTCTTGGATAATAATCCAGCCCCTGTTTATACGGGGCTCCCAATCACATCACCCGCCTTTTCTTTTGCTGTGCGGTAGCCGCACCAGTCGGTGGAGCATTGTTCTCTGTGGTACTTGCAGGCCATACAATGGCGCATACATACCGCCTGATGGTCAAACGCCTTGCAGTGAACAACGCTATGGCCCGACGGTGTTTCGCCTATTTTCTTGCAAATCGGGCAACTCACGAGCGCCACTCTCGTTCTATTTGGTTCTCTAGTAATCGGATTTGCAGTTTGTAAATGTTAATTGCTTCCAAGGCGGATTTGTAATTTACCTCGGCGCAATCGCGCTTGAAGCGAAGATCCGCTATTTCGGCGGATCCTCGACATAGGTCGGAAATAACGGTCACGGGTGTTCCTTTATCCCTCTCGATTAGGATTTTTTTAGACAACGCCACTCGGTAGTCATGTTCAGCCTTGGCGCGTTCTCTCCCTCTTGCTCCAAGTTGCCTTAAAGCGCTATCCACAAGCGATACTTTGGCCGAAAGCTCACTCATAAGGTCTTGCCCGCTCATAGATAATTCCTCCCTATAAGGCGCATAAAATCTTCCCGTGTATGGGTTTCCTCGTACTTTTCCTGACATTCGCGCTTTAGTTGTAAATCAAAAGCTCTGTCGAAGTGCACGCCTCTGTCGCTCCCGTTATGCAGGTCAGCGCGAAGCCATACCCAAAACCCGTTTCTGTCGGATACAGAACGGAGGCCGTTACCAAAGAAAATGTGATGCTTGTGTAATCCGGCTGTAGCACCGGACACATAGCACTCTTTATTCTTTTGCAGAATTGATTTCACTGGCCGTCGCCTCCTTCAAAGCTTTTTCGGCCGCTTTTATGCATGACGTGCACAGCACTCTCCCATACCGCCGCTCTGAATATGCTTCGATTTCACGGGGTGTCCACAATTCTCCGTTTTTCTTACGAATCCCAACAATTGCACTTCCGCAGTCTGCGCACGGGGTTGGCTCTGCACTGTCCGGCAAATCTTCCCCGGCGTAAATATACAGCCCCAACCCATGCCGGGCGATGGCTTTAGTAAGCGAGCGCTGAATAGCATTATTGACCTCTGTGCTCGTTACGTCGTTAACAGGTATGGATTGGTTGCGGTTGTTCATCACCGGCAGATATTCGATATGCTCCAGCCCATTCACCGTAACGCCGGTTTTTACCCAGCAGGTTTTACCGTCAGTGTGATAAAAACGGCCATTTCCATCCTCGTAGATGGTATATAGCGCATCTGGGTGCCTTTTTTTCAATTCCCCCCAGGCCCAAGCCCAGGATAAATATGTAAGGCCGTTTTTGCTATCGGTTTTTCCCGAAACGTCTACGCTGTTCAGCTCGCTGAAATAGTTATCCATATTGTCTCTCCTTACAAAAGACGGCGGCGTTTTTCGACACAATTCGGGCACACCATAACGCCGCAAAAATCATAATACTCATCCTCAAATGTCGGTTCCCCGCACCAGCCGCATATATAGTCAGGTTTTGCTTCCGGCCCCTCCGGGCACCCCGGCAGATGTGGCCACGAATGGCACTCCTTGCACATCATTGTTCGCCCTCGTTTCCTTGTAACGCTCGTACCAGTAGGAAGCATCTTTCTCCAAAGCGTGGATTTTCTCTTCCGCTTCTATCAACCGGATAGACAAATCCGCAACCAGATTTAAAATTTCCGAGCGGTCGCGTTTCATTTGACAAATCCCCTTTTACCCTATATAATTAGGGTGGTTATATTTTTCTTTGCGCTCTGCCGCCTCGACGTGTTCCAGCACGTCCGGCGGCTTTCTTATTCGCTGTCGTTTTTGAATCCAACGAAAACACCACACATAAGATTTTTAGGTTTTTCTTTCGCCACAACTATCCTCGAATTGCTGTTTACTCGGCAACGCAGTCCTGCATATATGCCGAAATCCTCGCCAGCCTCGATGCCCCAGCCAGCCTCGATGCCCTCGCCAGCCTTGATGCCCTCGCCAGCCTCGATGCCACGGCCAGCTTTGATGCCCCAGCCAGCCTCGATGCCCCAGCCAGCCTCGATGCCCCAGCCAGCCTCGATGCCACGGCCAGCCTTGATGCCCTCGCCAGCCTCGATGCCACGGCCAGCCTCGATGCCCCAGCCAGCCTCAACGTAACGTTTACAGGATATTTTCCCCGTCGCCCGTAAGCTACCGCACACAAAAATCGATTTTTCAGATATGTAATCCCCGTCGATTTCCTTTACGTCGGTGATTTTTCCAAACGCGCTGAGCAGCCATCTGGCATGACTGTCGCGATCGTTTTCGGCGCACTTGTCAAGGATTTCCTGATATTCAACGCCGTATGGGTATTCCGCTTTCGTAAATGCGTCGCAAAACTCACGGTATCCAATGGCGCAAGCCCCTTTTGCTTTCAACATTTCACGGGTAATCTTAAACATTGCCGCTTCCTCTCTTTCCTTTGGATTTTTTACCCATGCCCCCGGCTATCCCGCACAACGCTAAACCAGTCCCGCCCATCAGCAGAATCGGCACCGGCTCCCACTCTGTGGCGCAGGCGGCCAAGCAAACCAGGCCAATGCCGACGGTCAGCAGGATGCCGCGTAGAATTTGCATTATGTAGCCTCCTTCAAAGCGTCTAATATTCGCATCAACACCAGCGGAACGCTCAGCGGTATTTCTCCGCGCCGGTATTTAATAAGCAGCCGCCGGTTAATGGTATATGTCCATCGATTTTTACTTTGCTGTTTGGCCGCACCGAACGGGCAATCGCCGTCCTGGCACCAGAGCCTTATGTATTGCGCTGTCGGATCACCGCCAAGGAACGCGGACGCTTCGTCGGGGCGGACCTTTGGCAGAGACAATAATTCATCTTCGGTCAATTTGACTCACCTCCTTGAACGCCGCCCTACCGCGGGCGGCTTTTTATGCTCTGACCTTGGCCAGCGTAGCAACGATGCCTTCATCTTCGTACACCAGGTTAAGAACCCGCCATTTTCCGCTGGAAAGCAGTTCGTTGATTTCGGTCTCGCCGTGAACCGTGCGCAATTCACGGATATTCTCTAGATTCATGCTGTTATCCTTCCCTCCGCCTATCTTGCGAAATATTTATGTCGTTGTCCTGTCTTCCATATTGTGGTATACTGCTGAAAAAGGGATGTGAATTTGATGAGAGATTTATTACTGGCGACCGTTCCTCTAGTGACTGTCGAACTGCTCAAATTTTATCTTAAAAAGACCAATAAAAAGCAAGCCCCTAGGCGATCTAACAAACAGCGGATTTCAAAATCTGGATTTGTTAACATCTGTAAGTTCGTTTATGACAATTTCAATGCTTTTATAACATTGCTTGAGTTTGTCGTTGGCTTTTACTGGTTGTTCAATCTGTTATATACGGTAATCGCCGGAAATCCCAGTTATTCAACCGTCGTTTGCCCTATAATTGCGGTGCTGTTTTTTTCGGTAATTTTAATGCGCCTAATATATTCACTATTTTGTAAAAAAACACATGAGGATTGCAATTACAACCGTGACAGCCAGGCAGATAACGACAAAGCTTAATCTTTCAACTTTATTTTCCAGCAGTCGCACCTTGTGCATCAAATGTCTATTGTTAAAATCGCCTTTCAAGCCCTCACCTCCTCCGCCCTATCACGAGCTTTTCCAATTTGTGTGCATTTCCCACATCATGGGATAAGTCCTCTTTATCGGACACCTCCTTTGGTAGCCTTTGATTATCATCTCGACAAGGAGTGATAATTTTGGGTAAAAATCTTAGGCGGTCTGAGCGGCATCCGATTCTGGCAAATCCAGAATTTCGCGGATGGCTTGAACGATTCCAGGCGTGGCAATCTCCCCGACTTGAATTTTGTGCAGGTAAGAGCGGTCAAAATATCGACCGGTAGATTTACCTACCTGCTCAATCAGCCATTCCTTAGGCTGGTTAAGTTCCACAAGTGCGTGGTTGATTTCTTTGCCAAATGCACAAAGTTGTTTTCTGGCCAAAACAATCACCTCTTTTCTATTGACTTTTACGCGCATGTGTAATATATTGATGTTGTTGGAAAATGTATTACGCATTCGCATCCTGTGACTTCATTTTATTACGCTCAAGCGTAAAAGTCAATAGGTTTTTATGTGTTTGCGTAAAAACAGCGTAAAGCACATAAAGGGGTTGCTATTTGTGTCTGATTTATACAATCGGATTGAAGTACTATGCGTAAACAAAGGAATAAACATTACTGAGATGTGTAAAAAATCCGGAGCAAGCAGAGCTTCGCTCACGGATTTGAAAATGGGACGTAAACAAAGCCTTTCGGCAGATACGCTATCAAAAATCTCTACTTTTTTCGGGGTATCTATCGATTACCTCCTTGGTAACGATCCAGAAAAAACGCCCGCCGTAACGGTGTACGACGAGCACGATAATATCATCCGGCTGGACAACGAAACCCTGGATCTTATTGATTCCCTGCGTACCCGGCCAGAAATGAAAATGATGTTTTCGGTGTCCAAAAACGCCACAAAGGAGGATATAATTAAAGCCGTCAAAATTATTGAAGCTCTAAAGGACGAAAGTGAAGGAAAATGAATGAGTACTGCATCCGATTTATACCTTTACCAACTACTTTAAAAGGGATAACCGTAGAAGATTCTTCCGGTTTTTACAATATCTATATAAATGACTCTTTATCATATGAGGAACAGCAAAAAGCCATTCAGCACGAGCTAAGCCACGTTACGGGAAACGATTTTAACGTACAAAAGCCGCTTTATATGGTTGAGCCTTATAGGCCCGCTCAAGAGCAGCAACCGCAAAAGCCTGTTGCCATTGTTGCGGAACCTCCCAAGAAAGCCATTACTTTCTCTATTGTGGCGGCGTTGACCGGTAAAGCTGAAAAAATAAAGGTTGAGAAAAGACAATACCCATGCATAGATATTTGGGCAGACGAGTTGGACAGGCCTCCGCTCATATTTAGAAGTCTACAGAAATAAAAAGACCGCCCAGGACTGGTACTCCTGAGCGGCAGGCGTGAATAGAATCCACAGGGCGTGAATTTTCTCCACAACTATATTATACGGAATTGTCATAATTTGTCAATTCCTGTGCGGAGGAGTAGAAATGAGTATAGGCAAAAGCAGCGGAGATACCATAGCCGATATAAAGGATATGGTAGCCAAGTACCAAAGTATCAAGCAGAGCGAAACAGAAGCAAATGAACCCATAGAGAGCAAAATTGCAGAGGATACCGGGGCGCAAGAAGAATTTAATTCAAATTCACAGGACATCTCTGAAGCACAAATGTATTTAAACTGGCTTAGGCGGCAAAAAATCAAATCAGTTGTGACGACTATATTTAGCATAATTGGAATTATATCCGGGCTAATTGGAACTATATTCTTTTTTTCGGGGAACCGTAGTATTACATACATATGTGCGGCTATCACATTATTGGACAGCTTTATTCAGGTGACTATTGGCGAACAGAAAAATTTTGCAACAGAATTAGTCACTGTTATTATTGGGCTGATCGTTGGCTTAATTACAAATATAGGCATAGCTGACGGAATATCCATATCACTATGTATTGGCTGTTTAGCTCTCGCAATCTTAGGTTGGTCTCTACAGTTAATTGCATATTTGAAGAACAAGTAAAAAGACCGCCCAAGGCCCCCACCTCAGACGGTCAGTGTGAACAGAAACCACGGGAATGTGAAACGCAATCAAACCAATCGAAAAAAGGAGGTGCAACATTGGCTGAAAATATCCAGCCCTACGATTATGTGGAGCAACGATTGAAGCAACAAATGGCCTATTACAGCAATTCATGCCGGAAACTTCAAAAAAGATATCGCATTCTGACTTTTATTAATATTGTAACCACGGCCGCCGTCCCTGTATTTTCCTTGTCTGTAGACGACATGGGTCGAACAGCACAGTACATAATTGCGGTTCTGGGAGCCACAGCCTCTATTGTCTCTGGAATCACTTTTTTTGAGAAGTTGCGTGATAAATGGGTATTGGAAAGGGCTACCTATGAAAAAATAAAATCCGAACTGGCCAAATTCAACGCAAAAGCGGGCCCGTATAAGAACATGAACGCGCAAGACAGCATGGCTGCTTTTGTGGAAAATTGCGAGAGTTATATGGAGGACGAACACGGCGAATGGCGTGAAGCGATGCACAAAGATGACAAATAGTTAAATCCTGGGGGAAAGTGGAGTATCACAAGACACCTCCTCATAGGTTTTCTCAAACACGTCGGGCTTACAAGGATATTGTTCTCCGCGCAACCCGGTAATAATGTAGTCTCCCGGAGAGGCGTACATATCCCCCTCGAGAGTAGGAATTATCCTTTCAATATCAGTTTGATAAGCTTCGATAACGACTGGCCTTTTTCTATACTTTTTTGTTTCGTTCACTCAGATCAGCTCCTAAAAAGTAATTTTGAAAGAAGGAATTAAAAATGCCAGATCTAAAAACCTACGATTTATTTATCAGCCATGCATGGAAGTATGGAGAGGAATATTCCAGGCTGGTTTCTCTTTTGAAAGGTGCCCCCTATTTCAAATACAGAAATTATTCTGCACCGGAAGATAAACCTTTGCAAAATCTGGATAGTAGTGACGTGACGACGCAAGCTCAAATAGCGGCAGCCATAAAACGAAAAATTTCTCCTGTGAATATCGTGGTGGTTATCGCCGGAATGTACGCAAACAATCGTCGGTGGATGGAATATGAAATTAACAAGGCTCTAGAAATGGGTAAGCCGATAATTGCTGTAAAACCATGGGGAAACACGGTTGTTCCGGTTTATATCCAAAATGTCTCTAAAGCAGTAGTCGGGTGGAACACTGAAAGTATTGTGCAAGCAATTAGAAAATACTCTATTTGAACCGCCTGAACATAGTATACCATTAAAAAAATATTTAGTAAAGTCGTGTCATTGGTGCAATTTGAACAATCAAATTGTATGCCAATGAATAAATATAAATGCGCGCATTATAAAACCGCCCCGCTCCTGCGCCAACAGGAACGAGGCGGGCACCGTCGGCCAGATGGCCATACAGTGTGGCAATAAACCATCCACATTGTACCATCTGGCCCCGGGAAAATCAAGTCCCGGGCATTTTTATGCCCAATTTTAAGGGGGATGGTATAGAATGGCGAGAAAATCCATAAAGCGCGAGAATGGCACAGGCTCCGTGTACAAACGCAAAGACTTAAAGCGGAGGCCCTGGGTGGCGGTCGCACCGGCGGAATTAATCCGTGATGATGATGCCAGGAAAGTCAACGCCAAGCAGATGATAATCGGTCATTATGCCACCGCGCAAGAGGCCAAAGACGCGCTGGACGAATATAGACGTAACCCCACCACCAAGTACAATATTACGCTTGCGGAACTGCGTGAGGAATGGATGCCTGTATGGTATTCCGGTAAATCCAGTAAGCTGTGCGCGGGTTATGATTCATCCTGGAAGCATTTGGCTCCCCTATACGATAAAAAGGTGCGTGAAATCCGCACCGCCGAAATGCAATCTATCATTGACGGGCTTCAAAAAGAACGAACTGTAAGGCGCTATAACCGGGATATAACCGTTCCCGCTATGACATACTCTGGTTTATCGAAAATAAAAATATTGCTTGGCTTATTATATAACTATGCCATGCAAAATGATATAGTAAACAAAAACTACGCTCAGTTTCTAATCCTACCTAAGAACATCAAATCGGCTAAGGATTGTTTCAACGATTTGGAGTTGGAGAAAATCCGCAAGGCCGTGGGAACAATTCCGTATGCCGACTGGATTTTGGTGATGATTTATACCGGATTCCGTATATCCGAATTTCTCGGCCTAACACCAGCCAGCGTCCGCGAAGTAGATGGGATCAAGGTCCTCATTGGCGGTATGAAAACAGAAGCAGGAAAAAACAGAACCGTTCCAATACACCCGCGCATCGCTGATATCGTCAGCGCCCAAGTCAAAAAAGACGGGAAAACGCTTTTTTGCCGCGATGACGGTACACCGATGCCTCCAAAATATTTCCGCGAAAAATGCTATATTCCAGCGTTAAATTCAATTGGTGTTCGTCCATTAAATCCACACGCAACGCGGCGCACATTCTCTACAATGATGTCCGCTTCAGGTGTGCGAGAGGAAGATATGATTGCTTTAATGGGCCACGCCGATTTTTCTGTAGATGTAGACCACTACATAAGGCAATCTGCGAAGACCTTATCAGAGGCTATAAACAAGATTGGATAGAGGCAAAAACCCGTAGTAACCCCGTAGTAACGTCCATCTCAAACCTTGCCAGACAACAAAAAATATATAGAAAGCAAAACGCCTGCAAACCCGCATGAATACAGGGTTTACAGGCGTTTTCCTCATGGAGCTGGTGGACGGATTCGAACCCCCGACCTGCTGATTACAAATCAGACGAAAACCTAGTATTTAAGCCATTTTTTAGATATTGTGTAGTAACCCCGTAGTAACGTCACAAGTGTTCTCTATCCAGAACTTCGCCTCTTCCGGCGTTATCCTCCGCCGCTCTGTCTTCCACGTTTTACCGTCTCCCGTAAAACTGCTCGGACCGGATAACAGCCGCAGATAAAACTTCCCGTTTGGTAAAAAGCATAGTTTTGTTTCTTCATATCGCGGGTCTGTCCGTGGAAATCCATTGTTCGTTGTCGCTATCGCTCTACCGCGCAAGCGTTGCACTTTTGCCTTCACAAAATCGCCCCCTTACACCAATTATAAGGTGTGAGGGGGCTTGTTTGTATTGGTAAATGTTGGAGAGATTTGGGGCGGATTGATTACAGATCTGTATGCAAAAGGAAAAGCGGGGCGCAACCGGATTGATGCCGGAAGCGCCCCGCTTTCTCTGTTACTTATTAGGTTCTGTGTACCCCAGCGCCCGCTCGCTGTCTCCCAGCCCCTTGGTAGTCGGGTCGTTGATAAGGTTCCAGACGGACACCACAACAGCCACCAGAATCACCGGGTTCTTGACGGCCTCCAGTAGAACGCCTCCCAAGCCCGCCCATGTGGTCATATCCGACCAATTAAGCCCCAGGTAGGTAAGAATGGGCAGGATGATTGCAGCGGCTAAATTGGCCCAGAAAACGGGGTTTTTGATGCGTACTTTCCAGTTGATTTTCATGGTATCATTTCCTTTCCAAATTGTTGATTCTGGTTTCGTGATTAAGCAGTTTCGCGTCCTGCTCATCGTTGTGTTCCCACAGCCTTTTGTGTGCGTCGTGGCTGCTGCTTTTCTGCTCCCGCATATCTTGCACAAGCCGCTCCATGGTCACGGTCAGTTTGGTTATTGATGAGTTTAGCTTAAGTACGGGCGCGATAATTCCGGCCAAAAACGCCAGGAGCGCCGCAATCACCCCGAATACTTGCCATTCCATAATCACACCTTCACAATCCGGCATTGCAGCCTGTCGAAGGGCTTACCATAGCAACCGGCGTATCCATCGCTTCCCAAACCGTAATCCCGCACCCAGGGATAGTAATCCTTGCCTTTTGCGGCCACCCGGTATTCAACCACGTAGCCGGGGGCGTCGACAAGGTGCATCTGGATGCCATCGGCATCCTTGCCGTACAGTCCGGCATAGTCCTGGTAGTCCTTGACCCAGGGCAGCCAGCGGCCCCGCAGGTGCACCCGATACTCGATATGCCCCCGCGTCAGTTTGGCGCGGACGCCCTGGACGGCGCGTTTGGGCCAACCGGCATAGCCGTTACTTCCATCGCCGTAGTTGGTGATTTCTGCCAGCCACTTTTTACCCTTGGCGTACACCTGATAGATAATATCCGGGGCCGTTTCGGCACCGGGCTTCTGGACGCCGAAATAGGCATACCAGTCAGCCACGTTTTTGCCGGTGCATTCGTCGCCCCACCATTTCGTGGACACAGTTCGGGTATCAGCGTGGACGGCGCGGCCGCCCATGAACCCGATTCCCATGCACCCCAAATCCTGCAAGGCCGTGCAGATATACTTCCCGTCCAGGAACCACCCGTCAGGCCGTTTCAGTGCACCGGGAACTTCGCCCTCCAGCTGCACGTTGAAATCTGCCGCCGTGCCCTTTGTGTGCGGCCCACGACCGTTGCCGCCGGCCTCTTTGTCGCTGGCCGGGGTGCGGTAGCTGCTGACGATATTGATGGCCTTGACCTTGTGGCCGTCCTGCACCAGACGGGTGTACAGCCGTTCCAGCAAGGCCGGCAGGTAGTCGTCCAGCGGAAAACTGTCCCCACCTGATTTGTCCCGGAATTCCCGCACCCGGAAATGGGGCGTGAGTTTTGTTGCTCCGTCTTTGGCGTAAGAGTATGTTTTAATCATGATGTTTCCTCCTTTTTACGTTCCGATAGCCAGCCACGCGACGCTATATTGGTTTGTACTACCAGTACGCACACCGTAGGCCTTGCAACCTGTAGTGGTCATATTTCCTACGCCTACCGATGTGGTTTGGGGGGACGACGTCAACGGCGTTGCAAAAACCATAGGGACCGAAGTAAATCCGGCGGACGAATAATCTACATCTACAGATACCGGTGTCCCGGCAGTTACCGGCGCGATCGTTATCTGTCCGTAAGCAATTTTTAAATTCCCCTTATGCCACACATCATTTCCGCCCACCGTCACCGAATTTCCAAAACGTCCATAGCTTGCATACATATACTGCCACGGTATTTCGGACGACCCCAGGCTATACTCCAGCGCAGATTTAGGTATAATGCTGCCGTATACAGTGCCGCCGATGATGGGCAAAAAGGCGTTATCTAACATCCTCCAGTTTGTCCCGTCGTAAAACACAATGTGCACCCCGGCAGCAAACGGGCGGGCGCTGTTTACCCCCACCGGCATCAAATACTTGCCGCCTAAGCCGTTGACGCTTAGCACCGGCGGGGTCATGGTGGCGTCGCTGCCCACGTGGAAATTGACCAGCAGCATCATGCCTTGTGCCAGCGCATCGGGGGCCGGATCCAGCGTTAAAGCAAAACTTCCGGCTGTACCGGTCGTGGTGGCCGTGTTGATGGTGCGGGTGTAGTCGTCTGCATCCACCTTGGCGGCTACCTCCGCCGGTGTGGCGTAATCAGTCCCAGATACCGCAGTTTTTACACTGCCGCCCGAGCCCATCAGTATGCCCGCCATCGGCGTAAGTGTGTTCTGGTTAATCAGGTTCGGGCCGGCCGCGCCATCCTTTCCATCCTTGCCGTCTACACCGTCGCGCCCTTGTATGGCCGGGATGGGGATTATATTGCCCTGGTCGTCCCGGACGCTTAAAATCGGTATGCCCATGGTCGCTCACTCCTTTTTATGTCATAGGTTGCGCTCCGCCGCCCAGCAGTTCGGCCAGCGCCGCCTCCAGCTTAGGGATGACAATATTGACATCCCGGTTATATCCCACGGCGGTGTTGCCTGCGTCGGCAAAGACGCGGCACACCGGGGCGGGCGGCAGGATGCGGGCGGGGTCATGCTGGGTAATGACCGGCTCGTCCAGCTGATACACCACCGTCACCGGGGTGCCGGCAGTGGCTTGGGCGGCGAGCCAGGCCTTGAAATCGTCCAGCGTTGCTATTGTGGTAAAGACGGATAATGCTTTTTGCGTGCCGGCAGACGCAACACAAACCGCCGTTTGCGTCCCGGATGCCCCGTTTTTGATAAATTTGAAGTGGGTGCAAACGCCAGCCGCTGCCGGCGCATCAAAAACATCCGGCAGCGCATACCCATATACTCCCGTGCCGCTTGTCCTCGTTATCCACGCCTCTGTTCCGTCCAGCTCCACCCGTCCCCACCGCCGGGTTTCCACGCCGGTGGCCGCGTCGTATTCGTCATTGACCGTGCCGTCGCCGTACAAGGGATCCAGTGCGGGCATGGGGACGGTCTGGCCGGTGTAGGGGGCCTGTCTCTTATACACATCTCCGAGCCCACGAGACATGCGCAGATCTCG
>OWKP01000319.1_pt1 | contig 38315 bp, 53 predicted proteins | sample 1732991 | NCBI WGS metagenome assembly OWKP01 (sample SAMN05065777, study PRJEB22554) | human gut metagenome | biome: ENVO:2100002; feature: ENVO:00000062; material: ENVO:00002003 | host: Homo sapiens | place: USA
CTCCGCCAAGAAAATCCCTCGTAGTTTCGTGAAAACTGCGGGGGATTTTCCTTTTGTCAGAAAAATCTAAAACGCCACAGACTGTAAAAGCCTGTGACAGTTGCACCCTCTGATGCACCCTGTTTTCTCTGCACCTGGCAGCTGGTGCGACAAATAACAAAAAGCCCCGGGGATCCATTAAGGTTCCCCGGGGCTTTGCTATGTCACCATTTTCGTGGCGCAACGAAAATGGTTATGTTTTCGCAACGTCACGAAAACATTAGTATACGTTTTTCCGCTGCCGTTCCAGATACTGATCCGCAGCAATGGCCGCCGGGGTGAAAGAGTTATTCTTCCACCACGAGATCAACGCGGCCACGGTGGTAATGCCCGCCGTGACCAACTGCTCCACGGTGGCGCTCTCGATAGGCAGCACGGGCTTGCCCAGAGCGCTCAACACCTGATTGGTCAGTGCCAGCAGCAGGACAGCGGTGCGGGCGATGGTTGCGGTAGAGATGTGATACTTAGACATGGTTAGATCCTTTCTGCTCTGTGGAGCTTTCTGCTTTTTGCTTGAGGATATCCACGGCCTTGATAATGACCTCCGGGATCGGCAGCCCCATCAAGCCCGCATTTTCGATAATAGAGATCGTTTCATTGGCCACGAACGCGATAACGGCAGCGTCCCGCACGAAGTTGGAGCCCATCACGGCATCCAGACGGCAGGCAACCAGCACGATCAGCAGGGTCTCGCCCTTGCGGATCAGCCCCTTCCAGCCTGCGCGGCTTTCCAGCGTGCCGGTCTCGGTCTTGGGGCTTGCGTGGAAAACTCCCGCCACGATCAGACCGGTGATGTAGTCGATGGCCATAAAAATGACCAGCGTTTGCAGGGATGCGTCCCAGCCGCCGAAAAGGCTGGCGATCATGCTGCCGATCGCGCCGATGGCAAAACATACATAGTCTTTCACGGCTCGCCTCCTCACATCGTCCACCGGCTTTTGTTCGGTCGGGTGTCAACGTGCACCCAGCCCTTTGCCCGGCCTGCCTTGACGGGATAGCGGCCAACGCCGCCCCAGTTGTGCAGCAGGCTTTCCGCGTATGCTGCCACGTCCTCCACGCTGGTGCTCGCCACCTGAATGTCCGCAGCGCGGCCAAGCAGGTGCTGGCTGCTCTTGGAGCCGCCCACCTTGGCGTTGTGTGCGGGGGTGCGGTAGCCGCTGGTAATGGTCACTGCCTTGCCGAAATGCTCCCGGATACACTGGAGCAGCAGCACCAGCGCCTCGTCCACAAGGATCTCGTCAGAACCATCCTTGCAGCGAAACTCCCGCACCTTAAAGTCCGGTGCAAGCTTGCGGTTGCCGTCCTTTGCAAGGCTATACTGTCTGATCATCTCGTTTCACGTCCTTTCCTTACAGCCGCTTCAGCAGCGCAGCGATGGGCTCCATGTAAAACCGCTCGTAGCCGGCCTTGTTGGGGTGTGTGCCATCAATCGTGTACTTGTCGCTCAGCTCGCTGACGCCGTGGGCACCCATGGGCGGGGCGCATTCCTCAATATCCACATAGGGCACGCCCCACTTTTTAAGCGCCGCAAGGATCGCGGGCTTGTAGGTCTTGTACCAGTTTTCGCTGCTGGCAAACAGTCCGCCGTGCGGGAACACATAGGCCACACGCTTATCACTGCGTTTTTTGGCCAGATAGTCCAGCATCGCTTCCAGCGTACCGATCGTGTCCCCCATATAGAACGCCGGATCAAAGCTTCCGTTCAGCGTGCCTAGCTTGGCATTGTTCCATGCATCATTCACGCCGCCCTCCAGCAGGATGTAGTCTGCCTTTTCCAGCTCCGTAGAGCTTTTCACGGTCATGCCGATGCTGGTGCGGTAACCGCCGTTCACATTGTCAGGGACCAGTGTCGCCAGCGTTGCACCGTCCACCGCTTCGTTGATCAGCTGCATTCCGTACCGGTCTGCAATGCACTTGCCGTAGCCGCCCGCGCTGCCCTTGCCATAGGCGATGCTGTCGCCTGCAACGTACAGTGTTTTTCCTGCCAGCGGGTCGATGATCTGACCGTTGATGTCGTATATCTCCATCTTACCACCCCTTATTGATATATGCTTTTATCCGGTTATCACTCAGCAGGCCCTTGTACACCTTGCACTGATACAGTGTGCCCGGCCAGAACTGCTGCTTTTTGCTGCCGTCCGCGCTCTGTGCCGCACCGATCAGGAAGGTCTGGGGCACATCGGTGATCGTGCCATTGCTGGTCAGCCATTCAGTCATCGGGCAGTAGGTGCTGCCGCCGCGGTACTTTTTACCGTCAATCTGCACCACATACCGCGTGCGGGTCTTGAGGTGCTCGATGCTGTCCGACAGGGTAACGCCGCCGTAGTTGTAGTAGGCGAACTCCGTCTTATTATTCAGCGGACTGCTGGTGGAGTTGAAGCCGGGCAGGTTGGCGGTGCTGCCGGTCTCGGTCAGGCAGTGCAGGAAAGCAGGCCATGTGCTTGCGTCAAAGTTATCCCCCGCCTTTGCGTCCACCAGAATGGTGTACTGCGGCGACTCGGTGGAAGCGTGCTCCAGCAGCTTCAGGCCGGTGTCAAAGCCGTTGGTCAGCTCCGTTTCGGCGGGCAGGGTGTAGATCAGCTGTGCTGTCTCCGCCTGCGCAATATTCACCGTGCAGCTGGCGCTCTTGCCGCCTGCCGTAGCTGTCACCGTGCAGATGCCGGCCTTCACGGCAGTCACCGTGCCGCCTGCCACCGTAGCAAGGCCGGCGGGCGAAACGCTCCACCACACCAATTTGTTGGTAGCGTTCGCGGGCAGCACCATGGCGGTCAGGGTCTGGCTCTCGCCCTCGCTCAGGTTCAGGATCGCGGCGCTCAGGCTCACGCTCTGCACCGGAATGTCCTGTGCACTGCCGCCCCACTCTGCGCGCAGGGCATTCAGGGCAGACTGTGCATCGCCGGTCTTGTAGGCCGCGTTTTCAAACAGGGTCAGCAGCAGCGCTTTCGCAGTCTCACTGATTCCATCGCCCGGGTCGCCCTTATCACCTTTTGGGCCCTGCGGGCCGGGGTCGCCCTTATCTCCCTTGACGCCTGTGGCGGCTGCTGCAATGCCTGCTTCCATGTGGTTCAGCTGGGCAGCCGTCAGGGTCTGGCCGTCCACAAAATTCTGTTTTACGTAGCTCATTTGTTCCTCCCTAAGATCATTTTTCCAAGGACTGCCTGCCCCAGTACAGCAGAAGCCGTGTCCGTCGGTGGATCCGGCTGCGGAGGGTCGGGCTGATCTGGAATGCGGTCTTTCGGCCATGGGTCACAGGTTGCGGTGATTTTTACGGCAGCTTTATCCTCGCCGGGGGTCATCTCTACGTCCAGCTGCCCAGCCCAGACCTCGCCGTCCCGGGTAAAGTAGAAACGCAGCCACTGCCCCTGCAGCAACGCTTCCAACCTAGACCGGATATATGCCCATTGTGTTTTAGGCCGGTCGCAGACAAACTCCATCGAGATATTCCGCTTTTTGTGGTGTACGCTGCCATCCACCGAGCGGGTCAGATCCAGCAGAAAATCTGCGCCGGGCACCTCAACAAGCATAGAATCGGTTTCCGCTTTGCCGATCTGTGGAGAGTCGCGCTTGAGCCACAACCCAAAGTCCGACCGCATGGAGAGCGTGCCCTTTGGCGTTGTGATACGCATATCGTTCAGGCGGGGGCTTTGGGCGGCGAGCGCTTCCAGTGCGGCATAGTCTCTCATGTGTAGGTCACCTCGGTTCCGTCATCAGCGATCTGCACTGCAGGTACTGGAGCGGCGGGAGACTCAGGCGGGCTGTAGATTAGTTTTTTGCCGTCCCATACATAGTCGCTGCAGCTCGTGCCGTTTCCAGTCTCGGGAAATTCGTCAAAAACAGCCTCGTTGGGCTCAGGTACGGGCAAAAAGCTGATATGGTACCATGCGCCATTGTACAGTCTGCCATCAGAGCAAACCTTTGCCAGATACTTAAATCCTTCTTTTTTCATTACATAAACCCATAAATTTTGTACGGCACGCACATGCCGTTGTTTGTGCTCCAGCCGTCGTTCGTGGGGGACTGTAGGGAGAAGTAGGTTGCGGTGCCGAGGACACCGGTTGAATAACTCGAAGTTCTTTCGTACCCCTCGCCAAAAACGATGCGGTCTGTATATACGGTCACGCTGCGTTTGTGCACGGTGTTCCATGGGTATACCATGCTCATTTCCACGCCATTCACGGGCACGATCATAGAGACCAGTCCCGCATTGCCACCGCCAGAGAACCACGTTCCGCCTTTCTGGCTGCGGAACAGGATCAGCAGCGCAGAGTAGCTGGACAGGCCGCTCGGTCGGATAGTCTGGACACCAAAAGTCGTTTCGCTGTTATACCAGAGCTCCTGCTTGTTTCGAATGCCGTTGAACGTAATGGCACCGCTGCTGATGGAACAGCTGCCCATGCCGTCCGTAATGGAGATGGCGTTGGACTGGATGTTGACCATGCTGCTGCCATCCATGACCCGGATACCATCGTTCAGGATCTGTACCCGCTTGCCGGGCAAAGAATCGTGCCGGACGATGAGGCCGTTCTGCGGCGTAAATTCCAGAAAGTTCGTGGCGGTTTTGGCAGCCTCGGCAGCGTCCTGCTTTGCCTGATTTGCGGCGGTGTCATCCGTGTATTTGGACGCTTTCACCCAGTCGGCAGCCTGATAGCTGCCGGACTGTCTGGATGTCTGGCAGCGCATGATATCGCCGCCGGTGCCCTGCATCCAGATGTCGCCTACATCATAGGGCGGGGTGGGTGTTGCGCCAAAGCATCGCACCTTGCCGTCTGCGGTGGCTTGTGCCGCAGCAGCGTCTGCCAGAGCTTTCGCCACGCCGGTGTCACGGATGACGGTCCAGCTGTAGGTGCTTCCATCCAGCACCCAGCGGTAGCCCAGACCGGTGAGCTTGTCGTAATACAGATCGCCGATGTGCTGCTTTTTGGCGGTGTCGGTCGTCCAGTTTTTTGCAGGCTCGTTTGCAGCGGTGGGAGTGCCGGCATAGAACCAGCTGGTGATGTTATCATCGATCTGGTTCTGCAGATCTCCCATCTTCACGACAGCATTCGAAAGCCCCTTGGAGATATCCGATAGCTTACTGTCTGTGCTGCTTTTGTAGGCAAACAAGCGCTTCAGCATATCCTGATGGTATTTCTCGGAAGCATAGGCGCTTTCCTGCAGCAGATTGGTCGTGCCCATGTTGGCCACCTGCCTGTCGGTCAGGGTGCGGCGGGTCATACCAAAGGTAAACTCTTTCTGCGCAGGTTTTGCCAGCAGCTCTACCAGCTTTGTGCACAGCATTACGGCATCCACACTGTGCGGGGTGCTGACGATGTGGGAGTACATGGAAAAATCAAGCCGGTCGGTGTCGTAGCCTGCATCCACAAGATCCACTGCCCGGATGACGTAGCTGGTCTTCATGGCGTAGTTCTGCTGCAATGCCTGCACACCGGCTGCAAAGGTGTCGTTCGCGCTGTCGGTGTCCAGCTCTACAATGCGGGTGATGATGCCGAACTTCTGCACGGCTGCATCGTTCTGGATCCAGCCCTCTTCCAAGTTGTAGGAGTAGCCCGATGCAGGCAGATACTGCGCAACAGTAGCGGCATCTGTTTCCATGATGCCCCAGCGCTCCTCGTGCTTATCCTTGGAGGTGTCCCGCCACCACATGAGCTTGTAGTACCACTTGGAGGTGTCCACCGTGTGCTTGTTGCCGATAGGGTAGATGCGGGTGTACAGGTCGGTGGCATCGGTGGTTTCGCTCAAGTTGAGCAGATTGCGTCCGTACTCGATTTTCTGGGCGGTCTGCCGCTTGGCTTCCACTGCCTGATCGCAATAGTTCAGCACGTTCAGGCCGGTGGAGGAATCAAAGCTGCAATAAAAATACCCTCCGAACACCTTGAGCACCAGCTTGTCCAGAATGTCCCACACTTTACCGTAGTCCTCGCCAACGCCGTACTGGTCGGCATCGCCGAACTGCACCACAAGGTTGCCCAGCGCCGCCGTCACGGTGCCAAGCTGGAAGCATTTCATCTTGCTTTTGACCTGATCGTTGTGTGCGTCAATCAGGTGCTGCAAAAACTGGCGCAGCGTGCCCTTGTAGTTGAAGGGGGTGATGGAGGAATCGTTGAAATAGCTCAGCGCGCCCTCGCAGTACACTACCCGCCGGTTATAAAAATCGGCCTCGTGCTTCAGCACCCGTCCGCGCCAGATTTCTTTGCCATCCCGCCGCACCTGCACCACCGTGCTCAGCTTTTGCAGCATATCGTACTGTGCATGATCCCGCGTCATGGTAAAAACAAGGCTGCCGCCCTTGCTGACCTCGCGGGTCAGCTTGGGGGACAGCACCAGCGCCTGCGGGTCGTTGGGACGATAAAGCAGCAGCTTTGCGTCCGGGTTGCCGTAGGGGTATGCGTAGATCTCGTACATATCAGTTTCCTCGTTCGCTCAGCACCGTAAGGTCTCCCAGGCTTCTGTTTACGCTGGGGGTAATGATGCGTCCTACCTGCTCGCCGTCAAGCGCGATCACGCTGTTTCCGGCTTCCGGCAGATATTTCTCCACCACACCGTAGAGCCGCTCCATCTGCGCCTGCATTTTGGCCTGATATGCCAGCATGGCGTTGTTGTCCGGGTTCATGACGTAGGGATCGGTGCGGTAATCGTAGCCCGCAAAAGCACGCTCGTTGCCGTACCAATAGGCATCCTGAATGTCCTTGTAGGAGTGTGCTTTTTGCGTGCTGGTAGTGCCACCGCTCTTGCCCTTGCCGAACTTTGCAAACAGCGCAACGCCCAGCGCCACCACACCCGCCACAATGGCGATGATCGCGGCAACTTCCGGGTTCGAGATAATCAGGCTGCCCACCTTGGCAATCAGCCCGCCTACGCTCTCTGCAATCGTGCCTAGACTGCCCATGCTCCCGGCAAGGCCTGCGATATCTGCGCCCGCGTTGGAGACAAAAGTGCCGATGCTGGTACCCATGGTGCCCAGCACGCTCATGATCTTGCTGCCGACGTCGGAAACGTTGATGTTAAGGCCGTTCAGGATATCCTGCACCCCACCGTCCTTGCCCAGTGCATTGCTCAGACCCTTGGCAATACCGTCCGCGATGCTGCTGCCGATATCCCACGCCTTCCGCGAAATGTCGCTGATCTTATCGCCCAGTACCTTGTTCAGCCGCTGGATGAGGTTCTGCCCGAAATCGTCAATGAGCTTCTGGCTTTCCGGTGCAAGGCCGTTGTACAGGGTGGACAGCACCCACTGCCCGATGGACTTCCAGTCCTTGCTTTTTACGGCAGAGACCAGCGTGCTGAAGGTGCCCAGCACGCCCTTGTCGGCCTCCTTCTTCCAGCCTTGCAGCAGACCTGAAAAGTTCTTGGAGGAGGCTTCCTCCAGCGTTTTCGCCACCTGCTCGGTGCCGTCGGCGGCGATGGTCTTTACCTCCTTCACCGTGCGCAGCGCACCGTCGATGATGGCGGTGTAGGTCTTGGTGATGGTCTGTTTTTGGCTCTCGGTGCCGTCGGTCAGGGTCTCGGTTACGGTCTGGGTGGCGGTGCGGATACCATTCACCAGCGTCTCGCTTGTGGAGGTGACAGAGGAGGCAAGCTCCCGCACCGTTTCCATGATCTGCTGCACGATCTTTTTGCCGTTTGCACCGATGGTGGTAATGGTCTTGATATCCTTCAGCACGCCGTTCACCAGCTGGCGGCTGGTCTCGGTGATGGTCTGTTTCTGCTGCTTCTGGCCGTTGGAGAGCACCTCGTCGGTGGTCTGGGTGGTGCGGGTGATCTTGCCCAGCACCTCCGTGACGGTATCGGCGTAGGAGCTGACCACAGAGGCCGCTGTGGCGGTCTTGGACGCTGCCGCAGCGGCTTTGGATGCCGCCGCAGCGGCAGCATCCCCGGACTTGGTATAGGCCGGGATGGCAATCTCTGCCATAGTCTGGGCGCTGCTGCCAAGGCTTGTGTTGGAACTTGCCCAGCTGGCAGCCCAATTATCCTGCTTGCCGCTGGCGGTCTCGGCCAAAGAAATACCGGCAGTGACAGCGGTGGCGGCATTGCTCACCACATTGCCCTTGCCGGTCAGACCCTTGATAAAGCCTTGTATCAGGTTTTTGCCCCACTTCACCGCCTGCGCGGGCAGGCTCTTGATCCAGCTCAGTGCGCTGGAAAAGCCGCCCTTGAAGGCGGTCAGCATACTGGATCCCATGCTCTTTACGCCGTTCGCCACGCTGGTGAGGATGTTCTTGCCGATGTTCAGCCAGTTGATGGCAGAAATCACCGACAGCACCGCCTGCAGGATCTTCTTCCAGTTGGCCAGCAGGGAAGGCACGGCCTGTATAATGCCCGCGATCAGCTGCACGATGATGGAAACACCCTGCGCAAGGATCTTGGGCATATTGTCGTTGATGATGCCCGCAATATTGATGATGATATCCGGCACATAGGCGATCAGCTGCGGCAGACCGGCGATCAGGCCGTTGAGCAGCTGGGTAATGCAGTTAAGACCTGCATCCACAAACTGCCCCGCGTTGGCGCGCAGCTCCTCGGTAAAGGAGAGCAGCTGCGGCAGGGCAGTGGACAGAAACGCCGGGATGCCCTGCGCAAAGCCTGCTGCCAGACTGCAGACCAGCTCCGTGCCGGTCTGGAGCACCTCCGGTACAAGGCCGTACACCAGCTGCGGGATGCCCGCCAGCACGTTGCCGATCATGGGCAGCAGGTTGCCCTGCAAAAAGGTGCGGGCGGTATCTGCCAGCGCCTGCATGGGCGCGGTCAGGTCTGCGCCGGTGCTCCAGTCGCCCAGTACGTTCTGCGCTGCTGCCTTCATGGCTGCAAAGCTGCCGGTCAGGGTGGTGGCGGCTTCCTTTGCCGTGGTGCCGGTGATGTCCAGATCGGTCTGTATAATATGGATGGCGCTGTACATATCGGCCAGATTGCCCAGCTCGTAATGTACGCCAGAAAGCTTCTCTGCATCGGTCAGCAGCCGCTGCATCTCTGCCTGCGTGCCGCCGTAGCCGAGCTTGAGGTTGTCCAGCATGGTATAGTTCTGCTTCGCAAAGCCCTGATAGGCATTCTGGATGGATGCCATGTCAGTGCCCATCTTGTTAGCGTTGTCCGCCATGTCCACCATGGCCATGTTGGCCAGCTGCGCAGCGGCGTTTGTGTCCTTACTCACGCTGGACAGCAGACTGGCGGCAAAGCTGGTGGTCTGCTCCATGTATTCGTTGGCGGACAGACCCACCGTCCGGTACGCCTGTGCGGCATTGTCAAAAACAGTTTGCTGGGACTGCATCAGAGATGCATATTCGTCTTTGACGGCATCCACCGATTTGCCCACGGACTTGGCATATTCTTCTATGCTGCGTCCGCCCGCACCGAACAGCGTTTCGATGCCGCCGATGCTCTGCTGCAATGCGCCGCCAAGGTTCAGGGAATCCGAGATCATCTTGCCGATGCCCGCAGCAGCGATCACCTTTTTCAGGGTGCCCACCAGCTTTGTGCCCAGCAGCGTACCGGCGCTTTCACCGGCAGAGGATGCCTCGCCGCCCATAATGCGGCTGATGCTGCCCTGAATGCCATCGGCGGAGGGCACGATCTGGACATAAGCCTTTGCCAGCTCAATGCCGTTTGCCATCTGGTTCACCTCCTTCTGCGGCGCGCATCGCCGCCTCAAGTTCCTCGGGACTGTCAAAATATTGCACCGGGCTGTCCTCGGATTCTGCTTCTGTCTTGCCCAGCAGGGTGTTCAGGATGGATGTGGGCGGTTTCTCGTCCACATACGCAAGCCGTCCGATGCGCCAGCAGATGGCCTGCAGGGTGTCTAGTTCAGCCGCCTGCAGGGTCTGCGCAAGGGTCAGTTTCTGCCCATGCAGCACCATCATGCTGCGGCTGTCCGGCGGCAGACCGGCGGCCAGAGTGGCCGCCAGCCGCACCGGTAGGGCACGCCAGTTCAGCACGTTGTAATACTGGACAAAATCGCAGATCAGTGCGTCCTCGTCCGTTGCGATCAGTTCGGCGAGGATGCAGAGTTTTTTCCGGCGTTGATGGACTGGAACAGCTCCATGATGGCGCTCTCAACGGCAGACGCGGGCACGCGGCCGTCTTCGGTGCGCAGATGGTCGTACAGGCGCTTTTTGCCGTCCTTGCCCAGCAGCTTCACGACCAGCCGGGACATGGCCAGCGGGTTGCCCTCGTCCAGATCAGACAGTGCGTCCAGCACCTCCATGTTGTCCAGCGTGCTCTCTTCCAGCTCAATGGAAAAGCCGGATTCGGTCTTTGCAGTGATCATGATGTTCCTCCTTACTTACCAGCACTCTGCATATACTCGTAGTGAGTCTTGCCATCCGTGTCGGCAATCGCGGTGATGGTGGTCTGGTAACCAACGGCAGTGCCGTCTGCATAGGTGATATCGCCCACAGAGGTTACGGTGCCGCAGGGGATGACCACGCGCTTTTTCACATTGTTCTTCAGCACCATCTCCACGACGTAGGCATAGAAGGGCAGATCGTCGGCGCTGGCCTTGACGGTGATACCGGTCTCCAGCGTGCCGGTGACGTTGTCGGCGCCGTATACGGTCTTCAGCACTTCCTCGTTCAGCGCCTCGATCAGCGTGCACTGGAAGGTATCCGGGCGCTCGGTCATCAGGCTCAGCACCGTGTCGCCGCCCCATGCAGCGGTATTTTCGTTAGAGGGGGAGTTTGCGTTGGTCAGACCGTCCTTGGAGATATAACCCAGAGACTTGAATTCCGGGTCCAGATCGCTCTTGGCGTCCGTGGGCAGAGTAGTGCCCAGCGGTGCGCACCAGATAGCACCGCCGACCTTGGGCTTTGCTGCGGTCACATTTTTTGCATTCATAGAAAATGCTCCTTTCGTCAGTAATGCACCACCTCAAAAACTGCCTGATACCGGGGCAGCTTGCGGGTGGTGTCCGGGAAATTATAGTCGGTGTTCAGCGTGCAGGAGACGATCTCCGGCAGGGTGTCTGCGTCCAGCATGGTCTGCACCACACGGTGGTTCAGCTGCGCAGCGGCATAGTCGCTGCTGCCATAGGACTGCACCGCCAGCGTAGCGGTAAAGATGCCGTCCTCGTAGCTGGAGCCGGTCTTTTCCAGCACACAAAAATTGCCGGAGGGCTTCTCCGGCACGGACGGATAACAGGGGAAAGCGTTTTCACGCAGATAGTTCTGGATGGTTTCTTCGATCATATCACTTCAGCGCCTTCAGAATAGAGTTGGTGTCGGCGTTCTCCTTGCGGGCGGCAGGGCTTTCGGCGCTCACCTTAGCCACCACGCGGGTGCCGGCTTTGTAGTAGCTGGCTTTGTACCCCTCGCCAAGGCGGTTTTGTGCCGCAAGGGCAATGCCGGTCAGGGCGTTCTCCATCTCCGGGCTTTGTAGCAGCTGCCGCACGCCCTTGCGGTTCAGCTTGATGGTCACCTTACTCATAGCGTTCCACCTGCACTTTCTTGTTCCAGCGCAGCGGGATCATGGCTTCGATACCCTGCACAGCCCCGCCGCAGGTGCGGAAGGTCTGCCCGAAAAACGCTACCCGGACGTTGTCCCAGTTGTGGGTATCACCCTTTGGGATTGCCAGCGTATAGGCGATGCGCCGCCCGGTCAGCTGCAATTCGGTGGTGATCTCCTCGGCAGTGGGCTGCCCCACCAGCACATTGTGCACGGTGACAGGGTTTTCTTCGTAGATGGGATCGTGGAAGCCGTCCTCGCCGGTCTTGGTCTTTTCATACAGGATGATGTCGATACCCTTCAGCATAAGTCCTCCAGCGGGCTGTGTGCGCCCAGCCTACTGCCCACGCCCAGCAGTTTTTTTTCCAGCTTGGAAAGGTACAGCTCGCCGGTAGAGCCGCCGCTCATGGTCCAGCTCTGGCTGTAGCCCAGCGCCGTGGCAGTTCCCTGCGTTGCGCCCATGGGGAAGGTGACAGCGTCCCCGCTGTCGTCCTCGCCCAACTGACGTCGCACCATCCGGCAGGATACCAGCCGCTTGCGGTCAGCATCGGCATCTGCGTTGTAGGTGTCGATGATAAGCGCCGCCTCGCTCAGCAGGGCGGTGCAGCGGCCGCGCTCCTCATCCGACAGGACGCGGAAGCCTGCCTCCACGTCCTGCAGTTCTGCGTAGCTCATGGCGGCACCTCATCAGGTGGCGGTCTCGGTGCGCTTGATGTACAGGGTCTGGGGCTTGGAGACCTTCAGACCATACACCTTGCGGCCCTGCACAGCGGATGCGCCGATGTACTTGCCGGAGCCGGACAGATCCTGCAGGTGCACAGCGGTCTGCCACTCCATGACGCGGTGGCACCAGTTGGGGTGACCGGAAATGAACTCGGTGGTGGTCTTTTTGCTGCTGACGCGGGTGGTGGACTCATAGTCCATGTTGTTGCTCTCGAACACGTTGAAGCCCGCAATGCGGCCGACAACGCCCTGCTGCACCATCTCCTGAGACAGGTCGCCCTGCTTGATGAAGTGCTCGTCCAGCATCAGCACCTCCAGATACTCCGGGGACGCGATGAGGAAGCGGCCCTCGTTGGGTACGCCCTTGCGGCTCAGCACCCGCTTGGCTTCCAGCGCCAGCTTGTAGGCGTTGGCCTCGGTGGCAGCGGTCTTGGTGGCGCTGATGGTAGCACCGGCTGCGCTCTCCAGCGCGTCGATGGACTTCTTGTCGATGGACAGCGCCAGAGAGTAACCGGCACTATCCAGACGCTCTGCCACGATGTCATCGGGCACGCTGTCGGCATCGTAGCCGTCGATCAGCTCGTTGACAGCCTCGTCGTGGTCGATGTTCAGATCCAGATAGGTGGTGGTGCCCACATCGGCAGCAACGCCGTTGGCCTTGTCGTACTCCTTGACGGCCACCTCGGTGTCGCGCACCGGGATCTTGACCTTGCCGGAAGTGGGGTCGCCCTCGTAGCGGCTGTTGAAGATGAGATTGTCGCGGGTCACCAGCGTGTTACGCAGCTTTACGTCCACATAGGATGCCCAACGCTCCTGATTTGCATGTGCCATAAAAATACCTCGCTTTCTCCGTGCTGCTGCACGGGTCAGATTTTCAGATTCGGGTTCAGTTTGCTGAAGGCAGCCAGAACGCCGTCCGGCTGGCTGGGGATATGGTTCGGAGTACCGCCATCCCGGACGTTGGGATACCCGGCAGGCTGGGTGTCGCCGAACGCCCACGGGTTCGCCTTGACCGCATCCTCCAGCGCCTTGTTGATGTCGGTGGTGCGGTCTTTAGAGCCCTTCAGGGCATCCAGATCCAGCAAAGCGCGCACTGCATCCACGCTGCGGCCCTTCTTGCCGAGGATGGCGGTGTTCAGGGCGTTGTCAAAGGCAAAGCCATCGGCCTGCGCCTGCATATCCGCCTTCAGCTTGGTAACCTGCGCCTGCAGCCCGGCAACGTCCACACCATCAAAGGCCTTCAGGCCGTCCTGTGCGGTCTTGAGCTGTGCCTGTGCGCTGTTCAGCTGGGTCTGCAGGGCTGCGGCTGCGTTTTTCTCCCGGGTGATGTCGCTGCCGTTCTCCTGCATGAGCCAGTTCAGCTGCTCCTCGGTAATGCCGGGGATCTTGTTCTTTACGTCTTCGCGTTTCATGGTGGAAACTCCTTTCTGTTGGTAAAACCTCGGTTTGGTGACGCAGTTCTCCGTCTGCGTCCGGTTGTGGGCAGGGTACGCACTGCCCGCTGCGATGGTGCCCGTTTCGTCCTCATGCGGGCAAAATGGGCATAAAAAAGCACGGTGCAGTCTGCATCGTGCTAAAAATAGGTAAACAAAAACCACGGTGCGTGTGCATCGTGGTTTAATCCTTATCTGCAAGGGCTTTGAGATATTCACCGTACAGACGCTTCTGCTCGGCTCGTTCTGCTTCAATCTCAGGGGTGGAAATCGTAGCACGGCTCGGAACGCGATGCGTCCTTTTGTACTCTGCGACAAGGTCACGCTCCCGTCTTACACTTTCCTTCCACAGTTGTTCTATCTGCTCTTTGGTGTGGCTCACTTGTGCACCTCCCAGCGACTATAACTAGTCACGCCAAGCTGCTTGCAGGTTTCTTCAATGATAACGTGCAGCTCGTTTTCTTCGATATCATCAACGCCCATTCCACGCTCGGCCATGTACAGCAGTGCATGATCTTGCACATCACTTCTGACACGATCCCACTGTTCAAAAGTGATGTTTTCAGGAACTACAAAGCGATACCTGTATTTGTGATCAACCGCTTCCATGATTCGGGTTCCATCTGCAAATGCTGCCGGAATGTCCGCATCGAGACTAAAGGAATACTGTGTAGTATCTGGCGGGTGTGTATGGATGTTGTAACTATCTTTCAGTTTACCATCCAAATACGAACAGTCAACCCCTCTGGGATTGTTGTCTGTCATATAATAGACTTCGCCGTTCCGGGTGATGACCATCATGTTCTCGACTTTGGAACTGGCGTAATTGCTGCAAAAAGAATCCTTGAGGGCTTCTACCTGCTGAGCGTCGTTCAAATCAACTTTTCCAAGGAACCTGTGAACTGTTTCACCGTTTTGCCCGGAAGAGCCACCGCTGCCGCGCTGGCTGTGTAGCGTGGCCTCAGCCTTTCTTGCCGCATACGCCGCCCGCTTCTGGGCGTTGATGGTATCCTTCCGGGCGGCGTAGTCGATGCGGCGCATGGCGTTCACGTCGCTGCCGGCATCCCGGTACTGCTTGAGGTATTTCTCCGGGTCGTAGCCCGCAACGCTTGTGCCGGAATGGAACCGCACCGCAAACGCACAGTCGCAGTTGGAATGGATGTGCTCCGCGTGCCCATTCTTCAGCAGCTTCTGGCTGGCGGTCTGCCAGCCGCGGGAGGCCAGCGTGATGCAGAAGGGACAGGTGTCGCCATGGGGCACCCATGCCCACTGTGCGCCGTCCCGCACCGCGTTGTGCAGGGTGGTGTCTGCGCCCGCCCGCTTGACCAGACGGCTCACGCCGCTGGGCAGGTTCTCGGGGTTCTGGTCCTTGGTAGCGTGCACCATGCGGGCAACCTCGCCATAGCTGGCAGTGGCAGCAGGCTCTGCTGCGGGCAGCAGCATCCCCTCGGCCTCGGCCAGTGCGTCGTACATCTGGCAGGCCAGCTCCGCGCTGCCCTCGCCGTACCGGGTGATGACTGCGTAGGCGTAGGAGATCAGCTCCTCAGTGTTTTCGGTGCCGTGCAGCCGGATGTACTCCCGCATTTTCTGCCCGGCAGCCTCGTTCAGCCGGGAGAGCCGGGCAATGTAATTATTCCACGTCCGTGTCGTTATCTGCATCGTCCATCTCCATCAGCAGCGCCTGTCCGCGCGCCCGCTGCTCCTGTGCCCGGATGCGCCGGATATCCGCCTGATCGAAGCCGATCATCTCCAGAAAGGTGTCGGTGCTGGCAAACTCCTGCCGGGCAGTTGCAATCTTGATGGCGGCATCCGCAGTCACCGCCACGCTGGGCATGGCGGGGTTTTTGAAGTGTGCCATCACGCCACTCTCCTCCTCGGTCAGCTCGGTCAGCGATACGTTCCGGGCAATGGCCTGCGCCATGCAGGCGATAGTATGCAGGGCATCGCCGTTGCCGGTGTTCAGCTGCTGCGCCATCAGCACCAGCGTCTGGCTTTGGGCAAGAATGGCATCGCTGCTGGTGGGGTTGGCATCGTTCACCACGCCCACGTCCATCACGGTCAGACCGGTGGCTGCCGCAAACTGGGTGGCGGTCATCCGCATTTTCTCCACATGGGGCTGTAAGCTGCCCTGCGCCAGCTGCCCAAAGACTGGGTTTTCGCCTGTCTCCGGGTTGGAAGTGGCGGCGATGAGCGCGCCGACATACTGCTTGAATTTATCGGAGGTAATGGCGTCATACTGTTCATCGGTCACACCGAGAATGTACTTCTGGGGCGTGGTGTCAAACTCCAGCGCGATGGTGGCGTTGGCCACGGTGCGCACATAGTCGTCGATAAGGGAACGGATGGCACGCTTCAGGCGGCTGCGGCCAAAAGGCTTGTTGCTGGTGGCGTTCCAGATCAGCGGCTCCATCAGCGGACGACCCATCCGGTGGGATGTCCGCTCTGCCGTCCAGCTGCTGCCGTTGGAGCGCAGCACGATGACGTCGGTGTCGGTGTAGAAGTTGACCAGCGCAGGCCGCCAGCTGTCTTGCTGGTGTTCGTCCTGTACCGTGTCGATGATGGCAAGCCCGCAGTCGATGCGCCCCTTCTCGCCGTTCCAGAGCGCGGAGGCCGTGGCAGGGGAGTGGAAGCGGATGCGGCAGCCGATGTCCGTATCTGCGGACAGGGTGGCGAACACGCAGCCATATTTCAGCTGATCCCGGCAGGCTTTGGCGTAGGCGGAAACCAAACGGTTGTCTGCCACCAGTTTTTGCAGCCCGTCCAGCGCGCCGCCGTTGCTCACAAAGCCATCGAACATACTGCGGGATGCCAGTGCATCCACCGCCTTTTGTCCCCAGTTGCAGCCGACCTCCAGCTTGCTCAGCCCCTTGGGCAGCGCAATGCCAAGGTTCACGTCCTGCAAGGTGACGTGTCCCTCATAATACTTGTCCTTGGTGGCATTGCGGCTCTGGTGGTAGTTGTAGGCCTCGGTCAGCTCAGTCAGCTGCCGCTGTTCCTCCCCGGTCAAGCCCGGCACAGTGCCAAAAGAAAAGGTGGTGGTCATGGTGCTCCTTTCACCCGATGCGCATCTTGCGGGTCGGGTCGCGTTTACAGGTCTTTACGCCCCACAGCGCCAGCGCACAGGCTTCTACCGGCAGGCTGTTGTCTCCGCCAAAGCCGTACCCGCCGCCGATGGGGCGCTTGATAGCGGTGCGGGCGCTCTCGTCCAGCACGGTCTGCGGCTGATACCATGTCAGGCTGTGCTCGCTGATGCTGTTGGTAAAGCCGCCCACGGCGGCGATCACGTCCTTGGTGCCGGGGCGGATCACGGCGTTCTTTGCCCGCCACACCTCTTTGATGCGCTCTGCCAGCACGTCCACGCCGTTGCGTCCGTCAATGACTACGCAGCTTGCCTTGTCGTACCGCTGGTTCAGCCAGTCTGCCAGCCATGCAAGCCCCTGCCCTGTGGGGCGCAGGTCGATCAGGGAAACGCGGGCAGCGCCGTCCTTTGGCAGCACCGCGCCGCACAGGCAGACCGCGCTGCCGTCCGGTGCAAACTTAACGCCGTAGGCGGTCTTGCCCTCGGGCTTTTGCTCCTCGCTGGCGCAGGCCGCCCACGCCGCCGGGTCAATGGCAAGATCCAGCTGCTGGGTGGCCTCCGGGCTCCACCAGCCCAGACGTTCCCGGGCAAAGGTGTCCGGGTCCAGCTGCTCGGCCTCGCCCTCAATGGTGGAAAGCTGGATGCGCCGCCCCAGCGCGGGGTTTGCGGCTGCCCAGCGCGCCGGGTCCTTCACGTCCCCGATCTTGTCCACCGAGAACTCGAACCATGCGGCCTTTTTGGCATCGCCGTCCAGCGCGCGGCGGCGCAGCGAACGGAACACGGTGCCCACGGCATCCGGCCCCGGTGGCGTGCCCACATAGATGGTCTGCGGGTTTAGGCTGGCAGAGATGGCAGGCAGAAAAGAACCCTGCGCGGTCTCGTCCAGCTCCTGCGCCTCGTCAAAGATCAACAGATCGCCATGCTGGCCGCGTCCGCCGTTGCGGGTGCGTGCCAGAAACTTGATGCGGGCACCGCTTTTCAGGATGATCTGCTCCCGTCCGAGGGCGGTGCGGATCTCCTCCACATACCGCCGCATCCGCGTACCCTCAAAGAAGGCGCGCATCTCCTCAAAGGTCTCGGTGGCAGTCTTTTGCAGGTGGGCAGTGTAGATGACCGTTTCGTTGAACAGCAGCATCCCGGCCTCGGCACGTCCCTGCACAAGTAGACTCTTTCCGTTCTGCCGGGGCACACTGCCGCCCGCTGTGGGCGCTGCCCACTTGCCGGAAGGGGTGCGCCCCATCCAGTCCTCCAGCACGTCACTCTGCCACGGGTCCGGGATGGTGCCGCCTGCCCGCAGAATGCGCACGGCATCGCCGCCGTCAGTGCTCCGGTACGCCGGAGCGATGCGTGCGGACGGCTCCTGGCTTCCCATCCTGCTGCCGCTGCGCGAGGATCGCGCCGACTTCGTCGTCATCGCTGGGTGCTCCCTCCATTTCCTCGATCTCCCGGATGGTGTCCCGGTACTGTTTGGCCAGCTGGGGCAAAAGCCGGGCGTCCTCGCAGCTGTCGATATTCTTGGCCAGCACCAGCGCAAGCCGCTTGAGCTGCTCCAGACGGCTGCCGCTGGCGGTGATGCTTTTCATGGTCGCCATGTCTGGATGCCCCTTTCAAAAAACTTCCTGTGTGTAAATCGGCGCTGGACAGCGCGGAGTCGCCGAGGGCTGCGGGAGGGGGACCCTCCCCACCCTACCACTCGCCGTCGCTGACCTGCGGAATGCGGCGTGGTTTTGCCCCTTTTTTGCCGGTTTTCGGGCTATTTTGCCCGGTTTTGTTGCCTTTTTGCGCATTGCAGAAATAATGCGCCGCTTGCAGGTTCGTCCAGTCCTCAGCCGCTGCCCGCGCCGATGGATACCCGAACTGCCGCCATCTGGATACAGGCCGGATCTCGTCCACCACAAAGGAGAGCGGATGCTGCGCGTCTGAAGGCTCATCGTAATGAATAGGACCGAAACGCCCATGACAGATGCCGCATTCGCAGCCCATTGCCCGCAGCCGCTCCCGATGCTTGCGCCGCAGATTGCCGTTGGCATAGCGCGGGTTCGTCATGGTGCAAGCCTCCTTTGGCAGCGTTGCAGCTACAGTGTGCAGCCCCTCACAGTCCGCTGTACTGTGCGCACCCCGGGGCATTTGCAGGGGGCGGCACTTGCGGGAGAGGGAAGGGTATAAAAAGACCCCGGGGATGTTTTACAAGCCCGGGGGTATAAAATAAGCCGTTGGCCGGATTCGAACCGGCACCATTCCACGCCAGCCCGCTGCGGTGATTGGTCGCAGTTGCCTGTCATGGATGTATCATCAATGTTGACCCGCCTGCAACAGCGGCGCTCTGCGTTGAGCTACAACGGCATAGGATGGAGTGCGCAGCTGCCAGCAGCGGCAGCTTGCTGGGCAGGATGGTGACAAAGGAACCCGCTTGGCGATACGCTGCCACGCACTCCGGGATGATGCTGCAATGACTCCCATGTATACCCAGTGACCCCGCCGGGGTGTCGTCCTCAACAGCGCCACGGATACCAAAACAAAAATTGCCCAGCTGGTACATTCAGGCTGTTGGTCGGTAAGGTGTTCCCCTGTCGCAGCCGGGCAATACAAAAGCCGCAGGGTGTTGGATGTTGTCCAGCTCCTTGCGGCTTTCGCAGTCTAATAATATCACAGGCAAAACATTGAAAAACAGTGCAAGTTACTCTCAAAACATGGTATTGTATTGCAAAGTGCCCCCAAAACATGGTATTTACTGGCGTTCTGGAATGTCCAGTGCCTTGACGGCTCTCTTATGCCGCCTATATACGCTGCTTACCTCCATGCCCATCTTGGCGGCGATCGGCTCCCACTTCTTGCCGCCGATGTAACGCAGGTACAGGATCTCATAATCCTGTATATCCACGGTCTGGCTCATAACGCTCAGGATCTCCTTGCAGATCCTCTGGCACTCCATCACCTGCGCGTTGGCTGCCTGCATTGCATCCGTGATGCGCTCCACAGAACGGGGCAGCGCCTGACCGTCACCAGTGCCGCCGGGAACAGGGGAGAGCACCTGTGTGATATGCTCCGCGTCTGTGCGGTACCGCTCGACCTCTTCCAGCTTGATCTTTTCAAGCTTGGCGGCCTTGCGGTACCGCCGCAACCATTCCTTTTTTTCTTCATAGGTCATCGGACTGCATCCTCCTCCGTTGTCTATTTAGGCTCCCATTGCATAGACATTGCATTTGCAATGCCGGGAAATGTTTTGCTTCTTACCTTTGCGCTCCTGTGTCCGCTTTTCGCCCATGCGTCACCGGTCTTTTTTGCACGGTGATCCGATGCAGACACCCATTTAGAGGTCGGCACAACAACATCTGTTGCGAAAAGCATAGGAAGATTTTTCAGCCACAAACAAGTTGTCTTTATATACGGATCTCCAAACATATACGGCTGAATGATCTGGCTGTATTGGGGCAGTTCCCAAATTTTCATAGGGACAGGGTTCTCTATCGCAATCCGTTCCACATCGGAATTCCAGAATTTCAGAAAAAAATCTCGTGCTCGGATTCCGTTCTCATACCGAGGTTCTTGAATTTTTCCGTTGACTATCAAACGGTTTGCGCCGGCTTTGGATAAGTAGGTGCAAGGCGGGTGTGCAATCAAGAGATCCCATGCGTCAATGTAGTGACTTTTATCGTCCATCGTTATGACCTGCCCCCCATCAAGAGGTGCCAAAGCATCTCCGTGTATGTGCCACTCAGGGTGTCCTCCAGACGGTTCCTGAACGTCACAAGAATACGCCTCATGTCCCCGCAGTCGAAACGCTTTGCAAACCGCTTGTGACTCCTCGCAAGCTATAAGCACACGCATTTCATTTTCCTCCGTATGGCTCCGGCAGCTTTGCCCATGCAAGGACTTTGCGCCCGGTGGTGTGCAGGTCGCCGCGCCACTTTCCATCAATGGTGCAATCAGTGACTACATAGCGCCTGCCGCCGGGCACCTCAAATGTGACAAGAACCTCGCCGGAGGTCATTTCAAACATTCCGGGCCGCCATTTATCGGTGTCCTTAAACTTGTAAAAGATCGATTCATGCTCGGGCGGTTTTCCGTACTGCCAGTTCGGCCAGCGTGCCAGGTCGTTGACCTGGCACTTGTCAATGTACGCCTCAACATCTTCCATGGTCTGAATCAGGCCCAGATCATAGCCGTTGCGCAGCAACGCTTTAAGCCGGCAGCGGTCAATCAGTTCTGTATCATTCATTTTGTGCGCCCTCCAAATTTTTCAGATCTGGCTTTTTAGGCAGCGGCATCCAGACCGGAAGACAATCCGGGAAAGCTGCCACCACGTTCCACGGCCAAGCTGTCGTGCTCCTGTCGCCGCGGTTCATGTTGATGCTCAGGACGCAGCCGTCCTCGTTTGCGTCCTCTGCGGTGGGTTTTCTCTCTGCCGTTCTGATCCATCCCGGCCACACGGTTGGCTCCAAATCCGGGATAAAATAGCTAAGCGGAACACCACAGGCATTTGCGACCTTGCGCAGAGTTTCAACCTTTGGGGTTAAGCGGCATGATTCATACAGACGCACACTGTTGATTGAAATTCCTACTCTTTCGGCAAGTTCAGCCTGCATCAGCCCAGCATTTTTGCGTGCCTGACGGATCAGTTTTCCCATTTCCATTTTTTGTTTACCTCCTGTTTACCACCCCGCCGGGATATCCTCGTGATCCGCCGGGGCAAAATCCTCGCTGTAGTTTTCGGACGGATCAGGCGCAGGCTGCCACTCATGATATTGCGGCTGCCACCACATGGACACTCTGCCGGTTGCGCCCTCGCGGTTTTTCGGAATGCGAAGGCTAACGTCAAAGTAATCATTCGGGCCCTGCAGCTGACGCTCTCCGTCCACTTGGCTCTCGATGAAAACAACAGCGTCCGCGTCCTGCTCGATGGTGCCGGATCCGCGAAGGTCTCCCAGTGATGCCTTTTTGGTGCCGCCGTTGCGATCCGTTACGCGGTTCAGCTGCACAAGCTCCACAATGGTTGTTCCGGTCTCCATGGCAAGCTCTTTCAGGCTGCGGGTAACGTCAGCAAGACGCTCCTGCTCCTTGCGCCCCTGCTGGGTGTCGGAGATCAGACCGATGTGATCCACAAAGACCACACGCGGGCGGTATTTCATGACCCGGGCGCGGATATCGTCCACGGTCATCCGGGTGCCATCATCGTAGATCATGCCGGTGTGTCCCTTGATGAGGGCAAAAGCGTTGTTCAGGCTCTCCCGCTCCTCCTCGGTCAGCTTGCGGTCACGCAGCCGGGTGGAGTTGATGCGGGTCAGTTTGGACATGGTGCGCAGCATCAGCTTGCGCCTGTCCTCCTCCATGGTCAGGTAATACACCTGACAGCTATTACTCAGGCGCAGAGCCAGAGCGAGAGCCAGATCTGTCTTGCCGTGTCCGGGACGTCCAGCAATAACGGTGACCATCTTTTCACCGAACAGACCCAGCTCGTCCAGTTCACGCCATGCCATCCTGACGCTGGTGTCTGGCTGCTGCAGCCAGTGGAGCGTTTCGTCCCAGACCTCGGCAAACTCCTTGACGTTCGCGTCCACCGATTCCCGCCGCAGGTGATCCTGCTCTTTCAGCGCCTCGCTCAGATCCCGGCAGATGGTGTCAGAATCCGCAGGGTTCATGGAGATCTTGGCAGCAAGCTCCAGCAGCAGGCGCTTGCGGTAGTCCTCCATCACCAGCGCCTCATAGTCCTGCACATGGCTGATGGTTGGCACGGTCTCTGCTGCCAGCACGATCAGAGGCCGGAAGTCAGCGCCCAGCATCCGCTCCAGTATCACGGCATCCACGTTGTGCCCGGTATCCAGCTGCAGCTTGATGGCTGCGAACAACTGCCGGTATGGCCCTTCCTCGAACATGGCCGGGGTCAGACGCTGCACGGTATCCTTGCACGCCGCCGGGTCTAAGATTGCAGCGCCGATCACAGCAAGCTGATGCTGCTGCGCAGTGGAGATCTTGTTGTTTGTCACGCTCCTACACCCCCCAGCAGGTCTGCGAGGGTCGTGTCTTTGGTGATCTTGCGGGGCTTATCCGGTGCAGGCTGCGCGATATGTACCGCCGCCGGGGTCTTGTCCACAAAATCCTTGACCGCAAACACGCCCGTCCATCCGTTTTCAACGCTCTGGTTCAGCATCGCGATGGCGTACCCGGCACGATCCTTCACGCCCGCCTCATCCACAAGCCGCTTGATGGACTTGCAGATCTTCTTTGCAACCAGAGGGCTCCACAGCTTTTTCTTGTCCTTCTTGGCAAGCGCTTGCCGGTGCTGGTCAAAATCCATCAGGGCGTCATACAACCCGCCGGGTGCACCACGGGAAAACTCGTCAAATACCTCGGCAACGGTCAGGCTGCTCGGCTCCTCCCGCGCCCCCGCGCGGGGTTTGTTATTATTAGCTTTATCGCTTTTATTATTGTCCGGCAATTTGCCGGGGGTCTTGGCGGCAACTTGCCGGGGGTCTTGGCGGCATTCTGCCGGGGGCGGCAACTTGCCGGGGGTGGCATTCTGCCGGGGGTTCTGCTCGGCGCTTTCAACTTCTGGGCGCAGGGCAGTATAACGGTTTACCATTACGCCGTTGACAGGCTCCTGCCATTTGCGCAGCAGGCCCTTTGCCTCCAGCGCTTTCAGGGTGCGCTCCACGGTACGGGTGTCAATCTCGTAATAATCAGCAATGTACTTGATTGAGCCGTAATAGCAGCCCTGCTCGTCCTGCGTAAAACCCCAGATCAGACAGTAAACATCCAGCTCAGTGCCTTTCAGATGGTAGTCGGAGATCATCCAGTGCGGCTGCACGGTATAGCTTTCCTGTTTCACGTTCATGGGTTATTCCTTTCTATCAAAACGGCAGGTCATCGCTGTCATCGATCACGGAAAAGTCATCCACGCCGCCATAGTTGGCAGGCGGGTCAGCCTTGGGCCATGCCTCAGAACGCGGTGCAGCCTCGCCGCCGTCATCCACCTTTGCGCTGCTGGTGCCCTTGGAGCCGCCAAAGTTGATGTTTTCGGCCACCACGGCAAAGGCGGTGCGGTTGTTGCCGTTCTTGTCCTGATAGTTGCGGGTCTGGATGCGGCCATTTATGGCAATCAGACTGCCCTTGGAAAAATACTTGCATACAAAGTCAGCCTGTGCACGCCATGCCACGATATCCACAAAATCAGCCTGCCGCTGCTCACCCTGCCGGGCAAAGTTGCGATCACAGGCAATGCGGAACTGGCAGACGTTCACGCCCGCCGGGGTGGTGCGGAGTTCAGGGTCAGCCACAAGGCGGCCCATAATTGCTACAATGTTAAGCATTGAGATAGTCCTTTCCAACAGCGGCCATCCATGCAGCGTGTGCGCCGGGGCCGTTCTGTTCCTCGTATTTCGCTTGTGCAACAGCCTTTAAGGTCTGCGCACAGGTGGTATTGTGGTGGGCGCTCAGGCCCGGCTCATTGTGGTGCTGGTGACACAGCCAGACCTTGAGGCCGTGCCGCTCGGAGAAGCTGCGCAGCGGCCCATTGAGGACGTGGTGCTCCTCCAGCCCGCTGGTGGTCTTGACGGCATACCAGCGGCGGCAGATATAGCACTCTTTTTCTGTCTGTATGATGCTCTTGGCCATTATGGTTCCTTCCATTCCTGCCAGTAGGCAGTCACGATGGGATCATTCACGCCCATCTCAGCGAGGCGGTCAAAGATCCCGTCAATCAGATTTTTCATTTCGCCGGTGGTAAAGGTGGAGCTGCCCTGTGTGCATTTAACCGTGCAGCGGTTGCCGTCCAGTATCTCCACCACATGGGCAAGCCGATAGCAGCCGCGCAGGATATCCAGAGCGCCCGCCGGGCATTCCAGATAGTCCACCTTGGCCCCGTACTTCTCCAGCATCTCCAGATAGCAGTCCTCCGGGGTCACGCCGCCGGTGCGCCCGGCGTTGTAGTGGTCGGCCATGATGGTGAGTAACGCCCACATGAGGCTATTCTGGGCCGTTGTGCGGCCCCTGTGTTCCGGCTCCACCGTCAGGGTGATGTGCAGGGGCTGACCGTTTGCCAACTCATCCAGACGCTGGAAGATCTGTTTCTCAACAAATTCCCCTGCGTTTTCCACTTCCAGCTTGCCGGTCTGCGGATAGTACACCACCGGCAGGCGGCCGATCACTCTGCTTGCCATACCACTTTGCGCTCCCCCTGCAGGAACTGCACGCCAATAATGTGTCCATCATCGGCCCGCAGCAGCTTGTCCACGGTCAGAGCGCCGTGCAGGCGGTAGCCGGTAGGCTGATCGCTCTGGCCCTTGGCTGTCCGCTGGTATACCGGCTCAATGACCGCGCCGCCCATGGTCATGGATGGCAGGGCCATCACGTCAGATCCGGCACCCCAGAGGGATGCAGCAGCCAAAAAGCTGCCGTTTTCCTTCCACTTGTCCGGGTTTGAGATCTGCAGCTTGCCCGCCGGGGCCGCTGCGTCCTTGACGGCATAGTTGTTGATAAGCGGGTTATACACGCCCACGCCGCACCAGAGGCGGCCATCCGCGAAGTAATAGCGGCGTGTCCAGCCCAGAGGGCCAAACGTTTCATCCATCATGCGGACGATGGCGGCAGGGTCAGGCAGGCACCGGACGCGCACGGCATCAGGGCCGCACTCGCAAACCACCACCTGCACCTCCTGCTGGGCCGTCTGCCGGGGTTTTGTGTACGGCAGGGGGAACTGTACCACCTGCGCCGCCGGGCGCTCCTGCGCGTTCTGCGGGGCCTTGCGGCGGGCGGCGTTACTTTTTGTGGTTGTAGGCATTATGTAAACGCTCTCCTCTCTCGTTGTAGGATCTCGGATCTGCGAGAGGGTGCAGCCAGCCGTATTGCAAAGCAGCCTTTGCGGCGGCCCTCTGAGGGGGGGCAGCTCTCCACAGATCATTCATCTCGTCAGCCGTCACGTTGGCGGCAACGTGGGTGTGGTGGGTGCAGGGCACCATGCAGATCACTGTGCCATCCTCTGCGGTGGTGTAGACCACGGGAGGCATCAGCTTACGGATCTCACACAGCAGCTTTGCCTGCTGGGCCGGGGCCATGGCACGGGGCCACAGCCAATCCTCGTCAAGCATCCACACCAGTTTCCCGTCCAGTGTGGCCTGCTTTGCATCGGGCCATGCGTTGGCGTGGATCTTACGCCTGACGGTGGCGGGCGTTTTTCCGTGGATCTCAGCCCACTCCTCAACAGTGACCATCCTTCCCATGGGATCAGCTCCTTTCTTTGCGCTATGCGCTGGCAGTGGCTCTTGTTTTACCTCCTGCCACCATTGGAGGGCACGGTCAGCTCAGACCGTTCAGGACGGGGACGCTGCTTTCCCCGCCCACATAGGTGGGAAGCTTGCCATCCCACAGTGCATCTACGCCGGTGATGCGGTAGTATTCCAGCAGATTGCTGTCCAGACTGTCGGTCAGAGCATCGTTGGCCTCGGCCTTTTTCTGAGCGGCATACAACTCAGCATCCGCAGCCACCTTGGATTTTTCGGCCTCAGCCTTTGCGGCAATCAGATCCGCGTCCGCCGTTGCCTGCGCTTCCACGCGGCGCTTTTCGGCATCGGTCTCGGCCTTTTCTTTTTCCTGCTGGGCCTTCACCTTTGCTTCAACGGCATCCGTGAAGGTATCCGTGAAATCGAAATTCGTGATGCTGATGTAAGAGAGGTCGATGTTGTACTGCGCCAAAACACTGCGCAGCTGCGCGTCCATCTGTTCTGCCACGGCATCCCGGTTGGAAATCAGACTGCTGGCATCATAGTGTGCTACAACTGCCTTGACCACCTCCGGGACACGGGGCAGGATCAGAACATCCTCGTACTTGCGGCCCACCTCTTTGTAGATGGTCATGGCATTGGCCTGATTGATCCGGTAGCCCACCGTCACGCTGGTGGCCACTTCCTGAATGTCGGAACTGAACGCCGAGAGGTCGATGCTGACCTCCTGCACCCGGTTATCCATCTTGACAATGGACTGCCACGGTGCCTTTACCACAACGCCTGCGTCCTTGGTGCCATTTTCGACCTTGCCAAAGGTAGTCACAATGCCGGTGTAGCCAGTCGGCACGAACGAGACACAAGAAATAACGATCAGGACGGCCGCCAGAGCGCCGGGGATCACGGCAGCGGCCTTATACTCAGACCGGAACAGGCAGAATGCTGCCAACAGAGCCAGAATGCCAAAAATAAAAAAGATCATAGGTTCCTCACTTCCACATGGTTGAAATCATTCGGCCAGCGTTGAAGTAATGTCAGAGCGTGGCAGGTTAGGACGCCATTTCATGGGTACGCCTCCAGACGTGTGATCTGATAGATGGAGTTATACAGGTAGTGTCTGCCGCCGCGCAGATACTCCAGATTGTTCAGCAGCATCTCCAGATGGTACAGGGCAGGCGGCGGGTTGCTGCCCTTGAGGTAGTAGTGCAGCCAATGGATCAGCTCGCCCAGCTGCGGGTCATTCAGGCGCAGCACCGTGGAGGCCTGAACCTTGCGCCCGTGGCCATCCACGGCGTAGTACAGGATACCGGCATATTGCAGCTGATCCAGATCTGTGCTATACTCTGATGGGAGAAAATTGTTCATGTTCTCTTTGAGCTTGTCCGTGTGGCCGCACGGGCAGGCTCTTTCTTTTTGCCCGGTCATAAGCCGTAGACCTCGCGCATAAAAGAGGCTTCTTTGTCGTGGAAGGTCACGCCTTTTGTGTTGCTGCTTGCGATTTTGACAAAATCGTCTTTGACAGCGGCTGCCACTCTTTCGCCGGTGATCTCGATCAGTGCTTTTTTTAACTCCGGGGGCAGGTTTTTCTGCTGGATGTGATCTGCTATCGAGGATGCAAGCGCCAGCGACAAGGTTGCCCAGATCCGGCTTTGAGAGATAGGCTTTTCATTCTCGGAGCAAATGGCAAGCTGTCCGTTTTCGTCCTTGATGATAATTTTCATAAAATACCTTCCTTTTCCAGCCACTCCCGCCGTACCTTCTGCACATGGTAGAAGTACCGTGGGAGTGGCCCTTTTCTTGTTTTTGAGTGAGTAATTGCGGAGTAAAGGCTGTTTTTGTTGACATATCCCATCTGCCGGACAATCATGTCAGCAGTACCGCAGGCCACGATCTCGTCCGTTTTGGCGTTGTAGACCGTGTACCACGACATCAGGTCGTTGTCTCTCATGCGCCCTGCCGTGGCTCTTCACCGCTCAGTACCCAGCGCAGGCGGCGGATCACATCGGCGGTTTTCACCTCGGTGCTCCCATTTTCAGCTTTACCGGTGTACCATCCGATGGACTGCAGCAGCCGATCCCGCAAAGCGCGCAGCTCTTTCAGGTCATCCATGTTACCCTGCCTTTCTCTCGTTGGAGGTCTTGACGGTGGTCTGCTGCTGCTTCTGGGCGCTGTGCTCATAGTGCTTGCTGTCGGCAAGCATCACAGCAATGCTGAAGATCAGACCGCCGCCCAGCGCGAGCAGGATCCACGGTGCAGCCTTGACCGCTGCAGCTGCCTCCCAGCCGCCCCGCATGACCAGCAGGTGCACAATGCCCATGCTCAGCCAGATCAGCACCCGGGCTGCACCCACGCCTGCCAGAAAAGCCACGCCGAAAATTTTAAGATACCGCTTCATTGTCCTTGTCCTCCTCAGGTTCCACTCGATCCAGCAGATCGGCGGCGTTGGTCATTACCCGGATCAACCACGTTTCGGGGTCTGCGCTGTTTGCGGCCAGAGCAGCCACCAGCGCAATACAAAGGTTTGTTGCATCTATGCCGATGCAGGTTGTTTCAACCTCCGGGTTTCCATCGTCACCATACTGCACACGCAGATACGGCTTGACCTTGCCGGTCAGGCTTCCCTCATCGCTGGCTGTGATCTTCATGCTGCACCATCCTTTTCTTTCACACCGATCCGCTCCGCGTCCTCCGGCTTTGCCACCGGGCTGCGCTCTGCTGCCCACTTGGCCAGCAATGCCGGATAGATCAGATACACATCCTGCCCGCCGGGGGCGGGTGCCTTGATGTAATCGCCAAACGGGAAAACCCGCTGCTGCAGCCCCAGCTGCAGGGTGTCCTTGCCGATGGAAAAACCCACATCCCGCAGGTAATCCACGGCCACCTGTGGCCTGACAAATGCTTTCATGCTGTCCTCCTTAGCCGCGTGCTGCGGCAGCTTGCGCGTCCTTCATGCGCCGGATCTCCTCCGGGGTGAGGCCGGTGTCCTCGTACTGGCCGAGGCGCTGCACCAGCTCGTCCTTTTTGGCGGTGCTCCAATAGCCGCTCTTGATACCGCTGCACCGCAGGGCTGTCAGTCTTTCCATGCGTCATCCTCCATGTCAATGCCAAACTCCTCACAGATGGTCTTTGCCACCGGCTTGGTAAAGCCGATCAGATTGCCGTCCACCTCTGCACAGAGAAAAGCGTCACCCACGATCTTGTCACAGTCCTGATGGAGATACAGCCAAGTGGCTTTATCGTTGCGCTTGGCATCGAACAGCTTGGCGTCCTCGCCAACGACCAGCCGGATGCCGTCCACCGGCTCCCGCGCCCATTCCGGTTCGAGGCTGCTGTCCAGCACATCGATAAAGCCGTCAACCAGCGTCTCCATCTCGCCCAGCGTCAGACTGCCGTCAAGATGGCAGGGAATCAGCCGCCCCTGCGTGCCAACAGGCATATAGATCATGTAGCGGTTCATGCTTTTACATACTCCTCTTTTCGATCCACGCGCCAATGCGCTCATAGAGGGCGATCATGCGCTTGCAGTGGGCAATGCGTGCCCGGCAATACGCAACCTTGACCTTGCAGGCAAGGATCTCAATGTCATCACGCACAAGGCGCGCAGCTGCTGCAATACGCTGCACTGATATCCACCTCCTCCTGACTGGCAATGATCTCAATGGTCTTTTCCAGATCCTCCAGATCGGCGCACAGCCTGCCGCACACATCATCATAATTGACCTGCTCACCATTGATGGCAGCGGTGCCGGTTGTGCTGTTGATCTCCTGTGCGTGCTGGATGATGCCAACAGCCGCCATCAGGAGATTTTTAGTTGATGCTTTCACGGTACGCTCCTTTTGTGTCTAGCATACTAGACAATTATGCTAAAAAAATATCGCTCACTTTTTTGTCCAAAGCGCCTGCAATCTTGGTCAGGGTCTCCGTGGTGGTCACCGTAATAGACCCATTTTCAAGTCCAATGATGGTTGCACGAGACACATTTGCACGCTTTGCAAGCTCTCTCTGCGTAAAACCTTTCTCCTTGCGTGCTTCTTTGATTTTAAAGGGCATCTGTTTTCACCTCCTCTGTACACCCAACAGTCTAGCAGACTAGACAAAGAATGTCAAGCGAATTTGACAAAAGGCTTGATTTTTTGTCTAGCAGAATGTATGATGTACTTAACACCATTAAAAGAAAGGAAGGTGGTTCAACGTGATTCTGGGCGATCTGATAAAAGAGTACCGCCGAGAACATGGCTACAGTATGGATCAGTTTGCCAAAATGTCCGGGCTGAGCAAGGCATATATATCCATTCTGGAACGAAACGTAAACCCGGTAAACAACAAGCCCGTCATACCATCGCTTGAGACGATCAAAGCGGTGGCGCAGGCAATCAACATGGATTTTAATGATGTGATAGCTGTGCTGGACGGGAATCAGCCTGTTTCGCTCAAAGATGAGCCGGAGATCCCGCCGGGATTTCAGCCAATGCCCGCCATGGTGGAGGTGCCGCTGGTTGGCAGGATCGCCTGCGGTAGCCCCATCACAGCAGAGGAAAACATTGAGCGCATGGTCTGCGTGCCTGCCAAGTGGCGGGCAACGTTTACACTGACCTGCGAGGGCAGCAGCATGGAGCCGAAGATTCATGACGGTGATCTGGTGGCCATCCGCAGCCAGCCAACGGTTGAAAACGGCGAGGTTGCCGCCGTGCGGATCGATGGCGAGGCCACATTGAAGCGGGTGTACTTGCATGAGAACTTTATCGAACTGCGGGCAGAAAACCCGGCTTATACCAGCATCATCCTCACCAAAGAGGAGATGAACACAGTGACGATTGAAGGCAAGGCCGTGGGGCTTTGCAGGGATATATAAGCAGGAGGAAGTGCAGTTATGCAAAATAAAAAAAGTTGGATGTTTATTGCAGCCGGCATTTGCGGAGTTGGTTCTGCAGCATATTACTATTTCGGACAAGGTCGGGAAATCTCCCTTGCCATCGCCTCGGGTGCTTTGATGGGTGCTCTAAGCTATTTGGGCATCTGCTTTTTGTATGGCATGGTAGCAGGTGCTGCTGAATCTGTGCTCCATAAGGGTATTTTACCCGAAAATGAAAAACAAGCAGCGGGCGCACTTGATAAATTTATAGAGGAAAAAGAAAGTGTTGAAAGAAATACGGTGCAAAAATCAATCCTGTCAAAGGATGCAACCCATTTGCAGGAAACTTTTGAAATTCCGGGGGCGTATTATCATAGGACCAGCATCGCAAAAGTGGCCACCCCGAATCCTGATTGGAGAAAAAACTGTAAATCATTGATTAAAGCAGGAAAAGCAAATCAGAAAATTTATCGTTTTGATCGCACAACGAAAACAGCCGAGCTTGTTGAAGAACCGAATAATCCGCACGATAAAAATGCCGTAATGGTAATAGTTGATGGAGAAAAAATCGGTTATATCGGTGCAGATGAAAACCTTCATGTGAAAAGTATTTTGAAAAGCAAAACGATAAAAAGTATCTCTGCGACAATTACCGGTGGAGAATATAAAACAATTATTTCTGAGTCTGATATGATAAAAAACCAAAGCGGACCCTTTGTTACCGTCAAGATTTGTTATCGGTAAACAAAAACCTCCCCCAGCGCGCCAACGCAAAGCATGGCGTTTGTGAATCGGCAGCTGGAGGAAATAAACACCGTAACGATTGAAGGCAAGGCCGTGGGGCTTTGCAGGGATATATAAGCAGGAGGAGGGAACTTAGTGTGGACAAAGACCTGACTGCATCTCAGATAGACCGACAAAATATTCTCAATAATGATGCTGCGCTTGCCGAAATTCAGCAACAGACAAACATAAAGGGATTTCTCTTTGAGGAAAAACTTTGTTTTACAAAAAGCATGGTTGCAACGTATTTTGAGGTCGATATACGCACGATTGAGCGCTATGTCAGCGAGAATCAGGGTGAACTTACCGAAAACGGATATGAAATTTTGATTGGCAAGCGTTTGAAGGATTTTTTAGACTGCATCCAGACGCAGGATGTTCCCGACATTTATGTCGGGAGCATCAGTAATCGCACTTCCCAAATCGCAATTTTTGATTTTCGCGCTTTCTTAAATTTGGCGATGCTTTTGGTAGAAAGCGACCCTGCAAAGAGTTTGCGAAAGGTGATTCTGGATATCGTCATTGACTTTATCAACCGTAAAGCCGGTGGTGGAACCAAGTATATCAACAAACGTGATAGCGATTTTTTGGGAGCATTTCTTCAGGAGGAAAATTACCGCCGGGAGTTTACGGATGCATTGCGCGATTATGTTGATATGGGAAATGCAAAATACGGGATTTATACAGATAAGATATACCAGAGCATTTTCCGTGAAAAAGCAAAAGAATATAAGCAAGTCCTCAATCTGAGCGCAAAAGACAGGGTGCGTGATACCTTCTATTCAGAGATTCTCACGTTGATCGCATCCTACGAATGTGGTTTGGCTGAAATGATAAAGCAACAGTCCACAGCACTTGGTCACAAGCTGAACAACTGGGAACTTTCAGACCTTTTTACCGCATTTGAAAATCTTCCACTCTGGAAGCCGCTCATTATACAAGCAAGAACAAAAATGGCAAGTCGTGATATGGCGTTGCGAGATGCGTTCCACTATCAGCTGAAAGAGTATATCCGTCCATTGGAAAAGAATGAGTATGAACGCTTTCTCGGCGATGCCGGACACGAACTTGAAAAGCTGATGGACGAAAACCGAGATGTGTTAGCCCGATTAAAGGAAAGTCAGTAATGGAAAACATCATATATATCACGCCAGAACAGGCGAGGATCACACACGCTAAAACGGTTGAATATAGCGGTGGTGGAACGCTTGAAGAAATCGACTTTGGTCGGCTTGAGGGCGTTCTGTATAACATCCAGAACGATGACTGGTATCCTACCTTTGTGGATAAACTGACGCATTTGTTTTTCTGCACATGCCAATTTCATTGTTTTGCCGATGGAAATAAACGGTTGGCGATTACATTATCTACGCTTTTTCTGCTTCTGAATGGATATCTTTCTGTTGCAGAAACATTTTTAGCTAAGACAGAAAATATCTGCTTGAATGTTGCTGCCAGCAAAATTGATAAAGAACTTTTGCACCAAATCATACAGGCTATCATGGATGGAACCTACGATGATGACGAATCTTTGAAATTGGAAATTTTCAGAGCGATCAGCGAATAAAAAACGCCCCCGGTGCTGGAACACCAGGAGCGTTTCCGATCTGTATGCCTGCGGTAGCATCGTAGATCTCAAACAAGCCAAAACTTGCAGATCTATAATACCACCGCCGGGCAGAGTATGCAAGCGGAGGGAAGAAATGAAATGTCAAAGAACCGCCTGCGGGCGAGAAATACAGGAAGATGCCCTATACTGTCCATACTGCGGCAAAAAGCAGCAACGCACGGCAGCGCCAAAGCCGCGCAAGCGCGCAAACGGCAAAGGCTGCATCTACCGGAGCGGGAAAACGTGGACAATACAGGTGCGCGTGGTGCGTGCCGGCACGGTGGTCTATGCCCGCAAAAAGTGCGGCTTTCCCACCCGGGCAGCCGCCGAGGAGTATCTGGATACCTACACCCGCACCGGTGTAGCGCCCAGATCCATGCGCCTGATCGACTGCTGGACAGCCCTGCAGCAAACAAAAAAGTGGCAGGCGCTCAGTAAGGACAAGCGCAGCCATTACGGCACCGCATGGCGCAGGCTGGAGCGGATCCAGATGCAGGTTGTCGGGCAGATACCTTTTAAGGTGCTGCAGGAGCTGACGGATGCCGCGCCTGGTGACTACTATGCCCACCGGGATATCAAGACGCTGCTGGGCAAGCTGTACGAGGTGGCGGTCACTAGCGAGGCGCTGGACATGGCACAGGACAAGACCGCCCTGATCGAGCTGCCGCCGGTGCCAGACAGCGAGCGCGATGCCTACACCGTGGACGAGGTGCACCGGATGTGGCAGGCGTATCGCGCCGGGGACGATCTTGCCCGGTATGCGCTGATCTTGTGCTACACCGGCATGAGACCGGGCGAGCTGATGCAGCTGGATCTTGCCAACATCGACCTCCAGCGTCAGTGCATCATAGGCGGCATCAAAACGGCAGCGGGCAAAAACCGGGAGATCCCCATTGCCACCGCCATCGTGCCGCTGGTGGCCGAGGCCATGCAGGTGGCCACCCACGGTCTGGCTGATGGCTGCCGCGAGCACTTTTATGATCGCTGGTGCCCGGCAGTGGAGCACTGGGGCGGCAGGCCACACATGACCGCCCACAGCTGCCGCCATACGTTGGCAACAGCCATGGAAGCCGCCGGGGTGCAGCCGCTGCTGCAAAAGCTGATCCTTGGTCACGCGGTCAGGGATATCACGCAGCATTACAGCCGCCACCAGCTTTTTGAGGATAAGCTGGCAGCCGTGGAGCTGGCAACCGCCGCTTTTAACGAGTGACGGCGATGCCCCCGGTGTTGCCCCATCTGGTTGTATCCGGCAACGTTATAGCGTTGTTTTTTAAGGCTCTGCTAAGGGCGTAGGTCGTCTAAACAACGGCGCGAGGGTTCAAATCCCTCCTACTCCGCCAAGAAAATCCCTCGTAGTTTCGTGAAAACTGCGGGGGATTTTCCTTTTTGTAGCGTTTTTACTCGTGAAAAAGGGGCTCTGAAAAGCCCGCGTTTGCGCAGCAATGAAAGCCCCAGTGGGGCTTTTAAGCGGCAGAGCGGTCTGCGCAAGCAGATGGAGGGGCTTTGCCCCGACAAGCTCCGCGGGCTTTTCAGAACCCCAAAATTATAAATAATCTTTCCGCTGAATATGCCCAGAGCAACGCGGAGGGCATTCCCGATTGTCTCGTCTTGCAGCGGTGAGCCAGCTGAACCGGAAAAGCTTTACAGCAGCAGGTTCGTGATGCCTGCCAGCACCAGCAGGTGCACCGGGTAGAACCAGTAAAAGGCCTTTTTCTGCAATGGACTGCACGCACCGCGCTGCCCGTTGTAGAACCAGACCAGCACAAAGGCCAGCGGGGCGGTGAGCTCGAACATAAACAGCAGTGCGCCCGCAAGGCACTGCCACTTGCGGTTTGTACGGGTGAGGTACAGGGCGCAGATGATGATCACGCCGCTGGCGTTGTAGTCGGTGCGGGCGGCCAGCGCCAGCGCGGCGCACCCGCCCGCCCACACAAGCCCCTGCCAGCCGGGCAGGCCGTTTTCCTTTTCAAAGCGCTTGAGCCCTGCCATAGCCAGCACGCCCAGCGCCAGCGTCCAGTAAACGTTCTGTGCACTGGGGTCAAAGGGGGTGCGGAAGAACGCAAGGTCAAAGGGTACCTCGCTCAAAATGCCGAACAGCACCAGCCGCCCAAGGTAGCCTTTGACGTTGTGGGTGTGCACAAAGCCCTCCACCAGCAGAAAGCAGAACAGGGGAAAGGCCAGCCGCCCGGTGAAGCGCAGCACCATGTCCAGCCGGTACAGTGGGTAGGCGGAAAGGGTGTCCTGCGAGAGGGTGCCGGCGTCCAGCCCGGGCGTAAGGATGCCTGCCTCGATGCAGGACGCGCCGATGTGGTCCACCAGCATGGTGATGCAGGCAATGGTTTTAAGAGCAGTGCCGCTGAAAGTGCGGCGCGGGGATAGTGCGGTCATAAAAAATACCTCGTTCAGGTCGTTAAAAATCGTTACAGGAACTATAACGGAGGAAAGGCGGCATTTCCTGCAAAAATCGCGGCAAAATCTGCACAGAACGTGCAAAAATCGGGGCAAAATGCTTGACAGAAAAGGCGCGGGATAGTACAATCAAGAAGATAATTGAACTATCTCAAATGAAAGATGAAAAAGATTCACAGAGAATCGGGCGTCTCCGAACCAGTAAAGACGGAAGGAGGCTTTGGGCATGACGCTTTTTTCCTACGAAATTTTTGATGCCGTGGCCCGGCAGGGCAGCTTTAACAAGGCGGCACAGCAGCTGCACCTGACCCCCTCGGCCATCAGTCACGCCATTGCCGTAATGGAGGAGGAGCTGGGCTTTGCCCTGTTCAACCGCGGCAAAAACGGCGTATCCATGACCAGTTACGGCGCTTCCCTGTATCCTTCTATCCGCGATGTGCTCAACAGTGACGAGGCGCTGAAGCAGAGCATCGCCCGCCTGAATGGCTTGGAAAAGGGCAAGGTGAAGCTGGGTGTATTCAACTCGGTGTGTGCATCGCTGCTGCCCGGGCTGCTGAAAAGCTTTGCGGCGCATTATCCGCAGATTGAGATCGAAGTATATCAGGGCACCTACGATGATGTCAAGGAATGGCTGCGCACCGGTCAGGTGGATATCGCTTTCCTGTCCTCCACCTGCCGGGAGGAATTCAACCTCACCGAGCTGTTCCGGGAGCCGCTGCTGTGCATCGTGCCGCAGGACTGGCCGGAGCCGCAGGACGGCGTAATGACCCCGGCGCTGATGAACGGCCAGAGCTTTGTGGTGCAGTGTGACGCCACCGACGCCGAGATGCGCCAGTTCCTCAAGAAATACAAAATCGGCACCGAGCGCCGCTGCCACGTCATCGACGACCAGTCCAATATCGCCATGGTGGAGGCCGGGCTTGGCATCTCCATCATGCCGCAGATGCTGCTGCGGGATTGCAAGGCCGCCGTCAAGGTGTACCCCATCGAGCCGGAGGAGTACCGCGTGGTGGGCTTGGCCGTGCAGCGCCCGACCTCCATGGCTCCTGCCGTGGAGCAGATGTTCCACCACATCGTGGAGTACTGCCACGAACTGGATCTTTCGCTGTAATAAAGGATATTTTTGTATCTGTCAACCGGGAAGTTCTGCGGAGCTTCCCGGTTGATTTTTTATGGAGAAGTGTAAAGACAAACGGTAGTTACAGCGCTGCGGGGTAGGAGGTGGTAACCGAGGGATGTTCTCTTTTGGTGGCAAAAGAGAACCAGAAAACCACCAGCGATTTCGACGCGCTGGAGCCACGAAAAAGGGGCTACTCGCCCCTTTTAACCCCAAAGAGGAGGGCTACACCGGAAAAAAACTGAAGATTCACGCCTGTTCGGCGTGAAGATCTTTTAACCGTTTTTTCCGGCTCCGCCGATTTGAAGCCCCTCAGTCGCTGCGCGACAGCTCCCCCAAGGGGGAGCGGGCACGCCCGCAAACTTTGCGCTTGAGCCGGAAACTGTGCCACCATGCCAAAAGCTCCCCCTGAGAGGAAAGACTCCCCCCGGCCGGGGGGAGATGTCGCGCAGCGACAAAAGGGGGAATCTGGCACGCCGTCAGGCGTGACTGAGAGGGTTCAGCCCCGCCCCACCTAGGGCGCACATCCCCTTTATGACAGAATTATGAATCTTTATAAACATTTTTGCAAAGGGCTTGACAGCAGGGGAAAAACGATTATAATGGTCTTAGCACTCAGGAACAAGGAGTGCTAAACAAACAAAAGCGATACAAAAAGGAGGCAGGCGCTATGACGATGGATGCACGCAAGCAACGGGTCTTGCAGGCAATCGTGGCGCTGTATGGCCTTGAGGGCGAGCCGGTGGGCAGCAGCGTGCTGGCAAACTACTTTGACATGGCAGTGTCCAGCGCAACGCTGCGCAACGAGATGGCGGCGCTGACAAAGCTGGGTCTGCTGGAGCAGCCCCACACCAGCGCGGGCCGCGTGCCCAGCGCCAAGGGCTACCGGTATTATCTGGACAACCTGCTGACCGATGATCAGCCGCTGGACCGCGTTACCCGCGCCCGGGTAGATGCGGTGTTCGCCAGCCTTGACCACGAGCCGGAAAAGCTGGCACAGGGCGCTGCCAAGGCGCTGGCCGCCATCAGCGGCTGCACCGCCGCCGTCAGCACCCCCTGCGCCGAGGATCTGTGCATCGCCCATTACGAGGTGGTGCAGGTGGGCCGCAGCGCAGCCGCTGTGCTGGCTGTGACCACCGCCGGTTACGTCCGCACCCGGGTGGCGCGGGTACGCACCGGGCTTTCCCGGGAAAATGCAGCTGCCCTTGCGGCGCTGCTCAACCGCAACCTTACCTTTGTGGCGCCGGTGGATCTTTCCACCCGGATGCTCAGCGAGCTGTGCGGCCAGATCGCACCGGAGCTTGTGCCGGTGGTCAGCGCCGCAGCCGCAATTTTGCAGGACAGCGTAAAGCCCCATGTATTTCTGGGCGGCGAGCAGTACCTGCTGGACTGGCCGCAGCTGGACGGCCGGGTGGGTGATATCCTTACCCTGCTGAACGACGAGGAACAGGCCGCAAGCCTGATCGCACCCCCGGAAAACCGCAGCGAAAGCGTGCTGCTGGGCGAGGATCTGGAACCGCAGATCCCCGGGCTGTGCATCGTGAGCGACCGGTATCTGGTAGGCGGCGGGCTGTGGGGCTCCATTGCCCTGATCGGCCCCACCCGGATGCCCTTCCAGAAGCTGA
>OWKP01000322.1_pt1 | contig 38040 bp, 54 predicted proteins | sample 1732991 | NCBI WGS metagenome assembly OWKP01 (sample SAMN05065777, study PRJEB22554) | human gut metagenome | biome: ENVO:2100002; feature: ENVO:00000062; material: ENVO:00002003 | host: Homo sapiens | place: USA
TCTGCGCATGTCTCGTGGGCTCGGAGATGTGTATAAGAGACAGGTGCAGGGATTTTCAAAAAGTCCCCGAAAACAGAATCAGGCGGCTTACAATCTAAAGTCGGCTGGAAAGGTTTGTGCCGTAAGGTTGCAACGCTTGCACTTGTTGTGGTTGCCGTGCAGGTGGACGCTGTCCTGCATACGTCATATGTAAGAGATGGCGTATGCATTGCATTTATGGTAAATGAATTGATTTCAATGGTCGAAAACGTGGGTTTGATGGGTGTGCAGTTCCCTGAACCGCTCCGAAAAGCAATTGATTTGCTGCAAAAAAAAGAGGAAAAGAAATGAAAAGCAAAACATACGAAGAGTTTGTAGAAAAATTCAAGCCAAAAAAAACAACAGACGATTGCTATACGCCGCCTGTTGTTTATGATGCTGTTGCAGGTTGGGTTGCAAGTGAGTACGGGGTTAATCGGGACAATTTCGTTCGCCCTTTTTACCCCGGCGGCGATTATGAAAACTATGACTACGGCAAAACTGCGATAGTTGTGGACAATCCACCATTTAGCATATTGTCAAAAATTGTAGATTTTTACATTTCAAAAAATGTTCCGTTTTTCTTGTTTGCTCCCAATTTAACCCTTTTTAATTGTCTCAGAAACAGGGAATGCACAGCGTTGGTTACGGATGTAAATATTATTTATGATAATGGTGCTAATGTAAAAACGTCATTTTTGACCAATTTAGAGCCGCAAAATTTGCGAATCAGAACCGCTCCGGGATTGTATCAGGTTGTAAAAAAAGCGACCGAAACGATACGGAAAGAGGTAAAAAAGCAACTGCCAAAATACACATACCCAAATTATATTGTACAAGCTGCACGGATTAACGCTTACTCAAAATACGGGATTGAGTTTAAAGTTCCAAAATCAGAATCTTTCTTTGTCTCGCAGCTTGATACCCAAAAAGAAAAAAAAAGAGGATATTTGGCGGTGGATTTTTAATTTCCGAGCAGTGTGCCGCAGAACGAGAGCGTGCAGAACGAGAGCGTGCAGAACATTTTGAACTCAGCGACCGAGAAAAAGAAATTATAAAAGAATTATCAAAATAAAAAAACGCCCAGCAGTTTAAATTACTGCTGGGCGAACCGTCCAATTTAAGTATTAGTTTTTAATCTCCCCACGGGTTATTTAAAAGACCAAGGGCATTAAGTCGAATGGCTTGTAAATCACCCTCTTCTTTTAAGTACACCTTATGGTATGGCTTGTCGTAAAAGTCACGGTCTGCAAATTTTTCTGCGTCCTCTTTGTGGTCAAACCACATATATGATTCTCCGTCCGCACCCCATAGCCGATACCTTACAATCCAAAACACTCTTGTTGGTTTTTTACTCATGTTTAGCCCTCCTGTATTGTTGGTTTAAAAAGACACGCTCCCCTGCAACGGGGAGCGACACGCCATTTGCTTGTAGCGACATAACGGCTACTTACCTATAGCACATACTAAAAATAATGATTTAAATCCAACACTCCTTTTGCAAGGAGGACATAAGCAAGTTGTCTTGCTATGCCTTTATTATACCGCTTATATGCACTTTGTCAATACTTTTCGGCGGTTTTTGTGTATTTGCACAAATCTGTTACCCGATAATTGTAACATATGCCATCATCGTCAACAGGTATTCCGGCGGTGTCGCTTTTCCCGCCCCCCACTTTTGGACGGTGCTGTACGGTATATTAAACTTGTCAGACAGCTCTCTAAGGGACTTGTATTTTTTAGCAATCTCGTTAAATCCGTTTTTGCTTACGTTGTATATATATGACAGCAAATCAACAACTGACGCACGTGTTGCGGCAGGATTCATCCAGTCTTCCCACGGTCTTATAATAAATTTGTCGCTATTATCACAGCTTTTTGCGGCGTTGTACTGCTGTGCAAATACATCAAAGTCAATGTAAATTTTAACCTCTTCTTCTGCGACGGCTCCGAAATCCGACGATGGAATATCAAAAATGTCAAGTGCATCCCATTCTTCTGGCTCTGCACCAAGGGATTTTAACTTTGCTTTAATCATGGCAATTTCTTCTTCCCCTTTTGTGAGGTCAGCCTCAATTTCAGCTTGTTTTGCTTTTGATGTTGAGCCGTGAAAGACATAGCGGTCTCGCTGGCTGTATGCAATTCTTAACCGCAATTGCAGATTTTTGATTCTCTTGCCTAAATCTTTTTCTTCTTCATCATCGGCTTCTGATTTTTCTGCACATTCGATTGCAAATTCTGCACACCGGAGAGCGTTTAATTCAGAATGCATCTCGTTGACGCTTGATTCTATTTCTGCGATTTTGCCGTCGACCTCTGCTGTGTCCTTGCTGTTGAGCCAAAGGCGAGCTTGCTCGCGGAGCAGCGGCTGCTTAGCTTCAAATTTCTGTTTAATTTTTGCCTGCAACTCTTTTTCTTCTGCAGATTCGGCGTCCAGCAAGGCTCTGAGTTCTTCACGCATTGCCTTAATGTTGGCTCTTGTTTCCGCAAGTTCTGCTTCAACCTCTGTTGTGTCAGCATCCTTAAATTCCAAGTATTCTCTGCTATCAATCAAAGCTTCCTTGTTGGTGAGTTCCTGTCTGATTTTTGCATGCAGCTCGCTGATTCTTTCCATGTTGTTCATTTTGATTTCCTCCGTTTTTTTATTTTGTTTGGTTCGGTTTTATCCTTACCATGATTACATTATACACCATGTCGGCGTATTTGTCAATAGGTTTATGCCAATTTGGCGTATATTTTCTTGAATTTGTATAGATACACAAAAATAATATATTTATTTTGTGTATCTTAACCAATATCGAACAAAAAGGAGTGTGTTAACCATGTCAACGTATCAATTTGACGACAAAACCCAGCTGTCAGCACATTTTAACGTGCAAGAGTTTAAGTGCCAGTGCGGTAAATCGCACGATATTTTAATAGACAGCGGTCTAATAGACAAGTTAGAGCGGCTTTACACCGCCCTGAACTGTAGCAAAATCATTGTGACAAGCGGCTACCGCTGCCCAGAACACGATAAGGCTGTAGGCGGCACGAGCAGCGGTCAGCATACCAAAGGCACTGCTGCAGATGTCTGCTGTTACGGGCAGGACGGGCAGCCCATCAGCAGCAAGACGGTGTGTTGCAAGGCTCAAGATTTGGGTTTTGGCGGCATTGCTAACATCACGACATCTTACCAGTACACGCATCTGGACGTGCGGACAGGATACCGCTGGTTAGGCGACGAGGTCAAAGGCAATGGTACTGTTACAAAGGATTTTTACAAGTATTTTGGCATCAAAAAGACAACCGAAACAACAAGCGTTTTAAAAGGGATTGATGTGTCATACTGTCAAAACGAGGTTGACTGGGACGCTGCAAAAGCATCCGGACTGGTTGACTTTGCGATTTTACGGGCAGGCTATGGCAGGGAAACATCTCAGGTAGACACGCAATTTGAACGAAACTATGCAGCTTGTAAGCGTCTGGGCATCCCCTGCGGTGCGTACTGGTTTAGCTATGCGATGTCGGCAGACGAGGCAAAACGTGAGGCTCAGGTATTTTTGCAGACCATTAAAGGTAAATCGTTTGAGTATCCGGTTTATATGGATTTGGAACTTGAAAAACAATTTGCATTAGGCAAAGCTGCTTGCTCTGCAATAGTAGATGCATTTTTGAACACGTTAGAACAGGCTGGATATTTTGCCGGTCTGTATTGCAGCACGTACTACTTAGATAATTACTTGTCAGATAGCATTAAAAGCCGTTATACGGTCTGGTGTGCCCAGTACGCAAGTAAATGTACCTATCAAAATCCATACGGCATTTGGCAGTATAACGTAGCTGGTAACGCAGAGTATGACATTATTGGGCAAAAAAGTATCCCTGGTATTATTGGCGAGTGTGATATGGATTACTGTTATACCGATTACCCAGCAATTATTAAAGCTGCTGGACTAAATGGCTTCACGAAAACAACGCAACCGAACGAACCAGAACCAGAGCCAACACCAACACCTGAACCAGATAGCGAGGAATCCACATTGCAGCAGATTTTAAAGCATGTTGCGTCATTGGATGCAAAATTGTAATTTTTTTGTTTTTTTGTGCACATCAATCAATCAATCATCTTGATTATAACTTGATTATAACTTGATTATATACTTGATTACGGGGTGTAAAAAAGTCCGGATTTTCGGGGCGGTTTGATGTTTAGGGACATACTCTTTTCCGTAAAGGGACGTATCCTTTTCCGTGAAGGGACATACTCTTTTCCGTAAAGGGACATACTTTTTTCCATAAAGGGACGTATTGCTATTGACAAAGCCACGTCTTTATGTTAAAATAAGCATGAGGTGATAATCATGCCAAAAAGGACAACACTACCACAAATTTATGGCAATTGCAATTTTTTAGTACAAAAGTCAAACCCTCTCCAGTCGCTATCAGAGACCAAAATGACGCTTGCAGAGTTTAAAATACTGGATGCGTACTTGTCAAAAATCAATAGTCACAACCCAGAGGAGCGGTGTGTGACGTTTGATAAGGGTGAGTTGGAGTCGCTGCTGGGCGTTACGCAAATAAAAAACAAGGATTTATCTGACCGGATTGACAATCTTTTTAAGGTTGTTACTATCCAAGACCCTGACAAACCAAACAAATTTACTAAAATAGCCCTTTTTTCGTGTGCTGAGTGTACGCAGGGGGACGATGGGCTTTGGACAATCAAACTTGCATGCTCGCCAGAGGCGATGCAATACATTTTTAACATTGAGAGTATCGGCTATTTGAGATACCGTCTAAAAAATGTAGTCAATTTGACATCAAGATACAGTTATATTTTGTATTTGTATCTGGAGAGCAACCGCTTTCGGGGGTCGTGGACAATACCACTTGACGACCTTAAAAAAATGCTTTGCTGCACAGCGGACACGTATAGCGAGTACAAGCGTTTTAGTACAATGGTGCTTAAAAAATGTCAAAAAGAGTTATCCCAAAAAACCGACATTGATTTTGATTATGTAGCCCTGCGACGTGGTCGCAAAGTAACAAGCATACAGTTTATACTCAAAACGCCCCAGAACGCCACTGACAGCCCCGTAGAGCCGCTTTTTGAAGAGCGTGATGAATTTGATTGGACAATCACTTATGGCTCAGAGAGGCTTGCTACGCTTGCTGAGGGGTGCAATTATGAGTTTAACAAAGCTGAGATGGAGCAAATCGCCCGTGTGCTTGTCCGGATAAACATCCCGTGCGACCGGGCAACAAAAAGCGAGTTGTATGGTAAGCAGTTTTATCTCCGTGAAAAATACGCCGTTCTTAATGTTGCAGCGGAAAACAAGCCTATAAAAAACAGATTTGTTTATTTTCTGAAAATGCTTGAAAACGATACGTACCAGCCTGCAGCATACAACGTAATATAAAAACCGCCTCTCAGAGATTTTTATCTCCGAGGGGCGGTTTTTTGACTATTTTTATTGACAAAAGCAGTCTGTTTGTGGTATAATATTATTGTTGTAAATAATTCAATTCCCTTCGTTCTTTTTTCTTTCACCGTCTGCCTCTGGCAGGCGGTCTTTTTTTAGTCATCAATGTTATAACTGTAGCTATAACTATCATACAGGCTTGACAACTCATCAGCAGCTTGCTTTTTGCGGCTGCTGGAGATTGCAGACACGACAATTACATACAGTATAAACGACACAATGGAGGTGATAATCAGCTTTTTACCTCCAGATTTGTCGTTTTTGCCGACTTGGATGCATCCGAGGACAAGCCCCACAATCGGGATTAAAAACGCAATGACATACATCCACATATCAACATTGCCGGTGTTATGTATCTGCGACATTGTAGCAGGGTTGTACACAATTGTAGGCATACCACAGTTAGGGCACTCTTTTGTCCGTGGTGAGTAAATCTCTTTGCAATACTCGCAATATCGCTTTTCACCGGAAATCTGTGACAAATCCGCACCACACTTATAGCACTTGTCGTTCGCTTCTCCATTCATTTCGCCGCAATTTGGGCAAGTTTTCATTTCAATCACTCCTGTTTGTTAGGTAAAATTGTTTTACCCTCTTTTACTTTATTATAGCAAGTATCGGATGCAAGAGCAAGTTATAACTGATTTTGTAACCGATATGTAACTATATTTGGATAAGCTGACAAAATAGCAGCTATAGATTTGCATAAAATAGATAAAAATAGTTACAAAAAACCACCTGTGGAGTGACACGCTTCTGCAGGTGGTTTTTGTTTCGGTGATTTTTTAGTGCTGTCCGGACACACTCATTTTTTTAAGGCTTTTGTAAGCATTATGCTCCGCCTTTTGACATAGCCATCTTTTCTATTTCGTCCTCAATTGTTCCGAGGGCGGTCGATACGGACAATTTACTGCCCTGCGTGCCGTCCGGCTGTTCGTTTTGTCGCCGCTTTGCTGCATCACCAAGCTGGACTAAAACATCCATCAAACAAGCACGGATGTTCGGCGGCAGGCTCATGTACTTGTCAATGACATCATCTTCTGATTCCTTGTTGAGATTCCGTTCTGCAAACGGGTCAGGTGCTGGTTCTCTGCCGAGTAAGTAGTCCGTTGTTACGCCGTAAAAGTCAGCGAGTTTTTGCAACGTATCTGTGCTTACGTCTCGTTGCCCATACTCATATGTGATATAGGCACGTTCCGTGACCCCGATTGCATCCGCTACTTGTTTTTTTGTAAGCTTTTTTGATTCTCTTAAAAACTTCATTGTATCTTTAAGCATTTTATGGTCACCTCCTTCCCACAATCTATATTATACACAAAATGCGTCTATATGTCAATAGGCAATAAGCAAAAAAATCGCAAATTGTGCGTTTTGCATAATTGATATAAGCACTTTTTGTGCAAATCGTAGAAAGCGTTTGTTTTCTATTGACAAAAGCACAAAATGAGCTTATAATATAACCATAGCAAGCACAAAATGCGTAAGCTAAAAATCAGCCGAGGACAGGCAGCGGAAAACCGAAAGCCACGAGCCAGCGGAAAACCGAAACGCTTGACTGAAATTAAATAAGGTGGTGAAATAATGAAAAACGATGAAAAAAAGGACACCCTGTATCTGTGCGACCCACAGAAAAACACAGAGTGCCCAAAAGGAAATTGTCAGATTCCTGACGGCTGTTTTCTTACGATAAAGAAAGAATTTGCAGAAACGTTTGCATCGCTGAAAGATGCACAGCAGCGAATGGAAGACATCAAAAAGTTGCTTAAATAACGATGTGGCAGCATCGTAGGCAATTACCTCCTAACTTTGCCTTTATACTACGCTTTGCGGTGAGCGAATCACCGCATAATGGGGTGCGTCTTAGTTGTCCAGCTGAGATATGAAACCTCTGGACAATGCACGGTGCAACTCCGTGACAGCTGTCTCCGACAGGGAGCATTGTCTATTTCGTTTCCGCTGTCTTGCTGTGCGGTGCAATTCCGCAGCATTCATCAACGCCCATCGGGAGCGTATCCCGACCCAAGCCTGTCAGTAATCCGTAGACCGTGGATATAAAACAACGGTATCGGCTGACTTTAAAACCTTGCAATAGTGGCTTGCATGTTTCCACGACTAGATAAATCGTGCTTCCTGTTGCAGATGGCGATTGCAACACGCTTCTGAGTCGTTGAGCGTATCAGCGGCATCCCAGCCCGTAAGGGTAAATTGCAATGGCGAAAGCCGGAAAGGAGGTGATTTTATGAGCAACGCAAACAGAGCAACGGAACAGCAGCAGATTACGCAGGTATACCGGAATCTCAGTCCGAGTGACAAAGTGATTTTTGAAACCGTCTTAAATCTGGCTTTTGTTTTACTCAAGAGCCTACAGCAGACGCAGGACATCGCAGCAACCCAGAAAGAGGAGGGATAACGGCAGATGGGCACGACCCAAAAGCGTGCCCTTTGCACAGACACAAGGGCATATGCAAAAGGCAGTATTTACATCAAAGACGGGTACAAATACGCCATCTGCGAGCAATGCGGGCTGGATTGGAACGTATCCTGGCAGTTTTCCGGATGGTATACATGCCCGGTCTGCCGAAACAAAAACAGAAAGGAAAATCAGAAAGATGGGAAAAATCGTTATCAAGACAAACCCGAAGGGTGATACAGCCAGCATTGAGGTGAGAGATTTTAAAGAAATTGATGCCGCTGCAATGACCATTTGTGCATTTGTCAAAATCATAAGCGGGCTCAATCGAGAGGATAAAAAGAGTGCCTTTTATGCAGCTGGCATCATTCTTAAAAGCATTGTAGACAAGGTGGACGACTCTGAGCCAGAGGAGGAGCAATCATGCAAACGATGATTTTAGGTGGCATTGCTGCTGTTATCTGCTGGGTTGCATGGCAACGGCACAATCACCTACTGGACAAGCAAGCGGCGGATTCCGGCAGAGCATTGAAACCCGTTCCGGTCGGGTTTGATTATCAGGCAGCACGGGAACAGACTGACCGCATGGAGAGCAATCTCAAGCAGTACGAGCAGTGCAATCAGCTAATCAATGACAGCGTTGTTGCAATCAAGACGGGTGAGGGTATGCCTATCGAGATTACTCATTTTGACAACGGCGGAAAACGAGTACATACCACACTGACCGACATTCCGCCGGAGATTGTCAATGACTTTGCACATCGACTACTGGACGTTTGTGCAGAGCGATGCAGCAGCACTTCCCCACCGCCAGAAACCTGACTTTTTCGGAAGCAGTGAGGAAAAGCGGTAGGAAAAGCAGTCGGAAAAGCCGGCTTTTCCTCCCGTTTGGGGAGGGGGTGAGAAAAAATGGTCAAGCATTGTCTATTCTGCGGTATTGAGATTGCTGACACCAGCTATGATACGCAGGGACGGTTTAACGCAGTCAAATACTGCCAGGAATGTGCAGCGGAGCAAAAGAAGCAAGCAAACAAGAGAAGCCGCCAAAAACGCAAAATGGAAAACGCTATCAAGGAAACAACAGAGGTACACGAACTAACCGAAACGGCGAAAGCGTGCCGGACGTTGCGACGGTTGGCGAACCGGGAGAGCGGATTGCTAAAGCAAAAGATTAACATCTTAACCGTAGAACTGATGCAAGAGCGGGCAAAAAAAGACCCTCGCACTGGCGGCAACCAGTGACGAGGGGATAAAAACATAACCATTATATAATATAACACAAAAAAGGAGTGTTTGTCAATGAGTAAATTATACGAGATTTCCGGCGATTTTGCCGTACTGTTTGACCAGCTGGACGACCTGACGGAGCAGGCAGAAGCTGCAGGAGCGTCCGCAGAAGACGCAGAAGCAGCGTGGTTTGACACGCTGGACGCTCTGGAAACAGAGTTTAACGACAAGGCCGAGAATGTTGCCTTGTACATCAAGGACTTACTTGCAAGAGCAGATGCAATGCACACAGAAGAGCGGCGATTGTCTGACCGCCGGAAAGCGTGTGAACATCGGGCTGCACACCTGAAAGACTATTTGCAGAACAGCATGACGCAAATGCGACTGAAAAAAGTCGATGGTGTGCGTGCTTGCATCTCCATCCGCAACAATCCGCAGTCACTGCAGATTGCGGACGAGGCAGCACTTGTAAAGCAGCTGCAAGCGTCTGACCATGACGATCTGTTGCGGTACAAGCTGCCAGAGCTGCAAAAGACCAAAATCAAGGCATATTTGCAGGACGGCGGTCAGCTGGATGGATGCCAGCTGGTGCAGACGCAATCCTTGCAAATCCGATAAAGGAGGTGATGATATGGGTATCCCTGTTTTAATCATTGGAGAATCCGGCAGCGGCAAGTCTACCAGCCTCCGAAACTTTGAGCCGGGCGAGATTGGTATTTTTAATGTTGCAAGCAAGCCGCTCCCGTTTCGCAAAAAGCTGCCGTGTGCCAATGCGGCAGATTATCCGCTGATTGTCCGGACACTGGCACAGCACAACAAGACAAAGTACGCGATTGACGACAGTCAGTACTTGCTTGCATTTGAGTTTTTTAACCATGCAAGCGAGAAGGGCTATGAAAAGTTTACCAACATGGCATTAAATTTTTACAGCCTTATCCGGTTTATCCAGTTCAAAACGCCTGACAACTGCATTGTGTACTTTTTGCACCACACCGAAACCTCGTATGATGCCGCCGGAAATCGGCGGCTGAAAGCGAAAACCATTGGAAAAATGCTGGATGAAAAGTTGACGGTTGAGGGCCTATTTTCCATTGTTCTGCTGTGCCAGGCAGATGCGGCAGGGCGGCACTACTTTCAGACGCAGAGCAACGGCAACAGCACGGCAAAATCTCCTATGGAGCTGTTCCCGGAGGAGATTGACAACGACCTAAAAGCCGTGGACAAGGCTATCCGAGAGTACTATCAGCTGGAGTAAATCGGCTGTATGTATCATAACTAAATCAAATAAAATATTATGGGGGTATTTATTATGGCAATGTTAGCAGGTATTCAGGGTGCAAGTGGTGTGCAGGAAACCACGTTTGGCAACAAGTTCGGCAAGCTTCCGGCGGGCGGTTACGTCTGCAAAATCCTTAATGTTAAGGTGGACAAGACCAGCGGCGGCAGCTTATACATCAAGCTGCAAATTGACGTGTCTGAGGGCGAGTATGCCGGACACTTCCAGCGGCGGTATTTGGACGACGCCGGCAGTCAGTACGGGCAAAAGTGGAAGGGCATCTATAAAATCTTCCTTCCGGTCATGACGAGTGATAATGACAAGTACATGCATGATATTGCGATTTACAAGGGGCAAATCAACACCATCGCACGGGCAAATGGCAAACCAGAGCCAAACATTGAGGTAGGATATGACCCAGACATTTTTAAAGGTTGTACCGTGGGTGTGCTGTTCCGTGAGGCAGAGTATAACGGCAATCACTTTACCGAGGCTGCATTTCTCTGCGACCCTGCAAAGATTCGCACGGGTGATTTTGAGATTCCAGAGCCGAGAAAGCCCAAGCAGACTGGAAATAACGGCTTTACATCCGGTGGCATCTTTGCCGCAGCAGCACAGCAACAGCAGCCAGCAGCTGTTCCAAACATCGGCGACCTGAGCGACTTTGAGGAGATTCTACCAACGGGAGAGGTTCCGTTCTAATGAGGTGATAAGCGGATGGCAACCAAAAAATCATTCGTTCTGTTCACCGACCGCAAAAAAGAGGTTGACATGCTATCCGATGCACAGTGTGGTGTCCTATTCAAGGCGATTCTCCGGTATGCAGATGCCGGAGAGCGTTTAGAATCTGAAGACTTGGTGGTGCAGGTGCTGTTTAGTGTCTTTGCATCTCAGATTGATAGCTGCAACGAGAAGTGGGAAGTAATCAAGAAAAAGCGTTCAGAAGCTGGTAAAAAAGGCATGAAAAGCAGATGGGGCACAAAGCCAAAGCAAGAGATAACAAATGATAACAATGTTATCGGTGTTATAACAAGTGATAACAAGTCAAAACAAACGATAACAAAAATAACTGTTACTGATACTGCTACTGCTACTGTTACTGGTACTGTTACAGTACCAGTAACAAATAAGCCGCCGGACGGCACTGCCCCCAACGGGGCAGCACCACCGGCTAAACAAGAAGTGGGCGATGTTGTGCCGTGGGATGAGGTCGATTTTGATTTAGTATAAGAGGGAGTGAGAACGATGCGGTATCAATTACAACAATCTGACCTGCTTGCCTTTGCCGAGCGGCAAGGCATCGAAACCAGAGTACACGGCAAAGAATTACAGTTTAAAGAGTGCCCTTATTGCCATTCCAGCCGGAATGACCAATGGTCATTCAGCATCAGCATGGAATCTGGTGCTTATCGCTGCCCACGGGCGTCCTGCGGTCGTCAGGGGCATTTTGTAGAGCTGGCAAGGGACTTTGACTTTCAACTGCAAGCGGACGACACAGGGGCATTTAAGAGCCTGCCACAGGTGCGGTTGATTACGAGCACACCTGCGGAAAAATACTTATCCCGCCGGGGCATCAAAAAAGAGGTTACGCAGGCTTACGGCATCACAACCACCAAGGACGACCCCAACCAGCTGATTTTCCCGTTTTACCGTCCGGTCACAGACACGAGCGGCAACCGCTACAATAAACTGGAGTTTGTCAAATATCGCCTGATTGACTACGACAAGGCAAAACACAAGTCCAAAGAGTGGTGCGAGAGTGGATGCAGACCAATTTTATTCGGGATGGATCACTGCGACCCGACCAAAAACAAAACACTGGTGATTACAGAGGGGCAGATTGACAGCTTATCCCTTGCAAGTGCAGGGATTCCCAACGCTGTCAGCGTGCCGACTGGAGCAAGAGGGTTTACCTGGGTTGAGCACTGCAGGGACTTTGTGGAGCAGTTTGACACCATCGTGGTATTTGGTGACCACGAGCGGGGCGGAATCACGCTTGTAAAAGAGATTCGGGAGTTATTTCCAAAATGCAAGGTGCGTTCCGTCCGTCCGGGAGATTATCTGCTTGAAAAAGACGCAAACGACATCCTGCAGGCTTATGGAGAGCAAGCGTTACACCATGCGGTTGAGCAAGCAGAGGTATTCCAACCACCGACCATCAAGGACATGGCAAATGTGCAGGGAATCGCTCTCAACGATGTGCCGCACTTTAAAACCATGCTGCCAAAGCTTGACCAGACCATTGGCGGATTTTACGAGGGACAGCTGATTGCCCTGACTGGCAAATGCGGCACGGGAAAGAGCACACTTGCCAGTATGTTTGCAGTCGCTGCCCTCTGGCAGGACTGGAACGTGCTGGTTTATTCTGGCGAGTTGGCAGATTACGAGGTCAAACGCTGGATGGATTTTCAGATTGCCGGCGAAAAGGCAATCAAAGAACGTGTTTATACCGATTCTGCCGGGTTTTACCTCGACACGGAGCAGGAGCAACAGCTTGCGGACTGGTATCGCCACCGCCTGTTTATCATGGACAATCTTGCACTGGCAGAGAAAGACAACATGGACATCGTTTCAGAAATCGAAGCGGCTGTCAGAGTGTATGACGTGCGGTTTGTGCTGGTGGATAACCTCATGACGGCAATTGCCGAGGGGACGGACATGTACATAGAGCAGAGCAAATTTGTAAAAAAACTAAAACTGCTGGCAAGCAAGCTGCAAATTGTCATTTTACTGGTTGCCCACCCCAAAAAAACCAAATCTAAGGAGTTAGACGTTGACGAGATATCTGGCTCTGGCAACATCGGCAACCTGTCAGATACCGTTATCATGTTGGATAGAGATACCACCACCAAAGACGACGGCGAAAAAATTACACGGACGCTGCTTGCGGTGAAAAAAAACCGTGCAACGGGTATTTTATTGCAAGAGGACGACCGCATCCAGCTGCGACATAGCCGTAAATCCAAGCGATTGTATCAGGTTGGAGATAAAGGTATTTGTCAATTCCCGTTTAATCTGGATACGGCTAAAAAAGAGGTTACAAAACTACCGTTTTAAGGAGGCGATTGCGTGACACTGGAGGATTTAGATAAGATGGCGTACGAGTTGCAGCCGCTGCCAGAGGGGTTGCAACTGCCGGAAACTTATTACTTTTTGACGATGCGGACGCTATACACCTTGTATGCGTTCCGGAAATTGTCTGCAGAGCAAGCAAAACAGGAAAAAAAGCAGGTTTTGCATCAGTATCGGGATTTTGAGTTGCTTCAAAAAATCGGAATGCAGGAGCGGCAGATACTGGACAACATCCGCAAAAGTGGAGCGTATTACAGTAAAAATGGCTGTCCGACCTGCAAGCAGCTTGCAAATCAGCTGTGTGGGCTGGCAATCAGAGAGGAGGGGCACCAATGGGAGAGCTGCGACCCTATCAAACCGACCTTGTCAACCGATTGAGCCAATCATGGCGAGCCGGACACAAAGCCCCGTGCATCGTGCTGCCGTGTGGCGGTGGTAAATCGGTGATTGTGGCAGAGATTGCGAAACGTACCACGGAAAACGGCGGAAATGTGCTGTTTTTGGTGCATCGAAAAGAGTTGTGCGACCAAATCCGCAACACCTTCCGGTGGTGGGGCGTGGAGATGGATTTGTGCAACGTCATGATGGTGCAGACGGCGTCCAGACGGGTGCAAAAGCTCACCTATCCGACGCTGATTATCACCGATGAAAACCACCACAGCAAAGCGGCAACCTATCGCAAAATATATGACGCATTTCCGGCAGCGTATCGGGTGGGCGTGACAGCAACGCCAATCCGGCTGGATGGGTCTGGTCTGGGTGATGTCAACGATGATTTGATTGTCGGAGTGACAGCAAAATGGCTGATTCAAAATAATTGTCTTGCACCGTATGACTACTACGCACCAAAAATACTGGATACGGCGGACTTGCACACAAAGCGTGGCGAGTACGACATGGCAGAGGCAGAGCAGATGATGATGTCCAACAAATATATTTTTGGGGACGTCATCGCACACTATCAGACCTATGCAAAAGGGAAAAAAGCCGTCTGCTATTGCGTATCCATCCGATACTCACAGATGATGGCAAAGATGTTTTGCGATGTTGGTATCCCAGCACAGCACCTGGATGCAAAAACTCCAAAACAAGAGAGAGATGCAATCATTGCGGACTTTCGGAGCGGCAAAATCCAGATTCTTTGCAACGTGGATTTGATTTCGGAGGGGTTCGATGTGCCGGATTGCGGCTGTGCAATCCTACTCCGTCCGACACAATCCCTAACGCTCTACATCCAGCAGTCAATGCGATGCATGCGGTATCAGCCAGACAAACGAGCAGTGATTCTCGACCATGTCGGCAATGTCAAACGGTTTGGTATGCCCGATGCAGATAGAGAGTGGTCGCTGGATGGACGCAAAAAAGACGATAAAGAATTTCAAATTGAAACCTGTGCGTACTGTTATTATAGCTTTCCCAAACGTGACAAAAACGGCAAGTTGGTCAAAAACTGCCCAAATTGTGGCGAGCCAATCCGGGCGGAAGAAGAGCGACCGCCAGCAGAGCCAACGGAGCCAACGGAGCAAGAAGTACATACGGAAATCAAACTGGAAAAAGTCACAGATGTGCCCGTTATCCCAGCAATGCCGTCGCAGTGCAAGACGTTTGCAGACCTTGCAACATACGGCAAGGCAAAGGGATACAAGCCCGGATGGGCGTATTATATGGCAAAACGGATGGGCTTGCCAGTTGGGAGGATAAAGCATGACGCAGGAGCATAACATCCAAAATCAGATTCGGGCTGCCGTGTCAGAGTATTGCGTGATTTTTCGTGTCAACGTGTGCAGTGGCCGCACGTTGGACGGAAGATGGATTACGTCAGGTGTTCCGGCAGGGTTTTCCGACTTGTTTGGTGTCCGCAAATCGGACGGCAAAGCAGTCTTTATTGAGGTAAAAACGCCAAAAGGCAGAGCATCCAAAGCACAGTTGCATTTTATAGAGATGATGCAAAAAAACGGTGCAATCGCTGGAATTTGCAGGAGTGCGGAGGATGCAACGCGGTTGGTGACAGAAGGGGAGCGGGAAAATGAAGCACAATCTTAAAGAGCTTGACGAGGGGCAGCTGCAAACAATGTGGTCTTTTTTAAAGCTGCAACCAAAAAACACCTGCACCAAAGAGGATGTCAGGATATTAAAAGAGCATCTGGACATCATCCGGCAAGCAATGGTACAGAAAACAGCTGGTCAGAGAGATACAGACCCAGATACATATGTTGATTTTGTCGACATCGGCACATATATCAACTTTGTTGTGATTGAGGCGTTGCAGTTGCGTATATATGGTGGCTTAGATGTGCTGGAAGAGGTGTTGCCGGGTGAGTAAAGAATTGAGAGATTGGTATGCCCAGCATGGGATTTGTGCGGAGTGTGGGCGAGAAAGTGCGGCTCCGCACAGAAAATATTGCTGGGAGTGTTTATACAAACGCAATGAAAGACACCACAAATACATTGCAAACATGTCGGAAGAGCGGAAGCAAGCGGAAAGAAAAAAAGCTTGTGAAAGAACTAAAAAGAAATATGCTGAGCGAAAAGCTGCTGGAAAGTGCGTCTATTGTGGGAAGAAACCGGCGGCATCTGGTAAAGTTGCATGCGTGATGTGCGCAAAAAAGGACGCAAAAAGGCACACAGAAAAGAACCGGAAAATGGGAATTTTGCCAAAGTATATGTTTGGCGATGGATACCACTGTGTAACCTGTGGCAAGGATATTGACAATGGTAAAAAGCAGTGTGATGAGTGCTATCGTAACTCCGTACATGCAATGGAGATTGCGAGAGAAAAAGTAAAAGACGGCTTTAGAAGCCATAAGCTTGTTCTTGGTAAAACGGGAAGGAAGACATGAACATGAGCAAAATCAACGCCACGCAAATCCTACCAATTGCCATGATACTGCTGGATGTTGGTGCAGCAGCGGTTTGTTTGTGGCATAAAGACCACAGACGGGCGGTTTATTGGTTGGCTGCGGCGGTTTTAAATGTCACCGTTACGTTTTAATCACAGCGAGCTGTATTTATCGAGGTAAAGACGCCAAAAGGAAAACCAACCAAGGAGCAAACACATTTTCTGGAGCAGATGCGGAACGCCGGTGCAGTCGCCGGTGTTTGTAGGAGTGCGGACGAGGCGGTTAGATTGGTGAAGGAGGAAACGACATGAACATGGAACAGCAGCAAAAGCTGCACGAAATTATAGCAGGACACAGTCTCGAAGAGCAGTTGGAACAAACTATCGAAGAAGCGTCTGAGTTTATCCTTGCGGCACAGAAGCTGAAGCGGTTTCCACAGGATCAGAAGCGTTTTGATGACCTGTTGGAAGAAACGGCGGACATGCTGATTATGGCAGAGCAGATGTGCTGCTATCTCGGCGAGGAGTATATGGGGAAGATGATAGACAACAAGCTGGACAGAGAGCTGAAGCGGATGCAAGGGAAAAAAAGAGTGCCGAAAAATGGCGAGTATTAAGGATTTGAAGAGAATGTGCAAGACATATAAACATTGTGGTGACGGTTGTCCATTTTGTGGAAGCATGTCTTGCACTCCAAATGAACTATCGGACGATGCAGACGAAATCGTGGGCAAGTTGGTTGCAAAACACCCTGCAAAGACATATGCTATGGACTTTTTTGAAAAGTTCCCGAATGCACGCAAAGACCCTATTGATGAACCAACTGTGTGTGTGGCAGATATGTATGGCGTAGATTTTGACTGTCACGATGGCTGTCACGCCTGCTGGAATGAGGTGCTGCCGGATGAACAGCGATAGAAGCGAAAGAAACTGAATGAAAGAGAAAGGAAGAAAACCTATGAAAGCCAAATCAAAATTGAAGCCATGCCCTTTCTGCGGTAGCAAAAATGTAAAGCAGGCGGTAACATACTTAAAGCCTGTGCCAGAGATTTTTTGTAATGAATGTGGTGTAGAAGTTCGCTGTGTGTATGATGATATAAGAATTGCATGGAATCGGAGAAGTGAAACGGAGGAATCAAAATGAACGACATTGAAAAGAAGTGGAAGCCGAAATATGGGGAAGCGTACTTCACAATCGAAAACGCTGTTGATGTTGTCCGGTATATTTATATTGGAGATGATATTGACGAATCTTGTATCTTATCCGGCGACTACTTTCCAACAAGAGAACGTGCTGAGCAAGTTGCAAAGAAAATACGGTTACTGTTGCAGCTTGAACAGCTGCACGACCAGCTTTGTCCGGACTATGAGCCGGATTGGGATGGTACAGCAAAATTCCTTGTTGCGTTTGATCATACTGATGGGGAAATGCAAGCATTTTTCGACAGAAGCAGTGGAGAAAGCACATTGGTTTATTTTAGAGACGTTGTAACTGCTATGGAAGCAGCCGACATACTCAATGCGGAACTGGAGGAATCAAAATGAACGACATCGAAAAGAAACTGGAAGCCCTGAAAGCGGAATTTTTTGGGAAACTGGAAGCGTTGCGAAAAGAAGCAGAGGCACAGAAGAAACAGGAAGAGCCGAAGCCGTGGAAGCCGGAGGATGGAGAAGACTACTTTTATATTGGTATCGATTTTACAATTAATAGCTGGGAAAACGTAGATGACGACACGGACAAACGCAATTTTAGAATCGGCAACTGTTTCCCAACGGAAGCCCGTGCCGAACAAGTTGCAGAGAAAATGCGGTTATTGTTACGATTGGAGCAGCTGCATGATATGCTCTGCCCGGACTATGTGCCGGATTTTGGAAGCGGAGAAGCAACGTATTGCCTTTATTATGATTACAGTAGCAGCCACTGGGCTGCTGAAGGTTGGTATGATTGCAATTGTCGCGTTAATGGTCCTTATTTCGACACCCTCGAAAACGCCGAAAAAGCGGCGGAAATCCTAAACAAAGAGATGAGGAAATCCAAATGAAGAACCCAGCTTTACAGCGGAAAAACCTGTACAACAAGCACGAGGTCGAGTATAGTCACAAAATGGCTATCTATCAGGGCATGGCGATGGTATTCGTTGCGTTGGAGTGGCACTATGGCTGGAAAGAGAAACGGCTGCAGCGGCTGTTTGACAACGTGCAGTCCATTGCAGAGATACCGCCAATTTTCGGGAAATTGCCCGATGCACTGGAACAGATGCAGCATTTTAAACAGGATTACCAGATTGATTTTACAAAAATCCAATTACAAGTAAAGGAGCGGTTAAAATGAGTAGTCAATTTACAATCAACGAGATTGCAATCCATTACGGGTTGCAGAATCAGCTTGTCAAAACGATGGAGGAGACCGGAGAGCTGCAAACAGCCATTGCAAAGTTCCTGCTTGCATCCACACCGGAGCAAGCAGAAGAGTTGAAATCTCACGTTATCGAGGAGGCAGCGGATTGCTACATCATGGTGATGCAGCTGCGAAAATTGTTGCCCACGTATGAGTTTGACAAAATGGTCACATTTAAACTTGACCGTCAAAAAAAGCGGATGGAGCAAGAGCGATGAGCAAGGTATGCAAGCGATGCGGACAACCACTTCCAGACAATGGGCTTGTGACTTATGTAAACAAGCATACCGGACGCACCACCAAAAAGCGTGATAGCTACTGCAAAGCGTGCAAAAAGGTTGTGCGGTCTGAGTACTACAAAGCACATAAATCCAATCTACAGGACAAGACAGGAGCAGCACGCAAGCAGCTAACGCCAAGCGTCCGGCACAGCAACGTCAACGACTGCTATGTAAATCTCGCTGCATACATCGTGCGGTCAACGATGGTAGAGTATGAGCACGCGTTGCAGGGGGATGACGGCACACCGGAATCTCTGCACCGCATTGAAACGATAGAGGACGACTTACTCAGTCCTTACTACAGCTTTTTGACGTTACAAGTGTTAGATTTGCGGCAATATTGTATAAATAAACGCAGGGCGTACAGGGTCAGCATTTGCACAAAACCACAAGATATGGTATAATTAGAATGCAATTTATCAACATTTTGTAGAAAGGATTGTTGAAAGCATGACGAAGGAAGAACTTATGCAGTGCCGCTCGAAACAAAAAGAATTGATGCAGATTGATGACCGGATTGACAAGCTGCGAGCGGATGCACGTAGCACCAAAGCAATCTGTTACGGCGATGAGCCTAAGCACCACGGCGAACCGATACCAGCCGTGCAGACCTACATAGAACGGTTGGAGGAGCTGTCAGCCCTTTACGAGGCAAAAAAAGCAGAGTTGCAAACCAGTATTATCCGTGTAGAGCGTGCAATTTTGTTTTTACCGTCTGATCACGCAGTGCTGATGCGACTACGGTATATTGACGGCATGCGGTGGGAGGATGTCAACGACAAACTATTTATTTCAGAAACAAAATCCAAACGCCTGCACCGTGAGGCGTTAAAAATGCTGGAAGATAAAAAATAAGTCCAAAAAAGCCCAAAAAAGCCTTTTAATGCCCTTTTTGTTGTGCTATAATAGTAGCATAGAAAAATGAAATCCGGTAGGCGTTCCCTGCCGGATTTTTTTATTTACAGTAACGGAGTGGAGGAAATGGCGAATGAGAAGAACTTAATTCCGATGAATGAACGTACAGAGGAAGAACAAAGAGAAATTGCAAGGAAAGGCGGCATTGCGTCAGGAGCGTCCAGACGGGCGTATAGAAGCTTGAAACAAGCCGCGAAGGCATTTTTTAAGGAAAACGATGACGCTGCTATGCGGATGATTCAAGCCCTTTACGAAGAGGCTGAAAAAGGCAATGTGAAAGCAATTGACAAGTTGCAAGACCTCATTGGTGAAACCGTACAGCGAGAAGAACTTGCCCTCAAGAAAAAACAGTTTGCCCAGCAGAACGGACAAAAAAGCGTTGCAGAACTGCCACAACTCTTGCAGGCGTTGCAGGAGGATGATGCAGAGTGACGTTTACAAAGCTATCCAAAAAGCAAAAAACAGTCTTTCGATGGGCATACAAGCCGGATGTGTACGCCTTAATTTGTGACGGCTCTGTGCGGTCTGGCAAGACGGCATCCATGGCATGTGCGTTTATCCTGTGGGCAATGGCAACATTTGACCGTGCCAGATTTGGCATCTGCGGCAACACGGTACAATCTGCAGAGCGTAACATCATCATGGAGCTGTTGCAGATGGCAGACATCACGCACTATTTTAACGTGTCATATATCGGCGGCAGTAAGCACATCTTAACCGTCAAAGGCAACGGCAAGCAAAACCAATTTCACGTTTTTGGCGGCAAGGATGAGGCGTCTTATAAGCTTGTGCAAGGCATCACGCTGAGTGGTGTTCTTTTCGACGAGGTTGCCTTAATGCCGGAATCGTTTGTCAATCAGGCGATCGCTCGTACACTGTCCGTTGGAGATGCAAGACTGTGGTTTAACTGCAATCCAGACAATCCGCAGCACTGGTTTTATCAGCAATGGATTTTAAAGGCGGACAGCGGTGAGCGTAACGATGTTTTACATCTGCATTTCACGATGCAGGATAACCCCATCATGACACCACAAAAAATCCAGCGTGCAGCGTCTGTATACCCTGCTGGAGCGTTTTATGACCGATATGTATTGGGCTTGTGGCGAGTGGCAGAGGGGCTTGTCTATCCGGATTTTGACCCAGCTGTTAGCGTTGTCCATAATTACAAGCCGTCCGAGAGGGCGGTTTTTTACTTATCCATTGACTATGGTACGCTTAACCCTACATCTATTGGATTGTGGGCGGTCGAGGATGATTTTGCAGTACGCATAAAAGAGTCATATTATGATGCACGCAAAGAGGACAAGCAAAAGGATGACGAGCAGCATTATCAGGAGATTGCAAGGCTTGCAGAGGGCTACGACATCCAGCAGATTGTAGTAGACCCGTCTGCCGCAAGTCTGATTGCCTGCATCCAGCACCACGCTGTCTACAGCGTCCGCAAAGCAAATAACAGCGTAATTGATGGTATCCGGTACACGATGACCTTGTTAAAACAAAAGCGGATTCTGATTGCAGATACTTGCACGGACGCTATCCGGGAGTTTGGCTTGTATCGGTGGGACGATAAAAAGCAGCAAGATACCGTCATTAAAGAAAACGACCATGCGATGGACGACATCCGGTATTTTTGCTATACCATTCTGCGACATTTTGGATGGCGAACAGATGATTGGGGGTGATTTTATGATTAGTTACGCAGATATTGAGGCCGCACTTAATATCAAAACAGCAATATCCCCACTAATGAGGGGATACATTGAGCAGTGGGAAACGCTGTTTTCCGGCAATTCTGAAAACCGTGAGCAAAAAGACGGCTTACATCTTGCAGCAGCAATCTGCACCGAGTTTGCACGGTTGATTTTTGCAGAGTCAAAAATAGAGATTACCGGCAACAGCAAGACGGCGGGCTATTTGCAAGCCATGATAGACAACCACCTGTCAGCATTGCAAACCGGCTTTTCAGCAGGGCTTGCCAGCGGTGGCATGGTAATAAAGCCATATTTTGCAAACGGCGGTGTATCGTTGGAGTGGGTGCCAGTGCAGCGTGTGTTTCCGATTGCATTTACATCTGATCAGTCTATGCAATCCGCCGTGTTTGCGGATACGTTTCGGAGCGGTGCGGACTGGTACACAAGGCTAGAGTGTCACGGCTATGACAGCGACAAAAAGCAGTGCATCATTCAAAATTACACGTATCATGCATACGATGCAGACGCGTTGGGCAGCCCCTGCGAGTTATCAGAAACACCGTGGGCTGGATTAGAGCCGCTAGTCAACGTGCAGTCAGAAACGCCGCTGTTCGGTTTTTTCCGTGTGCCAAAGCCCAACAGCAAAGACCCGACCTCTGCTTTGGGCGTGTCCGTGTTTGCGGATGCACTGCCGCAGATTGTTCAGGCGGATCAATTATGGTCGGAAATTTTGTGGGAATACGAATCAAAAGAAACCGCAGTCTTTGCGACACAGGACATTTTCAACAGATTTGACCGGCTTTCCGCACATGATAAGCGGTTATACAAAAAGATGCTGTCCATCGGGGATGATGATTCTGACAAAATCATGCCGTATTCGCCGGAGATTCGGGATGCATCATTTTTTAACGGCTTAAATAAGATTTTGCAGCGAATTGAATTTTCTTGTCAACTTGCCTATGGCACGCTGTCAGAGCCTGCAGAGGTCGCAAAAACAGCAACCGAGATTGAGTCGTCCAAGCAACGCAGCTATGTATTTGTGTCTGCCCTGCAAAAACAGACGGAAAACGCTCTGCGGCGAGCAATTACAGCAGCTGCAACACTGGCGTTTTATCATGGTGTTATCCCGTCAACAGAGTTTGAGATTGCTTTTGATTGGGGTGACAGTGTGCTGGAGGACGTAAATGCAAAGACGCAGCGAGAGTTGCAGTTTGTACAAGCGGGCATCTTAAAACCGGAAATTTTTCTGAGCAGCTATTACGGCTGCTCGGAAGAAGAAGCAAAAAAGATGATTCCGGAGGCTGGCAGCCCTGAGGATTACAGCCTGTTTGGCGTAGGTGACCGCTGATGCTGCCGCCAATTTACTATGAGACATGCACGGACGCTGTACTTGCAGTATACGCACGCTTGGAAGACGCGATTTTGTCAGCGATGGTGAAACGCATCCTGCGAATGGGCTTTGTATCCGAGGCAACCAAACATCAAGCAGAGATGTTACAAGAGGCGGGCTTACTGTACGAGGACATCTTGCAGCTGATTGCACAACGCACAGACGCATGCACGGCACAGGTCAAAGCGTTGTTTGAAGATGCCGGTGTGCAGACAGTTGCCATTGACAACAGCCTGCACGAAGCTGCCGGAGCGTTACCCATTGACATCCGGCAGGACAGCAGCACCCGACAGGTATTAGAAGCCGGATACAAAAAGACACTTGGCACGATGCAGAATCTGGTCAGCACAACTGCAACGCAGGCACAGACCGTATTTATTCAGACCTGTGACCGGATATATATGCAGGTATCCTCCGGGGCGTTCAGTTATCAGGAAGCAATCATGAACGCTCTGCGAGCCTTAGCGGATACAGGGGCAACCGTTTCTTACCCGACTGGACACACCGACCGCATGGATGTTGCTGTCCGGCGGTGCGTGCTGACAGGTGTTAGTCAGACGGCGGCAGCGGTTTCCCTGCGGCAGGCGGAAGATGCAGGCTGCTATCTCATGGAAATCACCGCCCACAGCGGTGCAAGACCTGACCACGCAAAATGGCAGGGGCAGCTTGTCAGTCTGACGGGCAAAGATGTTGGTAAGACCATAGACGGGCTGAAAGTCTGGTCACTGTCTGGCATTGGCTACGGGAGCGGCGAAGGGTTCAAAGGCTGGAACTGCCGCCATAACTGGCATGCTTATTATCCGGGATTAAGCACACCAAATTACACGCCGGAGGAACTGAAAAAGCTGGATGAACCTTGTATTTCGTACAACGGGAAATTGTACACGGAATATGAAATCAGCCAGATGCAGCGAGCACAGGAACGAAGAGTCCGAGCCTGGAAGCGGCGTTGCATCACTGCACAGGAAGGCGTGAACAGTGCCACAGATGAAGCGACCAGAGCGACCGCACAGGCAGAGTTTGACCGGTCAGCACGTTACCTGAAAAACAATGAAGCAAAGCTAAAAGATTTTTGCAGGCAAACCGGACAAGACCGTGACAGGTTTAGAGAGCAAGTGCTGGGATTTGGCCGGAGCGAGGCACAAAAGGCGGTACATGCAGCAAAAAGAGTGCAAAAAGAGAGCAAAAAGAGTGTAAAAGCGTCTCAGTGAGGTGCTTTTACATGCTTTGAGGAGGAATTACAATGGAAGGAACAAAAAATAGTTTGACGTTTGGCGAGGCTTTAGAAGAGATGAAAGCTGGAAAGAAAGTTGCAAGAAAAGGGTGGAACGGAAAAGGAATGTATCTTTACCTCGCAGATGGAAAGCTTTTAACGGAAGAAATCGGGGATGGAAGCTATCCGTTTACTGATACTGTTGTTATGAAAACGGCAGATAATAAGTATTGTATTGGTTGGCTTGCAAGTCAGACCGATATGCTGGCAGATGACTGGCACATTGTAGAGTAATCACCGCCCCGACCATGGGCAAAAACTGGCGGAGGGACGGAAACCAAGAACAAACAAGCCTGTGGGTACGGCGTTCTTTTTATCAACAAATCAGCATCGGGAAATCGGTGCTTTTTTGATACCCAAAACAGAAAGGAGTTGCGAAAATGGCAGAAGAAATCAAACAGCAGGAGGCAGAACAGCCGGAAAAGACCTATTCCGCAGCGGAATACACCGCCCTGCAGGAACAGTTGGACGCAGCAAGAACCAGTCTGAAAGAAACAGCGGAAAAGCTGTCGTCCTTTGAAAAGATGGATATTGACGGCATTAAGCAGTCCGCTGCAGAGTGGCAACAGAAGTATGAACAGGCAGAGGCTGACCGCAAAGCAAAGGAATATCGGGACAATGTAGCAGCGTTTGTGCGAAAGCAAGGTATGAAAAATGATGTCTATGCGGAATACCTAACCAACCAGATTATCAGTAAGCAGCTGCAGTTTGACGACAAGGGCAACCTGACAGGCGGTACAGAAACCGTGCAGGAATTAAAAAAGACCTGTCCGGATGCGTTTGCAGCAGAAGAACCGCCGAAGCCATTTCTGGGCAGTACGCCAGGATTTACAAGCACAGGCGATGCGTTTGACAAGCGTCTGCGAAAGATTATGGGCTTGCCGACCGACAACAAATAATGAAAGGATGATATAATAAATGGCAAATGCAATCGAATTGGCAAAAAAATGCGTCACCATGCTGGATGAGGTCTATAAGCAGTCCTCTAAGACCATGGTGTTGGACAGCGGTAGTGATATTGTCACAATGACAAAGGACACCGGAGAATTTAAGATTCCGAAGTATGACATGGACGGGCTGGGCGATTACAGCCGCACAGAGGGCTATGCTGCTGGAGATGTCAAGTTGGAATGGGAAACCAAAAAGCCGAACTACGACCGTGGCAGAAAGTTTGCAGTCGATGCGATGGACGATGAAGAATCTATTGCACTGGCGTTTGGTCTGCTGTCTGCCGAATTTATGCGAACAAAGGTTGTACCGGAAATGGACGCAATGCGGTTTGCACAGTACGCAGGGACAACCGGCATCCAGAAAAAAGCGGAAACCTTTGCAACCGTGACGGACATCACCGAAGCTATCATGACCGCAAACATCGCCCTTGATGAAGCGGAAGTCACCGAAACGGGTCGGTATTTGTTTGTAACACCAACCTTGTTACAGATGATTAACGCCATGGACACATACAAGTCCAAGGCAATGATGGAACGATTTGCAAGCATCGTGACAGTACCGCAGAGCCGCTTTTATACAGCAATTGATACACTGGACGGCAAATCCGCCAGCGAAAAGGCAGGTGGATTCAAGAAAGCGACCGGTGCAAGCGATATCAACTTTATGATTGTTGACAAGGCAGCAGTCTTGCAGGTACAAAAGCACGTTGTATCTAAGATTATTGCTCCGGAAGTCAACCAGTCTATGGATGCATGGGCGTTTTATTACCGCACATATGGCTTGACTGATGTGCTGGATAACCATGCAAAGGGCATTTATTGCTCCTATAAGACCGCCTGAGGGAGTGGATGAAATGAAGACCATCGGCATGAAACCACAGAAAAAGCAAAAACCAAAGCCGGGGAAAAAGCCGGAAACGGAGCGAGAAAAGGCATGATTTATGCAGATTTTCCGTATTATCAAGATTTTTACTGTGGTACATTCATCACGGATGCGGCAGCATTTCGCACGGCTGCCGCCCGTGCATCGGAGTACATAGACAGTATCACGTTTGGACGGCTGCAAAACGGTATCCCAGATGCGTACACCGAGCAAGTTAAGAATTGCTGCTGTGCCTTATCTGAGGCGTGGACGTTATTTCTGGACGCAAAAAACGGAATGCTTGCAGGCAGCAAGGGTGCAAAAACTGCCGAAACCATTGGAAAATACAGCGTCAGCTATAGCACACCAGCAGACGTTGTAGCCGCTCTTCTGGACGGCAGCACGGCAGGCTTGCAAAGTTATCAATACCGTATTTGTATGCAGTATCTGGGGCGTACAGGGCTACTATACAGGGGGTGCAACGAGGATTGTATGTAAATAAAATTGGTTGTACCGTCTACGAGCGGACAGCCGGAGCAAACCGCATGGAAACCTACATCCGGCATTTTATCCCGTCAATCTATTGGGAAGATGCAGCCGGGCAAACACAATCCGGCGTGGCAATGCAGCAGCAAAACACGGCATTTTGCGTAATTCCTGCCGTTTCCTTGTCTGACTATCTGCCAAAACGAGATGATTTGCTTGTATGCGGTCGCTGCGAGGATGTAACACCGCCCGAAACTGCAAAAAGAGTGATGATGGTAGAAGATTACCGCTACGGCTCTGTGGACGTGCAGCACATCGAGGTGACTGCAGGATGAGTTTGACGTTTAAAATCACTATGCCGCAGGTGCAGCAGCTACAAAAGCGGTTGCAGCCTGTGCAAAAGTACGTGGATAGCGAGATTTTGCGGAAATGTGACCCGTATATCCCGTTTAAAACGGGGATGTTGCGTGATTCTGGCATTTTAGGGACAAAGGTTGGCAGCGGTCGCATCCGCTGGCTTGCACCATACGCACGCAAACAGTACTACAAAGGGCTGTCGACCGGCAAGCGTGGCAGATACTGGGTAAAGCGGGCAATGACCGCCCACGGGCAGAGTATCATGAGAGGGGCACAAAAAAAGCTAAATGGTGGAGGTGGATAATTTGTCAATCATTGAGGCGGTACGAAATTACATTGCATCCTGTCCTTTGCTAAAAGACGGTCGGATTTTAGGCGTTGACCGCATCGGAGCGGATGCAATTGAGTACAGCATTGACGTGCTCCCCTGCGAGCCGGTGCTGAAAACATACGTGGACGGCTCGAAAATCAAACAATTCCAGTTTGCGTTCAGCAGTCGGGAAGCGTACGGACGGGATGTGGTGCAGGGCATTCAAAATTCTGCGTTTTACGAAGATTTTGCGGACTGGATTGGACGCAATGACGATGCAGGGATTTATCCGGATTTGGGCGAGTTTCGCCCCGTCCGGTCGATTGAATTGACATCGGGCGGTTATGCCATTGATGTCACAGAAACAACCGCACGCTATCAAATCGAACTGCGGTTGACATATTTGGAATCATGGAGGTATTTAAAAAATGGGCGTAGGAATTGACGCACTTAAACTTAAAAAGCGGTCAGAAAAGCTGGCATTTTTGGAAGTCAAGCTTGGTGACAAGGCAACCGGCTATTGCCGTTTGGAAGGCTTTACAACACAGACATTTAACGCCAATGCGAAAGAATTCACCCGTCAGTATGTAGACGAAGATACAGAGCGAACCGATGTTACAGGCTATTCCGAAAGCGTCAACTACAATTTTGACCAGTATATCGGGCAGCCGGCATTGAGCGAAATTGTGAAAATCACGGAAAACGAACTGACCGGAACGGATGCAGTCCGCAACATCTTGCTTGTGGATATGACGTCCAACACATCCGGCGGACAGTATGAAGCAACATTGAGAGCCTATGCGATTGTGCCGTCCAGCAACGGCGACACGACCGACTGCATGACCTATTCAGGCGACTTTAAGTCCAGAGGGGCAAAGAAAGCGGTCAAGGTCACTCTGGACAAAGACTTTGAAAACGCAACCATTGTAAACGCTGAAAAGTAAAAGGAGCGTAACCGATGCAAGACATGTATACAGTAGCTATAAACGGGGTTGCTTTACACGTGGATGCAGAGGATGCAGCATTTATGCAGCGGTATGCCACCGCTGCTGCTGCTATCCCTGACCATCCAATCAAAGACGATGCGGATGGCATCCGGCAGTATTGCAAAGCGTTCAGGGTATTTTTTGACACATTATTCGGTGATGGGACAGCAGCTGCCGTTTTTGCAGATGTCCCCGACAATCGCCGGGAGTACGAAAAAACATTTATGCAGTTACTAAAAGCGATGTTCGAGCAGCGAATTGCTGCAAAATTAAGACTGGTTGAGGCGGTGAAACAATATGCCCCCGGAGAAATGGTATAACATTTTAACGGATACTCTGCCGGACAGCGTGGAGGTGGACGGCGAACGCTACCACATCCATACCAATTTTCGGGATTGGATTTCATTTTTTTTGCTGCACGAAGACAAGGAATTAACGGATGTTGAAAAAATCCATATTTCCATGAACTGGTATATAGAAACGCCGGATAATCGGCTTGCAGCCTATCAGGCGTTGCAAGAATTTGCGGCGTGTCAATCACTGCCAAAGCCAAAAGGGACAGGTACATCCGCACCTGTTTTTTCTTATTTGCACGATAGTCCATACTTATTTGCAGATTTTTTGAGGTTTTATCAAATCAATTTGCAGACCACACAGCTGCATTGGTTTGCGTTTAATGCTCTATTTGAGGGCATGCCAGAGGACAGCAGTACAAAGCAGCGAATCGCATACAGGAGTGTGAATCTGGGAGCAATCAAAGACAAAAAAGAGCGGGCAAGGCTTGCAAAAATCCAGCGGTCAGTTGCAATCCCACGACCGCCAATGACGGCGGCAGAAGTAGGAAATTTATTCGGATAAAAGGAGGTGGGGCAAATGGCAAATGACGGCACGATTGCATTTGATTCTCGGATAAACACCGATAATTTGAACAGAGATTTGTCGGAAATGGAGGAGGCAATCTCAGACGCTGCCACTGCAGCAGAAAAAGAAACCGAACAATCATTTAGCAGCATAAAGTCTCAGGTTGCAAAGTTAGCAGCAACATACAAAGAAGCCGGAATGACTGCTTCAGATGCGATGAAAAAAGCATGGGCGGAAGTAAAAGAAAGTTCCACATCTTTCCAAACAGCAGAAAGAACTGTTTCCGACTTTGCAGACAAGGCGGAAGCGGAACTGCAAAATGTGAGAGAAATTGCAACACAATCTTTCGATGGGATTCCACAGAACGTGGAAAAAAGCCTTGAAGCAGCCAATACTTCTGTAGATCAATTTTCTGGAAAACTGCAAAACGCCCTTGCTGCCGCCGGCTTGGCATACGGGGCAAAAGAAATCACAGAAGTGGGCACCTCCTATGAAAAAGCCATGAATCAGGTGGCAATCTCTACAGGTACGGCAGGGCAGGAACTGGAGAACCTGCAGGGCATTGCGTCCAACGTGTATGCAGACAATTTTGGAGAATCTATGGAAGATGCAGCCGCCAGCGTGGCAGAGGTGTACAAGCGGACTGGATTGGTCGGCGAGGAGCTGCAAAAGGCAACCGAAGACGCATACACCTTGCAAAATGCGTTTGGATATGAGGTCAACGACAGCCTGCAGGCTGTCACGCAGCTGATGAGCACGTTTGGTATTACTGCAGATGAGGCTTACACGTTGATTGCACAGGGTGCACAAAAGGGCCTTGACCAAAATGGTGACATGCTGGACACGTTAAACGAGTATTCCGTGCAGTTTGCCAATCTGGGTTACTCTGCAGAGGATATGTTTAATATGCTTGCAAATGGCGTACAAAACGGTACATGGTCAGTGGATAAGCTGGGCGATGCGGTCAAAGAAATGAACATCCGATTAAATGATGGCACAGCGAACGAAGCCTTACAAACATTAGGGTTTAACCTTGACGACATAAAATCAAAGCTCGCTGCCGGCGGCTCTGATGCGCAGGAAGCAATTCAGAAAATCATGGCGGCATTGTCACAGGTGGAGAACGAGCAAGACCGCTATGTGTTGGGTCAGACGCTGATGGGAACGCAGTGGGAAGACATCGGCGAAAGTGCCGTGCAAGCCCTGATGAACACGCAGGGCGAAATCTCCACCACATCTGATGCAATGGACAAGCTATCCGACATGCAATTTGACGACCTAGGCAGCCAGTTTGAAAAGCTGAAGCGTCAGGTTGAAACAGAAGTTGTGCTCCCGATTGCACAAAAATACATGCCAAAAATTGAAAAAGCAATTGACTACGTATCGGAGCACCTTGATGAGATTGTAGCACATGCAAAGCCGATTGCAACAGCGATTGCGGCAGCGTTTGCAGTTAAAAAAATCACGGATTTTGGTAGCTCTGCGATTACGACCGCAAAAACAATCAAAACAGCGTTTAAGATGTTAAACGCATCTAATCCGCTTGGCTGGATTGCAATTGGAGTGAGTGCCCTTGTGGGGCTGGAAACGGCACTGCGGAGCATGTCCAGCAAACATCAGGCATACTTACAAGGTATCACCGACAAAGCCGCCGAAATCCCTACAGAGCTGCAAAAATCTATTGATGCAACCAACGAGTTTGCCGACTCTTGGGACAACATCAAAAAAAACATGGGCAGCAATTTTACAACGGAGTCATTTGACTATGAGAGTGTTGTAAAACTCAAAGACTCTTTAGGCGAGTTAATCAATGCGGACGGTACAATCAAAGCTGGAGCAGAGCAAAAAGTATCTGACATCATCGGTCAGCTTAACCAGTACGCAGATACAGGGTTGATGGTGTCTGACGGCGTTATCCAAAAAAATGGCGAGGTTGTCACATCTTATGACCAAATCTCAGATAGCATCGATAAGGTCATAGAAAAGCAGCATGCACAAAACTTGTTAAGTGTTGCGGAGCAAGGCTATCAAGAGGCATTAGGCAGCCAGCAACAGCTTTTGGACAACGAGACGGAGTATGCAAACGTGCTGGAAGAAACACGAGCAAAAGCCTCTGCACTGCAAAAAGAAATTGACTCACTTTATAAAACTCATGCACTCGGGACGGATATAAATGGGAATATTTACGTGGACGCAGAAGCAGGAAACCGCATCGCAGAATTAAAAGCAGAATTAGACGGATATAACCAAAAAATTGACGAAACCACCGAAGCACGGGCAAAAAACAACGCAGAGTTGGAAGCGTCTCTTGCATATATCTCCCGATATAAAGGGATGCAAGAAGACTTGTTAAACGAAGATTTTGACAAGGTTGGCGAGGGATTTGCAAAGTTATCCTCTGATTTTATCACCGCATCCACAGGGACACGGGAGGAATTAAAACAGCAGGTATCTGACTTTAAAAGCCAGTATGAAACGCTCCTCGAAACACAGAAAAAAAGTCCGGAATTGGTATCAGATGAGCAACTACAAAACGCACTCTATTTGTGGGAGCAATCCATGGTTGAGTTGGAGGCAGCAACCGGAGAGCATGCGGTCAACATCGGTGCAAATTTTGTTGACACATTGGCAATGTCTGGTATGAGTCAGGATGCACAAATCGTAGCGTTAAATACATATATCCAAAACCGTCTAAACGACGGAGAGAGTTTGAAAGAGATTGCGGACTCATTAGGTGTAAATTTTACATCGAGCATGGCAGAAGGGGCAGAGAAAGGCGGAGCAGCCCTCGAAGAAGCTGAGAAATACATCGTAAACTCTGCCGTTGAAAACGTGAAAAACGACGCTTATAACGGTATGTATGACCTTGGCGATTATATGGGCAGAGGCACAATTGCTGGATTAGAAGCGACGCAAGCAGCCCTGGAAGCAGTGGCACAGCACCACGTTTGGTCTGCTATCGGTGCAGCACAAGCAGCTGCGGACATCCACTCGCCGTCCCGTGTTATGCGTGATAAAGTCGGTTATATGTTAGGCCTAGGCACAGCAGCAGGCTTGCAAAAGAGTACGCCAGCGGTGCAAGACGCATCTAAAAACAGCGTTACAGCTGCCGTTAATGCAGCAACTGACGTTTTCCCGAATGTTGGCGTTACCGCTGAGATTGCACAGGCTCTTGTGCCACAAACGCTGGGCATTATGTCAAATCAAGGCAGCTCTGCAGTGTCTGCATATAATCCGGCATATCAACAGATACAAACGGCAGATATGCAGCAGCAGCCAACTCCAACGCAAAGCAATCAGGGTATCCGTGACATTATTATCCCCGTTAATATTGGCGATGAAACGCTTGAAACGGTCGTTGTAAACGCCATTACAAGAGCAAATGCAAGCAGTGGGGGGTGGAGCGTGTGATACAAATTAATCACAAAAGCTATAACTATACTGAGCAAATAAGCCCGGTTTACATCCAGCTGATTGCTGGCGGGTCTTATGGTATTGCAACAAATTTTAACTGGCAAATGGCAACGACCTTACAAGGCACAACAATAGAGCGAGTATCAAACGGGATTGTTTTTAAGAGCGGAGATGTTGACGTCCTGGCACTGGATGAGGATGCACGCATCCGGCTTACAGACATTGGGCTTCCGGCAGACCACAAAAACGGTAATGCAATCATAACAAAAAATACAGAAGTTTTTACTAAAGTGGATGGTACTGTCAGCAACTATCAAAGCAGTGACGGACGCACCGTCGATTTGAGAACGCCAGATTTTTGCTATGATTTAAGTACTGGTAGGATGTACCGTGCAAACAGGGACAGTGACACAGAGCTCCGTGTCTGGACAACAGAGTACCATAACTATTTGATTCGTCAATTTACAAAATTTGACGTATCTTATTCGGAAATCACAAACACCTATGAAAACGAAACCGGACACACTATCCAATATCCGGTCCGAGTCGGCAAGCGAAAAATCGACTTGGAATTAGAGTGCAACCTCGACGCGCTGAACATCTTAACGGAATTTTTCCAGCAATCGGAAATTTTGATGCTCTACCAATCCCCAACGGATGCAGCAGAGCAGTTTGGCACATTTCGCAAAACATCTGACATCCAAGTGCAAACGGTCTCAAAAAATCCGCATTATTACAATAATCCATTTTTATATCAAAAGCTGGAGGATGGTACAAACAACGGATATTTTTATGAGTTGCAAGAGTTGTATGCAGGCAAAAGTCAAACCGGTATCTATTACATTTCTGTCAGCCTGGAGGAGGTGTAAACCATGGTGATTTACGAGCATGTAAAGGGCATTCTCTCTGTTCCCTGCTATCTGGATAATGGTGATTATGCCGAATATACAACGGACATTGCTTTTACCGATTCTGATATTATCCGGAATAGCTGTTCCATCAAATCCTCTGCCTGTGACAGCAGCACCTTTTCCCTTGGCAGTGTCCGCCCGGCGGAACTGTCCATTCAGCTGCACTTAGAGCAAGACGGCATCAATGCATATAACTTGTATGGTGCAAAAATCATTCTGTACAGCTGCTATCAAAAAGAGCCGTCAGATTGGATTTTTCGTGGAATGTTCTGGGTGACATCGGTATCCCGTAAAAAAACGCTGTACACGCTTCGGGCATCGGATGCCTTGGTATGGCTAAATAACAATTCCATTTCGTCCGGTTCTGGAAAAGTTGATGACGATGAAAGCGAAGTATCCAAAAAACTGAGGGATAAACTGGAAGGTTATGAGGGCGGCGGTGACGGTGGTGTTTATCCTCTGCATGAAATTGTAACGGATATTGTCACATGGACGAATGACATTCTGCAAAATATGATTGCAGAAAAGCCACTTGCTTATGAACATATCAATTCTATCCCGAATGATAATCCAAAACTGGGAAATTCCTACAGCGGTTATACACTGATGCGAAAATCAGAAGAGGGAGAATCCAGAAATACCCGATACAGTGCTATCGATTATATCTCTGCCCTTGCAAAACCGGCTTGTTCCTTTGTATGTATGCGAAATGACCAATATCAGAACAATGATTCACAAGTGCCTTTTTCTCTTGTTCCATTTGGCTTTTTTAAAGACAAAATACGTGTTCCGTTTTCTTCTATTGCAAGAGATAGCTGTGATGTGGCATCGTATAACATCTATATTCAAAAGGTCTATTTTAAAACCTATGATGATACTGGATGGACAAATGCAAGGGAATACAAGCCAATGCTGGGAAATGCAGAAATCGACCTGTCCAGCAATTGCTTTTTTGATGGAAGAAGAATGGAAACGGTTTTGAATTATCAAGAAGACTTTCCGGACACAAACGACAAAAACGAATATCCGATTGTGGAAGCAGCAGCAAATTATCTGTTTCACAATGTGCTGCTGAAACCATTTCAGCTAAAATGCTATCTGAAATTTGATGACATGGAACACTTTCCTAAGTTGGGGCAGCGAATTGAAATCGAATATCAGCCTGGGAAATGGGCAGAAAGTACCATTACAAACATGACCTGGAAGTTCCGTGGTGGATGGGAGTTTTCCTGCACCGGGAAGGACACCAGAGTGCTGGCACAGGCTGCAAAGCGGTCGCTGGCGTTCAATGCAGAAAACGCATCGAAACGTCATGCGGACATTGTGGCAGCAAGTGCTAAAAAAATTGCTTTAGCGAAAGCAGACGAAGCTTGGAATTATGCTGACAAGAATGTATCAGATATACAAAATTTAGAAGATAACAAAGTTGAAAACGAAGAATTTAAAAACGCAATCAATGCCCTCTGGGATGCTATCAATAACTTGTAAGGGAGATGATACCATGCTAACAGCAAATCAAAAATACATCGACACCGCAAACATCAAGCACCTGCTGGGTGCCGGCGAAAAGAATGCAGATAAAATCCAAATCGCCGTTGACCGATACTATCACCAAACGGATTTATCTGATTGCCTGTTTACGCTGCGAGCTGTCAACAGCGGCGGTGGGCTTGTCATGCAGGACCTCGAAAAAGAGGTCACAGAAAGCCAAATTATCTTAACATGGACGATTACAGAGGACTTTACAGCGGTGTCCGGTCAGCTACTGCCGGAAATTGTCGGCCAAAAAGATGATACTGTCGTTATAAAATACGAAATGACCCCGATGATTGTCCGCAACTCTATTTTAGAGCAGTATAATGGCGGTATTGATGCGATTGACAAAGCCCTGCGTGAGATGCAGTCCATCCTCGCACAGGCGGAACAGTTGATTGCAAAAGCTCCGATTATCCAGAACGGCACATGGTGGTTGTACGACGCTGCAACGGGTGCTTATCAGGATTCTGGACAGCCTGCAAAGGGCGACAAGGGAGAAACGGGGGAGAAAGGCGACCCTGGAAAGCAAGGAAAGACCGGAGCGAAAGGCGAAAAAGGTGAAAAAGGTGACGCTGGAACACCCGGCAAGAACGGCGTAAACGGAAAAAACGGTGCGGACGGTTATTCTCCAACGGCAACCGTCACTGAAACAGATACCGGGGCAACAATCACAATCACTGACAAAAATGGCACAACGACAGCAACCATCAAAAATGGAACAAGCGGAGAGACCGCCTCTTGGGGCGATTACACACCGGGATGTGAAGAGGGTGAATCAGCGAAATACTGCACCGCAAAGCTGGTAACTGTATATGGCAAGCAAACGTGGCAGATATTGCCGTCTATCAGCACCGTATCTCACAATGCACTGGGTATTGTAACGGATGGGCTGTTTGTGCTGGATTTGTCGCCGGATGTGGATACACTCAAAGCGTCTGCACATACGCATGACAATAAAGAAGCGTTAGACAGCATTACCAGCGATAAGATTACAACATGGGATGGTTATTCCGAGGAAATCCAGACTGTGAAAAATGGGTTAGTCGGAAAGAAAGACCAAAATTCATCATATATTACTGGCGAAATTTTTAATGAATATAAGAAAAATAAAGCCACAGGTTATGCTTCTCATTCAGAAGGTTCCACGACTACAGCATCCGGCAATTGCTCCCATTCAGAAGGTTGCGATACTACAGCATCTGGCAGAACTTCTCATGCAGAAGGTTATTTTACTATAGCATCCGGCGATTACTCTCATTCAGAAGGTTTCAATACTACAGCGTCTGGCATAACTTCTCATGCAGAAGGTAACGTTACTACAGCATCCGGCAATCACTCTCATTCAGAAGGTAATTATACTATAGCATCCAGTTCTTATCAGCACGTACAAGGGCAGTTCAACGTTGAAGATTCTGATTCCAAATATTCTTTTATAATTGGTAATGGCAAAGATAACAACAATCGTTCCAATGCCTTTGCAATTGACTGGAATGGAAAAATCTATATTGGCAATGATACAGATGGCGTGGATGTTTCTGCATTGGCTATTACGATAGCTGAATTACAATCACAACTAAACCGGAAAACCATCCAATTCCGGCACGGGAAAGGAACGCTTACCGCAACAGCAAATGGTACAAATGTTGTGTGGCAGTACGGCGGACAACAGGTGCAAGGGGGTAGCTGCACGTTTGATGTAAAATCAGACAATGGGCTGATTACGCTGGAATGTGATACCATCGAAAGCCTTACAATCAAAAATGATACTACAAACAAGATGGATTTATCAGACTTAGGCGGTAAGATTGCAAGCGTGCTCAGTCTAGAAAGCTGCCCAAACATTACAGGAGATTTGTCTGATTTAGGTGGTAAGATTACAAATTGGTTAAGTTTAGACAACTGCCCAAACATCACAGGAGATTTGTCTGATTTAGGCGGTAAGATTACAAATTGGTTAAGTTTAAAAGGCTGCCGAAACATTACAGGAGATTTATCTGATTTAGGCAGTAAGATTGCAAGCATGCTTAACTTAGGCTACTGCTCAAATATTACAGGTGTTTACTCTGGGACAAAATACCCAAAAACATTTGCTGTATCAAAAACAGCTATCACGTCAGCCAATATGGACGCAAATTTGATAAATTTTGCAGCAAGTGGCGTCAAATCAGGCACGTTTACAGCAACCGGAATGAAAAGAACGGCTGCATCCGATAATGCTGTTGCAACATTGGTTACAAACGGTTGGACAGTATCGGGTCTTACAAAGGAGGGATAAATATGTACATAAAATATGCGGATTATCAGCCTAACATGAAACTTGGCGATGATGATAGCGTTTTGATGTCGTTGCAGGAGTTTTTAGATGGCGGCAAAGATTTGGAGGACGTGCCGGTTACGATTACGCCGGACGGAGAACCACCTGCGGAAAGCACAGAAGACATATGCGAGGGGGAATTTGAATGAAAGAATGGATTTGTGCAGCAGCCGGAACGGTCGGCGGTCTGATTGCCGGGCTGTTTGGCGGCTGGGATGCAGCAATGTTGTCTTTACTGATTTTTATGGGCATTGACTACATAACGGGGTTGATTGTGGCGGCATCTGGAAAGTCGTTAAAGAGCGACAATGGCGGACTGTCCAGCAAAATCGGCTGGCGTGGTCTTGCAAAAAAGTGTATCATCTTGCTGCTGGTATTGGTTGCCGCACGGCTGGACATCGTGCTTGGTACGGATTATGTGCGTGCTGGGGTCTGCATTGGATTTATGTGCAATGAGGTGATCTCTATTCTTGAAAATGCAGGATTGATGGGCATTCGATTGCCGGACGTGCTAACAAAAGCGATTGACCTATTGCAGAAGAAAGAGAAGTGATGGGGGTTTTATTATTATGGGAAATGATAAATTTTTGAATTGGTGCAAGCAGATTGTAGCTGACTATACCAATAATCATATTGACAAGACGGACAGTATTGTTATTTCAGCGAAAGACGTATTCGTGGTATGGAGTTGCAAAACCTTGCAAAACAACAAAGCACTGCTGAGCACAACTATATCAGATGGCATGTACTACGAAATTACATACAATGGTGATAAGAAGGAGGCATATGTAGATGCTG
>OWKP01000327.1_pt1 | contig 37899 bp, 40 predicted proteins | sample 1732991 | NCBI WGS metagenome assembly OWKP01 (sample SAMN05065777, study PRJEB22554) | human gut metagenome | biome: ENVO:2100002; feature: ENVO:00000062; material: ENVO:00002003 | host: Homo sapiens | place: USA
CTACACCCTAGAGTTCGTCGGCAGCGTCAGATGTGTATAAGAGACAGAAATATAGTATAATGTAATTAAAACAAAACGGTCAATACATAAAATTCCACATAACTACAAAAAATTATTATATTATAGGAACATAAAAATGAAAACGAGGGAAGTCAAACATCACGATTTTTCCGACAAATCGGTAAGAATACGCCTTAAGGAAAGTCTTTTCGAGAATATCAATTACCTTATAATACCGTTTTTTCTGGGTTACGAAGAAATAGGCAAAAATTATTATAACGAGCTGCAGTTTTACGACTTTTACATGATAAATTACACGATTTCGGGCAATGCGCGATTTACCGTAAACAACTTGACTTTCGATATCGAACAAGGCGACCTTATACTTTTACACACGTATCAAAAGCGGATTTTCGTACCCGAAGGACCGTGGAACATTTACTGTATGCACATAAAGGACGACGGAAGTCAGCTTGCAAATCTTTACGGCAAGTTTCACAACGACAACAATTACATAATAAAAAACTTCCCGCGGGACATCATCGAAAAACACTTTTCCAAAATATCCGAATCCATGAAAAGCTTTACTCCCGACCTTTACGAGTTATCGGTTGAGACCTACTCTCTTTTCGTGGATATAATTGAATTTTCCGACTCGCGCAGACACGTCACTATTCCCAACGAACTTAAAAACGCCATGAATTTTTTGGAAAACAATTTCGATTTACCCGTAACTCTCAACGGCATTGCCGAAGTGTCAGGTTACAGCGCATCGCATCTTGAAAAACTTTTTAAAGAATATACGGGCAACGCACCCATGCAGTATCTTAACAATTTGCGGCTGGAGCGCGCTAAAAGATTACTTTCGTCCACTCAGTTGCCTCTTGCGGACGTAGCTGCCCAGACGGGGTTTAAAAACGACCGCTCGCTTATGTATATGTTTAAAAACAAATACGGCACCTCTCCCACTCAATACCGTAAACGAGGGGGAAAAGACGAAAAAAACGAAGAAAAAAGTCAGGATTAACCTTAAAAAAACGTACAATATAAAAAAATAACCCGCAGGCTTTTAACCCGCGGGCTTTTTGTAATCATAATTAAAAACAGATTCGGCGATTTTGCCGATAATTTATGTTTTATTTTTTTACAGATTCGCACAAACGGCAATTCAAAGCCTGTCCGTACAAATTTTCAGCCTTTTAATGACTTCGTCTTTGCCCAAAAGCGTTGCCATTTCGGTTGCGCCGCCGGGCGTATTCTGCGCGCCGGTTATCGCGATACGGAAAATCCAAAGTACTTGACCTTTTTTATAGCCTGCCTTTTCAGCATAAGCAACCAATCCGTCATGCAGCGAATCGAAGGAATTTTCGCAAAGTTCCGTAAGGTCGGGAATCATTTTCTTTGCCAAATCGCGGTCGGTCTTCCACTTTGCGTTTACGAAAAGGTCAAGGTCGAAACCTTCGAACTCGGTCAGAAACGCCGTAAGCTTTTCCACGTCGGAAAAAATTTCGCAGCGGTTTTTGAGAAGCGAGGACAGATATTTAAGGTCATAACCCTTAAGATAATCCAGTTTTTCGTAAAACGGCAATGCGTAAGCGTGAAATTCCTCGTCGGACAGCTCTTTAACGTAGCAGGAATTAAGCCAGCGCATCTTGTTTTCGTCGAAAATGGACGCGGACTTGCTTAATCCGGACACGGAAAACAGCTCCTTCATCTCGTCAAGCGAAAATTTTTCGCGGTTATCCTTAGGACTCCATCCCAGAAGCGCGATATAGTTGACTATTGCTTCCTTAAGATAGCCTTTTTTTATGAAGTCCTCGTAAGACGCGTCGCCGTGACGCTTGCTCAGCTTGTGGGTAGCGTCGCGCATAATGGGCTGAAGGTGCATATAATTGGGAATTTCCCATCCGAAAGCCTTATACAGCAGATTGTATTTGGGAGTGCTGGAAAGATACTCCACCCCGCGAATGACGTAATTGATACCCATAAGGTGGTCGTCCACGACGTTTGCGAAGTTATAAGTAGGCATACCGTCGGATTTTATGAGTATATTATCTTCGAGGTCCTTATTTTCCACCGTAATATCCCCGAAAACCATGTCGTGATAAGTTGACGACCCCTCTTCGGGAATATTCTGACGGATGACGTATTTTTCGCCTGCGTCGATACGCCTTTGCACTTCCTCCTTGCTGAGCGAAAGACAGTGTTTGTCGTACTTGGTCGCGCCGTTTTTGTGGATTTCTTCCAACCGCTCCTTGGTACAGAAGCAGTAATAAGCGTCGCCCTGTTCGACCAGCTTGCGCGCGTATTCGAGGTAAATTTCTCTGCGCTCGGACTGAATGTACGGACCGTAATCGCCGCCGACGTCGGGTCCTTCGTCGTAGTCGAGTCCCGTTTCCCTGAGCGTACGGTAAATAATCTCCACCGCTCCGTCCACATAACGCTCGAGATCCGTGTCCTCTATGCGCAAAATGAATTTACCGCCGTTTTTACGCGCAAAAAGCCATGCGTAAAGCGCGGTCCTGAGTCCGCCTATATGCAGATAACCCGTGGGACTGGGCGCAAATCTCGTTCTTACAGTTTCCATTGCCGAACACTCCTTTCGTTGACAAAATCGTCAGGCGGGAGTATAATAGCTTTCAAAAGAGCCGATAACCTTTTCCGCATGACATAAAGGCAAAAATTATTATAAAACAAAACGCGGTTTTAAGCAAGCGTTTGACGCCGCAATTAACTTGCAAAAGGCCACTTGGCTTTATATATAAAAAGTTTTATTTTTTTCGTGAGGTTTTTGGTATGCTTAACGACTTAAGCGAATTGATTTCTTTCAACAGCGTCGAAGCGGAAAGAAGCGCGGCGGACGCCCCTTTCGGCACAGAGGTAAGAAACGCTTTGGACTGGTTTCTGAACAAGGCGTCTTTTTACGGCCTTAAAGTGGGCGAATACGGCGGATATTACGGCTGGGCGGACTACGGCGAGGCGGAAAAGCCCGTCATAGGCATTCTGGCGCACATCGACATCGTTCCTGCGGGAAGCGGCTGGGATTCGGACCCGTTTAAAATGAGAAATACGGACGGCAAAGTTTACGGCAGAGGCGTTGCCGACGATAAAGGTCCGCTGGTAGTAATGTTGCATCTGTTAAAAAAATTCAAGGAAGAAAAAATCAAGCTTAAGCACAGGATAAGGCTTATAGTGGGCTGTAACGAGGAAACTGGCTCGCTGTGTTTAAAAAAATACGTTGACACGGGCGAAATTCCCGTGGTGTCGCTTGTACCCGACTCCGACTTTCCCGTCATAAACAGCGAAAAGGGAATACTGCATACTGACGCGGTGCTTACCCCCGACGAAGTTTTCAAAGACAACGTAGTCGATTTTGTCTGCACGGGCCGCGCCAACGTCGTACCGGGATTTTCATCGGTAACATTGAAAAACGGCGGAACTATGCTGAAAAACCTTGCCGCGGACGGACCTTTTACCTCTGACGTTTTTTCTTCCGCGCGCATAATGAAACAGCTTGTAAAAATCGGCGCAGACCCGTCCGATTTATCGGTGGAAATTACCGATAAAGGAGTTAAAATCGGCGCAAAAGGCGTAGCGGGTCACGCAATGGACCCCGATAAGTCGGACAACGCGATGTGGAAAATCTGGGCGGTGCTTAAAGCCGCCGCACCCGAAAGCGATTTTATCGGCAGAATTTTCGACGGTTTCTGCAATAAGGACGCCGCGAAAGCCAACGGCATTTACGCCGAGGACGAAAAAAGCGGCCGCCTTACCATGAATATGGGAGTGGCGGAATACGACGGAGCTTATCTTACCCTTAAATTCGACTTCCGTCTGCCGCTTTGCTGCAATCCCGACGATACCGAAGCCAAGCTTAAAAACGCTCTTCCCTCGGGCACGGTTATAAAAAGGGCAAGGTTTGCGGAAAATCTTTATATACCCGAGGATTCGCCTCTTATAAAAACGCTTCTGAAAGTTTACGCCGAGGAAACGGGTGAAGTTAATCCGCGCCCCATTCAGACGGGCGGCGGCACCTACGCGCGCGAGCTTCCCAACGCGGTGGCATTCGGCCCCACTTTCCCCGGGACGGAAACAAACATTCACAACGCGGACGAAAACATCGAAGTGACAAAGCTTTACAAGCTTTTCGACATTTACAAAAAAGCCGTCGTCGCTTTAGACGAACTTTATTAAAAAAATTCAGATAAGGAGAATTTTAAAATGAAACAGGTAAAAACAACGGAATTTCAGTCCGAAGTGCTTAACGCAAGCGAGCAGGTGCTTGTAGATTTCTGGGCGCCGTGGTGCGGCCCCTGCCGCGCACAGGGTCCCATTTTGGAGGATCTTGCCGCCGAAACCGCGGGAACGCTTAAAATCGTAAAAGTAAACGTGGACGAGGAGCCTTCCCTTGCTGCGGCTTACGGCGTACAAAGCATACCCACGCTTATATTCTTCAAAAACGGCGCGCCCGTCAACAAGGCGGTGGGGCTGCACTCCAAAGACGACCTTAAAAGAATGATGTAAATAAGGAAGCCGCTTAACAAATCGGCTTAAAATCAAAAAAATATAAAACCGCAACGGTAAGATATGCTTTTCCGCTGCGGTTTTTTCTTTACGGTTTATATTTCACCGATATTACGTTCAAACCGAATTAACAATATTTCGGGCGCCGTAAACGATAATACTCAGTACGCTTGTTTCAAGAGCTGTCTTGACGCGCGCGGACAGTCCTTTATAGCTTAACCGTTAATACCGTCGAACGTTAAACCGGGAACGTATTTCGTGAACTCTTTCAACACGTCGTACCAGTTGCCTTTCAGCTCGCTCATGTGGTGAATGTAAGGACCCTCGACCAGTTTACGCTCGACCGCCGGCAGGTCTTTGAATTCCGCCCACATATAAGTGCCGAAAGTAAACGGGCCCTCGCCCGTTCTGACGGGTGCGGCGAACAGATAGTAATTCCCCCTCTCGCCCTGAAAACGTGCCACGGTGTACTCCCCGTCCGCCACGCGGAACGACGGGCGCGCGTTGTATAAATATGCCTTTTCGCCCTCCGCTTTCGCGCTCATGGGGAAAGGTCCGCAATGCCATAAAAGCTCGCTGTTGTCGTTTTTCGGATTGCGGCAGGTAAACTCGCCGAAAAGAGGCGGATTTTTTCCGCGCGAGGCACATATTAACAGCGCGTTGGTGACGGCGCCGTACACGTCCGACTCGCAGGTGACCACAATCCCCTCGTCGGCAAGAATACTCATCGCGACGCAAGGCATGGCTCCGAATCCGGGCTGCATCGCCGTCCAGCACTCGGTCGCGATAACGCTTACATTATACTCGCGCGCAATATCCTTGTAAAACTCCACAAACGTCATCATTTTAACAAGCTGCTCGCGGCTTACGCTTGACACGTCCACCTTACGGGCATACTCGTCGGCATAACGGTTGAGTAAATCAATGCGGTTTTTGTATATGTCGTTAAGCGCGGCAAGCGACTCCGCCATGTTTACGGTAACCACGCCGATATTGAACTTTTCCATAAGCTCGGTTTCGTTGCACATTACGCTTTTGAAAGGTCTTAAGCGGGTACCTACAAGCGCAATGTCAAGATTACGGAAGTTCTTTACCATGCACACAACCGAAAGAAACTGCTGTAATCCCTTCGTAAAAGCGGAATCGGTTTCGTAACAGTTTTCTATGTAAGTAAACGGTACGTTCCTGCGCTTGAGCTGCTTGGATATGGCAAAAACTCCGCACTGCGAATCCGTATAGCGCGTTCCGTCCGCGTCGAACTTGTCGTCGCGCGGAGCATACAGCAAAACGGGCAGATTCATAAGATGTGCTATTTTCCCCGCGGCCTCCTCGTTGCCGAAATTGCAGTTTATCAGGAATATTGCGTCGACTTTTTCCGCTTTAAGCCTTTCCGCCACTTTTTCGCAGTCCGATTCGAGATACAAAAGCCCCTCTTCGTTAAGCCACTCGAGGTCAGTAAACTCGGTAATCTCGTCAGCGAACCGTGACTTTATGTAAGACACGATGCGCTCTTTGTTCTTTACCGCATAATCGGGATTGAAAATCCCCGTGCGTTTGGGACCCGGAAGATATCGTCTTTCGGGCACAAGCGCAATTTTAAGTTTATAATCAATCATGATTTTTCCCCTCCGCTCTTTTTTTTCATATTATAACGCCTGAAAGCTGTTACACGCCACTCAACGATTCGCGCGAATGTATCAAAAATTAACCAAAAAAACTATATGTGCTTGCAAAGAGTTGAAATTCTTAACTTCGATATGATATACTCTCAGTGAAGGAGAGAAAAAAATGAGCTTCGATTACGAACCCGCAAGAGATGAAAAAAACGCGCTATATTTCACACACGCGTATAAAAAAGCGGGACAAAACCGTTTGCCGCATTTTCATAAGAGTATAGAGCTTGTTTACGTCGTAAAAGGCGAGTTTACTTCCTGCGTGGGGCAAAACCGCAGCGTTGCGACCGCCGACGACATAGTATTCGTCAATTCGCTGGACGTGCACTCCAACTTATACCGCACCGACTGCGAACTTTACTGCATGGTAATTTCCGACGACTTTCTCAAAATATTCCGCGAACAAACAGACGGAGGAATATTTCCGCACATATTAAGCGACAAATCGTATAATGCGCAAAACGTCTTTCCCCTCGTAAAAAAATTTTACGAAGGAAAAAATTACGACAATGCTTTATTGTCGCACGGATTCGTTTCGCTTATACTCGGGCTGCTTGTATCGCGCTATCCGATAAAGGACGGCGGCGAGGGCGCAAGCACGCTTGTTTTAAACATACTCGGATACATCGACAAACACTTTTGCGAGGACATAACCCTTGATTCGCTAAGCAAAAAATACGGTTATTGCCGTCAGTATCTTTCCAAGGAATTCAATAAAACGGTAGGCATGCACCTTAAGAACTATCTTAACAATCTGCGCGTTAAAAAAGCGAGGGAAATGCTTGCTTTGCCGGCGCCGCGCACAGTGCTGCAAATCGCAATGGATTGCGGCTTCGACAGCGCCAGCTCCTTTTACCGCGCCTATAAAAAAGCTTTCGGAGAACCGCCGAAGCGGAATTAAAAAAATATTAAACCTTATCTTTTTCTTCGTTGCATAAAAAAGCGGCGCGCAGATTAGTCCCGACGCCGAAATTTTAAAGGCCGTCACGTTATTCGGGACGGCTTTTGGTTATTAAATGTTTTTAAGGTCGCTGATAACGGCGGCGACGGCGCCTTCGCTGCTTTCCACCGTTACTTTGTCGGCGGCGGCTTTAAGCGCGTCTATCGCGTTGCCCACGGCATAACCTATATCGGCAAATTTAATCATGCCTATATCGTTCTGATTATCGCCCACGCACACGATTTTATCGAACTTTTTGCCTAAAAGCGGAATCATTCGCTTCAGTGCCTCTCCCTTGCCGCTTAATGCAGGACAAATCTCAAGCGTTCGGGGTCCCGACATTTCCACGGAGAATCTGTCCGAAAAGAGTTGTAACGCCTCCTCGTAATGGCGCTTTGCCACGTCTACGGAAAAATGCTCGATAATCATTTTGTAAACGGGAAAACGCGGTTTTTTCAGGACGCTGTCAAGGTCGTCGCCGTCGCGGAAAAACACGAATTTAAAATCGTTGTCCGTTATTCTCAGAAAATCGAATTTGTCTGCGCGCGCGGCAAAATATCTTACAGCCGCAAGACAGCTTTCGTCCATGGTAAAAGACACTACGGCGCGGTGCTCTTTGAAAGAATAAACCGCGGTGCCGTTACTGCACACGCAAAGGTCTTCAATGGGCATAATTTCCTTGACAGCCTCTATTTCGTCGGGATTTCGTCCCGATACCATCGCAAAAGTCCCGCCTTTAGCCACAAACTCCTTGACGGCGGCGATATTTGCGGGAGGAATACACGCAAAACGGTCCTCTCCCTTTACGTAAACGTGTTTGTTGCTTGTCAGCGTAAGGTCGTAATCGCTGCACAGTAAAATTCCGTCGTAACGTTTCAAGCCGATTTCTCCTTTTAATATGATTTTACCATATATAACGCCGACCGACAAGCAAAACAAAAAGCGTTTTTAAATAAAAAAAACACGGCTCCGTAATCCCGAAGCGAAAAACCGCATTAACGGAAAACGGTAACCGTGCCTTACCGGTAAGGTGTGTTTTTTCTGAATTACAGCACTTTTGACAAAAAGTCTTTAAGTCGTGGTGAGGCGGGCGCGGAGAAAAATTTGTCAGGCGTATTTTCCTCGGCGATTACGCCGCCGTCCATGAACAGAACGCGCGTAGCCACTTCCCTCGCAAATCCCATTTCGTGGGTGACGATAACCATGGTCATACCGTCGTCGGCAAGCTTTTTCATGAGGTCAAGCACTTCGCCCACCATTTCGGGGTCAAGCGCGCTTGTAGGCTCGTCAAACAGAATGACTTTGGGCTCCATTGCCAAAGCGCGGACTATGGCGATACGCTGTTTCTGTCCGCCCGAAAGCGTGGCGGGATAGGCGTCCGCCTTGTCGTCAAGCCCGATGCGGGTAAGCAAAGCGTGAGCGCGCGCAGAAGCCTCCGCCTTGGTTTCCGCCATACTTTTACCTAACGGGACAAGAGGCTTGCGCTTGTCTTTTTTTCTGAATAAATTTGCTATCGACCTGAAAAAATTAATCCGTTTATTCCTGTTACGGTTCTTTTTTGCGATAACCACGGGCGCAAGCATGATGTTTTGCAGTACCGTAAGATTGTTGAAAAGGTTAAACTGCTGGAAAACCATGCCTATTTTCTGACGATGAACGTTGATATCCACCTTCATGTCGGCAAGGTCCTCTCCCTCGAAGAAAATCGAGCCTGAAGAAGGGTCTTCCATGCAGTTGATGCACCGTAAAAAAGTGGATTTCCCGCAACCCGAAGGTCCTATTATGGCAATTTTTTCACCGTTTTTTATGTTGATATTTATGCCTTTAAGTACCTCGTTGTCGCCAAAGCTCTTTTTAAGATTTCTGACCGAGATAAGTATTTCGTCCGATGCTTCGCCCGAGCAATCGGCCGGGCTTGAATCCGACGCGGCGACGTTGTCCACGGGCAAAGCGGCGTCGATTTTATTTTCTTGCGTCACTGCGTTTAAGCCTCCTTTCCATAAAGCGTATGCCGACGGTTATCAATATGACTATCACAAGATAAATAGCTGCAAGCATCAGATAGGGTATCACGTACTCGTAGTTTGCGTCACCGATTGCGCGGAACGCTTTGGTAAGGTCTGTTACGGCAATAAAACTTACTACCGAAGTTTCCTTTACAAGCACGATGAACTCGTTGCCCAACGTGGGCAGTATGTTTTTAATCGACTGCGGTATTACTATTTTAATCATGGCGGTCCAGAACGTAAGTCCCAGCGCTCTGCCCGCTTCAAGCTGTCCAGAGTCCACCGACTGAATTCCCGAACGCATTATTTCCGAAACATACGCGCCGCTGTTCAGTCCGAATATGACTATGGCAACGGTAATTCCGTCGGCGGGAATTCCCAAGGCGGGCAACAGGACGAAGTTGCCTATCAGCAGTTGTACTACCATAGGCGTACCGCGGAAAAAGCCAACGTAAACGTCGCACACGCGGTTTAAAATCCTGGGCATGATTTTATACTTGGGCATAACCTTGACAAGCGCGATAAGCGTGCCTATCAGAATACCTATAATAAGGCCTAAAACGGCAATCTCAACGGTCGCGACAAGACCGTTGAGTACCGTTTTATATCCGTTATAGGTTATAAATTGTGTATAAAAAAGATTCCAGCTGCGTTTCATTATTACTTGCTTTTAAGTATGTTTTCCACGTCTTCTTTGGTCTTGCAGTTGTCAAACTCGGTATTGTCGGCTTTGACTAAAAGCACCTGGTAAGCGCCCTCGTAATAAGCCTTGGAGAAGTTTACCACCTGGCTGCGCGTTGCCGTTACGGTAAGTCCCGCCATTGCGATGTCCACGCCGTTTTTACCCACACTCGTCACTACCGCGTCAAAATCCATGTCTTCGATAACAAGCTGGAGCCCGAGTTCGTCCGCAATCATCTTGGCGATTTCCATGTCTATTCCTACGAACTTGTCGCCTTTTTTGTACTCGTAAGGAGCAAAGGCCGCGTTGGTGGCGACAACCAGCTGACCCGCCGCATTTGCGGTATCCTTAGCTGCGCTTTCCACGCCCGTAATAGCGTCGTCGCCACCGATAACGTTGCCATTTTCGTCGTATTCAAGCGCGTTGTATTTGTCGAAAAGCGCCTGAAGAGTGCCGTCTGCTTTGATTTTGTCGATAAACGCGTTTACCGAATTTAAAAGCTCGGGCTGGTTTTTATCCACGCCGAAAGCGTATTCTTCGGTAGACAAAGCGATGTCAATCATTTTTACGTCCTTGTTCTGCGCCACAATCTGAGCCGCGGGGCCGTTGTCGATAATGACGTAATCGACAAGACCGTCCACCATGGCTTTTGCGGCAAGTCCGCCGTTGCTGTAAGGCAGGCATTCGATGTTCTTATACCCCTCGAACATCATGTCCTCGTTGCCTTTGACGTAAAACTCGCCCGTAGTGCCCGTCTGTACGCCGATTTTAACTTTATTGCCGCTGCAAGCCGTAGCGAAAACGCACGTAAACGCCGCGATAAGCGCGACAAGAGCAATCATAAACTTTTTCATTTCTTTTACCTCTTTGATTTTTAAGTATGGTATCATTATACGCGCCTCAAACGAAAAAAGCAAGCATTTTTGCATAAATATTCAAAAAAATTTTATAATATTCGATTTTTATGCATACTTTCACGATTATGCATTTATTTCTTGCATAAAAGCGCGGTTAAGAGCGATAATAAACATATACGCAAAACATAAAACGGTAAAAATATACTTGACACGGCGAATTAGCGAGAATATAATAAATAAGTGATTTATGGGGAGTAGTCGGCGTAAAGTACATTTCTTTACGTGATTAAATCGCTAACACGGGTTTTACCCCGGTTTAATTTTAAACGACAAGACCATACCGTTTATTTTTTTGGCGGTGTGGTCTTTTTTTGTAGGAGGTCAAATATGGGAGGTTATTTAAGGAAATGAACTTTCTTATCGAAACAGTCGCGGCGGTGACGTGGCAGCACGTCGTGATGTGGCTTATAGGCTTTTTGCTTATTTTTCTTGCCATTAAGAAGCAAATGGAGCCTGCTCTTCTTTTGCCCATAGGATTCGGTGCGATTCTGGTAAACATTCCGTTTTCCAACGTGCTTACCGACCCCAACGCCGCGGCAGGCGAAGGCGCGGGAATAATTCAATGGCTTTTCGAGGTGGGAATCGAGGCTTCCGAAGCGTTGCCCATACTTCTATTTATCGGAATAGGCGCAATGATTGATTTCGAGCCGCTTATCGTAAACCCCAAGCTTATGATATTGGGCGCGTTTGCACAGATAGGCATATTCCTTACGATAATCCTTGCCGTTTTAATGGGATTCAGCATAAACGACGCGGCGTCGATAGGCATCATAGGCGCGGCGGACGGCCCCACTTCCATACTGGTCGCGATGAAACTTGCCAGCAATTACATCGGCCCCATAATGGTGGTCGCCTACTCGTATATGGCGCTGGTACCCATAATTCAGCCTTTTGTAATAAAGTGCTGCACTACCAAAAAAGAAAGACTTATAAGAATGGATTACAGCGGCAAAAAGGTCAGTAAGTCCGTCAAAATCTTCTTCCCCATTATTATTACCGTTATTTCCGGACTTATCGCGCCCAAAAGCCTTGCGCTTGTGGGATTTCTGATGTTCGGCAATCTCATCAAGGAATGCGGAGTTCTGGGCAGTCTTGCCGATACCGCCAAAACCACGCTTGCAAACCTTATAACCCTTCTTCTCGGCATCACCATAGCATTCAAAATGCAGGCGGAATCGTTTTTGTCGCTTCAGACGCTGATGATTATGGGACTGGGCCTTCTGGCGTTCGTCTTCGATACCGTGGGCGGCATTATGTGCGCAAAGGTCATGAACCTGTTCAGCAAAAAGAAAATCAATCCCATGATAGGCGCGGCGGGTATTTCCGCTTTCCCCATGTCGGCGCGCGTTGTCCACAAAATGGGACTTAAAGAGGACAGCACGAACTATCTTCTGATGCACGCCGTGGGTGCAAACGTTTCGGGTCAGATTGCTTCCGCAATCGTGGGCGGCCTTATCATCGGCCTTGTTTTATAAGGAGGATTTATCATGAACGCTTTATGTACCTTAGTTGCGGCTTTTAATAAAGCCGACCTTCTCACCTCTCTCGATATTTTATGGAAAGGTTTGCTTGCGGTGGTGATAGTTGTGGGACTTATCATGATTGCCACCTTCGTCATGAACGCAATTTCTTATAAAATCGCGAAAAGCAAAGAGGAAAAAGAAAACGCAAAAGAAAACTCCGACAAAAACGCGGACCAAAACTGATTTATAGGTCACGGTTGTTTATTAAGCAAAACGCGCATCCGACCGTAAACAAGGCGGATGCGCTTGACTTATAACGTTAAAACGGGTATTTATAAAAAAAGTTTTATACCAAGCTTAAGACGTCATTTACCCCTATATGAAAAAGCCGCCCCTTTAAACCGGGACGGCTTTTTGTTATTCTACCGTATAAGAAGGTATTTCGTTTTTTAATTGAAGATACCTTTCGTAATCTGCGCTTTCCAAAAACTTAACAGTCTCGGCATTTTTATCACGGAAATTCAAATATAAAGGATTTACGGCTATTCTGTAAGCGGCTATAAGGAAAAGTACGGGTAGCGACACATAAAGAAATCCCTTGATATTAACCAATATTCTTAAAATAGCTGTTATAAATCTTTCTTCCAATATTATTTCTGAAAATAAAAAATCTACATAATGAGAAACAAAAAAGGAACCAAATAAAATCGCAAATACCGTGAATGTCAAAACCGTATTGTAATTATCGAAATTTAAACTTTTTTTCTTGAGCACAATTGCAACAGCCAAAATTAGCGCGATGTTTATAAACAACAGCAATTTACAAATTCTTCTCTGCTCCGGTTTATATGGCAGAAACAACTCCAGCCAGAACATTTCCAAAGACGATTCCATTGTTTTCGGAAACGCAAACCACCATAAAAACATAGTGGAAAAGCACAGCAACAGTCCCACAAGTCCCAGAATATTGGCAAAAAGAGTTTTGTTTTTATACTCTTTACTCATGGATTTTATTTTATCTAAATAATTTTTGTCATCGAGTTTTTCATCGAACTTCTTGCCGTAAAGAAGCCGCGAAAGTTCTTCTTCCTTTCTCATCACGGTAAAGGCTGTACCCCTTTTTACCGCCTTGCACTTTATAGTGCCTGATTTTAATTCCTCGGTCAAGCAAGGCTTTATATCGGGAGTTTCATCGCATAAGCCGTTTGTCGCGCCGTCGGCTTCGCATTCGGGCTTGACGGCGACGGAATTTTTATTAAGCGTTTTTCTAAATTCGGCTTCGCTTGCTTCAAAAGATTTTGAAGCGGCTTTCCCCCCTCCGTAAATGTCGTAAAAGTCTTTACCGTCGAAATAAATTTTACCGACAAACACCCTATCGTGCAATTTTTTCATTTCTTCGATACAATCGGAGGGACCCTCTGCTATTATATCGCAGTCTTTGTGCGACAAAAGCCACGCCTTTACGTCAGGCGAAATCTCTTCGTCCTCTTTTTTGATTATACCGCTATTTTCCGATTCAAGAGGTGATTTTATCTTTTCCCGCTCTTTTGTAAAAGCGTCACGGCAATCATCAGAAAACATTTATACACCTCCTCCTCATAAAAAAACGTTATGTTTATTTTATTATAGCAAATTTTCTTAAATGAGTCAATAGTCGGTTTTTTTCAAGATATTCTGTATGTGAACGGTTATTGTTTAACCTGATTACGAAAACCGTTTAGTTTTTTTCGCGCACACAGCTTTAAAATCACGTTCCTTTGTTTGTGGTTTTTCCGTTTGCTTCCGCTTCGTTGTTTTTTGAATCTTCTTCTTTGTTTAGGAGGTTTTCGGTCTCTTTCCGCGACTCAACGTTATCCGCATCACGGTTTTCACAAAAGTTTTCGGACGGAATGGAATTTTTTTCGTTCTCTTCCGCCGATATACTTTCCTGCACCGGACGTTTACTTTTTCTTCCGGCAAAAATCGGTTTATCCTGAGAGCATAACCACGCCCCTGCCGCCATAACGGCAAGCGCGATGAAAAACATATAATCGGGCAGCTGACGGAAAATCAGCAGGGACAGAAACGCACCTATAAAGGGAGCTACGGCATAATAAGCGCTGGTACGCGCCGCGCCCAGCAACCTTTGCGCATATACATACAGAAAAATACTCAGACCGTAGGCTACAAACCCCACGGATAAAACGGCGAAAACGCTCCAGACTTCCGTTACGCGCTCGCCCAGGCACAACCCGATTATAACCGAACCCGCGCCCGAAAAAACGCCCTTTAAAAGCACGATTTGCAACGGGTCTTTTGAGGAAAGAGAACGCGTACAGTTGTTTTCCACACCCCAGCAAACGCAGGCAAGCAGAATCATCAGCGAACCGAACGAAAAACGCAGACTTTCGCCGCTTTCGAAACTGAGCAACAGACAAGCCGCGGTAACGCACGCAATGCCCGCCCAAAGTCTGCCGCTGATTTTTTCCTTAAACACGACAAGCGCTATGGCCGCCGTCGCCACTATTTCGAAATTGTTTAGAAGCGAAGCATTTGCCGCCGTCGTGAATTTGAGTCCCGTCATAAGACATATCGGCGCCGCTATGTCGAGAAGAATCATTGCTACGGTAAACGGCAAATCCTTTTTTGTAAGGCTTTGCTCGAGGGATGCGGTTTTTCTCGTCTTACGCACCGGCGCAATCACCGCCATCCCTATGCCCGCGCCCAGATACAGCAGTCCCGCCATAAGAGTGGACGGCACATAATCCAGCAACAGTTTGGAAAGCGGAGAATTGATTGCATACAAAGCAGCCGCCGCAACGGCGAAAAATATTCCCTTTTTTACAGTCCCGCTCATATCATTATGTCCGCCGCGGCATTGACTTTTTCCGAAATTCCGTCATCGCCGCTTTTTACATTACTTAAATAAAATAAAAATCTTTTATTTGTGCCACTAAAATTAAGATATAGGGAAAAATTTTTATTAATAAAAATATAATGCCTTATTTAATAAAATCCGTTATTCTGAAATATTTTTGCGCAAGCGCGTTCATTTCGGAAATAAGCCTGTCTGACAACCCGTGTCTGTCCTTATAATCATCTTTTTCTATTTCTATCAGAGGAACGTCATGGATCTTATAAGCATTCCTCTTCCTCTCTTTGTTCTCCAGATATTCTTTGGTATTCATGCCCCAATATTCAATATAAATACCGTGTCTTCCGTCGGTAACCGGAATAAACCAATCAGCGGTTACAGTTTGCTCGTCCATACTGATAGGCACTTTTTTCTCATAACAGTGAACAATCCTTAAATCGTACAAAATATCGTCTATTACACTTTCGGGATTGCTTTTTACATAATGACCGTCTGCTGTACGCAAAAGTTCTTCCTTGCGTGAATCCTGAGTTTTTGAATATTCGGAACTCTCTTGTTTATCATGAGGTTTTTTCTTTTCAATAATATCTTTAATGTCGTTTACAACCCTGTCGGTCAAAGATTCCTCATCGTATAAATCTTTTGTCAAAACCGCCAACGCCATAAGCTTATTGCAGTTTGATTGTATAAAATCAAAATTTTTCATTCGGTAAATGTTTGAACGGAGATTAAAGTAATAATCTTTCAACTCGAACAACTTGGCGTTTTTATCAAAAGAATCTTTATAGTCCAGCATTTCATAATAGCATTTCCTGCACAATGACCCTTTCGGAGCATCATCGCCGCATACGACGCATTTTCCGTTTTCCTGTCGTTGCTTTTCAACAGGCACATCAGTTCCGATAGTATTTTTTTTCGCACATTTACACGGTTCGTTTATATAGTGCCATTCGCCGCATATCCCGCATTTTTCAATTTTCCCCGCTTTTAATTCGTCGGCATGTTTGCCGCATAATCTGTCTTTACGCGCATTTCCCATATACACTCTTGTAGGCGCTCCGCAAATAGGGCAAACTAATTTATCCGACATATAAATAACCTCCGATGATTTTTTATTATTATATCATATAGAAAAATTTTTTTCAATAAACTATACGCTGATTATGTATTACACTGTAAATCAATGTTTATTTCAAAAAAGCTTATCTGAATCATAAAAAACCGATAAAAGTTAAATAAATTTAAGCTAGTTTAAACCGATTGCTTTTTACAGCACTGCTTTTTCGTCCCGATAAATCGCGTCCACGATAAGCGCGGCAAGTTTTTCCTCGTCTTCGTTGCAATCGTTTTCCAGCCATTTCATGGATACGTTGAACAGCATACCGGCATAAATATACGGCAGATAAGGATTTTTATCCTGATAGTCCCGCGTAAACATGGCGACAAAACTTTTGTTGAGATAATTGAGGTACAGCGAATCCAACTTCGCTTTTTTAAGCAGCTTAAATGTTGACTTCTGTTCTTTGAATAAGCTCATGATTTGTTTGACCAGCAAAACGTAATCCTCGCGGCACCGAGGATAAAATCTCTGGTTAAAGACGAAATCTTTAGCGTGTCTTTCGAAGTAAAAAATAATCACGTCCTCTTTGCTTTTAAAATAGCGGTAAAAGGTGGCCCTTCCCACGCCCGCTTTTTCCGCAATTAAGGAAACGCTTATTTTATCGAATTCATAGGAATCCATCAATTTAAAGAGAGCTTGTACTATATAGAATCTCGTATATTCCTCAGGCAACAATTCCATGATACAATTCCTCCCGTTTTGTCTTATCCTGCGTGACGGTTTTACAAGAAGTGTTTAACGCACCAAAAAGTCGGTTGATTTTTTCCCGTCTTTTTTATATGATACAACTGTCTTACGCGAAAGTCAAACGAAAAGCGCTGCGTGAGGCTGACGTAAGGCGGATAAAAAAAATTACGGAGGTATATAAAAATGAATGAAAAAGATTTCGTAACTTATGAATACGTTACCAAGACGGTTAAAGCCAAGGACCAGGCGAAAGCGGCGGATATGTACGAAGCTTTCGGATGGGAAGTTACTTCCTCCTCATCGGTGTTTTTGGATAATGTAACGCTGTCGCTGAAACGTGACAGGAAACAGAAGCACAAAGCGGAACTGACGAAACTTGAAAGACAAGCGGAGGCAGTGTCCGACACATTAAACAGTCTGGAACAGGCAAAAACCTTGTCGGCAAGCATTTTTGCTTATGTATTCGGCATTATTTCCGTTCTTGTCCTGGGTGGAGGCATGTGCCTTACAATGCTGATAAGCGGCAATATTCCCGCTTTTATAGGCGGCATTACGTTAGGAGTGATCGGGATAGCAATGTGCATAATAAACTACCCTGTTTACAAAAGTATGGTCGTTAAAAAAACCAAAAAACTTTTGCCCGTTATAGACAGCAACGAAGAAAAGCTGGCAAACATTCTTGAAAAAGGCAACGACCTGTTGAAATCGGATTTGATTTAATCCGTAAAGCGTAAAAAAGCTGAATTTTTGTTTTCACCAAAATAAATGTTTATGAAAAAATCATAAGGCGGTAAAGGATATGGAAGGAAGGGAAAGAGCGAAAACCGTTTTCAAAAAAATCAAAAACGATTATACTTTCAGGACATTTGCGCTTTCGTCTCTTTCTCTTCTGATTACTGCGGCGTATACTGTTTACAACGTGTTTCTGGCAATATTTTACAAGTCGGCATGGAATATGGGAATAGCCGTATATTACGTTATACCTATAAGCATAAAAGCTTTTGTCATAACCGAAGAATTAAAGTTTTTGAAAACAAAGGCGAGCGAAGAAAAAAAACAAGAAAAAAGAAAAAAATTTTACTTGGCTCACAGCTTGCTGCTGTTTTTTGCCGACCTTGCTTTAATCGCCCCCGTTTCCATGATGGTGCTGCAGCAAAAAGAAATCGACTTTACCGTAATACCCGCAATTGCCATGGCGGCATACACAACTTACAAAATCGCATTTTCCGTCAAAAATTTTGTTAAAACGCGAAAAGCAAGCAATTTAAGCGTAAAAATCCTGCGAAACGTAAATTTCGTCGATGCGCTTGTTTCCGTGCTGTCGTTGCAATATACTCTTGTAATGACTTTTAACGGCGGAATTTACGGCGAAATGAAAATTTTGTGTGCGGTAAGTTCTTTGTGCGTCTGGATTTTTTTATTGGCAATGTCTTTTGTAATGCTTCTTCAAACGCTTAAAACAAATAAAAAAGTTACTGACAAAAACGGTTAAATCAGATACATTTAACCGTTTTTTCTCACTGAAAGAGTCTGCAGCTTCTCGGTTTTATCTTATTGGATTGTAAATACTTCGGGACATTCATGATCACGGCTTTTTCGGCGTCGATTATTTGCTTGATATTTTCCCGCAGTTTATTTGCAAAACCGAATTTTTGCATTTTCAGAAATCCGTTTTTGCGTTGATATCCGCAGAAACAAAAAAAAACCGAACCATTCGCTTGATATAAGCAAATAATTCGGATTATAACCTTTTGGTGCACCATAAGGAGTTCGAATCCCTAACCTTCGGTTCCGTAGACCGACGCTCTATCCAGTTGAGCTAATGGTGCATAAGCGATTTACATAAGCATTGCCGCGACGGACGCGCAAAACAGACTTACCAAACCAGCTTTACTATTATAGTTAAATACGAAAAAAATGTCAAGAAAAATTCGGATTAATTTAAAATAATAAATATTATCCGTATTTCGGCATGAATAACCTTAACAATCGTCAAGGCGGCGGCTTACGGAAACCGATATATTTTAAGACCGCTGCAAAATTATTCCCGTACTATTACGGCAAGGCAGTCGCGCGACCAGTTTTCGTCCCAAGCGGCATCGCTTACGCCCGCAGGAAGCACTACCGTCTGATTTTCCGTCCAGAACATAAAGGCATCCATTCCCACATATCCGATGTTTTGCGGAAACACGAACCTCTCCACTCCCGTACAGCCCACAAAAGCCGCGGAAGATATGGTTTGGGCGGAAAGAACGTTAATGCTTGTTAAATTATTGCACCCCGAAAAAGAGTTTGTGCCCAGTGAAAGCGCCTTTGTAATCGTGACGTTTTTCAGCGATGCGGGAATATAGGACTGTTGCATATCATAAGTAGGCGCGCCGAAAAAGTATCCGAAATGCGTATAATTTCCCCTGTCCGAATATTTGCCGACATACGGCACGGTGAAATCAGTAAGGGAATTACAGCCCGAAAAAACGTTTTTGCCGATATCCGTAACGGAGTCCGGTACGGTTACGGACGTAACGGAACTTAAATCCGCGAAAGCGTAATTGCCTAAGGTTTTCAATGCCTGCGGCAAAACAAGCTGCTTGAGCTTTGCCGCACCCGCAAAAGACTGGACGTTTGCAAATTCAAGCGTAGAAGGAAGGCTTAAATTTTCAAGATTTGCCATGTTATAAAAAGCACGGTATCCGACTGTTTTAATTCCCTCCCCCAACGAAAGCGAAGTGATTAAAGTATTGCCCTCAAAGACGCGATCGCCCACCGACACAACGGTTTTTCCGTCGATGACGCCGGGAACGGTAAACTCCTCAGTAACGTCGCCGCGGTACTCGACAATCGAAACTCCGTCCTTTTCAATGGAATAAATGTAACCGTCCTTATTCTTGCCGTAGCCGTAATAATGCATGGAAACGACAAAAACGGGAACGGAAATCGCAAGTATCAGGACGAGCGGTACCGTTGCGGTGACATACAGCAAAACACCGTTATATAAATTTTTTTTGATTTTTACGGCAAGCACAATTGAGAACAAAATAAAAGCCGCAAAAACAACATAAAAAATCACTATAAGCGGAATTGCCGCCAAAGTAAACGAAAGACGGTCGCCTGCGATACAAAAAGCAATCAGCGCCGCAAGAGTAACGCCGCCGAAGCAAGCCGCCGCGACAATGTTTTTTTTGAGGGCCGCAACGTTCTTTTTCTCCGAAGCTTGCTTATTAAGCTTTTCTTTTTGCCAGCGTCCGCTTTCAATAGCGTCGCGGGCAGATTTTTTTATGGAGCTGTAAGGGTACTTTTTGCCGCAACAAGGGCAAAGCGCAGTATCGCGCGTTTCGTCGGCAACAAGTTTCGTACCGCACTCGGGACACTTATCGTCAATCATTTTTCAGGCTTACCTCTTTTTAAGCTGTTTTTCCTGATGATTATATCACATTGAATGTTATAAAACAATTAAAACGAACGAAAATTAAACAATAAAAAAAACGAAACCTCGAATTCGGGGTTCCGCTTTTTATTAACCTTATTAAATGGGCAACAGACGAAGAATGTGTTTGCTTAATATCATAAGTATAAGATCCACAATCCAAATAATGTTCCATCCTAACACTAAACGAAGAATGCCCGCAATAATCTTGCCCTCTCCGAATCTTGTAATTGCACCGCAAATCCAGGATGTAACGGGAATAATTGCCAAAATGACACTGATAAGATAACCCAATCCGAAATAATCGCTTTTAGCCATTTTATTTTACCTCCTTTATTTAACTGTATAATGAATTATAACACCGAAAAAAGACTTTGTAAAGAAAAAAAACGGTTTTTCCCTTTTTTTCTCTTTACTGAAATTTTTGTCGGTGATATACTGAATATATGAAAGAGAAAAAAGATACGTTACAAGGCAAATACGTTTGCAGCAAAAGTGAGAATGAACTTAAGTCCGCACAAACATTACGCGCGCTGCTGTACGCAGCGTTATTGATTCTGTTTATTGTACCTCCGCTTTTACTGAAATCGGAGGCAATGCGGATTTTCAACGAAAAAAAATATTTACCTCTTACGACCGCATACGTGATAATAATGATTTTTACCGCCGCCTTATGTGTTTTTTCCTTTATATGCTCCTTTTCAAGATACAGAATCAGGAAAACCGTTTACAGGAATTGCGCGCCTAAGCTGGGATTCGAAAAACACACTTATTCGGTAATCGAATGGCAGTTTTATCTGACGGCGATATGCGCGCTGATACATCTGTGCCTTATGTTTTACGCATTTTCGTGGCACTCCTTCGGACTTACCGTCACCTCGTTGGCGGCAGCGGCGTGCGCTTATTTCATAAAAGACGTATCATTTAAAGTTTACGACAAATCGATTGAATTTATCCCGCTTGAAGAAGAAATGAAAAACTCGGACGAATCGGATGAAAGCGACCCGAATACGTCCACGGAACAAAATAAAGCCCAAAAACCCGAAACCAACCTGAAAACATACGCCGAAAACGAAGAAATAGAAGATTTTTACGACCGCGACTGAAAAGAACGAATTATAACCGCTGCAAAATAGCAAAAACCTTAAAACGGAAAACCGCCCCCGGGAACAGGGACGGTTTTCCTATTTAAATAAAGGAAGAAATGTGAGAGATATAAGGTTCTTATATCTACGATGAAGTATACCTATGGAATGTGATAACATTATGATAACGAAATTAAAAACTTTTAAAAACCGCGAAAATATAAAAACTGCTGATTTTACAACTTTATTCAATGCTTTTATCACGGCAAAAAATCCGAAATTGCTTTTACGTTTATGCGCTTAAAGCTTTATCGGATTTAGTGCACACTGTTATTTACGATTTGCTTTTTTTACGCGACTGCTTTTCCTCCGCCGCATCAGCCACAGACGCGTCCGAGGTTTCGTTTTTATACGGCAGCATAAACCAGAAAGTCGAGCCGTTGTTGACCACCGAATCTATTCCGAATTCGGCATTATGCAGAATAAGCAGATTTTTAACTATGCTGAGGCCTATTCCGCTGCCCACAACCGCGCGCTTCGATTGGCTTGAACGGTAATATCTGTCCCATATCTTATCTCTTTCCGAAGGAGCGATGCCTCTTCCCGTGTCGCCGATTTCCGCGCGGACTTTTTCGCCCGACCTTTTGACGCGGACGGTGACTTTTTTGTCTGCGCCCGTATAGCTGACGGCGTTTCCGATAAGATTATAGAAAATCTGCTCCAACATGCGTTCGTCGCAATAAACGAAGCAGTTTTCGTCTACGTCAAGCACGAAATTATATCCGTCGCGCGCTGAAAGAATGGAAAATCTTTCCATGACGTGTTTGACCGTTTCGCTTAAATTTACAATTTTAAAATCGGGCTCGCGTGTGCCTGCCTGCAATTTGGACAAATCCAACAGGTCGTTGACAAGCAACGTAAGACGGTCCACCTCGTCGATTATGACGCGGCAATGCTCGGAGCGTTTTTTTGCGTCGCTGCCCGATATATCGCGTATCATTTCGGCATAGGCCTTAACCATGGTAAGGGGCGTCCTTAAATCGTGGCTGACGTTTGCAAGAAAATCGCGCCTTAATTTTTCGGTTTTTTCAAGTTCCTCGGCGGAATGATTCAAGGCTTTTGCAAGCTCGTCAAACTCGTTGTAGCCGGTAGAAGCGAATTTGACTTTTCCGCCCTTGCCGAGAAGCGCGGCGGTGGCGGCGAATTCGGTAATGGGCTGAGTGATGTTTTTGGAAAGCGCATAGGAAAGCATAACGGATACGATAACGCAAATACACGTAACAAGCACCAGCTGATTGGCAAGCAGCGAAATGGTTATATCCATGGGCACCATAAGATAGGACGCATAGAAATACACCACGCCCGACGTTGTCATTTTTTTTGCGCCCATCACGAAATTATAAGAATCGTTCTTATCCTTGCGCACCCTGTAAGTAAAGGGCTTGTCTCCGCTTTCGCCCGCAAGCATGAAATAGTCTTTTTCAGGACGGAAATCCGCGCCCGATTCATTTGGCCCGCTGAATGAGTTTTCTTCAAACTGCCAGCTTACGGGGTCCCTGTAAAGCAGAATATTGATATCTTCCTTATCCGCTTCCGAAACGGGAATCCCTTCGTTTATGGTGAACACGGCGAATATCAGGGAATTGGAATTTATGGTCCCCTCAATTGAACGCACAAACTCCTCGTCCACCACGCCCGTAAATTGGTCAACTACGGCGGCGCAGGATTTGCCTATTTCGTGTTCCTTCATCTCCTGATAATAGGCTTTGAAAAATATAACCTCGGTCGTCCACAGAAAAGCCAGCACGACAATGGTCATGCCGATAAAATACAGCCATGTGCGGTACATCAGACTGCCGCGGTTTTTGTGTTTTTTGTTCTCCGTAGTCAAAAAGCCCCCGTTTTAAAGCCGTTAAAGCTCTATTTTATAACCAAGTCCCCTAAGAGTGACTATTTTGTCGCGGTATTTACCCAAAGAAGAGCGAAGCATCTTGATATGCGTATCCACCGTGCGGTCGTCGCCGTAAAAGTCGTAGCCCCACACGTTGCTTAAAAGCTGTTCCCTCGATATGGCGATGCCCTTATTTTCCACAAGATAGAAAAGCAGCTCGTACTCTTTAGGGGTCATGTTGACTTTTTCGCCGTCGACGTAAACGTTTCTGCCCGCCATGTCGATTTCCAGCCCTTCGGACACTATGGAAGAGGTTTTTGCGGGTTTGCTGCGTTTAAGCACCGCGGAAATGCGCGCCATGACCTCCTTGGGCGAAAAAGGTTTGGTGACGTAATCGTCAACGCCCACTTCGAATCCGAAAAGACGGTCGTATTCCTCCACGCGAGCAGACAGCATGATTACGGGCACCGAACTGAATTTGCGTATTTCCTTGACCGCGTAATAGCCGTCCAGTTTGGGCATCATGACGTCCATGATTATTATATCGTAATTTTCGTTGCGCGCCATGGAAACGGCCTGCATACCGTCCTCCGCCTCCGCGCACTCATGCCCCTCGAACTCGGCATACTCTTTAAGTACGGTGCGGATTTTTTCCTCGTCGTCGACAATGAGTATTTTTGCCATTTTGTTTTATCTCCCCTTTCCTGAGGCCGTTTAAACGGCTTTCGCCCAGGCCCGATTTTTTAATATTATAAACTAAACTTTGAGTGAAGTAATTATTAACCTGTGTTTAAATAGTGAAAAAAGTCCCCAATTCCGCCCAGCCTTTCCCTACGGTAATCTATTATACAATTTTACGGGATAATTTGCAACCGATAATCGGGGCAAAAGATTTGACCTTAATTTCCGCCGATGATATAATTTTATCGGGAGGATATAAATCATGAAAAGTTTATCAGACGTATATAAGCTTAACGACGGTCATGAAATTCCTTGCGTGGGCTTCGGCACCTACCTCAGCCGCGACGGCGAGGAGTGTTACGATGCCGTTCGCGAGGCGCTTAAAATCGGTTACCGTCACGTAGACACCGCCGCATTTTACGCAAACGAACAATCCGTAGGCGCGGCGATACGCGACAGCGGCATAAAACGCAGCGACGTTTTCGTGACTACCAAGGTGTGGAACGACGACCAGGGTTACGACAACACTATGCGCGCTTTTGAAAAAAGCTATAAAAACCTGGGACTTGATTACATCGATCTTTACCTTATTCACTGGCCCATTCCCAAAGGTCGCGAACACGATTACCGCGAGCTTAACAAGGGCACCTGGAAAGCTTTCAGCGAGCTTAAGGAGCAGAAACTTATATTTTCCATGGGCGTCAGCAATTTTCTTCCCGAGCATATTGATTTTCTTGTCGAATCAAGCGGAATAACGCCCGCCGTCAATCAGATAGAACTTCATCCCGCGCTAAAACAGGACGAAACGGTTGAATACTGCTTTAGTCGCGGCATAGTCGTGGAAGCGTGGCGCCCCATACTTAAAGGCGAGGCGGATAAATGTCCTCAGCTTGCTTTCGTTGCAAAAAAACATAACGTCACCGCGTCACAGGTATGCTTGAGGTGGGAATTGCAACGCGGAATTCTGCCGCTTCCCAAATCCGTCCACGCGGACCGCATACGCGAAAACGCCGACATTTTCTCTTTTGAACTGGACGAAGAAGATCTGAAGCTTATCGCCTCCGTGCCCGAGCACCGATACGGCGCTCATCCCCTGAGCTTCGGAAAAAAGAAGTGATATTTTTGAAAGCAAACTTTTTTTACGGGAATTTAAACTATTAAACTAATTTTTCAGGATTAAAAAAATGGACGAAAAAGAAAAAGACGCTTGCGCGGAAAACCAGGACTCTGCGGAAAACAAAGAAGAAGAAACCTCGGAAGACACAAAAGGACTTGACTATCTGATAAAGCTAAGTTATTCATGCACGGACAGGTCGGATTTAAGCTACCGCGAAAAACGCAATCTGCTTTTTTCGCTTTATTCTTACAGGTGCCTTTTCGACCTTAAGGAACTGAAACGGCTTTCCAAAACTCTTGTCAAGTACGGATGCTCCTTCTACACCGCGGACGACACTGTAAAAAACTTCGAGCACGTTTACTCCGTCACGGACAAAAGCGGCAATGTTTTATATAAATTCGATGCGGGCTCGCCGTTATGGGCGCACAAAGTAAAAACCGGTGAAATAAGCGGTGAAAATGCGGCTCTTCCCGAAAAACTGACGCTTTACGAGATGCCTTACGCCTGTGTCAGTCTTAACACCGCAACGGCGGAGCTTAAGGCGATGTGGTTTGTTTACTTCCCCTACGTATTTCTTATGGGTGCGCCCGTGGAACATGACCTTTACGACAGCTTAAAGGCCGTAATCCACACCCCCGAAGTGTTTTCGGCGGCGAATAACGCGCGATACGCCGACAATATTTGCTGCACGACGGCGGAACTTAACGGCGAAGACCCGTTTGTAGCCGACTGGTACCGCCCTTTTGTGGAATGGAAATGCGAAAAAAACGAAAAGGGAATCAGCCGCGAAACCGCAAAATATCAGCGCGCTTTGGCTTTGGGCGACTACGCCTATGCACTTTCGGGCACCGAAAAACTGCTGGACTCTTTCCCCGACGACGAGGAAATTCTGCTTCTCAATATTTCGGCGAGAATGTCGATGGCTCCATCAGCCGACTTTGAAACGCGCGTCAAACTGTTGTCCGACAATTACCGCATCATAAACGACGCTTTTAAAAATCCGCTTAAAAAATACAATTATTTTCTTTACTACCGCGCCCTTACCCGCTTGGGCATGAACGACCCCGAAGGCGCCGAAACGGATTTTAAAGCCTGCCTCGAAGCCGACCCCAAGTTCGAGCCCGCGCTTATGATGCTTAAGGGCATCGAAAACGCTAAAAGCGGCGGTTTTAAAAGCTGAAGCCTCTTTGTGACGTTTTTTTCGGTTAAAACGGCTTTCAATGCTATAAGTCAACGGCATTTAAAAAAACTTGTCTTACCGCGTCATTTATACACTGATTTAATTCAAATATTTACTAATAAATAAAACTCCTTGACTATTGCGCCGTAATTCGTTATTTACGCTTAAGGCGACAAAGTTAAGGAGTTTTTTAAACTTCAAAAAAGAAAACGTCAGAAATGTTTTTCCCTTAATAAGCGTTACACAAATCCGCCGTTAATGACTTTTACTTGCTTAAGATTGAATATCGGCTTTTTCCGAATGCGATTCGGCATAATTCATGCCGTACTTTTTCATGGTTTTTATATATGCAAAGCAAAACACGAACCCCGCCAGAATGCCGCTGAGGGTATCCACAATCGGCTCGGCGAAAAACGCGGAAAAACTGCCCAGATAAAGCGGAAGTACTGCCGTAAGCGTTATTATCGATATTTTGCGGAATAACGACAAGAACGTCGCGGGACCGATTACGCCGAGAGCAATAAGCAAATCAACGGCAACGTACTGCACGGACAGAATTATTATTCCCGCGGAATAAACGCGCATTCCGCGTATGGCGACCGCGCTTACCGCGGCGTCGTCCGAAAATATCCGCACGAAATACTGCGGCAGGAACTGCGATACTACGGTCATTATCGCCGTAAAAACCAGACACACGATAAGCGCGTCTATAACGGCGCTTTTTACTCTTTTGGGCTTGCGCGCGCCGAAATTGTAACTTACAACAGGCTGACACGCCATCGTAAGCCCGCCCATGGGCAAGGTTATCATCTGCATATAACTTACGACTATCGTTGCCGCCGCCACATACACGTCGCCCTCCGCGCCGCCTGTTTTCTGCAAGACGGAATTAAGCACGATAAACAGCACGCTGTCGGTCGCGATAATTACAAACGGAGAAAATCCCAGCCGCATAACACGCCACATGATTTTTATTGATATGCGCTGAAGTTTAAGTCTTACGTCGGCTTTTTTGGAAAAAACAAGAAACAGTACCGCCCACGCGCAGGAAAAGAACTGCGCTATTACCGTTGCGACCGCTGCTCCCCTTGCGCCCATGGAAAACACGAAAATAAAAATCGGGTCAAGCGCCACGTTAATTACCGCGCCTATTACTACCGTGCCCATTGCGGTTTTGCTGAATCCTTGGGCGGTTATAAAATTATTAAGCCCCACGCTTAGCAAGGCAAAAATACTGCCCAAAAGATAAACGGTAAGGTAGTCGTCAGCATACCCGATTGTATCGGCGCTTGCACCGAACACATACAGCAAAGTTTTTTTGAATACCAAAAAAAACGCGGCAAGCAACACCGCCACGACAATCAACGCGAAAAAACAGTTGAACAATATCTTTTCGCCCGTGCTTTTATCTCCTTCTCCAAGCTTCATTGCAAGTAAAGGCGCTCCGCCAAGTCCAAGCAGAAAACTGAAGCTTGTTATAAGCGTAACTATCGGTCCGCAGACCCCCACTCCCGCAAGAGCAAGCTCTCCGTTCGCCATACGGCTTATAAAAATCCTGTCCACTATGCTGTAAAGCACGTTGACAAGCTGAGCCAACATCGAAGGAATTACAAGCCTTAAAACAAGGGGAAACATTTTATCGTTCCCAAGGTCATTGACTCTTTTCATTTGTACTCCGAATTCTCGAATATCGGACAACATTATATATCTTTGCAAACTTAAACGCAACCGTTTTTAACCCTCTTTTTTATAAGCCGTTGAATACGATTGGGTACAATCTCAACATAAGGTAAATTTCCTCGGAAATAAAAGTGTAATTTTTTACGTCGGCACAGCTAAAAATATGTTACGCTTTTTACCGGCGCCGATGTATCAGGCATAAATTTTTAAAATTGAAAGCCGTATTATTGCTTCGTAATGCGTCTTACACAAATGAACGCTGTTATTGTAAGGTTAAACTTTGCGCGCACGCCTCAACGTGACTTTCTTTACTGATGTTTGCAGGCATAATACGTGCCCGGGTAAATCCTGTACGATTTTTGACCGCATTGATTAATCCGCGCAAAATTACTTTTTATTTTTTTACCAAAACCGCTGGACAATCCTCTTTTGTTCTGTTATAATAATTTTCGACGCTTGGAGAGATGGTTGAGTGGTCGAAGGCACACGCTTGGAAAGCGTGCGTACCCTAATCGGGTACCGGGGGTTCGAATCCCCCTCTCTCCGCCAAAGGAAAAAAAAGCAAGGGCAAGTTTATTTGCTCTTGCTTTTTTCTTGCCGCAAAAACGCGGCAAGGGATTACTTGTTGCAATCGTTCCGATTGCGAGGTTCGCTCCCCGGTCGGGGACGACTATCCCCTCGCAAACTTCGTTTGCCTTCCCCTTTTCAAGGGGCAGAACACCTCTCCTCTCCGCCAAAGGAACCCTGGCCGTCTGCATAGTCGACGGATAGTTTCCCGGCGGGTTTATGGGTTTATTTCGTTTTACGCAATAAGTTTTTTAATATAATTTTTTTCTTTAAGCGAAATTTTGCCGTCTATAGTGACTATGCAAAGGCAAAGAATTATTACGTATTCGTAAAGGTCTTCGTCGACGAATTCGAGAACGCGAACAAGTTGCTTCGTGTATTTTGCGGTTTCTTTTATCCCTTCTTTATCGTTTTCAAACGCCTTCTTTACTCTTTCGTAATCGAAGTCCTGACCGAAAACTTTTACGAGCGCGGGATATATAAGCAGATATTCCTTTTCGTGAAGTTTTCCGTCTGCGGCAACCGAGCCTACTATAAACGACGCAAGCGTTTCGACGGGGTCGATTCCGTCGATGTTAAGTTCCGCAAGGCGGGCAAGTATTCCGACGGATTTTTCGGTGAGCATCAAGCCGCGTTCTATCGCGCCGAGTTGTTCGTAGTCTTTTAATATTTTGTTGAATTCAAACATAATTTTTCTCCTTTATAACGGCAAATCTTTTTTGATAAATTTAACGGAACCCGCTATTGTTCCGATTATTCCAAGCACTAAAAGCACCCCGAACTTCCAGATAAACGCCGTGGTTCCTTCCATTATGGAAACGATGTCGAACATAGAAATTATCGTCGTGTAGTTAAAGTAATTCAGCGAATCCAGACGAACCACTTTGGGGATTACGGGGCTTCCGAAAAGTCCGAGCATAGCCGCTACAAGAGCGAATATACTGAGTCCGCCGCCGATTGCTTTAAGCAACGTGCTTTTCCCCGACCCCGACAAGCCCGTCACCGCACAAAACTTGCCCGACGGGAAACTGGCGTCGAGATTTTCCAGCGCGACGGTTTCGTTTTTCTTTTTGTCGACGTACGTAACGGTCAGTCCCTTGATTTCAATCTGAGCCATAATTGTTTGCTGTTTCCTTGAAGAATTTTCGCGCCTAACGCCACGTTAAACCGCGATTTTTACTGCTAATTATATCGTTTTCCGACAAATTGTCAACAGGTTACTTGTTTTTCGTTGTCCCACAAGACAACCTTGCAAAACTATGTTGCACAAAAGAAGGCATTTTTGCGATGTTTTGCGGAACACTCGCCAAACTGTCGGCTTGCTTAAAAACGCACGCGACATAAAAACAGGCGAATAGATTTTTGTAATTTATCCGCCTGTTTTGTTGTTAAGGACTGTTTGTTGCTTGCAACTATGTTTGTAAATCAAGATTTTTATTCTTGTTTGCGTGCAACACCTTAAATAAATTATCGTTTTAGCAACCGACAACCTCTAATCCCCGTGTAGGACGAGAATCAGGATTTTGTCCTTTCTGTAAGTTTCAAACCTTCTTATTTTTTTTGTAAGACGATTTCTAAAGTCGTTTTTGCCTTTTTATCTTCGTCAACGATGCCTGCAATAAGCATCGCGTTCGGGGTGGAGGCACGTCGACTTGACCTGCTTTTATCAAACGTTTCTCCAGTCGAATACCGTGCCAAGCGGGAATTTTTTGTCGTCGCAAAGTTCGTTGTAAATCCGCGGAGCATCCGAGGGCGATTCGATACGCGAAATAATCGGCTCTACCTGGATTCGCTTTGTGGCAATCATGTCAATAATTGCGTTGCAGTCATCGTTGTGCGTCCAGTGATGCGGATAGGACTCGTACTTCGGTCTTACAAAATTGTGCGCGCCTATCAGCTTGATCCCCGGTCTGTGAACCTGTTTGTAAAAGTCAATCGCACAATCGGACACTCTCGTGCAGCCGAGAAGCGATATTCTGCCCATCCAGGATGCGCAATCCAACGCTTGTTTCAATGCCTGCGCCGCACCTGTAACTTCAACGCAACCGTTTACGCCTTTGCCCTTTGTAATATCCTTCACCTTTTGAACAAAGTCCTCTTCCGACGGGTCGAGCGCATAGTCGGCGCCGAGCTTCAACGCAAGCGCACGTCTTTGAGCGTTCAAATCGACTGCGATTACGGGGTTTGCACCGGAAAGTCTCAGAAATTGCGTTGCAAATATTCCGAGAAGCCCCTGTCCCATCACCATTGCGCTTTCTCCAAGCTCGATTTCGAGTTTTCTGACTCCGCCGAGCCCCATGGAAGCAATAACGACAAATGCCGCTTCGAGAGATGAAACAGCGTCGTTTTCAACCTTGGTTATGTCGCTTTCGGGACGAATATTGTACTTGGAATGGCATCCATGATATACCAAAACGCGATCGCCCACGGACACTTTTTTCACCGCGGAACCGACTTCTTCCACATATCCCACTCCGCAATAGCCCAGTGACATGGGGAATTTTTGCGAGGTGTTGTTCATACCCAAAATGCAAGCTCTTTCCGTACCGCCGCTTACAACGGTATATTCCATTCTTGTAAGAACTTCGTTTTCCTTCACATTGCGGACTTCGTTTTCAATAAGCTCCGCCTTGTGAATACCCATAAAAAATATTTGTTTGTTTTGCATATAACACCTCACATTTTGTTTAATACAAGAAGTTTTGTTTGAAATTGCGCCAACCGCACCAAACAAAACCGACGATTTTACACACTTGCCGAACAAAAAACGTTTTGTTCTACGTTCACCATGATTTGATAGATTTTGAACTTATTTCAAAATCTAATTTCAAATAGTATATATATTTTCAACTGTCCAAACAGTGTGCAAATCAACCTGCTGCCCTCGCCGCAACGGTCAACGAAAAAAAACAACGCGACCGTCCGAATCGGACCTGTATTTATTAAATCAAAATAAATGCGTTATGTAAATAGCCTATTTGATTTTTTTGTCATTTTTGATAATGCAAAAAGTCACAAACTTGCTTGCAAGGGTTTGCGACTTCGCAGCATTACATACGGGAAGCACAAAAACGATAGTTTTTGCGAAAACACGTAAGTGTTTGAAATCTTTTGTCGATAGGCAAAAGATTTACTTCCTTTGGTTTATAATGCAAAAAGTCGCAAACTTGCTTGCAAGGGTTTGCGACTTCACACATTGTCGGTATGTAGACAAAGCAAACGAGCAAAAATATCGATTTTCAGAAAATCTCTTGCGCCACTGCTTTTACCGTAGAATCCGGATTTTTTAGCAACCCGATTTACCGCCGAAGCCCTCTCCGCCTGCTTGTAAAAACGAACACAAAAAATGCACTTCAAAAGTCTGTTTTACCTTTGGGGTGCATTTTAGTAACGTAACCGTTTTTAGAATAAGAGAGATTAATATTCACAAAAAGATAAAAACACGAAATATGATTCTACCAAATTAAAACATTCGAATGCAGACCACAAGAGTTTTATATGACAATAGTTCAATCTGACTTGCACCCGTGCCGCCAGACAGAGTCGCGATTGAACCCGCGGCTCTGTTATTTTTGTATTAAGGGGGTTGCCGGAATCATAATCGATACCGAAGTTTATGTTCCTCAATTGTCAGACTTCTACTTGACGCAGAAAAGAGATGCCCACGGCAACTATACAAAATAGGCGGTAAGTGCCGCCTATTTTTCTCCAAATTTTACCGTTTCGGGAGGCTCAGCGTAGCACAGCTTTCGCGGAAGTCAATGCGAAAAAATATCACTGAAAAATAGAATATCTTTGAGCCGTCAAAGCCGGGAAGAATTATCTTCTCGGCTTTTTCTATGCCAAAAACAACATACGGGTGCCGACTTGCAAGCGTATAAAAAATACCGTATGCAGTTATCCAAAGAAGCCGAACTCAAAGAGCTACGAACATTCTTCAAAAACGACCTTGAAAAGTTTGTTTTGTATATCCGCAGTCAGAACACGAACCCGTATTCGTATCGGGATTACTTGCGCGCCTGCAATTATCTCGGCTTGGATATGACGGAAAACAAGAACCGCTTTCCCCACGATTTCAAACGTTGGCACGATATTCGTATAGACGAATACAACACCGCAAAAGCATTGAAAGACGAGCAGGAACGTAAAGCCCTTTACGACAGATTTGCCGCCGTAGCAAGCAAGTATTTAGGGCTTGAATACGATAAAAAGTCGGTCTATATAGCGATTATCGCACAAAAGCCGTCGGATCTCATTCACGAAGGCGAACTGCTTCACCATTGCGTAGGACGTATGGGTTACGATCAAAAATTTGCGAGAGAAGAATCGCTTATATTCTTTATCCGCACCAAAGAGCAACCCGACGTTCCGTTCGTTACGATTGAGTATTTGCCGACACAAAAACGCATTTTACAGTGTTACGGCGACCACGATTCGAAGCCCACAGAAGAAGTTATAAACTTCGTCCATAAAAAGTGGCTGCCTTACGCAAACAGAAAGATAAAACAATTAGCGGCTTAACCGCAAAGGAGATTAAAACTATGGCAAACTACTACCGCATTACCGCTTATCACCCCGAAAAGAATATTTCCGTTATTATGGACTCAAACGGAATGTTCGAGAAACTTTGGCAGTTCTCGGCTTTCCTCGTCGAAAAAGGTTTCGATATTATCGCCGTTGGCAAAGAAGATAACTTTACGGACGGAAATATCGAAAGGCAAACCGAACCTTTGCCCGACAAAATAATGCTTCGTGCCTGTGCATTGAATAAACCGAACGTTACGAACGGAAAAATCGAAGTGGGCGGCAAATTTTATACGTCAAACAGATAACTTAATCTTTAACGTAAAGGGAGTTTCAACGCTCCCTTTTTTTATGCCGAACACACCCTTTAATCGACGATAGAAAAAGCAATGTACAAACTTGAATTTATAAGCGCCTTTGCAAATAAACCATATCTATTAACTGAACACCGCACTCATAAATTGGGCAGTCGTAATTGTCGGTAAAGAAATTTGCAATTCGGTGAGAGCGGACAAAGCCGCATTTTTCGTAAAACGGTATTGTCAGAGGACTGTCGCCCGTTCCAACCTGTAAAACGGAATTGCGCCCCTTGTATTTACGAACAAGAAATTCGATCAGCGCTCTGCCGTATCCCTTTTTTTGTTCTTTTGGCATTACCGCAATATTTTTAATTTCAACTATTCCGTTACCTTCGTCGGTAACAACGCATTCAGCCTTAACATTACCGTCTATAAGTACATACATACTACCTCTATCAAGATAGCGGTCGATCATATTCTCTTGCTCATCCGCCAACAGTAACAACGAGATATATCGCTTTTTATTTTCTTTTACTTCTCGAATATCCATATCGTTGCTCCTTTAGGTGTCGATTTATCAAGATAATTATACCTTTTTTCACCGCAAAAATCAATGGCTTGACCGGGTTGTAAACGCTATTGTTTTTACTCTCAAACTCGAAAGGATTTTGCGACTTTGGCAATTAGGCGTGTGCTTGTTGTGACATAACTTTATGGACACTATCTGATAGAGAGCGTGAATGGGCAGAAAATAAGCGTATGAGTCGGTCAAACCCATACGCTTTTCGCTATTTTTTAAGTTTATGACGTAAGACAGAAGCTATATCGACTTTATACACGATATCTATCTCGCGCTCTTTTCCTGTCGTCTTCGGCGATCCTCCGATAATGATTCGGTCTATCAATTCGTAGCACATCTCGCGGGTAAGTTCGGGCGCTTCAAGATATTTCTTTATGTTCCGTATGAAGTCGTCCGCGCTCTGTATCGTAGTTGTCGTTTCGGTGAGCTTCTTTTCCAGCTCTGTAATTTCAGCCTCGAGTATTTTCTGTTCATCGGAATACTTCTGAATAAAGCTAATACAGATATCTTCGGGCATTTTGCCTTTCAGCCTGTCCTCGTATGCAAGTTGCATAAGGCGGGATAATTCTTCCGCGCGTTTACGCTTTGTCTGCAATTCTTTCTTGGCGGACTTAATCGCCTGATCCGCAAGTTCGGCGTTATGCCGTATAAAGTCCTCCCGGATAGCTTTCTCGTCAAGGACGATCCTTTGCGCCATTGTCTGTATATCGTCACGGACAATCGCCTCAATATCTTTCGCCTGTATGAAATGCGAAAAGCAATATGATTTTCCCAACCGTACATGATTGCCGCAGTTGAAATTGAAATCTACTTTGCTGTTGCGGTTGATGGAATTCATCTTCATTTTCCCGCCGCAGTCTGCGCAATACAGAAACCCCGATAACGGATGCGTATATCCGCGCTTTGTTTTCCTGCCCTGCGCTACGGATTTCTCTACTTCGCGTACTTTATCCCAAAGCTCCTGCGTTATGATCGCCTCGTGCGTATTTTTTACTACGATCCATTCGCTTTCGTCTTTCTTATACCGCTTGTGGTTCTTATAAGAAATCGAACTCCAACGCTGCTGCGCCATATGCCCCAGATAAGTGGGATTATTTAAGATGCTGTTCACGGCGCAGAAAGACCATAAGCCCATGTTTTCTTTGCGCCCGACGATTCCGTACTTCTCCATGCTGTAACGGCTGGGATTCATGACACCTTCGGCGTTCAGGATATCCGCTATCTTATGCGGGCTTAATCCGCTCGCACGCATTTCAAATATTCTCTTAACGACTGCGGCTGCTTCTTCGTCAATGACCGGCGTTTTCTTTTCGGTATCGCCTTTGACATAACCGTAAGGAGCTTTCCTCGCATGATACTTGCCGTCCTTTGCATTGCTCTTTAATACCACGCGAATCTTCTTGCTCGTGTTCGCGGCATGCCACTCGTTGAAAACGTTCATTATCGGCATCATTTCCATTGCGCCGCTGTCACGGTTTTCCGTATCCACGTTATCCTGTATGGCGATAAATCGAATACCGAACGCCGGAAACACATAATCTACGTACTGCCCGACCTCGATATAGTTCCTGCCGAAACGGGATAAATCCTTTACGATGATCGTATTTATGATGCCCGTCTTTGCATCATCCAGCAATCTCTGAACTCCGGGGCGTTGGAAAGTAGTACCCGACACGCCGTCGTCTATGTATTCGTCGTGGATCTCAAAGCCGCGTTCTTCGGCGTACTTGCGGAGTATCGTTCTTTGGTTGTCTATGGACACCGATTCGCCTTGGCGTTCGTCCTCTTGGGAAAGTCTGTAATACAATCCCGCTATGTAGTGTTTCTGTTTCATATCGTTTACCTCACTTTTTCATTGTGCGTTGCACGGCAATGGACTTCATCGTCTGTTCAAAGTCTTTGCCGCCGTTGAAATACCTGCGGACATAATAGGTTTGCCTGCCCACAGTCTTTCGTTTGCTGATAGACGGAGAGAAGAAGTAATTATTTTCAAAATCTTCTATCCTGCCGTAAATCGTTTTGACCTCAATGTTGTTCATTTTTTATCCTCCTGTTTGTTTACTTTGCCTTTCGGCGGAGACGAAACAAACGGAAACGCAAGATTCGTCCCCTTGCTGTCCTGTCTGTTACTTTCCGTCAAGGGTTGCCGAAGGCAATGCACTTTACCCTTGACGAAAAGGGCGTTTCCGTTTACGCTCTCCCGGCGAAAGACAAATGAATTTAATTTACCTTCGGCATTTTTGCTATGACTTCCGGACTTACTTTGCCTATGACTTCGCCGTCCATCATGCAGGTAAAATCGTCCGCAAGTATCGCTTTTCTGTCGTCTATCCCGTATGGAGCGAGAATATCCTCGTCTATTACGTCGGAAACGAAATATGTTGGCAGCTTCCCGCCGTAGATAAGGCGTTCGCCGGACTTCTCTATGTACTTCATCAGATACCCCAAAGAGTGTTGTACTTCTTCCGGCGAGCCGAGCGGCTGGAAGTCGTTGCGCCCGTATCGTTCAAGGAAATAGGTGTTCTGATGCGCCGTCTGTATACGGTGGTCTTTTGTGCTGTAATCCCTTATCTCAATGAGTTCTCCGACCATGCCGTTGGATGGAATATAGAAGATACCATGGAAATGCAGGCGGTTTGTATCGCCTCCTCGTTCCCATACGCCGATATGCTTCCAGCCTTTGCGGGCGACAAGGTGCTTGAACGTATTGCGCAAGGACTTACGGAAGCTTTCTTCAGTGTGCTTTTCGTCCGAAAAGGTGAAAGTGCAAAAATAACTCCATTCTCTCTGTAAATTCACCTTCTTGGACAAACGGACTTTTCTGCGGATTGCATTCGTCTTTTTGCGTTCATTGTTCCGCTCCACGTATTCTTTCCGCTGCTCCTTGTCTGGGATCGCCTCTTCCATAGCTTTTTGCATACATGCTTTGCGTTCTTTGCGCGGCAGTTTTTGACTTTCCTTGTAGGCGGCTTCGAATTGCGCTTTTTGTTCGACCTCTTTGGGTGTTGACGGAATGGCTGCCCGTCGTCGCTTATGTCCCTGCGGAAAGTTTTCCTTCGGGGTGGCGATGTAATGACTTCCGTCAAACGAGATTTTTGCTGCTTTGTAAGGCATTGCTTTTTTTCCTCCTTGTATTTTTTGCATAGCTTAAACCTTAAACTCGCAAGGTTTTTGCACCTTTACGAAATTCCTTGGAATAATTCTACAAGTCAAACCGGCAAGGTTTCTTGCCACTTTGAAAAAGTTTTTCGCTTGCTTTTTCCACAATGTAGCAGTCAAATAGGAAGACTATTTTCTTATTTGAAAAAGTTTTTCTGCTTGTTCGCTGCAAATTTTCATTTCAGCGAAAGTTTTAGCACGCAAATACGACAGTTTTTGACGTATTCAAAAAACTTTTTCATAAGCATACAAATCAAAGGGGCAGGTTTTTTGCCACTTTGAAAAAATATTGTAGAAATTATGCACCGAGGAACATGAGAAAAGGCAGTTGCTTTATAGCAAGCAACCGCCTCTAATGAAATGTGCAGTTAAAAATCTATCCGTATATCGCGGAATACCTCGCACGCATTTTCTCGAAGTATTCATATACCGTGCTTACCGCTCTCGAAAGCAGTTTCGCTATTTCGGGATAACTCAAGCCCGACATACGGTAATCGAGCGCAAGATTCATATTTTCCGTAAGGTTAAGGGAAGCCGCGATCTCGTCTGCTCGTGAGTAGTCTTGTTCTTCGTCTGACTGATGTCCATATTCGGGTTTCGGTTCTTCTCTTGTGATTTCAAGGCTTTGGCATTTACAGAAAATTCTGTAATCTCTTGACACCATTTTGGTGACGATGAGATAACACTCCGTCTTTATCGTTCTCGGTTTGCCTCTTTTGGAGACATAAAGTACATCGTCCAAATACTCTCCGAAGTGGCCGCATAAGAATAACGCCACGCTTTGGACGAAGTCGTAACTGTCCGAAAAGATATATCCGGGCTCGTGTTTGCCGAAAATGTCCCGGC
>OWKP01000335.1_pt1 | contig 37478 bp, 28 predicted proteins | sample 1732991 | NCBI WGS metagenome assembly OWKP01 (sample SAMN05065777, study PRJEB22554) | human gut metagenome | biome: ENVO:2100002; feature: ENVO:00000062; material: ENVO:00002003 | host: Homo sapiens | place: USA
GTATAAAACAAATACGCACAGCAGGCACATGGTAAAAACCGTGTGCCTGCTTTTTTGCAGAATGGAGAGATCTATGAAACAGGCAACAATTCAAATCACATTTGAAGAAGAAAAGCTCCGTGCCCTCCGGCGATACATTGCCAAGCGCGATTCGACGCTGGAAGCGGAGCTGCAAAAGGCGGCGCAGCGACTCTACGAAAAGGTCGTGCCGGCCGCTGTGCAGGAATACATCAGCGATTGCGAGAAGGATGAACCTGTGCGCAAGCCGCAAAAGAAATCGGAGGCGCAGGTATGAGCACGGCGGGCTTTCACATCACGGAGGACTGCGCGGAAGTCTATCTGCAAAACGAATCCGGCATGGAGTTTTTGCAGCTTGCCAGACGGCTCCATGATTATCTCCAGCAGGGACAGCGCCTGCCAGCGCGGAGTCTCTTTGAAGCGACGGACGACTGCAAAGAGATCAGCCGCGAGGCGTTCGATACACTGGCAAAGCACCGCATGGAGAACACCGGCGAGGTCAGCGGACTGTTTGAGCTGGACTTCGACGCGCAGACGCTTTCTGCGATCGCAGCGGCGGTGCGTGGAAATGCGGCCGCCAATATTCTTCTTGACTGTGTTTCATGAAATTCCTCCCTGAACGCAAAAAAAGCCGAGACTTCTAAAAGAAATCTCGGCTTCCTGCGAATATTACATCGTCTGTTCCATTGTGGAGCGCTGCTCCTGTTCCTCCTGCGGCAGAAGCAGCTCAATCTGCTCCTGCACACTTTGGAGCTGCTTATCTTCGGCATACGAGAGCGTCGCGTCGGCTTCCAGCGCAAACGCACACGCATTCCGGATCACGGCAAGCTGCTCATCCGAAAAAAGGCGCTGTTCGTTTATCAAGCCTGCACGGGCAGCAAAATCCAGCTTCGCGGCTTCGTAATTTTCCATGAAGTAGTGACCGGCGTGGACGCCCTTCCGGTCGAAGTCCCACTCCCACGTCACGAATTTAGCGCCCGTTTTGCAGGAACGCCCGGCCAGCACCGCGTCACCAAAATCCGCAAGCACCTTGTAGGTATCATCCAGACCGACAGCCTTCAGCGCGGGCGCACGTTCAAAGATCCGCATATACTCCTTGACTTGTGCGGCAGTCTGCGTGACCGTCCGAAGCTGCCGATCCACTTCAGCCCCCGTAATATCCGCTGGTCGGAAACGGATGATGCCGTCTCTGTCAACCGAGCAGAGCGGTTTTTCGTTCCAACTGACGTGGACCAGACCGTCTTCCAGCAGCTTCGCGTCCAATTCCTTGCGCAGAAGCTGTTGTTCAACCTCACGCAGAAATCTTTCCTTCTGCGGTGCGTTTTCTTCGCTCATTTCTAACCTCCAATCTGCAGCGCCCTTTTTGAGCGCAAAAAAGGCGCTGGACTTGGTTCGTGAAAACCAACAATCCAGCGCCCATAACTTTGTGAAAGATTTTTCTTCGATTTTTCCAAAATCCAGCCACAGCAGCCCTCTGAAAAAGGGCGCTGTCACTGAAATTCCGCTTGAATATGGAAAAACAGAGGTTCAAATCCTGTTTGAACCTCTGCAAGCTGCGATTTCATCTATGGAGTTACCTAAGAATTTTGAGAATAAAAAATTGCCGAACACGTTGAGATGACTGGCTTTTTTGCCATTTCATCTATAGTGTTCGGCAATCATGGTGACCCGCCGGAGATTCGAACTCCGGACACCCTGCTTAAAAGGCAGGTGCTCTGCCTGCTGAGCTAGCGGGTCATATGGCAGGGATGGCAGGATTCGAACCTACGCATACAGGAGTCAAAGTCCTGTGCCTTACCGCTTGGCGACATCCCCGTGCGCGTATCGGCAGAATCCTGCATAAAAAAAGAAAATGGGGTGAGTGAAGGGACTCGAACCCTCGGTCTTCAGAGCCACAATCTGACGCGTTAACCAACTACGCTACACCCACCATATGAAATTTTCTTTTTTTAGCTGCCCGGCTGAATTGGTACGCCAGGAGGGACTCGAACCCGCGACCTACTGCTTAGAAGGCAGTTGCTCTATCCAGCTGAGCTACTGGCGCATAATGGAGCGGGTGACGGGAATCGAACCCGCGTCCCCAGCTTGGAAGGCTGGTGCCCTGGCCGTTGTGCTACACCCGCAGGCACTCTGACAAATTCAGCCTTAGAATCATAGCATATTGTTTCCCCGGTGTCAAGCCTTTTTTCGTGTTTTCAGCGTTTCTGCGGCGTCCTGCCTGGCACTGCTGGGCGGCTGGCCGAACTGGCGGCGGTAAGCGCGGCAGAATGTGGAATAATCCCCGAAGCCGCAGGCGCTGGCTGCCTGCAGAATGGGGGTTCCAGCGGCAATCTGCTCACGCGCGAGAGCGAGGCGCTTGCCCGTCAGATAGGCGTGGACGGTATAGCCCGTCTCGGCGCGGAAGCGGCGCATCATGTGGTACTTGCTGATATAGAACCGGGCGGCCAGATCGTCGATGGAGACAGGTTCCGTCGGGTGCTGGGAAAGATACTGCATGATGGCCGCGATCTTTTCATCGGACGCAAGGCTCTCCACGGCCTGCGGCTGCGCGTCCATGGCGCGGCGCAGGAGAATGAGCAGCTGCGTCAGAAGCGCCTTCGCCAGCAGTTCCTGTCCGAAGCCCGGCTGTGCGGAGGCGCTCTCCAGTGCGAAGAGCGTGCGGCGCAGGGCTTGCCGTCCCTCCTGCGGGCGCAGGACGAAGCGGAAGCGGGCCGTAGCGAGTGCGAAGCAGCTGTCGAGCGGGCAGTCCGCCGTACCCGTGCGGGCGAGATAATCCGGCGACAGATAGAGGATGACCCGCTCATACGGCGCACCGGGCGCAGCCTCCGGCCGGTGGACACAGCCCTGCGGGACGAGGATCACGTCGCCGGGCTCAAGCGGGTAACTGCGCCCCTCGACGCCATAGCCGGACTGGCCGCCGAGAAAGAAGATCAGCTTGTGGAAGGTATGGTAGTGCCAGTCGAGTTGCTCCTCCATCGCGCCCTTGAGATGAAAGAGTCGAAAATCCTCGCGCAGATAGCCCCGCTGCGCATATTCCTGCTGCTCCATGCCGTGCCTCCTCTGCCAATGTTCAAAAGGCGCTGCGGGAGGCCCGCAGCGCCTGCGATCTCAAATTCAGTCCATATATCTTGCGATATACTCCGGCGCGTCTTTCGCCTCGCCCGCAATCGTCAGCGTAAACGCGACGCTGTTCTCCGCGGAGAAGACGCTGCACCAGTCGAGGAAATTCTCGGTTTCCTTGGGGTCGCTGTCCTGCGACAGCTTGTAAAGATTGTCGATAAAAATATGCGTGATATCAAAGTTTCCCGCGTGCAGGCCGCTGATAAAGCCGCGCAGGAACGGATAACCGCCGTAAGCGTATTCCTTGATGTCGATAAGCCGAACCTTGTGATCGACGTCGAAGCGCAGTGTATCGCCCTTCTCAATGCAGACGATGCTGCCGGATTCGCGCTGAACTGCCTGATTGAGAGCACCGATGAGCAGTTTCGTCTTGCCGGAGCCTTCGGGGCCCATCATAATATTGACCATACGGGCATTCCTCCTTTTCTCATGTGGTCAGATTCATTGTACCAGCTTTTCTCCGGAAACACAAGAACATACTTGTGAAAAAATCGTAAACAGAGGCTGCCCTCAACCTTGCAGGCACGCAGCGGCCTGTGCTCTGGTCGGGGAGGTGCGCTTGCGGTCGAAGGGGTTCAGTCCGTCGGCTGCGGCGCACAAGGCAGCCGTCAGTTCCAGAAAATAAAACAGTTCGCCAAGCTGCGGCGCGTCCAGTTGTTCAGCGGAGAGGACGATCAGCGGGATATCGAGCGCGGCATGGGACTGCACGAGTGCGTCGAACATCGCACTCTCCGCCTCGCCGACCGAATGTCCGGAGAGATAGCCAAGATTGTCGTAATCCTTCCAGTCGAGTTCAATGTTGCGCCGTTTTGCGGGCAGCGGGATCCGCAGAAACGTTTCAAACGCGCTGCGGCTGCCATCCAGCATGGCATCAAGCGTATCGAGCGCGCCGGGAAGTTCCGCCGGGACGGGCAGCACACCGTAGCCGCCGCGGCAGCTGCGCCGGGCCGTACTGCGGGCCCACCAGCGGCCGAGTGCCATGCAGTCCGGCTCGAAGATGCCGAGAAGCTCCGTGCGCCGCGTACGCAGCTCCAGCGCGTGTCGCGCGCCTGCATACATCCAGACCGGATTTTCAAACGCGCGCAGATCATAATCATGGTATGCCTGTCCTGCACCTTCAAGCACGCTGAGCGGTTCAATTCCGGCAGCCGCCATCGGTAAAAGGGTGGCGGGCGAAAGCGCCGAATCCGCGCAGCCCAGCTGCGCAGGTTGGGCAAGGAAGGTATAGCCCTCCTCCTGCGCCATAACGTGCAGGAGGCTGCCTTTCGGCGCACAGACGAAAATGTGCTGCCGGGCCTCCGGCCCATAGCGCCGGTCGAGCAGCCAGCGGACAGCGCGGGAGGCAACGCCGCACTCCATATCGACAGCAGTCTGCGCGATCAGGAGCAGGCAGAAGTCCTGCCCCTCGAGCCCGCTGCACAGCTGTTCGTAGGCGTTTGGGGACAGGCTCGTGCCCGCAAAGGCCAAGCGCACTCTCCCCTCTTTTCCGAGCGCACGGATCGCCGCCTGCGCCGCGAGCGGCGCGTCGCCGCTGCTCACGATCACCAGCGTCTCGCCGAGTTCCGCGATCTTCTCCGCAGCCTTCCCAATCGAGAGCACCGCGCGGGCCATTACGCCCTCCGGCGCGTTCAGCCAACCCAGAAAATCCGGGCCATCCAGCATGTTGGTCCGAAGCTGCATATGCGCGTCAAACAGGTCTTTTTCTCCGGACAGCAGATCCGGCAGGCTGACACTCCCCCAAATATTGGACAACTCGACGTCGATCATCGTATGCGCCTCCTTTATCTTTTGTACACTATACTACACTTTGGGAAAAAACGCAAAAAGAATCGAAAAATGCCGATTCTCAATCAGGCGCCTAGGTCTGGCCGGCGGGTTCGCAGAAGTTCCAGCGTCAAAAGCGCCGCCGCCCCCAGCAGAAAACCGGGCAGTGAAAACGTCTGAAAGCTGACTGGCGGCAGCGGCGTCTGCAGTCCGGCAGGCCCCATCGCAATAGCGTACAGCGACCCCACCATCAACCCCAGGATCAGCCACACCATCTGACCGCGGAAACGCCGCAGCGCAGCGCGGATGGCGCGAATAGACAGCGCAGCGCCTGCCACAGCGCCGAGGCAGAGCGTAAGAATGCCGGGAAGGCCGGAAAAATCAAGCCGCAGCAGCTGCCGCAGTGCGTGCATCGCAGGCAGATAGACCCCCGCAATCAAAAGCAGCGCCGACCCAGAGATCCCCGGCAGGATCATCGCACTGACGGCCGCCGCACCGGAAATGAACAGGTACAAAAGCGGCCATACGCGGATCTGCGAAAACTCGACCCGCAGCGAAACTGCTGTGTCCGCGCGCAGCAGCGTAAGCCCTACGGTGAGCGCCGCACCGAGCAGCGCCAGCGGCGCACATCGCGCGGCATTTCGCAGTGCGCTGCGCTCGGCTCGAAGCACAAGCGGAAACGCCGCTGCGCTCAGCCCAAGGAACAGGCTGCACATAAAATAAATATGCAATTCAAATAATTCTGCCAGCACCAGAATACAGGCAATCATCCCGGCAGCCCATCCGGCGCCGAAGCGCAGCAGTGCGCGCAGACTCTGCTGCCGCACAGACCTGTCCCGGCCGAACAGGCCGTGCAGTGCGCGCAATAGATCATCGTAAAAGCCGAGAATGAATGCGATCGTCCCGCCAGAAACTCCTGGGACGCTGTCGGCCAGCGCCATACACAGACCGTGAAATGCAGAAAGCAAGAACGTCCCTCCCGAAAACCGCTGCGTCCAACAGCGGCATTTTATTCAGTATATCATCTGCTGCAGAAAAAGTACAGAGCCGCAGCACCTGTCGAAGCGGCGCTGCATAGATTGGTTCAGGGCGAATCCGCCCGAATCTCTTGAGAGGAGCCGATTTTTTTGGCTGATATGCAGACACAGGCGGCCCAGACCGCTGAAGGCTGCGGCGATACGCGGGGGACGCTTCCCGCCTGTGCGCCGCTGGCAAATCCCTACGTCCCGTTCCAGGGGCAGAATCCTGAACGCTACACGGCGGGACGCGCGCTGATGAAAGGAACGCTGTTTCCAGGGCTCGATCTTCCATATCGCGGCACAAGCGGCGTCGAGCCGCGCGACGCGGACGGTATGCAGAGTATGCAGGACCTTCAGGCGGCGAATTTCGCCATTACCGAGCTTGGCCTGTACCTGGATACCCACGCGGACGACGAGGAGGCCGTGCAGCTGTTCAACCAGTATGTCGAGCAGTATGAAATGCTGCGGCAGCAGGCAGCAGACAACGGCATGGCACTCACGCAGATGGAGGCTGCCGCAGGTGGCTGTTACACCTGGCTGGACGATCCATGGCCCTGGGACGCGGAAACGGAGGAATAAACGATGTTTGTATATGAAAAAAAGCTGCAATATCCTGTCCGCATCGCAAACCCGAATCCCCAGCTGGCAGCTGTAATAATTTCCCAATACGGTGGCCCAGATGGGGAACTTGGCGCATCCCTACGCTATCTGAGCCAGCGCTATTCCATGCCGTATCCCGAACTCAAGGGTCTGTTGACCGACATCGGCACCGAGGAATTAGGCCATCTGGAAATGGTCGGCACGATCGTGCATCAGCTGACGCGGACGCTCACGCAGGAACAGATCGAATCAGCGGGCTTCGCAAATTATTTTGTTGACCACACCGCCGGTGTCTACCCGCAGGCTGCCTCCGGCACACCGTGGAGCGCAGCGACCATGGCCGTCACCGGCGACCCCATCGCCGACCTCACAGAAGACCTTGCCGCTGAGCAGAAGGCGCGCGTGACGTATGACAATATCCTCCGCATTTCCGACGACCCGGATGTGAACGACGCCATCCGCTTCCTGCGGGAACGCGAGATCGTCCATTTCCAGCGTTTTGGAGAAGCAGTTGAACTGCTGCGCCAGCGTCTTGACGAGAAAAACGTCTATTATATGAACCCCGCGCTCCATCTTCAGGCATAAACCCGACCGGCACACCGCATCCCCGTGCCCCCACTCCAGTGCATTTTTGCAAGGCAGCACACACGGGCAGGCCTGACGCCATATCGTCAGGCCTGCCGCAAAACACGACCGCTCTTCCAGAAGACTGCGTGTCTTTTCGCGCGGTCACTCTACACTATATGGGAAAAGGGCACCGATATTTGCATACCGGCACCCTTGGGGGTTGGCAATATTATTTGGGGACAAGCTGCTTTCATTTACAGAGGCGTATGCACAAACCGAATTTCCGGTTCCCGCGTTCCGCCTAATTCACTGTAAAACTCGTTAACTCTTTCCATTCACTGTTCATAAGGATGATCTTTACCTGACTGCCTTCGCCGTCTGTTGCAAACGCCAAATTTTTTCCAACCGCAAGCACAAGGCGCGCCGAGGTGCTAATGTTTCCCAACAGTGCATTGGGCAGCTTAAACTCCTTAGTAACGATCATCGGATCCTGCAGACTCCTGAGTTCTGCGTTTCCAGCCTTGTCGCATAAGAAAATCTGGTCATTCCAAACCGTTCCTTCTATCTTATCATTTCCGAGCGTATAATTTGTTCCGCTGTTCAGGTTATACAGATAAAACCGCATCGTCCCGCCCGTTACGACATCTCCCTCTTTTTTCGCGTCGTACACCTCATACAGCAAATGGTTTCCATATAAGCCATTGATCCAAACCGAAGTGGTATCGAACGTTTTCAGCGTGTCCGTCGTCTTTTTCTCCGTATTGAAGCACTTGATTGTTGTCGTTCCATCGTTTGACACAGAATAGACCACGTTTCCGTTCGATATGTAGTACCGGCCCGATTTGATCTCCGCTTCACCGACCCATTCATACTGAGAACCATCTGTTCGGAACCGTGCCAGACGGTCGTCCTTTGCTGAATAGGAATAGATCCAACCGTTGCTGTAATAGCAGCCTATGCAGTCGCGGCTGCAGGCCGTGATCGCATAAGCATTCTCGCCATTCAGATCGACTGTCGAGATCATTCGGTCTTTATCAACACTTGTTGCAAAATAAATCCGATCCTGCAGAATAAAAAAGTCACCGATAAATCCGTTATTCGTCGTATACACGCAGACTGCATCAGACGCCGGCGTATCTTTTCTACAAATCGAATACACATAACCGGAGCCCGTCCACTTCATCTGCACATAATACAGCTTATCTGCATTGATTGATCCTTGTGATGACACGGAAAGGGCGCTTCCCGGGTGGGAAGCGCCCTTTGTGTTGGGAGATTACTTCAGCGTAATGTTCACACGGACGGAGGCATCATACATCCGGACGAGGATCGCCGCGACTTCGCTGCGGACGATCGTGCTGGTCGGATGGAAGGTGCCAGCCGCGTCGGAGCCGGTGAGGATACCTGCACGGTAGAACGTGTAGATCTCATCGCCGTAGGTGTCCGTGGTCTTCACGTCGGGGATGCTGTTGTCCGCGACGGAGTTGATGGTCTTGTAGCTGTCCATCGCCTTGAAGAAGATGTGGACAAACTCGCTGCGGGAGACAGGTTTGGTCATCTGCTCGTAGCTAAGCTTCTGGTAGCTTTCGTCGAAGATGCCCTCACGGACACCGTAGTTGACGTAGGTTTCGTACCAGTAGCCGCGGCCATTGGTCAGCGTGACCTTGCCGTCCTTGATCATCTGGTGCAGTGCGGAGGCCAGCTTGATCGCTTCGGCAACAGTCAGCGTGCCCTTCGGCTGATAGGTCGTAGCGGTCACACCGTTGATGAGGCCGTTCTCCCAAGCACCCTTGACTGCGTCATAGAACCAGTCGCTCTTGGACACATCCGTGAACGGGAACTTGCTGGTCGTCGGCGTCTTCGTAGCAGGGATCACTGCCGGGATGATCGAATCGCTCGGCTCGGAGGTCAGCTTCCACTTTGCAACCAGCGTCAGGTCGGACATGACAGGGCTGCTGAAATCATAGAGCGTGTCATCCAGATACCAGCCGACGAAGGTGTACAGGCCGGTGCGCACAGGTGCGCCGGGGTTGGATGCCGTATCGCCGCGGATAACCAGCTGCGATTCGACCGGCGTGCCGCCGTCAGAATCGAAGGAAACGGTATAGATCGGATCAAAGACTGCCGTCAGCGTCACGTCGGAAACAGCCGTGAAGGTGTAGTCCGCATCCGTGGAGACGATCTTGCCGTTCTGCATCCATGCGTAGAACTCCTCGCCCTCGGCAGGCTGCGCCTGTGCGGTCACTTCTTCGCCGGACCAGACCTCAACGACGTCCTTGGCAGCGAAGTCATCGGTGTAGGCTTCCTTAACAAGACCCTTATCTGCATTGTAGGACTGCAGCGTCACGGTGCAGTTGGTGAGTTCGCCGTCGGAAGCAGCGTCCAGATCAACAACGTATGCGGTGTAGTTGGTCGCATAATCGAACAGATAGAGAACTGCAATGCCGTTCGTGACGCTCGAAGCATCCAGCGTAACTGTGGACGCAGTGCCGGCAGCTTCCTCTGCAAAGATCTTGCCGTCTCTCGCAGTGAGATCGGGATAGGTGTCAAGTTCGACACTGGCCAGATACTGGTTGTCCTTGACCTTAACAGTCAGTTCCTTGGTATCTGGGTCATAGCTTGCCGTGAGTGCCTTCGGAGCCTCGGAGTCAACCGTGCAGACATAGTTCCACTCCAGATACTTCTGGCCCTTCGTCTTAAGCGTGCTGTAATCCGTGCCGCCGTTGGTCAGCGCGCCGAGTTCGTCCGCGCCGTAGGCAATGTTGGCATAGTAGTTGACATCGACCTTGGTGTCGTTCGGAACTGCGTTGCCGTCCAGATCGGTGCCGTCCCACAGGAACGAGCCGGTGGCTGTCCAGCCGTTATCCGTGTCATAGATGGCCTTCGGCAGATATTCGGTGTCTTTCGCATAGTAGACCTCGCCGGTTTCACGGTTGGAGACAACCATGATCAGGTGACGGGCATTGCGGAGCGTCATCGGCTGCATGAACAGCGTCCGCTCGAGCGCATATGCGGCATCCGGGCTGGAAACTGCGATTCTGTCCGCATCGAACGGGAGATCCAGCTCCGAGTCGAACGGGTTCGTACCGGCCAGAGAGCTGCTGGTGATGGAGTTGCCTCTGATCGCAACCAGATAGGCCAAATTCGGCCAGGTGTTGCAGGAAACGTCAGTGTTGTCGGTCATAACGTCGATCCAGTCAAGCTGTTCCATGACGGGAGCCTGTGCCCAGTCGCCATAGAAGCCCATGAACGTGCCATGGAAGCAGGCGGTCGGGTCATAGGTTGCAGCGGGACTCGTGAAGTTGATGTAGCCCTCGATGTACGCGCCGTTCGGATAGATGGCGTCGATATCGGCCATGAAATCATCCGTCAGCTGTACGTCGATCACGACTTCTGCCGTCTGGCCGGGACCGATGACGAGAACGTCGTCTTCATAGTTAGTGGTAACAGTGACCGCGTCCTCTGTCAGACCGAGCGTCGTCAGTGCGTTGTAGTAGTTGCCTTCCTCATCTGCTGTGGGCTTATCGAAGCAGAACTTCCACGAAATGTTGAATTTCTTGCCGTCCTCTTCGAGATCCCAGTCCGGGAACTCGTTTCTCAGATCCTTGACGGTGTAGCGGATCTGGAAGTGGCCGTCCTTGGAGGGGTTGTCGCCGATGTTGGCGATCGGGTTGGTGATGTACGCCTTTGCACCACCGAGAACAAGCTGCTCGGCATGGTCAGCATCGACCAGACCAGCGCCCTGCTTTCTCGGACTGAAGGTGTAGTTGTTGGGAATAACCGTCTGCGCGGAGGATGCCAACAGAGCCTCTGCCATGTCAGCCAGTTCCTTCTTGCTCAGATCCTTGTACTTCGATTCGCTCTTCAGATAACTCAGGATGGTCGCAGTAACACCCGCGACATCCGGCGTCGCCATGGAGGTACCGGACATGACCTGATAACCGTCCGTCGTGTTGTTCCGTGCAGACAGAACGCTGCCGCCGACACCGGAGATCTGCGGCTTGAGCGTCAGGGACGGGGTGGGGCCCCAGGAGCTGAAGGACGAAGACTGCCAGCCGGTGGGGTTGTCAACAGAGGCCATCTCCGCGAGGAATGTGACCTTCTTTACCTTTGCGTTAAGCAGCTTGGCTGCGTCCTCGCCGGAAACGGAAACAGCGGGAAGCTTCGTGCCGTCCAGCGCCATGTTGATGATGCCGGATTCGTTGTTATAAACGATTGCAGCAACTGCACCCTTTGCATCCGCATTGTTGACCTTGTCAACGAAGGAAATGCTGCCGCGCTTGATGACTGCGACCTTGCCGGTAACGTCGATGCCCGCATAGTCGGACGTTTCGCCATTGCCGGGAACCACGACAAAGTCATACGTATTGCCAGCCAGCGCATTATAAGCGTTGACCGTATCGCTGTAGCCGATCTGTGCGCCGTCAACTTCAATCGCCGGGGAGGCGTACTTCGCGTTGTCAACAGACGCAACAGACAGGTTGCCGTCATAGGTGGACGGGGAACCGACAACGCCGTAGTCCGCATAGTCGGACGTGACATAGCCGGCAGGAACGCCGGTGATGCTCTCGCCGTCTGCCATGGAGCCTTCGTTGCCCGCTGCGATGCAGCAGATGACGCCCGCTTCGTCCAGCGTGGTGAAGATGCCGTTCAGGACTTCTTCCTCGTTGCCGTCATAGACGAAGCCGTTCTGTGCGCCGAGGGACATATTGATGACGTCCGCACCCAATGTGTAGGCGTCTTCAAGGGCTGCGAGATAAACGTCGCTGGAGGTGCCTCTCTCCGCCGGGTTGGAGGAGAAGACCTTCAGTGCAAGGATCTGCGCGCCGGGCGCGGAGCCTGCGAATTCATAGCCGCCGTCATCCGACAGGACGCAGCCGGCTGCGATGCCGGAGACGTGCGTGCCGTGACCGCTGACGTCGTCGGTCGCGTTGTTGTCCTTGTCATAATAGTCATAGGAGAACGGAACCTTTGCCGACAGATATTTGCCGCGGCCAAGCTTTTCAATCGCGGCCTCGGCCCGCTCCTTGCTGATGGCAGCCTTGTTCAGCATACTGTCATACGCTGTGAACGCCTCGTGGCCCGGGGTGATGCCGGTATCGATGACCGCAATGACGGTGCCCTTGCCGGTATCATAGCCGCGAACCTTGGTGATGTTGGTCATGTCGTTGGCCGAATCCATGCTGGGCATGACGACAGGCTCGTCGTAATAGTTGGCCAGATAGACCTCCTTGACGCCGTCCGTGTTAGCCAGCTTCTCGAGGTCGCCGAACTTGACGTCGGTGGACATACCGTTGAGCAGCGTGGTATACTCGTACTTGACGTCATAGTTGACCGCCTCCTGCTTGATTGCGGTCTTGATGCGGCTGTGCTGCGAAACGAGGGACTTCGCTGCAGCTGCGACAGCGCTCTGCGTTGCAACACTGCTTTTGTTCAGTGCCGCAGGCAAAGCTGCGTCGCCCTCAAAAATAACGATCGCGCGGACGGTATCGTTGTCCGCGTAGGCCTCTTCACCATTCTGCAGCTTGAATTTGTTCTGCTGGATGGTAGTGCTCAGTTTGCTTGCATCCGGAGTCGTCTCGGTCAGCTTGACATTGTATGCCGAAGAGGCCGAAGCCATCGGAACCATGCCAAGAACCATGACGAGCGCCAGCAGCAGACTCAGCACGCGGCATCTTGTTTTCTTGCTCATGAATGTTTCTCCTTCCTTGTCGTTCATTTGTGTCTAAAGCCCGGCAATCTGCCGTCCTCCACCACAATATGTTGTAGCTATTATAATCCGGAGCCTCCAATTTTTCAATACTCTTCGCCCTCAATTCAGCGATTTTCCAAAAAAAAGATTTTTCCGTAAACCACCTCTCCACGGCCCGTATAAAACGTGCTTTTCGGGTAGGCCGCGAGGCGCTTTTACACTGTCATCCGCGCTCCGGTGCACTACGGTTTTCTGCGCCCAGATGTGCGGTTCGGTTTGACGAACGCGGATGGATCGTGTATCATGAAAGCACCTTCTGCTGCTGGGCAGCGGCTGCTAAATCTGAGTTTCCGGCGCGCAGACGCGCCAAATTTAACGGGTAAAGGAATGGACTGCTATGAAGCTTGTAGTATTGGACGGATATACGGAAAACCCCGGCGATCTGAGTTGGAAAGGGCTGGAGGCGCTTGGAGAATTGACCGTTTATGACCGCACATCGTATACAGAATCCCCGCTGATCGCGCAGCGCATCGGCGATGCGGAAATCGTCATTATGAATAAGACGCCGATCTCCCGCGCGACGATTGATGCGTGCCCGAATATCCGGCTGATTGCAGTCCTTGCGACGGGCTATAACGTTGTGGACTATCAGCACGCACGGGAAAAGGGCATTCCGGTCGTCAACGTGCCGACCTATGGAACAGCATCGGTCAGTCAGTTCTCTATTGCTCTGCTGCTGGAGATCTGCCACCATATCGGCCATCACAGCGCGTCTGTCCACAACGGAGACTGGGCTGCAAATCCCGACTGGTGCTATTGGGATTATCCGCTCATTGAACTGGCGGGCAAAACCATCGGCATCATCGGCTTTGGACGCATCGGACAGGCCGAGGGCAGAATCGCAAAGGCGATGGGCATGCGCGTTCTGGCATACGATATCTATCCCAACGATTCCGGCCATGCCGTCGGCGAGTATGTTGATCTGGATACCCTGCTTGCGCAGTCGGATGTGGTGTCGCTCCACTGCAACCTGACGCCCGAAAACACGGGACTTATCAATAAAGAAACGATCGCAAAAATGAAGGGCGGCGCGATTCTCCTTAACAACGCCCGCGGACAGCTGATCGTGGAGCAAGACGTTGCAGATGCGCTGAACAGCGGCAAGCTGGCAGCCGCGGGACTGGATGTAGTCTATACAGAGCCGATTCGGCCGGACAATCCGCTCTTGACGGCGAAAAACTGCATCCTCACGCCGCATATTTCCTGGGCTCCGAAGGAGAGCCGCCAACGGATCATGGAGATAACCGCCGAAAATATCCGTGCGTTCTTAAACGGAACGCTGCAAAACGTCGTCAATCCCTGAAAGCAGCCCGGCCCGGAGCAGTTCCGCTCCGGGCCAGTGTTCCAAAACAGTCGGTATTTATAATCTGACCGTTTTGTTAGTTATTGGTAAATCCCCGCGTTTTCCGGTCTAAATGCACATTGCAAGTTTTCTTTTTCCCCGCGCCTCTGTGCTGGAACAGCAGCGGGGATCTGCATCGTCTGATATAAAGTGCGCTTCGTTATTGACTGCGGACTCAAGCAGGAACGCTTGACCGTCAATGACCAGCACGCCATCAGCATTGCGATCGCAACAAATCTTCTGCGGCGGCAGGACCTGCCGATCATTGAGCGCGGCAAGGCGTATAAAGCATTGCTGGATGCACGAAACCACTGCCGACATGCTCTATACGTTTCTTTGCCGCGGAGAAAGCACGGATGTTCCGTTTTTGCAGCGCATTTCTCATATTACATCCAACTATATAAAGGCAGGCCGCTCCATCGACGAGATTCCCGTCGGTGATTTTTTTGCGCCTTCGCTGCTGGATTTCACGCATGGCAGCTATCTCTGCATTGACCTCGACGTGTTTCTGACGCGCCAGTCAAAGAATCGCATGATCCATAAGTTCGGGCAGCAGCTTCGCATCAACCGCAGCAAGATCGAGGAGGCCAGCAACACCAACACGGACTTTGACGATCCCGGCAGCGCCCTCATCAGCACGAACGACAATCATGTCGCCGTCGAGATCAAGTGCAGTGAACTGGAAAAGGAACTTATCACAACCGACCGCAGAGCGCTGCAGGAATTGCTGAAACGAAACGGCAAGACCGGATAAGCCATATCCGCACGCATAGAAAAATACCCCTGCTGGACAACGCCATAAAGTGAGTCCGTCAACTTTCAATGGCATTGTCCGACATGGGCATGTCTATTCGTACTTCATATTTTGCAGCGCAGTCCTCTGATCCCGCCGGCCATACACAACCGCTGTGATTTGGACTTTCTTCCGCTCCTCATTGACCCAGAAGTAGACGAGATAATTCTTACCCGGCAGTTTGCGGATACCCGCGCTGTGCCAGGGTTCTTCTTCCGTCAGCGCGACCTGATTTGGAAGTCTGGAAAGGGATAGAAGTTCCTTTTCCAGCGTGTCCAGCATCCGGATCACCGTCTGGCGCTCCGCGCGGAGGCTGTTCGATTGCAAGTCAATGGAAAGCAGAAGTGACCGGCGGAAAATCAAACAGGGTATGTCACGTCAACATAAAGCCAATCAGGAAACGGAATAGCTTCGCGTCACTTAGACTATATATCTGTTCTATTTTTTCCAGTGAACCCGCACTGTATCTGAGTATGATACAAACAGCCAGAAAGAACAAAATTCCCAGAAAACATTCCAGCACTGCTTTTTCAAAATAATAGTTGATGAATTGCAGCACCACGATCGCCCCAATGCAGACCAATGCAGCAAATATAAATTCAATGGAGCCGCCGACCGAACCGCCGCGTTCTATTACATAAGGTGCGGCATACAGGAGAACCACGTAAACCATTGATAAAATGGATGCATAGCTTCCAAAAAAGCTCAGCACAGACGCAAGGCCGCGATATGATTTTCTTTTTGTGATTACGTAGCATACAAGAGCCGCGCACACTGCATAGCCAAAGAAAACGAGGAACGGATGCTGTACGATCCATTCCGCCAGAACTGCGCATACCGCTGCCAGCGCAAGAAACGGAAGGGACAGTAAAAATAGTACGGCTACAACAACTCCATTGGGGCCATCGGGCTGCTGATATATGACGCAGCTGCCGGGAGGGCACCAGTTTCCCTGCCCATCATAAAAACCGTCGCCCGGACTGCGGAAATACCCCTTCGCGTCATAAAAGCCGTCGCCGGGGCTGCGGAAATACCCCTTCGCGTCATAAAAGCCGTCGCCAGGGCTGCGGAAATATCCTTTCGCATCGTAAAAGCCGTCTCCATCGCTGCGCCAGATCCCCTTGCCGTCGTAAAATCCCATACCGGCTCAGGTTCCTTTTCTGCTTTTCCGCAAGGTCATAAATCTGCAGAAGCCGATCACAGAAATCACAAGTCCGGCCAGCCAGCCGATAAAGAGATAAAGGACAAAGACGATCACGCCTAAAACCACATTATTGGAGAAAAGGACGCCAAGGGTCGCCACTCCAAGAAAACGGGAAAAGAATATCCATCCAAACTTCAGAAACGTATAATAAAATAGAATGGACGCAATTATACCGAGAACTCCCGCGCACTGAACCCCGAGCTCAAACTGTATGACCTTTCCAAATATCAGTGTGAGCAATCCTGCGGCAGCGTATAGACAGCAGGAAATAGCCAATGTTTTGAACCTTGCCCTCAAATACTGATACTGTTCAGCTTCTGTCTCTCCAAATAGTTTTTGCATGAACGTTCCTCCTTCTTTTTCATAAGGTGTACTTTTACAAATTATCCATAAATATATTAAATACAATAAATTTCTCCTTGATTTTCCCGAAAAATGGCTGTATAATTCGTATTAGGGTATATGCATTACAGCGTTTGTAAAAGTACACGTTTCCAAATTTCATCCTGCTTTGCTTACGGTATGCTTTCAAATTTGGCCGCCTTATCGTAGAATGTTCCGACTGGCATATTGCAGGCTTCCGCCGCCTGCTTCAGTGTCAGTTTTTTTGTTCGCCACGCTTTATGAATCGCATGGAAATTGTCCGGCAGCGGTATCGGCGGTCTGCCGAACTTGACCCCTCTTGTCTTTGCAGCTGCGATGCCCTCAGCCTGACGTTTTCGGATATACTCGCGCTCGTTCTGCGCCACAAAAGATAGAATTTGCAGCACGATATCCGCGATGAACGTGCCCAAAAGATCTTTTCCCTGCCGCGTGTCCAGCAGCGGCATATCAATAACGCAGATATCCACCTCCTTCTCTTTTGTCAGAAACCGCCACTGGTTCTGCACCTCTTCATAATTGCGCCCCAGCCGGTCGATGCTCTGGATCATGAGTAAATCGCCCGGCTTTAACTTTTTTATCAGCTTCTTATACTGCAGACGGTCGAAATCCTTTCCCGACTTCTTATCAATGTAAATGCACGATTTTTTCACGCCCTTGCTTTGCAGCGCAATTAATTGTCGTTCTTCATTTTGATCTCTGCTGGAAACGCGGATATAGCCATATGTAATAGCGCTGATCATAGTTTAACTTTCTTCCTCCTCTGTCACACGATACCATGCCGGCTACAGTGAAACGGCATTATACTCGGCTTAACTGCTGAATATAATACCGTTTCCATGAATCGATTCAAGTTTGGCAAATGTCAATTTCATAATTTGTCTATCGCTGTTTCCGAACGCCGCCTGTACTATAGGCAGTTCTGTCTATAAAGGCAGAATAAAAGGTAAAACCCCGCGCGAAGCGCCGGATGGCGCTTCGCGCGGGGGCAGATGCTGATTGCTCCGGGTTACATCACATCCATGTTTTCGGGCATGACGAGGGCGGCGATGATGTAGAGCACGATGCCCGTGCCGGTCAGGCCGAGGGCCGCCCAGATCAGGCGAACGACGGTGGGATCGATGCCGAGGTACTCGGCAAGACCTGCGCAGACACCGCAGATCATTCGGTTGTTGCTTTTATACAGTTTCTTCATCAGAAGTTCCTCCGTTTCATTGATATAGGTTAGACGGCGCGGCGCGCCGGTTGTTCCCGGAATCGGAAAAATTTTCAGAGCGCCAGCACGATGGGCTCGCCATGGATGGCAAGCTGCTCCTCGTAAATCTCAACAGGGCTGCCATCGATGCAGTTCTGATACACGCCGTTCGGCGCAGGGAAGCGGACGAGCGCGCTTTCGCCGCGCAGGCTGAACAGGCCAGCCATGCGGCGGCCGTCCTTTTCGTATACAGCAAGCAGCACGTCATGCGGCAGCGCCGTGAGCGTATAGCTGCCTTCCGCAAAGATCGCGTCGCGCTTGAGTTCTGCCAGATGCGCGAGGAACGCGGACTGGTCACGGCCGGTATTCCAGTTGATGGGGTCCTTATCGAACAGCGATGGGACGTGCGGGTTGTCGGCCTCCTGTCCGTTGTAGATCATCGTCAGCCCGCGCTGGAAGAACAGGAATGCCGTCCAGTTCCGGCGTATTTTCTCTTCCGGCAGGATATGGGCCGCGCGGGCGCGGTCGTGGTTTTCAAGGAAGCGCAGCTTGACGTAGTTATCGGGATAGATCCATTCCTGCGCGTCAAGCCGGTCGGCATACTGCGTCAGGCTGATTTTACCCTCCAGATAGTCGCGGAAATAAGGGTAGACATCGTAATCATAGCCTGCGTCGAACGCCTGATAGAGTTCAGCATCGGACAGGCTTGCAAAACCCTGTACGCGGGCTGCGACATGGAAGCCGCGCTCGACCGATTCACACAGCCAGAAGCATCCGGGACGAACGGCCGCAACCTCTTCCCTCGCCCGCTTCCAGAATTCCAGCGGGACAAGCGGCGCAACGTCACAGCGGAAGCCGTCAACAAGGCGCGCCCAGTATTTGAGCGTTTCGATCTGGTAATCCCACAGTTCCTTGTGGCTGTAATCCAGATCTGCCACGTCCCACCAGTCGCCGAAGCGATTGCCGAGCGTTCCGTCCGGCTTGTGAAAGAACCACTCCGGGTGGTGTTCTGCCAGCCAGGAATCGGGCGACGTGTGGTTATAGACCACGTCGATGATGCACTTCATGCCCCGGTCGTGGATGGCGTCAACCAGATGCCGGAAATCATCCAGCGTGCCGAACTCTGGGTTCACAGCGCGGTAATCGCGGATGGCGTAGGGGCTGCCGAGCGTGCCCTTGCGATGCTTTTCACCGGTCGGGTGGATGGGCAGCAGCCAGATGATGTCCGTGCCAAGGGCCTTGATACGGTCGAGATCCGCCTGAACAGCGGTGAAGGTGCCCGCTTCGGAATAATTGCGGACATAGATGGAGTATAAAACCTGATTGCGAATGGTTTTTTCTGTATCAACAGCCATAAAAACAGCCTCCTTGGAATAGAATCTCTATTCGTATTGTACACAAATCATGGAAAAAGGCAAGTCGGCAAAATTCATAAAATCAAAGGATGCAACTTCTATCGTTTTTCTGCGTCTGTAAAAGCAGATCACATTTTATGATAAAGGAGAGATCATTTATGAAAAAGCTTCTTGCGATTATACTTGCAGCCGCGTGTGCGTTTTCGCTGGCAGCCTGCGCGGCCACTCCAGATACCCCGAACGCCTCCGCTCCCCCAGCAACAGAGGAGCAGCTGGACTGCATCGGCGACCCGACGACGCAGCAGCTGGCTGCACCTGTTGCTGTTTCCATGCCGCAGTATCCGAACGAAGCAAAGTACACAGCCAGCAATGGTAACTTTGACTCCGAGAAATACGACGAGGACTGGGACGCATGGTGGGAAAGCTATCAGGAAAAAACCGCAGATATGACCGACCCCGCCGCTCTGACGCATTGGTTCACGACCAGCATTCCAGCCCTGATGCAGAACGCAGGCAAGGAAAACCGCGTGTGTTCGCCGCTGAATATCTACATGGCACTTTCCATGCTGGCCGCTGTGACGGGCGGTGAAACACGGCAGCAGATTCTCGACGCATTGGGCGCAGAGTCTCTGGACGCGCTTCAAAAGCAGGCCGCACAGCTTTGGGCGGAAAACAGCTGGGACGATGGCCTCGTCACCAGCACGCTTGCAAACTCTATCTGGCTGAGGGATGGGTACAACTATAACAGTGAAACGCTCCAAAAGCTGGGGGAAGATTTTTATGCTTCCGCGTTTTCCGGGGAAATGGGGTCTGACGCGTACAACAATATACTGCGCGACTGGATCAATGAGCATACCGGGAACCTGTTGACCGAGCAGGCAGGCAAATTGGAGTTGAATGCCGATACGGTTCTGGCTCTGGTATCGACGCTCTACTACAGCGCGTCGTGGCACGACAAATTTTCCAGCGCCGCCACCACGCAGGACGTCTTTCACGCGCCGAATGGCGATGTGAGCACAGACTTCCTGCACAGCAGCGATTCCAACACGGTATATTACGGCGATGGCTTCTCGGCCATCGGGCTTTCTCTGGAGAACAGCGGCCGGATGTGGCTGCTGAAGCCGGATGAGGGTGTAGACGCGGCTGAACTGCTGCAAAACGAGGACACGCTGGGCTTTTTGCTGGCGAACGGCGAATGGTCGCAGACGCAGCGCGCAATCGTCAATCTGAGTCTGCCGAAATTTGACGTTTCTTCCGATCTGGACATTCTGGACACGCTGGCCCAGCTTGGCATGACAGATGTGCTGGACGGCATAAAATCTGATTTCACGCCGCTTGCGGTCACAGACGACTCGCTGGCGCTGACGCAGGCCAAGCACGCTGCGCGCGTGAAGATCGACGAGGACGGCTGCGAGGCAGCGGCCTATACCATCCTTGGTGTCGAGGCGACTGCGATGATGGGGCCGGAGGATGAGATCGATTTTACACTCGATAACCCGTTCGTCTTCGCTATCACCGGCATTGACGGCCTGCCGCTGTTCGTCGGTCTGGTCAATCAACCGAACTAAGTCTTGTTATGAAAAATCTCCCTCTGCCCATACGGCAGAGGGAGGTTTTTTATCCTGCTGCACGAAGTTCTATCGCCTTACAGAGCGGCGCATAGCTTCCCTTTGCGGCGGCGAAAATCTTCACGGTTTTTGCCGCGCCAGGCACGGGGATATCCAGTTCCTGCTGATTCAGGATCCGCATACCAAGCAGCTTTCCGCTCCCGTCGTACCACGCTGCGATAACGCTGCCGGTTTCCGTGCCGCTGCGCTTCAGATGGAGCGTTCCATCCTTCAGATAATAGGCATAGCCGCCCTCCGTGACGGTGATGTAGGGGCTGATCTGGATGCTGTATATCGTTTCCGGCCGCGACGGTCTTTGCAGCAGTACATACTGCAGCAGGTTTCCATTTACTACGGAGCCATAAATATCGCCTATTTGTTTCTCTTCGTCCGTAAGCGTATAAAGCACCTGTTCCTGCTCCGTTTCCGGATCATAGCTGTAAATCTTGTCCATCGTGTTATAGACCAGCCTGCCGTTGTAACTCGACAATCCTGAATAGCAGCCCCATCCACGCCACTGCCCATAAATCGTTTTTTTCGCGGTTCCCTGATATTCTGGGTTATTCGTCTCCATGATTTGGTTTCCGCTCAGGTAATACAGCTTTTCTCCAACTGCCACAATCGGACTATCGAGATCGCGCCAATAATAGTTATCGTATTTTTTACTGTCTGCCTGCACATCTGTGCCATATACCCAGTCGTCTTTTTCCAGATGTCTAAGTTCTGCAGACTTCATTTTTTCTTCGCTGATGCAGAAATACTTGCGCCCGGACTTTGCGAACCACGTCGAATCGTCCCATGTGACATCTATATGATACCAGGCCCCGTCAAGCTGTACCAGCGACCAGACATGTCTCAAGCTGTCGCTCTGCACCCAGCTGGAGGTAACGCCAGCCCGATTCAGAAGCAGACGGTACGCCATCGTATAGCCCTGGCAAACGCCTGTTCCGTTGATCAGCATACGGTATGCGTCATAATACTTATAATCGTAATCATAGGTACAGTGTATGGCAATATAATCATGCAGATACATCGCTTTCGTCAGGTCTGACCAGTCGCTTCTGACCTCCTGCATGATCTCCAGAAGCTTCTGCTCCAGTATTGCCTGCTGCCGTCTGATCTCCTGCTTGTCTTCGTCCGTCAGCTGGTTCCTCTCATCGCTTCCATCTGTCGTATAACATGGAGAAATCGCCCATGCAATCTTTTCGCCTGAAGAATCGCTATAGCTACATATATAGCCGGTTTTTGCGTAAAACAAGTCCGGGTTTCATATGCAACCTCAAGATAGAGTTCCTTTATGCTTTCTATCGGGATTGCATAGCGCGAAACATTAATATCGTCCTGCATTTCCTGTATGCCCTGTTTCAGCGTGCGCTTAGCTGCTTCCCAGTTTTCAGTGTTGACCGGTGACTGTGCATCCTGCGCTTCCGCCAGCCTCTGCGCTTCTAAAATATCGATCTCATCGATGGTTTTGATGTAAAGTTTCCCTGCCGCCTGTTCCGGCTCCGGCGCTTCTGCCAGTGCGCTGACGCACAGCGCGCACATGAGGGCCAACAGGCTCAGAATCAGGGTCAGATATTTTCTCATGTCGTCCTCCCTTTCCATTGCGCCGCAGCTGACAGCGCGTATGCACTGTCAGCTGCGGACAGTCTCAAGCTTCGATCTGAATGTCCTCCGGCGCCCTGGACGGCTTGCCGCCCTCCAGGAAGAACAGCCTCAGTTCGCAGTTCCGGTAATCCAGCCCGTGCGGGAGTTTGCAGCGAATTACACCATCCCGTGCCTCCGCGTAGACCATCCTGACAAAGCGTCCGTCCTGGTAGGCCGCAAGAATGACGCGGACGCTCTGCTCAAACGGCTTATCGTCCGTATTCCTCGGCGGATCGATTAAGTCGCTGGATGGCCGTATGGTAAGTGTCGTCTCGCCTGTCGCGCTGTCGGTACTGGCAGACGCGGTAAACGCAGATTTCCATTGCGCATAGAGCACGCGCGGCGAATCTTTGATCAGGATGGCGTATGTTCCGATCTCATAACGTGTTCCGCTTCCGTCCGGCTTGGTGTTCCAGCTTTCGACCACTCTGCCGTCCTCGGAAACCAGCTGCAGACAGCTTTCGGCGCGTATGATCCGGCTCCAGTTCTTGAAGGTCGTACCGGTCGCCACAAGCGCAACCTCGCCCGGACTGACCGACGCAGCAAAAAGCGTCGTGTCATCCGGCTCCTGAACTGTTTCGCCCGGCAGATAGCAGCGACTGTCTGCCGTTTCTGTTCCGTTTTCGGATGTGTACCAATAGACCAGATCGCCATAACTGGCGGCATTCTGATAGACCAGCTTCGGCGCAGTCAGCGTGTCGCTGTTGCGGTAATAGGCAACGTAGCTGTCAGCTGGAACGTCTTCTCCTTTCAGGATGCCGCTTCCCCGGAACGCGATGTACGGATAACCGAGGTCCTTCCATGTAAGCGTGAACGCAAGCTGCGGATAGCTCCAGATCGTCGTGCCATAAGAATTGCCCGTGCTGCCCTCTGCACCGATCAGATCGGCGTACTGTTTTTTAAACCCAGCGCTGCGCAGGTTGTAGCCTTCGCCATACTCAAGCTGAAGCGTAATGGATGCAGCGCCGTCGGCTGTCGTGCCGCCGTTACCATCCACTGTCGTCGTACACATGACCGGTTCGGTGCGCAGCTGCCACATGTCGCCGATCTCACCCTCGCCTACGGAGTTCTCCGATGCTTCCCTGCTGGTTCTGCCGTAATAGTGAGTAGTATCCGTATCGATATTGAACTCTTCTTTCCCGCTCAGACTGGCGATCGCCTTGCTGTTTGCACCAGCGGTCAGCGTCATGTGCGGGGCTCGGCTGAGAATCAACGCTTTCATCTGGATTGCGGGCTTGTCCGCCTCTTTTGCCGTAATCGTCAGGCTGGGATGCTCCCCCCATGCGCAACTCTCATCGAGACAGAGTTCCCCCACACAGCTGAGTGTTCCGTCAATCCAGTTCTCACCGCCTATTACGCGTACATTCGCCGCACACGGGAGAGAAATGTCGCTGCCCTGATAGCCGCGCAGTTCCATTTCAAGCCTGCCGGATTCAACATGGAAGTATGCCGACCATCCATCAAACTCGAAAGAAGTGTGTCCAGCCTCAACCGCATAATCTATACCATCGACAGTCAGCTTTCCATCTGGCAGCCAGCGGGCAACCGCATTGATTTCCTTCATATCCTCCGTAACGGTTAGGGACTCGCCTGCTGCGATCATGCCGATCTGTTGATACCTTCCGTTCTGGTCGCGGTAATAGCAGCGCCACTGCGTAAACCGAAGGCCATCCGGAGTCTCGGAGGGTTCTGGAAGGACATAGGAAGAGCCGATTTTCGCAGAACTGATCTCCTGACTGTAATCCACATAATTATACAGTTTAACCGGGACACTCCCTGTTTCCAGCCACTGCGCGTAAAGCTTTTTGACATTACCGGGAATCCCTCTGTTGAACGCGTAGCTGGTTCCCGTGCCGTCCGGCTGTGTGTTCCAGCTGAACAGCTGCGAACCATCCGTTGCATCCCAGCGTTCACTGTAGTTTCCGTAAGACCCTATGACCTTTTTGCCGTATTTACCGCCGTTATCAAACAGCTTACCGTTGGCATAAAAGACAAGGCGATACTCTCCATCTGCCACAGCGCAGAGCGTTGTGCCGCTCTGAATGCCGTTTTCCTTCTCTGTGATGCTCTCCCCCGGCAAGAACTGTTGGCTATCCTTCGTTTCAGATGCCTTGCCGTCCTCGGTATACCAGTACAGCAGATCACCGTAGCTGGCATAATTCTCAAACTGCAGTTCCGGAACCGCTGCTGTGCCATTCTGGTAATCTACAAATACAACACGTTCCCTCCTTGTTTTGAAGAAATGCGCAGGATCCAATTTCGTCTCATTCTTCAGTTCACCGCTGACACGGAAGGCAAGGAAGGACGCATAGCCAGTCGGCACCCATTCCAGTTCAATCGTGCAGTCCCTTTCTGGGACAGACACTTCATAGGTGCTGCCAGCCACATTGCCAACAACATTATGATAGCCGGAGCACCAATAGCCCGGATAGGTAAATCCAATCGTGTGGTAGCTTGTCATTTGTCCGGCTTCGACCTGTTTGCTGACCTGCGTTCCACCGTCCGTTGTCGTCGCACCTCCGCCCTTTACGGTCAGTGTGCTCATATGCGGGTGGATATACAGGTCGCTGATCGCGGCGGGCATGTCCGAAGGATCGAGCGTAATTTCAGCTGTTTCTCCGTTCAGAACGCCGGAATAGCTGCAAGCAGCTGTGCCCAATTCAAGGGCTGTTCCATCCGCAAATACATTTTTACCTGCGCCTGCGTGGAACTCCATATGCGGCGCGCGGCTGTTTATCACGCGGACTGCCATGACTGCGGGCGCACCCTCACCGGCGAAAGCCCGAAGTGACGCATGGCTGTCGTCGCTGCACGCGGTTACAAGTTCCAGTCCATCGATACATGCGATTGCGGGTTTTCCCGCTGCCGCTGTGATCGTGTTTTCACCAAATCCAACTCTCAGCTGTGTATACGCAGGCAGGCTGATCGCCGATCCCTGATATCCGTACAGCTGCACGATAAATAGCCCCTCATATGGATAATACCGTACGCTCCAGTTTTCTCCGAAAAAGCTGCTGGTTCTATTGGAAAGCGAGAAGCTTCTACCTCCGATCACAAGCGGCTCCGCCGGAAGCCAATAGGCGTTGAGTCTGCATTCAGCTGCATCTGCCGGGATCGTGATGGTCTGGCCGGACAGATGCTTGTTCTCACGGATTCTTCTTCCATCCGCATAGATGAAATCCACATCCCAATACGGCTGTTCCTGTCCGTACAACGCCCCCAACTCCGGTAGTTGGATCTGGCTGCCGCGCGGAAGCCATTTTTCTTCGTCATAACCCACCGCACCGGCGTAGAATCTGACGCGCACGCTGTTTTCGGGGTCGGCCCACTGTGCGTAAAGGCGGACAAGGCTGGTGCGCGCCTTCGGAACCTCTGCGCCGTCCGCCGCATAGCTTGTGCCGGAGCCGTCGGGCTCAGTGTTCCAGCCGGTCAGGACTTTCCCGTTCTGGGAGCCTCTCCTCATCGTCCGGCGGGCATTGCTGTCCTCCACAACGGCCATGCCGTTCGGGAATGTCTCACCGTTTGCGTAGAAGACGATGCCCGTTGTGCTGCTTGTATACCGGCCATAATAGCCCACGCCTGCTGTCAGCGCAGTCTGCTCCTGTCCGGGCAGAAGATAGGTGTACCCGTTTTCGGTTTTCCGCTCCCAGCAGAGGAACTCATAGGTCACCGACGTCTGCCCGTACTTGTTGGTATATCCGGCCTGCTCCGGCGCTTTCCATCCGTCCGCCGCCGCGTCAACGGCCTTTACCTCTGTGAAGTTCGTTGCGTTTACATAGAACACGGCAGGAACCTCCGCGTTGCAGTCCTCCCAGAACGCTGTCAGCTCCAGATCGCGGTCTGCGTTGAACAGCGCCCCATACCAGTTGCCGTTTTCGTCCTTATAGAATCTGACATACTTTTTTGCCTGCGTGAAAAGGTTGGTAAGGTCGACAAGGCCGTATTGATTCACCGTCCGTGTGACTGTCTGCGTTTTTGCCTCGTCGCTGTAGACCGTGATCGTGACACGCATCGGCTCGCCTGTCGTGACGCGCACAACGACACCATCCTGCCGTTCCTCGTTCACGCTGCATACGCTTCCGTCGTATCTGAACGAACCTGCCGTATATGCGGGGCCGTTCAGGCCATCGAGCGTGATGTTCCGTCCGCTCAGGGTCAGTCCCTTGTCTGTCCGAACAGCGGGCTTGCCGCTGAAGGTGAGCGAACTGCCGTTTGCCTGTTCCTGAAGCGTCAGCCACGAATAACCGCTGGCTCTGACCGCAGGCCCGGCCTCGTTTGTGATCTCGTTCTGCCCAGTGTAGTTGAGGATCGCAATCACGTCCGCTGTCTCGCCCGCGTTATACGGTGCGCTAAACGAGATCGCGCCCCCCGTATAGCCGTTCAGGTCAACGCAGAGGGTCGGCAGGCCGTCGCCGTTTTTGGTGAGCACCGCGCCCCATCCGCTGCCGGAGACATGCGGGTACTGTTCGCTGAGATAATAGCGCTGCCCGTTGACGACCAGATAATGGGAGACATCCCGCATGACGAGCTTCGTCACGAGGTCGCCTGTTTTCGTTTCGTTTGCCTCGCAGCGTCCGTCGTTATAGACGAAGCCGTTCGCAGCCGCATATGCCGCGGTGGTTCCGCCGTCGAGGGTGATGCCGCCGCTGAAAATTTGCAGCCGACCGCCCGTCTGGACTGCAGGCTGGCCGCTGACAGTGAGGGATGCCGTCCGGCTGTAGCGTTCAATGGTCAGAGCGGTATAGCCTTCCGCGGTAATGCCTGCGCCGGACTGCGCCGTGACGGTGTTGGTTCCGCTTATGCTGACCAGCGCGTAGACCTGCTTGGCTGTTCCGACACCGGTTGGATCGGAAATTCTGATCGGCCCGCCTTTATAATCGTTCAGGGCCAGCACGAGCAGCGGCTCGTTGTCGCCGTTCAGGAACGCATAGGCTTCCCAGCCGTCTCCGGTCACGGTTCCTGTGCCGATGGTGTGAGTTTCGCCGTCGATGGTGAGGGTGTGCTTGCCGGGCTGAGGGCCGTTCTGCTCCCACTGCGCGTAGAGCCAGACGAGCTGGTTATGCGACTCCGGAACGTCCTCGCCGTTGGCGTAGGTCTTGCCAGTGCCGTCGGGCTTTGTGTTCCAGCTCAGGAACTTCTTCCCGCTTTCGCACCGGCTCCAGTTTTCATTTGCAGTATACGTATAGACCGGCTGCAACACGACCCAGCCGTAATCGAACGTCTCGCCGTTGGCACAGAAGATCAGGCCGGTCTCCGAGACGGTATATACGGCGTGGTACGCGGTCGGGCGCGTCAGCGCGGGCATTTTCTGCCCGGAGAGCAGCTGCGTGACCCGGTCGCCGATCTGATTTTCCCAGCAGAGCGGCGTATTATGATACTGCGAGATATCGTATGGCTCGAACATGGGCGCTGTCCATTCTCTGCTGCCGTCGACCACTGTAACGTTTCTGTCGTCTCCGAGATTTCCGTAGAAGATCGCAGGGATCTCATAATCGCATTTATCCCAGACGGCGGTCAGGACTGTATTGCCCGGCTTCAGGTCGGGGTAGATCAGGAACGGCGAATACGTTTGCCCATCGTCGCCCTGATAATATGCCACGTATTTTTTGCTCTGCGTGAAGGCGTTCGCCAGATCAAGCTGGCTGTTTTCCTCGCACGTCAGGGTCACATCGTCTGTCGTACCGTTCCAGTTCGTGCCGCCGTTGCCCTTGACGGTGACGGTGCGCGGCTCGGCTGTGCTGATGAACCAGATCCCGCCATTGCCGTTGTCTTTGGTTTTGTAGGTCGGCAGATCGCAGTTCACGCTTTGGGCGTTCACTGCCGGGTCGCCGTTCCAGCCGGTGAGCGTGATCTCATTGCTGTCGAGACGAACCCAGCCGTCCGGGATGGAAATGGTGGGATTGCCGCCGATGGAGAGTGCTGAGCTGCCAGCCACGGTGCTCTCATCCATCATGATGACCAGCCCGCGATATCCGCTGAGGGACAGCGCCGCGCTGTCCTGTCTGCCTCTGATATTGCATTGGCCAATGAAGCGCAGCATGACGATTGGGCGGGTCGAGCCCGTATAATCGTGATTGGACGTTATCGTGATTGGGTCGCCTTTGTAGTCGTTCAGCGTCAGTGCGTATACCGGCTCTCCATCACCGTTCATAGTGGCAACAGAAGTCCAGCCTACTCCAGATTGCCGTTCCGTGCCGATGGTGCGGGTTTCGCCATTGATGGTGAGGGTGTGCGTGCCGGGGTTGGGTGCGGTGGTCTGCGGTTGGGTGGAATCTTCGGTGGGTTGGGCAGTTTGCTGGGGCTGGGCGTCGGCGGCGGGCTGGGCCGCAGTTCCTGCGGCGGAGGCCGGGAAGACGGCGCAGAGCAGCAGAATAAGCGCCAGATTCAGCGCCAGCAGGCGCTTGAGTTGTGTTTTCATGTCAATACTCCTCTCTCTTTTGCGCATGGATGAGAAAAAGGGCCGCTGCGCGGGGCAGCGACCCTTTTTTATCTAGCTTCAGCGCCCCTGATAATATCTGTAGAGGAAAGTCACGATCTGTGCGCGGGTGCAGGAAGCGTCCGGGCTGAAGGTCGTGTCGCTGGTGCCGGTGGTGATGCGGTTGTCATAAGCCCAGAGGATGGCGTCGTAGTTATAAGCCGTAGTCTTAACATCCGTGAAGGGGTTAAACGTATTGGGCTTGGATGCGGAGGCTGCGCGGTAGAGGAACGTTGCAACCTGTCCGCGGCTTACTGTGACGTCGGGGCCGAAGGTGGTAGCCGTGAGGCCGGTGGTGATGCCCTGCTCAACTGCCCAGAGAACTGCGTTGTAATAGTAATCGCGGGAGTCCACATCCGTGAACGCGCATGTGCGATATCTGGGCATCGGGGAACCGGCTGCACGCCAGAGGAATGTGACAGTCTGTGCACGGGTGCAGACGGCGTCGGGAGAGAAGGTGTAGCGGCCCGTGCCGGAGGCAATGCCGTTTTCTGCGGCCCACTTGACTGCGTCGTAGAAGTAGTCGAAGCGGTTCACATCATGGAAGTTGAAGCTGCCGGAGTTGCCGTCGATCACGCCGGGGATATAATCCGTGCCGTCGTCAACATAGGGAATCAGCTTGCCGGTGAGCGTCGTATAGTTGTGCGTGTCAGTCGGGGTGAAAGTCCATGCGTATTCCTTGCCATCCTTAAGCACAGTCGTGAGGGGCAGATCCCACGCGATGGTACCGGCCGGGCGAATCGTGCCGACAGTCAGCTTGGTGTCAGCAAGGGTCTTGCCGCTCGTCTCGATCTTGGTGAAGGACGGCGTACCGGTCGGGGTGGCCTTGGTGATGGTGAAGGTCGCAGTCTTGTAACCGTAGCTGCTTGCATCGGAGTAGGTCGCAGTGACGGTGTAGGTGCCGACAGTCAGCGGGAGGCCAGCTGCGTCGAGCGTTGCACCGGTCGCTACATCGGGGGCGTAGGTATAGCGCATGCCGCTGGAGTGACCTGCAATGGTTGCCTTTTCGTACTTGATGCCGGAGCCGGTGTAGACAGCGGAGCCGGATTCAAAGACGATGCGGTTGGAGACGTTGGTCTTGTCATAGGCCTGGATCTTCAGATCATAGGTGCCGGCTTTGTAGTTGCTGGAGACCGGCGTGACAGTCACGTTGAAAGTTGCTTCGCCGGTTCCGCCGTTCAGCTGGTAGGTGATCACGTTTTCGCCATCGACCACAGCGGGCGCCTGCGTGAAGATCGCGTCGCCGCCAGCGGCGGTGAGTGCGATGGAGAAGCCAGTCTCCGTCTCGTCGGCGAGGAAGAAGTTGGACGGGAGCGTGCTGGTCTTCACCTCAGTCTCGGTGCAGAGGCTCGAGATGGTGTAGACGCTCAGGTTCAGGTCAGCCTTTGCAATCGTGAAGGTCGTGTTCGCCGAGCCGGTGAAGTTGCCCTTACCGGTGACGGTGACGGTGGCAGTACCAGCGTTGACGTTGTAGGCGTAAGAAACGGTGTAATCCTTATCTGCCTCAAGCGTTCTGCCGCTGATCGCAACGGTCACTTCCGGAGTATGTGCCTTGGTGTTATAGGTCACGTCAGCGATAGGCGCGAACGTGCAGCCGGAAATTTCCGCAGAATTGATAGTGAAGGTCTTTTCCGTCAAGCCCGTGAAGTGATCGCCTATACCGGTGATGATGATCTTCGCAGTACCGGCGTTGATGTTGTTCTCATAGGAAACCGTGTAGTCGTTGCCAGCTGTCAGCGTAGCGCTGTTGAAGGAAACGGTAACTTCAGGCTTCCATTCCTTGCCAGTGTAGCCATAGGGGCCGGCATCATAGGTGATCGCAGCGCTGGAGATGTCCGCCTTGGCAATCTCGAAGGACTTTGTGACTGTGCCGGTGTAGTTGCCCGTGCCGGTGACGGTAACGGGATAGCTGCCCGGCTCAGTGCCGGTCAGGTCGGAAACGGTATAGTCCGTGCCGACGGTCAGGGTCTTGCCGTTAACTGTGACGGTCACAGTCTGGGTCAGTTCATTGCCGGTGTAGGTCAGTTCCTTATCAAAGGCAACGTCCTTGGCTTCGATCTCGCGCGGTTCGACCGTGAAGGTCGCTTCTGCGGTGTAGATCGTGCTCTCGCTCTCGCAGGATGCGGTGACTTTGTAGGTGCCTGCGTCGAACGGCTGCGCGGTGGTGAGCACCTCATGGTTGTCCTCGTCGAAGAACTTGAACGTGACGTCGCCTGCACCTGCCGGTTTGGACTCGCCGACGCTGGGGGTAACAGTATCGCCGTAGGTGACGGTAGCAGGAACGTCGATCTTGAGCGTATCCGCGTCGGTGTTCTTGTCAATGATCTTGATGGTGAGCGTACCGGACGCCTCGTTATAATTCGCCGAAGAGAATTTCAATGTAGCCGTGTCAGACGCGTTATTAGCAGCATCTGTCTTATCCGTATCTCTCAGCATAAACGTGACAGAACGCATGTCATCGCTTGGTAAGTAACCTGTAATCAGGCTATTTCCCGCGTGAGTAACCTCAATTTTAATGCCGTCCTGCGTCAGACCGAAATCAGCCGGAGTAACCGTGACTTCCTTTGTACCGAAGAGCACGGATTTTTCTGCGTCCGTCGGCGCGAGGTCACCCTTGTTGATCTTCCAAGTGTGCTCGCGCGTGAGAACATTGTCCTCGTTGAATTTGTAATTGGCCGGGTCTACCAGTTCAAGCGATGCAGAGGCCGTATATTCACCGACGGCCTGCGCCTCAGTGTCACCAGTATACTCCTTAACTTTGACGATACCAACAAGATCCTCATCAATTTTCAGCTCGACAGAATGGCTTTTCCCGTCATAGGTGAACTCGTTGGCACTCCATGTGTTAAGCTTATCGGTAATGTCGATTTCCTTCTGCGCGACAGTCACGGTGACCTTGCCGGTAACAGTGGCGTAGAGGTCCGTGTTGGTGGGCGTGAAGACTACATCAAATTCATTCACGCCAGCATTGTCGACCGTGGTTTCTGCATTGTACTTATTCGACCATGCGAACGTGCCCTCAACAGGCTTGCCGTTAAAGGTTGCAGTGCCGGTCGGAATGAGCGTGGAGAGCAGATCGCCGTAGGTGGCGTTGATCGGATTCGGCGTGATCGTCGGGGCATCCTTATCCGCAGTCGTAGCCGTTACAACAGCTACGTTTCCAACGATATCAACCGTCTGCTCTTCGCCGCCGTTGACCGTAACCGCCAGCGTCTGTGCATTAAGCACATGGTTCTTGTCTGCCTTCAGAACAATCGAGATACTGTAAGTTGTGCCAGCCTTGAATCTCTCTTCCTCAAGCTGATTGCCATCTTCATCAAAGCAGGTGGCACTCACAGACAGACCAGATGTCGCCGTCTCTACTGTCAGGCCAGAGACCAGCTGTCCCTTGGCAAAGTTGCTGATGGCTACCACGGGCGCGGTGATCTCCTGCTTGGTGATCGTGAAGGTTGCGTTCTGAACAGTCACGCTCTCATCGATTCTGCAGTTGTCTCCATTCGGCTCGGCAGTGACAGTATAGGTACCGGCATCTGCTGCAGCAACATTCAGTTCATTGCCGTTGTTGACAACGAAGCCAGCAGCGTCGTTGCCTTCTACATCCTTCACCTTGAAGGTGACGAAGCTGGTGATGTCCTTGTTGGAGGTGGACGTTGCGCCCAGAGTGAGCACTTCGTCGCTGCCGTATACAACTTCATTCTTGCTGATAGAGGTAGCAGCAAGCGTGGGGGCAGCGCCCTCTACCACGCTGACATTGTCTGTATGAATTTCCGAAAAATCAATACCTGCAATGTTGCTCGATGCCGTATTGATTTCCTCGGCAGCTGACACCGCGTTGGGGCGCGTAGTATCAAACTCAAACTTCTGCACGCCATTTTCGGCTCCAGCTTTCACTTTGAAAAGGATGTAAGCAATCGTAATCGACTCGTTCTTATTAATTGCTTTCTGTCCTTCAGCAGATGCTTTTGTAAACTGAATCAGTCCCGGAACATCGACGTTTTCAGAGCCAATCCACTTACTGTTATAATTGAAACCATTGTTTTCCTTTGGCAGTGCTTTCGCAATCGGACCTACAGTAATTTCTTCACCAGTATCTTCATTTTCATAGGTAAAGCTGTAGGGCTCAAATGCGGTTTCATCATACTTGATGAAAAACTGGCCGCCTGCCCAGTTCAAAGTTTTCTCAGCGTTATTCGTAAGCGTAAGCTTCACCGCAAGCAACTCATTCGGCTTGGCACTTGTAATTGCGCCTGTATCCGAAATATAGGTGTTGCTCTTTCGTACATACGAAACAGCCGTCAAATTAACCGACGGTGCGGGTTCGAAGCTGATCTCGCCGCCTTCAGCGGCAACCGGTGCCACAAAAAGGGACAGCAGCAACGTAACTGCCAGCACCAGCGCAAGAATTCTTTTCATAGTTTCTTACCTCTCATTTAAAGTCATTATTTTCCGACAATCTGAAGTAGAATTGCAACCGCGTCATTTGTATTGACCGTATGATCGCCATTCACATCTGCAGCCATCAACTGCTCATCTGTCATTGTGTATTTGTTAACAACATAAAGCAAAATCGCGGTTGCATCGTTTGTATCTACTTTGCCATCGTTATTTGCATCGCCCAGTTCAATCAGCGGCTTCTCGCCGTACTTGAACGATGCGACCTTCTTGAGCGCCTCGTCGGTCGTGCTGATGTAGATGTTGTATGTACCTGCCTTCAGCGCTTTAGGCTTCAGTGTGAATTTCACTGCGCCGTTTGCGATGCTCATCTGGTCGATGTACTGGATGTTCCCGTCTGTGGGGACGGGGCTGTCGCCTTCGAGAAGCAGCACAAGTGAATACTCGCCGGTCAGGCCGCTGCAGTTCAACTCAAACTCGTTCGCGTCTGCGTAGAAGCTGCCATTCTTTGTGCCGTTCAGCACCGTCAGGGGCCCCGTCACATTGTAAACGCCAAGGACTGTGTCTTCTGCGAATGCGGCGGCGGTGAGCATGGCGAGCATCAGCACCGCAAGCAAAAGCGCAAGCATTCTTCTTTTCATGCCGCTTCCTCCATCGTCATAAATTTATCTGCATACCGCAGCAGGATCGCCGCGATCTGTGCACGGGACGCGTTGGCTTCCGGCGCGATGCGGCTGCCGCCGGTGCCGGAAACAAGTTCGTGGTAAACCGCCCACCATGTCGCATCCTTCGCCCAGGAGGCGATGGTTCCGCTGTCGGTGAAGGTCTGCTCATAAACGCCGGTCAGCATCTGTTCCGAGCCGCTCTGGCCGCCGTTCAGACGGAAGAGAATGGCCATGGCCTGCTGGCGCGTGATAGGCGCGTCGGGGCCGAAGCGTGTATCGGACAGGCCGTTCACATAGCCCTTCTCCACGGCCCAACTCAGCGCGTCCTGATACCAGCTGGCGCTGGCGTCGGCAAACGAGGCTGCCTTGGCTGCGGCGGGCTTGCCACACATACGCCAGAGCATGAGAACGAACTGCGCACGGGTCACGGGGGTGTCGGGTCGGAAGGTGCCGTCGGAATAGCCGGTGACAAGGCCCATTTCCGCTGCCCGCTCGACCGAGTCAAACGCCCAGTGCGTGCTGGTCACGTCGCGGAAGGAGCCGGACTTGACTTCCTCCTGCGCGCCATCCGCAGGCTTTTCCTCATCCTCGGGCTTTTCTTCATCCTCAGATTTCTTATCATCCTCGGACTTCTTATCGTCCGTGCCCGGCTTTTCGGCGTCAGAGCCGGAACCGCTGCCGCTGTCGGAGCCGCTGCCCTGCACGATCAGCGCCGGGAGCGAATAGGAAAGCGAAAGCGCCTTGCCGTCAATGTCAGAAAGGAGCGCATCGGCGAGGGTCAGCTTCGCGTCGCCCGCAGCCTTGACACGGAAGGTGAACACAACAAGGCTGCCGTCGGTCTTGACGGTCTTGGTGCCCGCCGCCGCGATAATCGCGCCGATACCGTCGCGCGTGGCATGCGTATTGTTTGCAGAGAGCATGTCGCCGATCAGTTCACCGTTTTCAACGCCGGTGCATTCAACAACGGAATCGTCATAGCCCAGCTTGATCTGCACAGCACACAGGCCTGTGTTGCCGGACAAGTCAACCGTAACGGTAAAGGTCTGCCCAACCTCCGGAAGCTTGTCCGGGGCCGTGAACTTCAGCGTCGCACCTGCGGCGCAGGCAAGCGGCACCAGCAGCTGCACGGCCAGCAGCAGTGCGATACCAATGGCCAGTATTCGGTTGCGTTTCATTCTTCGCATTCCTCCCTTGTCTCGGTCTGGCTTTCTGTCAGATCCAAAACTGTAACAAAATGTCACAGTGGCCTACACTACCCCTAGTATTAGTACAATAATTATATACGAAGTGATCTGCAAATGCAAGATGCTGTCTGCTTAATTTACAGAGAATTTGTAAAATCTTTCTTTATTTTGCGGTGCCCGCCTCCCCTTTTTTCAAAGGCGGCTGCGGGCAATCACCCGTGGCGGTAGATTTTTTTGTCCAGTGCAAAGATACGGTTGGAAAAGCTTCCGACGGGCAGATCCTGAAGCGCTTCAGCGTAAATTTCCATACGGCTGTCGATCAGGTCGATCTCAGAGAGCAGTTCTGCCTCGGCGCACATCGGGCGCACGGCCGCGCCGAACTCCGGCTCGCCGTGGTGCGAAAGGATCATGTGCTGTAAAAGCAGACTTTTTTCCTCCGGGATGCCGAGTTCCTGCGCACACTGCTGCACCTCCTGCGCGCCCATCACCAGATGGCCGATCAGCTGGCCGGACAGCGAATAATCTGTGACCAGCCCAAGGCCGGAGAATGTAAATTCCTTTTCCTTTGCGAAATCATGCAGCAGCGTCCCCGTCAGCAGCAGACTCCGGTCGATGATCTCGCCGTAAAGTCCGGACAGAAAATCTGCCAGCCGCAGCATATTGGACGTGTGCATGAGAAGCCCGGACAGGAAGCTGTGATGGACGCTTTTGGCCGCCGGAATGGAGCGGAACGCGTCCAGATGCCGCGCGAGCATCGCACGGGCGACGGACTGATAATCCGTATCCTCCATGGAGTCGATCATGCGCTCAATCTCCGCGACACGCGCATCCGTGTCAATCGGGGCGGTTGGCACGAGAGTGGAAAGGTCATACTGGTCGTTCCCGTCCGCCATGCGGATGCGGCCCGCCGTCAGCTGCGGTGCGCCCTTGAATTCCGATACCTGCCCCCGAATCTTGACGACGCGGCCGATATCCTCTGGTCGCGCACCGATGGGGCCGGAGTAGTCCCAGACCTTCAGATCGATCACACCGGATCGGTCTGCCAGAACGCCGGATAAAAACGGCTTCCCCGCCGCCGTCGTCTTCAAAAATGCGTCTTTCAGGACATAGAACCCCTCTACATCGTCGCCGGTGTGCATCTCGGCGATCAGCTTGTTGTATTCCATCGTTCGCTCCCTCGCTGTCTTTCAGATGCGATTTATTATAGCAGTCTTTCTGCCGGTCTGCAATCATACAAATGAAAAACCAGCGTCTGTGAACAATTCATAAAATCTGTGCGAAAGCGGGCGCACGGGCGGCACGCCCAGTTGTTTTTTGTCGCTTTTCGTGATATACTGAGACAAAATCGGAGATCAGGAGGAACAGCAGGTGGCTGATTTTTCAAAGTTTCGCACGGCGGTCAGCGGTTTTAACCGCACCGACGTTGTCAATTATATCGAATCGACGTCCATTGAGCACCAGAAGGCCCTGCGCAAGCTGACTGACGAGCGCGATAAGCTTGCCGCTGAAAATGCGCGCCTTCAGGTCGAACTGGCAGGTCTGCAGAAGCGTCTGGAGCAGGCACAGGCGGACAACGACGCGCTTTCCGGGCAGGTAAACGCGCTCGCGCAGGAAGGCTCTGATCTGGCGGAGCAGTTGAAAAAGGCCGAAGAGGCGCAACAGGAACTGCTGACGCGCCCCGACCCGCAGCCGTCGGAGCCGGTGCCGCAGCCGGAAGAGCCGGAAACAGAAAATGAGCCGGATGAACCGGTGCAGGAACCGTCGCTTACCGAAAAAGAGTTGACCGCCTACCGCCGCGCCGAGCAAACCGAACGCAACGCGGCTGTGCGCGCCCGGCGCATCTATGCGCAACTGTCGAATCTCTGCGAGGACGCCCGTACCCGTTATATGGATTCCGGCGAGGAGATTGCCGCGCTGGCAGCCGACCTGTCCACCGGCCTTTCCCGGCTTCAGGACGCGTTCGCTGAGGTACAGGTGATCTTCGACGACGCACAGAACGCCTTCGACGATATGCAGCTGCCGGAGACAGCCGCGGAGGAGCCGGAAGAATAAAAGGCTCCCCTGAAAGGGAACTGGCGCAAAGCGCCTGATGGATTACAGCAGGCAGGGGCGAAAAGCATAGACCGATGCACCCCCGTGTGCACCACCAAATTTCATTGTAGGGGCCGATGCCTACATCGGCCCGCGCAGATTGCACCGGTTTTACGGGAATTCTCGGCGAATTCGTTATATTTTTTGGGCCGACAGAGTCGTCGGCCCCTACAACGCCCCCCGCTCTCTCCTGTAGGGGCGGACGACTCTGTCCGCCCGCAGAATGTACCGGTTTTACGGAAATCTGCGGCAAAGTCGCAACTTCCCAGCGGGCCGATGTGGGCATCGGCCCCTACAGGACCGCCGC